>Ga0075428_100008855_pt1 | contig 11164 bp, 6 predicted proteins | sample RhiMetdeltSRZDD2_FD_75291 | JGI IMG/M metagenome (GOLD analysis project Ga0075428, IMG submission 75291) | Populus rhizosphere microbial communities from Tennessee, USA - Rhizosphere MetaG P. deltoides SRZDD2 | ecosystem: Host-associated > Plants > Roots > Rhizosphere > Soil | place: USA... | reverse complement strand
GCGCGTGACCGGCGTGCCCTGCGACGTCGCCTCGTTCGAGGCGGTCCAGGCGGCGGAAGCCGAAGTGCGCAAGCGCTTCGCGCGTATCGACCACGTGGTCTTCGCCGCCGCGATCGGCTCGGGGCAGTTCGGCTTTCCCTTCTTGAAAGTGGAGCCAGCCGTCTGGAGCCGCGTAGTGGACGTCAACTTGCTCGGAGCGGTTCACGTGGCGCACGCTTTCGCTCCGGGGCTCGTGGCGGCGCGGCGGGGCACGCTGCTATTCCTTGCCTCGGTGGCGGGCCAGATCGGATCGCAGACGGACCCGCCGTACAGCGCCTCGAAAGCGGCAGTGATCAACTTCGCGCAGTGCGTCGCGAAAGATCTGGCCCCCCACGAAGTGAGGGTCAACTCGCTCTGCCCCGGCATGGTCAAGACGGCGCTCAACCGCTCGGTCTGGGAGGCCTGGAACGCCGAGCAGCTGCCCGAGAAGCGGCGGACCTACGAGGAGTGGGCCGGCGACAAAGTGCGCCAGGTCGTGCCGCTCGGGCGGTGGCAGGAGCCCGAGGACGTCGCCAACATGGCGGTGTTCCTCGCTTCAGATCGAGCGCGCAACGTCACCGGCCAGACGATCAACGTCGACGGCGGCTACGTCATGCACTGGTGAGTCAGCGGTAGGCGCCCGTCTGGCGCAGCACGCCAGCTTCGAGCGCAGCGATCGCCTGACTCGGCTCGCCCACTCCGGGCACCATGGCCGGGAGGCGCCGGACGGTGTCCGCAATGCCTTCGGCGTCGAGCCCCAGCTCGGCGAGGATCTTCTCGCGCACGCCGAAAGTCTGGAACTTATCGGGAATGCCGAGCCGCAGCACTTTCGCGAAGCTGACGTCGAGGTCGGCGAGCTTCTCCACGACGGCGCTGCCGAAGCCGCCCATGAGCGTGTGCTCCTCGATCGTGACGAGCGTGTGATGATCGCGCGCCAGATCCCTGAGGATTCCTTCGTCGAGGGGCTTGGCGAAGCGAGCGTTGACGACGGTGACCGAAACGCCTTCCTTCTCGAGGCTCTCCGCCGCGCGCCAAGCCTCGTCCACCATGGCGCCGTAAGCGTGGAGAGCGATGCCGCTCTTCCCCCGGCGCATCAGCTCCGCTTTGCCGATCTTGATCACGGGATCTTTTGACTGCGGCAGCAGCGGGAGGTTGGCTTTCGGATAACGGATGGCTGCGACCAGCGTCGTCTGCGCGAGCGCCAGCTCGAACATCCGGATGAACTCGTCGGCGTCGCGCGGAGCCATAAGGAGCGTATTGGGAATACAGCGCAGGTAGGCGATATCGAACACGCCGTGGTGCGTCCAACCATCCTCGACCAGGCCGGCCCGGTCGAGGCAGAGGATAACGCTGTTCTCTTGGATGCAAGTGTCGTGAATGACCTGATCGTAGGCGCGCTGGCAGAACGTCGAGTAGACCGCGAAAACGGGGCGCAGGCCACCGTACGCGAGACCCGACGAGAAAGCTCCGCCGTGCTGCTCGGCGATGCCAACGTCGAAGTAGCGGTTCGGAAATTCTTTCGCGAAGTCGACGAGGCCGGTTCCGCCAGGCATCGCCGCGGTGATGGCGACGATCCGGTGATCTTTGCGCGCTGCTTCGTGGACCGTCTCCTTGAAGAGCTCGCTGTAAGTGATCTTCTTCCTGGCCTCCGCGGCGCGGGAGTCGGCTTTTGCGGGCACCGCGAGGGGTTCTCCCGCTTTCTTCGACTCGGAGCTCTTTTTCTCGGCCTTCTTCGCGTCCTCGGGCAGGAAGTTTTTCAGCGCGTGGTACTTGATCGGATTGTTCGCGGCCGGCTCGTAACCCTGTCCTTTCACCGTCAGGACGTGGAGAAGGACGGGCGTCTTAATGCCTTTCAAGTCCTCGAAAATCTCGAGGAGGCTTTCGAGGTTGTGGCCGTCGACGGGTCCGTAGTAATTGAAGCCGAGCTCCTGGAAGAGCAGCCCCGGCAGGAGCGAGTGCTTCAGGCCCTCGTGGAGCTGCTCCAGCGCGCCCTCCACTTTGCGCCCCACGAGCGGAATTTTCTGGAGGACGTCGTGCACCTCTTTCTTCAAGCCCTGGTACACCGACTTGGTGCGGATCTTGTTGAGATACTTCGACAGCGCTCCCACGGAGACGTCAATTGACATCTTGTTGTCGTTCAGGACGACGAGGAGGTTGCGTTGCAAGTCACCCGCGTGGTTCAGCGCCTCGAATGCCATTCCCGCTGCGATCGCGGCGTCACCGACGACCGCGATGGTCTTCGTGTCGCGCTGGAACAGCTCATCGGCGGCCGCGACGCCGAGCGCGAGCGATACCGCCGTGCCCGCGTGCCCCGCATCGAAGAGGTCGAAGATACTCTCTCGCTTGTTGCAGAAGCCCGCGATGCCCCCATGGGTCCGTATCTGATGGAACCTGTCCTTGCGGCCCGTGATCAACTTGTGGGGATACGTTTGGTGGCTGACGTCCCAGACCAAACGGTCCCGCGGAAAGTCGAATGCGCGATGCATGGCAAGCGTCAGCTCGACTGTCCCAAGATTGGACGCAAGGTGGCCGCCATTGACGTTGACGACCTCCATGATGCGTTGGCGAATCTCCCCGGCCAGCTGGCGCATCTCCTCGAGGCTGAGTGCCTTGAGGTCGTGGGGGTGATTCACACGCGATAGAACATCAGGCATTTGCGGCTCCTGTTGACAGCGAAAAGCGCCTGTTGGATCTCCCAATCTGAGGATCAGAAGCTACGCCCGACAGCACTCTGGATATAAACGCAAGAGCGGATGGTCCAGTACGGGTTTCGCTGCAGTTTTTCGCTGAGTTCACCACCTCATGGAGTTCGCGCGCGAGCCGTGGCAACTCGGCCGTCCATTTGGACCACAAATGGTGCCATTCGAGCCCAGCGATGTAAAGGCGAAAACTTACAATGCCGCGTGCAGTTCGCCTCACGCGATGCGGAACGATCCGATGCGTTGTCGTGCGCGAGATGAACCGATTTCCGGAGCTTCCGATAACAGCTTCTCCGACGGACCCGAGCAGCCGAGACAGCTCCCGGGCCCGCACCTCAAGGCTTCTCCCCCGATTGCTCGAGAAGCTTCTTGGCCCGTTCGGTAACGCTCTTTTCGGGAGCAGCCTGAACGACTTGCTTCATGGACTCTTTTACCGGCCCTGGACTGTAGCGGAGGATCCTCTCGCCGATCGTCACTGCGGCGGTGCACGCTTCATCTTTCAACCCGGGCTGGGTGAGGTACGGGCTTAGGATCGCGAGCGTCTCAACGGCCGGCAGCGCGGCGTACGTGCGCAGGACGATCTTCCGCTCTTCGTCGTTTTCCGCGGCGTCCATCGCTTTCTTGCAGAGCGCGAGACGCTCCTCTTTCGGAAAGCGGAGACCTCCGATAATGCGCTGCAGGCCTTCGAACGCCTGCCGCCGCTCGGGACCGTCTTTCGAGCCCTGGATGAGCACGAGCAGCTCCGGCGCCGCGTCCTCGCTCGTCCACTCGCCGAGAGTTTTCAGAGCCGCCTTCTTCACGCTCTCATCGCCCTCGCGTGCGCTGGCGGCGACCGCTTTCACGGCGCGCGCTCCGCCCACCGACTTGAGCACGTCGAGGAGTCGGATCCGCACGTCCGCTGGAGCGCTGGCCATCGCCGCGAGCACTCTCCCCGCGGCTCCGTCCTTGTCGTGGAGCCGCTCGACGGCGCTGCGCAGCGCCGCTTCCGCCACGGCGCTGTCCGGGGATCCGCCCGGTGCGAGAATGGATCGTGAAAGGAGGAAAGGGATGTCCTCGACGGTCGCCACGCGGCCGAGGCTCCGATACGCTGCCGCCCGCGTCGCCCCGTCGGTTGCGTCCGCGGCCTGGCGAAGCGCAGGAGCTGCCGAAGCGATCCTGCGCCTCCCCGCGAGATCGATGAGGACGGCGCGGCTTGCCCCTTCGCTGCGCGCGAGGCGTTCCACGATCGTCGCGTCGATTTCTTTGCCGCCGAGCGCCTCGAGCGTCTCGAGCGCAGCGTGTGCCACATCAGCGTCGGCGCCCGAGGCCGCATCGAGCAGCACCGGCACGGCCGCTGGATCGCCAAGCTGGCCCAGAGCGCGGATCGCCGCGACGCGCGCGAAACCGTGGCCCCCTTTTGCCTCGTCGAGGAGCGCCGGCCGAGCTTTGGGATCTTTGCGCTCGCCGAGCGCGCCGATCACGAGAGCTCTACGCTCCGGGGAGAGTTTCGGAAGGAGGTCCACGAGGGCCAGGGTCGCTTTCTCGGATCGCAGCTCCCTCGACGCCCCGAGCGCTACCTCGAAAGTAACTCCGTCGTCCGACTGCAGCTTTTCGACAAGGAGTGGAATGCCCTCCGTCTGCCGGGCCACGATCACTCCCCGCACCGCCGCAGCCTGGATGTGCGAGGGCAGGTCCGACTTCCGGACGAGGTCATAGAGACTTACGGCCTCATCCTGCTTGCCGGCCGCGACGAGACTTTCCGCGCACGTGAGGCAGGCCTCCGCGAGGTTCGCGCGCTGGGGTCCGCTCGCCGCCGTGAAAGCTCGCCGCAGAGAGCTGGCGGCATCGGCACCGCCGATCCTCCCGAGCGCGTTCGCCGCCGCGCCGGCGACGGCCGGATCCCCGCCCGCGGCCAGCTTCGCTAGCGGCTCGACCGCTTTCGTGTCCTTGCGCTTACCGAGCGAATTGATCACGCCGATGAGCAAGCTGCCCTGGAGCTTTCCAACCGCCGCGCGGAGAGCTTCGTCGACGGAAGGATCCGGGATCGGCTCGAGGGCGAAGCGCGCGTAATGCGCCAGCTGCTCGTTGGCGAGCAGCTCCGCGAGCACGGGGACGGCGTCTTTTGTGCCGACTACCGCCAGCCTCTGGCAGGCTTTCGCCTTCTCGAAGACGGTGGCGTCGGCCTTCTGCAGAGTCGCGAGCAGCTTTGCGGGGTCTTTCTCGACGCTCGGATCATCCAGCGGCAAAGGCGCGGATGCCGCGGGCGCCAAGCAGAACAGCCCGGCGAGGAGGCCGCCGAGGACGATAGCGGCTGCCGGGCTCCGTCGGAGCGTCCGCAGGAGGAATTGGGGTGACGTGAGCATGCGAGAGGACCTCGAGGTTGGGAGTTAAGGTGTCAGCAGATCCGCACCGTTCACTCGTCCGGCACGCCAGAAGCACGCTCGCAGGTGGACGGTGCGGCAGCGGATCCGTCGGGGTGGCTCGATCAAACGCACCAGGGCTCGCGGTGGGCTCGCGAGCGCATCCGGTTGGCGGCTTCGTCCTTCACGAAAGCCTCGCGCACGGGGTCGAACTCGAGCTTCCGCCCGAGCTGCCAAGCGATGTACGCCGCATGGCAGGTGATGTGCGTCTGGCAGGCGTTGTTGGCGTTCGCTCTGGGCTGCGAGCGGGACTTGACGCAGTTGAGGAAGTCGCGGACGTGCGTCTTCGGCGACGTGCCTTCCCCGGCAACGATCGGGTCCCGAGGAAGGAGATTCTCCGACGAGACCTCGTAGCGGCCCGTGTCGCCGGCCTCGACCCAACCTTGGTCTCCCTCGAAGCGCACGCTGCAGGTGCCGAGGCCCATCCAGCCCTGCTCTCGCATCACGAGCTTGACGCCGTTCGCATAACGCGCGATGACGTCCTGGCCCTGCGGGTCGAACTCGATGGGGGTCGTCGAATCTGCCTGATTCGCGGCCTGGCAAAGGTCGACGGTGTGGGAGCCCCATTCGAGGATCCCGCCGCCGTGGAAGTCGAAGAACCCTCGCCAACCGCCGCGCACGTAGCTCGAGTTGTAAGGCCGCCAGGGGCAAGGTCCCAGCCAGCGGTCCCAATCGCAGACGTCCTTGGGCGGCTCGGGCTCGCCGGGGAGCCAGTCGTGCGTCGTCGCGGGAGCGAGCGTGTTCGCGTGCACGGTGTGGAGGCGGCCGAGCTTGCCGCTCGTCGCCAGCTCGATCGCGTAGACGAAATTCGCCACGTTGCGCCGCTGCGTGCCGGCCTGATACACCCGTCCTTCGCGGCGGATCGCGTCCGCGAGCGCGCGGCTTTCGGCGATCGTCATCGAGCAGGGCTTCTCGCAGTAGATGTCCTTGCCGGCTTTCGCCGCGATGGTGGATGCCGTCGTGTGCCAGCGATCGCCGGTGGCGATGAGGACCGCGTCGATGTCTTTTCGCGCCAGCAGCTCGTGCAGGTCGGAGTACATGGCGCAGTCTTTGTTGCCGTACTTCGAGTCCGCCATGCCTTTCACGAACTCGCGGCGCTCTTTCCGAATGTCACAGATCGCGACGAACTGCACGTCGTCGTTGGCGAGCATGTCGCCGAGGACGTGCTGCCCTCGCGGCCCGATACCGATCGCGCCAAGGACGATCCGTTCGCTCGGCGCGACCGCGCCGTTTTTGCCGAGGAGCTCTGCCGGGATGGCCCAGGGCACCGCGAGGGCGGCGCAGGTCCCTGAGACGCTCTTCAACACTTGTCGGCGGGTGTACGTCGTTCGTCGAGCGGGCATGAGGAGACTCCCTTCTCGGGTGGTCCAATATCCATGGACGCCGCCGCGGAGCGGCGAAAAGCGCGCGGGAAACGCCGTCATGGTCCGACGGCGGCGCGGGAATGTCAACCGGTTGGACCGATCGATCCGGCAGCCGTTGGGCCGCAGGTTCGGGCCGACCCTACTCGGCGAAATAAACCGCCTTCAGCATCCCGCGAATCGCTCGCAGCCAAGCGCGGGAAGCCCTCCGCAGACCCCGTAGGGGTTCGGCGGAGCCTCCCCTCCCAGGAAGAGGTAGCGCAAGAGGTAGATGCCGTCGGTGATTTCGAGCAGACCGTTGCCGTCGGCGTCCGACGCATCGAGGCAGTGGATGTCGTTCCCGCCCTGAAAAAGGAACGAGAGCACGGCGATGGCGTCCGCGATGTTCAGCTCGCCGTCGTCGTTGGCGTCCGCCCGCTGGTAAAGAGTTCCGTTCGCGTGCTCCGGCACCCCACAGGCCACCCACTCGACCAGCCGGGAGATGTCCTCGGGCGGCACGAATGCGAAATCCGGAGGCATCTTCGCTTTCAAGAGCGCGTCGCGGATCTCTAGCGCGTGGAGGCGGATCGATTCGTAGTCGTCCCAGTCGAATCCCAGCGGCGCGCCGGAGCGCTCGCCCTCGGGAAGGCTCTTCGAATGGCAGCGCGTGCAGTTCGCGTCGAAAAAGAAAGCGCCGAACGAGTCGTACGAAAGATACGTGCCGCGTGGCGGGCAGTCCGGGCCGGTGAAGGGCAAGTCGCACCCGATCCACGCTTCGAACCTCGCGATCTCCGCCTCCGAGAGGTGCTCGATCGGCGGCATCGCGCCCGTCGTCACCAGGTCGAAGATCGGAAACCGAGTGCTGTAGACGTACGTGTAGTTGTTCCAGTTGTGGCACTGGTTACAGTGCCGCTCGAAAAAGTCCGCGGCGTAGTTTTCCCAGCTGTCCGTGGTGCCGCCGGGCGGACACGTCGGCGTGCCTTCACCGGCCCGTACGAGTCCAGCCCGGCCGTGAAACACGGCGACCAGGCCCGCGAGCACGACGAAAAACACCGCAAGGGTGGGACGAGACCGCTTCACGCAGCTCCCATTGTAACGCTCGGAGGGGCGCAGCCACCCCCGGAGTTGCCCGGCCCCGCGACTCGATCGTCCCTCGCCCGGCCCACGGAGCTAGGAGTCCGGCCGCGCTTCAGTCCCAGCCCTGGAGCTCCTGACGCGATATCTCCGCAAGGGCGCAGATCCAGGACGGATGCGCGTTCAGGCAGGGAAGGAGGCGAAGGTCCTCGCCGCCAGCCTTCTGGAACGCGATTTTTCCCTCGTGGCCGATCTCGTCGATGGTCTCGAGGCAGTCCACCGTGAAGCCGGGGCAGACCGCGGCCACGCGACGGACTCCAGCGCCTGCCAGTTTCTTGAGCGTCTCATCCGTGTACGGCCGCAGCCACTCCTCGCGGCCGAAGCGCGATTGATAGCTGAGGACGTAATCGTCCGGCGCGAGGTCGAGCGCGCTCGCGAGCGCCCGCGCGGTGGCGAGCGTGTGCTGCTCGTAGGGATCCCCTTTCTCGGTGTAGCTGCGGGGGACTCCGTGAAAGCTAATGAGGATTTTGTCGGGCTTCCAAGGCAGCTTCGCGAGCGACTCCCGCGCGCTGTCCGCCAGGGCGCGAATGTACGCGGGGTGCTCCGGATACGGCGGGACGAACCGTAGCGCCGGAATTCTCCGCCGTTTCTTGAAGTGGTCGAACACGGCGTCGTAGACCGAGCCGGTCGTCGCCGCGCAATACTGCGGGAACATCGGAAAGACGAGGAGACGGTCGACGCCCTTCTCGGCGAAGCGGTCGAGGACGGACGAAGCCGGCGGGTTGCCGTAGCGCATTCCGAAATCGACCAGCGCCGTCTCGCCGAGCGCAGCCTGCAAAGCGGCGGCCTGCTCGCGTGTGTAAATCAAGAGCGGTGAGCCCTTGTCCGTCCAGATCCGCTGGTACATCGCCGCCGAGCGCCGCGGTCGGCGGGGGAGGACGATGCCGTTGAGGACGAACCACCAGACGACGCGATTCGCCTCGATGACGCGCGGGTCGCCGAGGAACTCGCGAAGGAACGGCCGCAACGCCTGCGCGGTCGGGGCTTCCGGCGTGCCGAGCTGCGCAAGGAGCACGCCCGTCCGGGTTGACTTCATTGCGGGATTCTACTCGTCGAAGCCGAAATGACCATGCCGGCGCCGCTGCCGCTCGACGTGCGTCAGCTTGCGGCCATCGCGTGGATCACGTCCTCCCGGCTCGCCGCACCGCGCGCGTACTCACGGACGATCCGGCCTTTGGAGAAAACGAGGATGCGGTCGCTCATACCGAGCGTCTCCTCGATCTCGGAAGAGGTCAAGAGCAGCCCCATCCCTTGGCCGGCGAGCTCGGCGATGAGGCGATAGACCTCCGCTTTGGCGCCGACGTCGACGCCCCGCGTCGGATCGTGCAGGAGGAGGACTCTCGGCTTCGCTGCGAGCCACTTCGCGAGGACTACTTTCTGCTGGTTGCCGCCGCTCAGGAGCGCGACCGATTTTTCGATGCTGTCGGTTGTCACGCCGAAGCGCTGCACGAGCTCGGCCGCGGCAGCCCGCTCCCGGCCGCGGTCCAGGAGGCCGAAGCGGCTCCTCAAGTCGTCGAGGATGTTGAGCGTTGCGTTTTTCCGGATCGGCCAGGCCATGACCAGGCCATCCTCGCGGCGGCTGCGGGGGATGAGGCCGATCCCTATCTCAGTCGCCCTCGGGGGGGAGAGGGAGCGAGGGCTCCCCCGAAAGCGCACTTCGCCGCTCGAGGGTCGCTCGAGCCCGAAGAGCAGCTGGAAAAGCGTGTCGACGCCCGAACCCTCGAGCCCCGCCACGCCGAGAACTTCCCCCGCGCGCAGCGAAAAAGTGACGGGCCCGAAACGCGCGCCGCGTGCGAGCGTCTGGACTTCCATCAACGGTTCGCCGGGGGTGGCGTTCTGCCGGCGCTCTGGAAAAGACTCCTCGAGCGTACGCCCGATCATCGCTTTCACCACCTGGGACACGTCCGTCGCGGCGGTCTTCCACGTCCCCTGATGCTTTCCGTCGCGAAGGACCGTGATCCGGTCGGCCAGCGCGAACACCTCGTCGAGTCGGTGCGAAACGTAAAGGATCGTCGTCCCCTGCTCCCGCAGGCGGCCGAGCAGCTCGAAAAGCCTCCCGGACTCGGCCGCGTTCAGGGCGGAGTTGGGCTCGTCGAGGATCACCACGCGCGCCTCGGCCGCGAGCGCTCGCGCAATCTCGACCATCTGCCGCTGGCCGACGCTGAGGCTCGCGACGCGCGCGCCGGGGGAGACGCCCGCGCCCATGGAAGCCAGCACGCCGCGGCTCGCCTCCGCCATGGCGGGCTCGTCGAGGAGGCCGAGCCGCCCGCGGCGCTCGCGCCCCATGCAGATATTGGCGGCGACCGTCAAGTCCGGGAAAAGGCTGAGCTCTTGAAACACGATGGCCACGCCGTGGCGCCGAGCGGCATCCGGGCTCGAGATCTCCACGACTTTGCCGCCGAGCAGGACGCGCCCCGCGTCGGCGCGTTCCACGCCGGCCAGAATTTTCATCAGCGTGGACTTCCCGGCGCCGTTCTCGCCCACGATCGCGTGCACCTCCCCGCGGCGCACTGAGAAAGTGACGTCGTCGAGCGCCCGAAGGCCTCCGAAGTGCTTGGAGATGCCCTGGAGGCGCAGAATGTCGGCGTCCGCCGCGGCGGAGGTGGTAGGGTCCGGCGGCTGCGTCACCACGCGGCTATTTCTTCTGCCAGGGGAATTCTTTGGCGACGGCTTGGAGATCCGCGAAGTGCTCCGCGATGTACTTGCGATACCACGCGGTCTCCGCTGCATCGTCCGACTCCCGCGAGTAGACGGTGTCGATGTTTTCCCGCGTGACGACCTCCGTGCCGACGTCCACCCATCCCTGGACCAGGGGCTTCTTGTCGCGGAGGTACTGCACGAGGGCGAGGACGGGCAGATATCCCTGCAAGTAGGGGTGCTGGCCCACGGCGACTTGCGCGACGCCTTCTCGGACGGCGTTCAGGCTTTCCACGTTCAGGTCGTAGCCCGCGATCAGCCAGGAGGCGCCGGAGCGGGCTTTGATCCTGGCGAGGTTGGGAATGTCGAGTGAGCAGAGGCCGACCGCGGCCACCATGTCGGCGTTCGCTCCGGCCAGGTTTTCCCAGGCGGAATAGTTGCTCGTGTTCTCCGTCGTCACGTCGAACGGCTGCGTGAGGCTGTAGCGCGAGCCTTCCAGCGCTTTCTTCAGCCCCTCGAAACGAGCGGTAAGGACGGCGAGCCCCGGCGCGCAGATGCCGACCGCCACTTTCCCCTCGGCTTTGCCGGCGAGCTCGAGGAGCCGCCGCAGCTCTTTGCCGAGCAACACTCCGGAGTTGAACTCGTCTTGCCCAAACCACGCCGCGGCCGGCGAATTGGCGCTCGTCACGTTGGCCGTGAGCACGGGAATGCGTCGCTCCGCCGCCTCGCGGATCGGCCTCGCCCAGAGGTCACCGGGCTGCGGAACGACGATCACGCCGTTTTTTTGCTTCTGCACCATCGCCTCGAACATGCCGATCGCTTCCGTGGGCACGAAGCCCGCGGGTCCCACGACTTCCACGTCGGCGCCGAGCTCGCTCGCGGCGTCCTGGGCGCCTTTCTGGATCACCTGCGTGAAATCGTTGAGGCCGTGCAGCAC
>Ga0075428_100008854_pt1 | contig 11165 bp, 8 predicted proteins | sample RhiMetdeltSRZDD2_FD_75291 | JGI IMG/M metagenome (GOLD analysis project Ga0075428, IMG submission 75291) | Populus rhizosphere microbial communities from Tennessee, USA - Rhizosphere MetaG P. deltoides SRZDD2 | ecosystem: Host-associated > Plants > Roots > Rhizosphere > Soil | place: USA... | reverse complement strand
TGCGTCAAACCGGCTATATCGAAGTACGCAAATATTGCCGCGACCACGACGAACGCCGCCGCGATCTGCATCGAGCCTTCCGGCAGCCGCTCCCACAGGTCGCGGGCGACGGGGACCGCGACGCGGCGCGCCTGGCCGATGCCTCGGACCGCAACGCCTGCCGCCCGGAAGGTGGCGAGCGCCGCATGGCTTCCCGTGCGCGCGGCGCGCGCTGCGGCACCGGGCAGCTCGATTGCCGCCCGCGCGACTTCGGCCGACACCGCTCCGGCGGCGGCCGCGCGCGCGTGATCGCGCGCCCTCGCGTTGGCGTGCGCGAGCTGGTTGCGGATCTCGGCGAGCTCGGCGTTCCGCCGGCGCTCCGCCTCGGCCTGCACTTCGGCGACTTCGAGGGCGAGCCGCGCCTCCGCTTCGGCGCGGGCGCGGGCGATTTCCGCTCTCAATACCTGATCGGAGCGCTGCCTCGCCTGGCGTTCGACCTCCTGCCGCACCTGCTCGACGTGCGACTCGCTCTCCGCGCGCGCGAGCTCGACCTGCTCCTGCCGTTTCTCGAGCTCGCGCAGCTTGAGCTCGGCCTCGGCCCGGACGCGCGCGACTTCCGCGTCCGCCCGGCGCAGCGCTGACTCTTCGGCGGCGGCACGCACGTCGCGCTCGGCCGCCTCACGCGCCTCGCGCAGCGCGGTCTCGCGCGCTTCCCGCGCGTCCGCTTCCCGCGCGGCTTCTGCCTCGAGCTGCGCCTGTTCGTGCTCGTGCCGCAGCCGCTCCGCCTCGGCGCGGACGCGGGCGAGCTCCTCCTGCAGGTGCGCCTCCGCTTCGGCGCGGACGCGTTCGGCTTCGGCCTCGAGCGCGCGGGTCGCGGCCTGCTCGGCGGCGGCGCGCGCTTCACGCGCCGCGGCGTCGCGGATCGCCTCGAGATCGACCTGCATGGCCTGCTGTGCGCGCAGCGCCTCATCGGCTTCACTGCGGGCGCGCACCAGTTCTGCCTCGAGCCGCGCCTCTGATTCCTGCCGCACGCGCTCCACTTCGGCGGCCAGCGCTGCCTCGGCTTCGAGCTGCGCGCGTTCCTGCTCCTGTCGCACGCGCTCGGCTTCGGCGTGCACGCGGGCGAGCTCGTCCTGCAGCCGAGCCTCCGCTTCGGCGCGCACGCGTTCGGCTTCGGCTTCGAGCGCGCGGGCGGCGGCCTGTTCGGCCTCGGCGCGCGCCTCGCGGGCGATCACCTCTTCGGCCGCGGCACGCGCTTCCCGCGCGGCGGCGTCGCGGATCGCCTCGAGATCGACCTGCATCGCCCGCTGCGCGCGGAGCGCGTCCTCGGCCTCGGCGCGGGCGCGCGCGAGCTCCGCTTCGAGCCGCGCCTCCGATTCCTTCCGCACGCGCTCCACTTCGGCCGCCACCGCCGCCTCAGCTTCCTGCTTCGTCTGCTGCGCGGTGGCGCGGGCGTGTTCCGCTTCAGCGCGCACGCGGGCGAGCTCGTCCTGCAGCCGCTCCTCCGCTTCGGCTCTGACGCGTTCGGCTTCGGCCTCGAGCGCTCGGGCAGCGGCCTGTTCGGCTTCGGCGCGCGCGTGCTGCTCTTCGGCGGAGGCGCGCGCTTCCCGCGCCGCGGCATCGCGGATCGCCTCGAGATCGACCTGCATCGCCTGCTGCGCGCGCAGCGCTTGTTCGGCCTCGGCGCGGGCGCGCGCAAGCTCCGCTTCGAGCCGTGCCTCCGATTCCTGCCGCACGCGCTCCATTTCGGCCGCCAGCGCCGCCTCGGCTTCCTGCTTTGTCTGCTGCGCGGTGGCGCGGGCGTGCTCCGCTTCCTCGTGTACGCGCTGCAGTTCTGACGCGAGCTGTCCGTCGGTCTCCGCCTTGATCCGCGCGACTTCCGCTTCGAGCGCCTGGCGCGCCGTCTGCTCCGCGGCCAGCCGCGCCTGTTCGACCGCCGCCGATCGCTGGAGGTCGGCTTCCTCGAGCTGCGCTGCCAGCTTCTGCGCCGCCTCGTCTCGGACTCGAGCGAGTTCCGCGGCCAGCAGATCCTCCGCCTCGCCTCGAATCCCGGCGAGCTCGGACGTCAATGCCTGACGCGCCTCCTCTGTCGCGGCGACGCGTGCGGCCGCGACGTCGGCGCGACGTTTCTCCTCAGCCTCTTTCTCGAGCCGCGCCAGCTCCGCGGCGCGCTGTTCCGCGGCTTCGCGCCGCACGCGTTCGAGCTCGGAGGCGAGGCGGGCTTCGGCGTCGGCCTGGAGCAGGGCGATGTGCGCTTCGTGCACTTCCGGCGCGATCCCTGCCGGCTTCGCCTGGTCTTTGGTTTCTGGAGTTTTCCCCCGCAGCAGGCACAACATCACTTCGGCCGCGAACGCTTCTGGATCCGCCGTGCTGAGCGAAGGAATGGTGAGGGTCTTCACGTTCGCTGCAGTGGGCAGCGTGCGCAGGCGGTCGATGACCGGCTGGTTCTTGTATCCCAGCGACTCGCTCAGGAGGACCAGATCCGGCATGCGCCGGGTGATGGCGTCCAGGGCGGCTTTCGGCGAAACGACCACGACCAGCTCGGTATCGGGACCGCTGACGAGGCCGCGAAGCAGCTTGACCTGGTTGTCATCCGGTTCAACGGCGAGAACGAAACTCATGCAGTGACGGATCTATCGGCCGGATCGGCCACAATGAACAGATGCTGACGATCCGGAAAGCGGCCGATCGCGGGCATGCCGACCACGGCTGGCTGGATTCGTATCACACTTTTTCATTCGCCGATTACCACGATCCCGCGCACATGGGATTCCGGGCGCTGCGGGTCATCAACGACGATCGGGTCGCGCGGGGACAGGGCTTCGGCTCGCACTCCCATCGCGACATGGAAATCATTTCCTACGTGCTCGAGGGCGCACTTGCGCACAAGGACTCGATGGGCACCGACGGCGTGCTGCGTCCCGGCGACGTGCAGCGCATGAGCGCCGGCACCGGCGTGGTGCACAGCGAGTTCAACGGATCTAAGACCGACCCGGTGCACTTTCTGCAGATCTGGATCAAGCCCGATGCGAAAGGGATCGCACCAGGCTACGAGCAGAAGACATTTCCCGCTGCGGACAAGCGCGGGCGGCTGCGCCTGGTCGCGTCGCCCGATGGCGACGCCGGCAGCCTTCGCATCAACGCCGACGCCCGTGTGTACGCCGGCGTGCTCGACGCCGGGCAGCAGGTTGACCTGGCGCTGGGCGACGGACGTCACGCATGGGTCCAGGTCGCGGAAGGACGCGTCCGCCTCAATGGTCAGGAGCTTGCCGCCGGCGACGGCGTAGCTATTTCCGATGAGCGGCATCTAAACATCGAGGGCACCGACGCGGGCGAGGTTCTCGTTTTTGATCTGGCGTAGGCGGGTCCGCTTCGCGGAACCCGCCCTACGTACGCAGGCCGGGTTCCGCGAAACATGTAGGCCGGGTTCCGTGGAACACGTAGGCCGGGTTCCGTGGAACACGTAGGCCGGGTTCCGCGAAGCGGACCCGGCAAGAGAAATCATGAAATTTCCAGTTGAAAAAACAGACGAGGAATGGCGCCGTACGCTGACGCCGCAGCAGTACGCGGTGCTGCGCCACCACGACACGGAAGCACCCGGGTCGTGCGCGCTTCTGCAGGAGAAGCGCGCGGGCACCTTCAGCTGCGCCGGCTGCGGCCAGGCGCTCTTTGCCGCCGGCCGCAAGTTCGAGAGCGGCACCGGCTGGCCGAGCTTTTTTGCGCCGCTCGACGGATCCATCGGCACGACGGTTGACAAGAGCTACGGCATGGCGCGCACCGAGGTGCACTGCAGCCGCTGCGGCGGACACCTCGGCCACGTCTTTCCGGACGGCCCTCCGCCGACGGGTCTCCGCTACTGCATCAACGGCGTCGCGCTGACCTTCGAGCCCACGACCTGAACAGCCTCAGCTCGGGTTTGCCGCGACGAAGCGGCGGAGCCGAGAAGTTGGGCAGGGTGCTTGCATTTAAGGCAGGCAGGAAGTCATGAAGTCATGAAGGACCGCAAACCTCCGGAAGAACGCTCCCGCACCGAGGAGTTGATTGCGGCCCTCGAACGCGCCCAATCCGAGGCGCGGGATCTCAGCCGCCGGCATACCGAGGATGTGAGAAGCTCGCACCATAGGGATAAGCAAGTTCTCATCGAACGCCGCCGCGAGCCTCGCTAGTTCATCTTTTTCCCTTAAAACGGCAGCTCTTCCGCCCCTGATAGAATGGCGGTTTACAGGAGAGCTATGCAGGTAGGACTCATTGGCTGGCGCGGAATGGTCGGCTCCGTGCTCGTGCAGCGGATGCGCGAGGAGCGGGATTTCGACCTCATCAATCCGGTATTTTTCTCGACCTCCCAGTCGGGGACCGCGGGCCCTGCGATTGGCAAACCCGTCCCGCCGGTCAAGGACGCCAACGACCTCTGCGCCCTCAAGACCGCCGACGTCCTCATCTCGTGCCAGGGTGGCGACTACACCACCGAGATCTATCCCAAGCTGCGCGCCGCCGGCTGGACCGGCTACTGGATCGACGCGGCCTCGACGCTGCGGATGAAGGACCACGCAGTGATCGTGCTCGACCCGGTCAACCGGAGCGTGATCGACAAGGCGCTCGACGCGGGCGTCACGGATTTCATCGGCGGCAACTGCACCGTCAGCCTGATGCTCATGGCGATGGCCGGCCTCTTCGAGGAGGGACTGGTCGAATGGGTGACGGCGATGACGTATCAGGCCGCGTCGGGAGCAGGCGCCAAAAACATGCGCGAGCTCGTCTCGCAAATGGGGGTCGTGCATGGTGCGGCGGCGTCGCAGCTCGCCGACCCGGGCTCGGCGATCGTCGACATCGATCGTACAGTGACCGACACGCTGCGCGGCAGCGCGCTGCCCACCGAACAATTCGGATACCCGCTCGCCGGGAGCCTCTTGCCCTGGATCGACAAGGACCTCGGCAACGGGCAGAGCAAGGAAGAGTGGAAGGCGATCGCCGAGGGCAACAAGATCCTCGGACGCGAACGCTCGCCGATCCCGATGGATGGCCTCTGCGTCCGCATTGGCTCGATGCGCTGCCACAGCCAGGCGCTCACCGTGAAGCTGACGCGCGAGGTGCCGCTCGCCGAGATCGAGCGCATGCTCGCCTCGGCCCATGAATGGGTGCAGGTGGTGCCGAATCGGCGCGAAGACTCGCTCCGCGAGCTGACGCCCGCCGCGGTGTCGGGCACGCTCAAGGTACCGATCGGCCGCCTCCGCAAGCTGGCGATGGGGCCTGAATACCTGACCGCCTTCACCGTTGGCGACCAGCTGCTGTGGGGCGCCGCCGAGCCGCTGCGACGGGTGCTGCGGATCATTCTGGGCGCGGCGGCGACGAGCAAGCGCGCGGAGTCCGCCTCGGTCGCCTGAGGCGGGTCCGCTTCGCGGAACCCGCCCTACATATCCAGAATAAGATGTCACGTTCGTAGGCCTGGTTCCGCGAATCACATTCGTAGGCCGGGTTCCGCGAAGCGGACCCGGCTACCAGCTACCATCTAACGCCATGGTCGTTCAAAAATTCGGCGGCACCTCTGTCGCCGATCCAGACGCCGTTCGACGCCTGATCGAGATCGCCCGCGCCGCGCGCACGCGCAATGGCCGCGGGCCGGTACTGGTCGTGTCGGCCCTGAGCAAGGTGACCGATGGGCTGCTGACCATCGCAGCGGAAGCGGGCGCCGGAAAGACCGACAGCGCGCTGACGCATGTCGAGCGGCTGCGCGATCGGCATCTGGCGATGGCGAGTGCGCTGGCGAGACGAGGCGACGTCGCGACGCTCTCCCCCCACATCAATGACCAGTTCGACCAGCTGGCGGCCGTCGTCAAGGCGCTGGCCGTACTGCGCGAGGTTTCGCTCCGCACGCTCGACGTCGTTGCGTCGATGGGCGAGCTTATCAGCTCCCGCATCATCGCCGCCGCATTGCTCAACGCCGGCCTGCCGGGCGAATGGGTCGATGCGCGCCGTGCCATTGTCACCGACGATCAGCATACGAAGGCGTGCCCGCTGATGAGAGAAACCACCGCGGCGCTGCGCGCGTCGGTGCTGTCGCTCGTCGAAGGCGGGAAGGTGCCGGTGCTCGGCGGGTTCGTCGGCGCCACGGTCGAGGGACATACGACAACACTGGGGCGCGGCGGGTCCGATTATTCGGGTGCGATTGTCGGCGCCGGGATTGATGCGGAGGAAATTCAGATCTGGACCGACGTGGACGGCATGCTGACCGCCGACCCCCGTGTCATTCCCGAGTCGCGGCTGGTGCCGAGGCTGTCGTTTGCCGAAGCCGCCGAGCTGTCGTATTTCGGCGCAAAGGTGCTGCATCCGAGTACCATCCATCCCGCCGTGGAGCGCGATATTCCGGTCCGGATTCTCAATTCGTGGAAGCCAGAGGCAGCCGGCACGCTGATCACCGCGTCGCCGGCGCCGGACGGCAACTCGCTCACCGCGATGGCGGCCAAGAAAGATCTGACGGTGGTCGACATCACCTCCAGCCGCATGCTGATGGCGTACGGCTTTCTGCGCCGCGTCTTCGAAGTCTTCGAGCGCTTCCGCACAGCCGTAGACGTCGTGACGACGTCGGAGGTGAGCGTGTCGGTGACGGTGGACGACCGGCGCCATCTCGAGGCGATCGTCGAAGCGCTGTCGGAGTTCGCCGAAGTCTCGATCGAACAGGAGATGGCGCTGCTGTGCGCGGTGGGCGACCGGCTGCGGAATGAGCCGGAGATTGCCGCGCGGGTGATTCGCGTGCTCGAGGAAGTGCCGCTGCGGATGATTTCCCAGGCGGCGTCGCGCCGCAACATCACCGTGATCCTTCGGCAGGCCGATCTGCCGCACGCCATGCATCGGATGCACGAAGAATTTTTCGCATGACGTTCCTTCGCGCGCAGGTTATCGCATGAAGCTTCTCCTCGTCGGCTACGGCAAGATGGGGCGGCTCATCGAGGAGCTGGCGCCGGCGCATGGCTGCGAGGTTGTGGACAAGATCGACGTCGGCATCGGGAACTGGCAGGCGCCAGCGGATGTCGCGGTCGATTTTTCGACGGCAGACGCCCTTCGCGCGAACTTCGCGCGCTATGTCGAGCGCAAGCTGCCGGCGGTGATCGGCACGACCGGCTGGTCGTCCCACGAGGCCGAGCTGCGCGCGCAGGCGGAACGCGCCGGACTGGGCGTGGTTGCCGCGGCCAACTTTTCGATCGGCGTGAACCTGTTCCAGCTCATCGTGGCGGAGGCTGCGCGCCTGTTCCAGGGCCAGGATCAGTACGGCGCCTGGATCCACGAGGCGCATCACGCCACCAAGCGCGACGCGCCGTCGGGCACGGCGCTGATGCTACGCGACACGATGACCGGCGCGTCGTTCAGCCGGCCGATTGATATGTCATCTACCCGAGCGGGCACGATTCCCGGCGTGCACACCGTCGGATTCGACGCCCTGTCCGATACGATCGAGCTGACGCACACGGCGCGCGACCGCCGCGGGTTCGCAGCCGGCGCGCTGGTCGCGGCAAAATGGATCCACGGAAAGCGCGGCTGGTACAGCATGCGGGACGTCCTGCGGACGTAGAATGGAAACCACGACGACACGACGAGCACGACGTAGGAATGCCCCGTTGGTGGCCGTCGAGCCGTCGTGGTTGATTTCGTGAGCACACCATGAGAACTGCATTTACAGGCCTCGGCACTGCGCTCGTTACGCCGTTCAGGAAGGACGGCTCGCTCGACGAGGCCGCCGTGCGGCGCCTGGTGCGCCGGCAGATCGACGCCGGCGTGCACTTCGTCTCCCCGTGCGGCACGACCGGAGAAGCGCCGACTCTCAGCCACAGCGAAAAGATCCGGGTGGTGCAGCTCGTGGTCGACGAGGCCGCCGGCCGCGTGCCCGTTCTCGCGGGCGCCGGTGGCTACGACACGCGCGAAGTGATCGAGCTCGCGCGTGAGTACGAGCGGATAGGCGTGGACGGCATCCTGTCAGTGACGCCGTACTACAACAAGCCGACGCAGGAAGGACTCTTTCAGCATTACAAGGCGATCGCGGAGAGCACGCGTCTCCCGATCGTGCTCTACAACGTGCCGGGGCGCACCGGCGTGAATCTCGAGACAGCGACCGTCCTTCGTCTCTCCGCTCTACGCACCATCGTCGGTGTCAAGGAAGCGTCCGGCAGCCTGGTGCAGATGAGCGAGATCGTTGCATCCGCGCCTTCCGAGTTCTTTCTCCTGAGCGGCGACGATCCGATTGCCGTCGCGGTGATGTCGGTCGGCGGCCGCGGTCTGATCTCGGTGGCGTCGAACGTCGTGCCCGCGGAGATGACGCAGATCATCGAGCTGGCGGAGAAGGGTGATTTCGCCGGCGCGCGAAAGCTGCACCTGTGGCTGCTGCCGTTCCTGCAGGTGAACTTCGTCGAGTCGAATCCCATTCCGGTGAAAGCGGCGATGGCGGCGATGGGGCTGCTCGAAGAGAAATATCGCCTGCCCCTCGTGCCGCCCGGCAACGCGGCGCGCGACCGGATCATGAAGGTGCTGCAGGATCTCAAGCTGCTCGGCTCCGCCGCCGCGCTCCAGTCGTAGTGTCCGGCTTTAGCCGGACCATGGATCCTGTTTCGTTCGCGCGAACCCTCATCGACATCGACTCCACAACCGGCCGGGAAGCCGACGCCGGCGCGTGGCTGGCGCAGGCCCTCCGCGAGCTCGGATATCAGGTGACGGAGCAACCGGTCGCTGACGGCCGGTTCAACGTCTACGCCCAGACCGAGTCGCCGTCCGCTGTTGTGTTCTCGACGCATATCGACTGCGTCCCGCCGTTCTTCCCCAGCCGCGAGGAGCGCGGCCTGCTGTTCGGGCGCGGGTCGTGCGATGCGAAAGGCATCGTCGCCGCCCAGGTGGCCGCCGCCGAGCGCTTGCGGGCACGCGGCGAGGCGCGTGTAGGCCTCCTGTTTGTGGTGGGGGAGGAGCGCGGCAGCGACGGCGCGCGTGTGGCCAATGATTCTTCACCTCTGATCGTGAAGTACCTGATAAACGGCGAACCCACTGACAATCGCCTTGGCTCCGCGACGCGGGGCGTGCTTCGCGTGCGGCTGCATGCCGATGGGCGCGCGGCGCATTCGGCATTCCCCGAGCTTGGCGAATCAGCGATCGACAAGCTGCTCGACGCGCTGATGGTGATCCGCGGGCTGCAGCTGCCCGAAGATCCGCTCCTCGGCCGCACGCATTACACGGTCGGCGTGATCGAAGGCGGGGTTGCGCCGAACGTCATCTCGCCGCGTGCCTCGGCGGAGCTGCTGTTCAGGATCGTCGGCGATGCGGCTCCGGTCCGCGCTGCGCTCGCCGTGGTAGAAGGGCTGGTTTCGATCGAGGACGTGCTCGACGTGCCGGCGATGCGCCTGCACACCGTGCCGGGCTTCGAGACGGCGGTTTTTCCATACGCGACCGACGTCCCGCAGCTGTCGCGATGGGGCACGCCGCTGCTCGTCGGTCCCGGGTCGATCCACGTCGCGCATACCGACGAGGAGCACGTGGCCATCGATGAGCTGCTCGCGGCGGTGGATCTCTACGAAAATCTGGCGACCCGCCTGTTATACTGACGTTTTGGTGAGCCGCATCGCGGCCCGGACCCTGTGCGACTTCAGCCTGCGAACCGCGTCAGGGCCGGAAGGCAGCAGCGCTAAGTAGACCCTGCAGTGTGCCGCAGGTGCACCGGGTCGCGGTGGGGCTCACCAGAACTACCAAATCCCAAGAAACCAACTCCCAAGCAGCATGGCCTATCAGGTTCTGGCGCGAAAATGGCGACCTCAGCGCTTTGACGAGGTCATCGGCCAGGAACCGGTCACGCGCACGCTGCGCAACGCCATTGCCAGTGGCCGTATTGCGCACGCGTTCGTATTTGCAGGGCCGCGCGGCTCGGGGAAGACGACCACCGCCCGCATCCTCGCCAAGGCGCTCAACTGCGTAAACGGACCGACCGCGGAGCCGTGCGGCACATGTGAAGCCTGCGTGGAGATTGCACAGGGGCGCGACATCGACGTCCTCGAGATCGACGCTGCCAGCCACACGGGGATCGACAACATCCGCGAAGTCGTCATCTCCGGACTCGCCATCACGCCGGTCCGCGATCGCTACAAGGTGTTCATCATCGACGAAGTTCACCAGCTCTCCCCGCAGTCGTTCAACGCGCTGCTCAAGTCGATCGAAGAACCGCCGTCGCACGTCGTCTTCATGATGGCGACGACCGAGCTGCACAAGATTCCCGATACGATCCTGTCGCGGTCGCAGGTGTTCGAGTTCCGCACCATTTCGGCGCGGGCGATTGCCGCGCAGCTGCGGAAGATAGCCGACGCCGAGCAGGTGGACGTGCCCGACGCCGGGCTCGCGCTGATCGCGCGCGCGGCCGAGGGCAGCATGCGCGACGCGCAGAGCGCGCTCGACCAGGTGATGGCGTTTGCGGGGCAGACGATCAGCGTGGACGAAGTCTCGACCGTGCTCGGCCTCGTCGGCCGCGACATGCTGTTTGGACTGATCGAAGCGGTGATCGCCGAAGACGGGCCCGGGGCGTTTGCGCTGGCCGACCGCGCCGTCGAATCGGGCCACGACCTGAAGCTCGTTTGCCGCGAGTTGTCGCGCGTCGTCCGCGACATGATGATCCTTTCCGTCGATCCCGTCCGCGCCGGCCAGGGCGAGCTGGCTGATGATGAACGGGAGCGATTGACCGAGCTGGGCAAGCAGTTCTCGCGCGAGGACCTGATGCGCGCGTTCGACCTGCTGGCGACCGCCGAGCAGGAAATCCGCAACGCCTCGCAGCCGCGCTATCACTTCGAAATGGTGCTGCTGAAGTGGATGCACCTCCGCAAATTGATCCCGCTCACGGAGCTGATGGAGGGGCTTGGTAAACCGGGCGCCGCACCAGCGCCACGCAAGATGGCACCGACCGCCGAGAGCCGCATCGCACCGACATCCGAAAAGCGCGTTGCACCGACCAGCGCAAGCCAGATTGCACCGACAGGCGTAGCCAAGGTTGCACCGACAAACGTCAGCACGGTCGCACCGACCGGCGGCAGCGCGATCAAAGATGCTTTTCTCGCTGAAATTCGCGCCGGAAAGGGCTTCTTCTACAACACCGTTGTCGCGCAGGCGCAGCGCATCGACGTGACCGACGAGGCGATCACGTTCACCTTCTCGCCGACGCAGCGTGCACTGAG
>Ga0075428_100008852_pt1 | contig 11167 bp, 10 predicted proteins | sample RhiMetdeltSRZDD2_FD_75291 | JGI IMG/M metagenome (GOLD analysis project Ga0075428, IMG submission 75291) | Populus rhizosphere microbial communities from Tennessee, USA - Rhizosphere MetaG P. deltoides SRZDD2 | ecosystem: Host-associated > Plants > Roots > Rhizosphere > Soil | place: USA... | reverse complement strand
CGTTTTACTTGCGATGGCGGCTCCGGATTCTTCTACATGGATTCTTTCGCCAACATCTTTCTCTGTCACATCCTCGACGTCAAGATCGGCAACCTGCGCGAGCAATCGTGGGATGAATTGTGGTCCTCGCGCCCGGCGGCGTCGGCGCGCGAGTTCGCGGCGACGTGCGATCGCTGCTGGCTCATCTGCACCAGCAAGTCGCAGATCATGGCCCACAAATGGACCGTGGGTGCCGAAATCCTGCGCGATCGCGTGCGCGCACAATTCGGCCGGCGCGCCTGAAGCTGCGCTTGCCTCCAAGGTGCCGGAGTCGCATATTGTCCCCATGGATCTCGCCCACCACCGCGGCGTGGGAATGCCGCGGCTCGCGCGCATGAACTTCCGTGCAGGGGGATTCGCCCTCGGTGCTTGGCTGCTGGCAGTCGCCGTGCAGGCGCAACCCGGCAATCCGCCGCAGCGATTGACTGCCGCGGCGCCGGAGGTATTTGCCGCGGCGGCAGTCGCGGAAGGTGCCGAGCTCGGCGTGTCCGGTGCGCGCGTCCTGACACCGACTCAGGCCATGCAGGACCTCGGTCTGCAAAGCGGCGACTTGGTGATCGGGATCGACGGCCGCATGCTCGCAGCCGACGACTGGCAAGCGCCAGCCGCGCAGGACAACTTGACGCTCACCGTGGTGCGGCGTGTGCCGGGAGAGCGCCCGCGACTGCCGCCTGCGGTTCTCGCTCGCCAAACGCTCGATGAGTGGCTCGGGCTTCCGGAACCCCAACGCTCCCCGATGCGCTTGGCGCGAATGCTCGCCAACCAGCAGCGGCTGGTGCAAGACGGCGTTGGCTTGCTCCTGCTTCCGGCCGCACGCAATCAAGACGATGCGGCATGGTCGACGTTCGCCACCCCGATGCCCGGGCCGTGGGAGCTGGCGTTGCAGGAGATGCGCACGGCGATCTTCGCACGCACGGCCTTGCCCGCGGTGGAAGGCAGCGAGGCCGAAGCGGCATCGCGCCTCTTGGCGCAGCACGAGTATCTGGAAGCGCACGAGCGCGCCCAGCGTGCCATCATCGACCACGTGTCGGTGCCCGAGAAGCGCGCGCAACGACAAGAGTTCGACAGCATTGTCGCGGTGTATTTGCAAGCGTTGCAGGGGCTGGAGGGAGAACGGCGTGAGGTCCAGTCCGCGGGAGCGCGCTTCGCCCTCGTCCTCGAGCTGATGTTCAGCAGCAGCACTGTGCCGTTGTCGCAGGACATCTTTTTGAACGTCGACCGCTCGAACGATTTCCAGTTCGCCGTAGGTTGGAACACGAGCCTGCACTCATCGCCCGCTGGGGGCTGGCCGATGCTGCGGGATCTCGACCTGCTGGTCGAATACGCCAACACGTTCCGAAGCTACGATGGACCGCATGGCGAGGACGAGCTGCCGGTGGGCCAGGGCGTCGAGCCCCCCGTGACCGAGCGCATGGACGTGATCGATCACCGCTTCAGCTTCGAGCTCACCTACCGCCCGAGCATGCGCTCGCGCTTGCGCCCGATGCTGCGCGGTGGGCCGGCGCTATTCCTGGCCACGGCGCGTGCCTTCGACCAGAATGGCGTGGAGCGCGATCAAGCTGACATGATGCAATGGGGTTGGGTGCTGGGCGGCGGCGTCGATCTCTTCCATCGCCCCACGAGCAGGGTGCGCACCAGCCTCGTCGGCAGCTATCAGATCGTCTCGTGCGAATTCTGTGCATCCGAGGCTCCGCAGTGGGAAAGTGCTTCCAATATCGAACAATTCAAACTCGACGAAATTCCGCGCTTCGTTTGCATCGATGGTTCCACCGGTTACAAGCTGAAGCTCGACGCTTGGCAGGTCGGCCTGATGCTGGCATACGACTTCTGATTCACTCGGCCGCACCGGTGGCGGGCCGGTCCAGGCCTCGAGGCGGCAAACACGTCGTCTTTCAGGGTTCTCGATACACCGCCATGGGGTTCGGGAAAATCCGCGCCCAATCGCCCAGCAATTGCACGCGCTCGGCGTCGCCGCTCGCGGCGACGTTGCTCGCGATGATCCGCGTTTCGGCCCCGTGCTGCAGGTGCACATCGCCGCGCATGAAACCATCCGTGGTGTAGACGCCGTAGTGGAACACGAGCCGCGCGCCCTTCGGCACGCGGTATGGCCCCGTGTCGGCGAGAGACACCGGCGGGATGCTCTGGGTCACGGACTTGCCTCCAAGGTGCAGCCGTCGGCGTCGCGGGCTGCGTCGACGTGCAAGCGGCAAACGGGTCGCCGCGTCAAGCGAGCTGCGGCTGTTGCCGATGCCACTCGGTCACGAGCTGCAAGCGATAGGCAGCCTCCAGCAACAAAGATTCCGAGAACGCCGGGCCCATGAGCGTGAGCGACGTCGGCAGCCCGTGCTGTCCGAAGCCGTTCGGCAAGCACACGGCCGGCAGGCCGCACAGGTTCCCAGCCGGGATGAGCGCCGGGCCACCGCTCACGTCGGGGTAGGCATCGCGGAACTTCTTGTCGATCGGGTACGACACCGAGGCGCGTGTCGGCGAAGCGATCATGTCGCATCTCTGGAACAACGCATTCACCGCGCGCTTCATCGGTGCCCGGACGCGCAGCGCTTGCACGTAGTCGACTGCAGGTGTGAGCATGGACGAATAGCCACCGATGCGGTCCGCAGGACAGCGCAGCTTCGCCAGATCTCCGGATTCGATGAGGGAAAGAAAAGCGGCAGCACCCTCGGCATCGACGATGGTGCCAACGCTCGGGCCCCACGGGAAGTCGGGCCATTCGACGTCGTGTTCGATGGTGGCGAAGGCTTCGAGCTCGTGCAGGCTGGCTTCGAAAGCGGACCGCACCTCGGGCTGCACCTTCTCGACGCAGCCTTTGGGCACGAGGACGCGCAGCTTGTGCGCGCGGCGTTCCGGGCGCTGCCAACGGAAGCGCCGTGCGACCGATGTCGCATCCTTGGGGTCGCGCCCGGCGATGGCTTGAAGCACGAGCGCACAGTCTTCGGCGCTGCGGCACATGGGACCGAGCTTGTCGAGCGTCCAGCTGAGCGCCATGGCGCCATGGCGGCTGACGAGTCCGTAGGTCGGGCGCAGACCGGTCACGCCGCAGAAAGCCGACGGCGTGAGGATGCTGCCCGAAGTTTCCGAGCCGATGGCGAAGCCGACGAGTCCGGCGGCGACGGCGGCGCCCGGACCGCTCGACGAGCCACCGCTCCAGAAAGCGCGGTTCCACGGCGTCAAGCCCGGACCGGTGAAGGACGCGTCGGCTTCGTCGTAGCCCATGCCGCCGGCCAATTCGACCATCGCGAGCTTGGCGATCAGCACCGCACCGGCGTCGCGCAAACGCCGAACGACGGTGGCGTCGTGATCGAACACCTGATTGCGATACGGTTCGGCGCCCCAAGTGGTCGGCACACCGCGCGTCGCCAAGAGGTCCTTGACGCCATACGGCACGCCATGCAGCGGGCTGCGAATGCGGCCGCGGCGAATCTCCTCGTCGGCGCGCTCGGCCTCCGCGAGCGCCGAGTCCTCCATGAGCGTGACGACCGCGTTCAGCTCGTGACCGATCGTGCGCAGGCGGTCGAGGTAGCCGCGCGTGAGCGCGAGTGAAGTGGTCCGGCGCGCGTGCAGCATGCGACCGAGCGCAGCCGCGGACTCGAAGTAGACGGATGGGGGGGTCATTTTTCAACCACCGGCCGCTCGGCGCGGAAGACGACATCGGGCTCGTCGGCGTTCTGCAACGACAGGGCGCGCAAGGTCTTGCCGGAGCGCGCCGTCCACGCCAGGTTGTCCCCGATCGCCTTCAGGTCGTCGGGCGACAGAGTTCGACCCCAGCGTTGTTTGACGATTTCGAGCCACGGACCGACTTCGGGCGGCGGAGCTTCCTCTTCGGTCGTTTGCGCGGCAGCCGTGGCGGCGGCGACGGCGCCGAGCGCCGGCAATGCCGTGCGCGTCCAAGGGACTGCCGCGACGGTGGCGAACCATTGCAAGAAGCGCCGGCGATTGGGGGCGTGCATCAAGTCTCTCCTTTCGGCTCGAGCGCGAACGTGGCGGTGACGGGCGCGTGGTCGGATGGGTTGGATTGTCGTCGTGGCTGCTTGTCGATGTCCGATTCGATGCAGCTGGCTGCGAGAGCGCGCGATGCGAAAACATAATCGATGCGCAGCCCTTCGTTCTTCGGGAATGCGCCCTGGCGGTAGTCCCACCACGAGTATCGCCCGCCTTCCTCATGATGGAGACGAAAGGTGTCGACGAAGTCGTTGCCGCAGAATCGCCGCAGCGCTTCGCGGGCCTCGGAGTGGAAGAGCACCTGCATGCGCCAAAAGAAAGGATCGTGCACGTCACGATCTTCGGCCGCGACATTGAAATCGCCGCAGACGACGACGCGCTCGTCGGCGTCGATCGGCCGGCTGTGCGGCATGCCCGCGTTCGCCGCGGCCTGGCCGGACGCGAGGGGTGCGCCGACCGCGCTCGTATGGCGATTGACGAGCAAGGTGCGCAATCGCGCCAGCCATTGCAGCTTCATCGCATAGGACGGGCTGCCGACGACTTTGCCGTTGGGCACGTAGGCCGAGTAGACGCGCACGCCGCCGACCGTGGCGCCGACGAGACGTGCCCCTTCGGCGTCCAGCGTCGCATCACCGAAGCCACGCGTCACTTCACGCGGCTTGTCGTTGGTGATGATGGCGACGCCGTTGTATGCCTTCTGACCGAAGCTCACGACCTCGTAGCCGAGACTGCGAAAGGCATCGCTCGGGAAGGCATCGTCCGGTACTTTGGTTTCCTGCAAGCAGAGGATGTCGGTGCCGGTCGTCTCGAGCCACCCCAGGACCGCATCGAGTCGCATGCGAATCGAGTTCACGTTCCAGCTGGCAATGCGCAATCGACTGGTGCTCATGACGAATGGACTCGCACGTCGAGTGGTTCGGCGCCCCAGGACACGGTTCGATGCGGCATGGGGAACTCCACCTGGTTGGCTTCGAAGGCCTTCTTGAGCCGGCGGCGGTACTCGCGTCCGATCTCCCATTGGTCGCCCGGGCGGGTCTTGAGCCGCGCCTTGATCACGACCGCCGTGTCGTGGAAAGCGTCGACCCCGAGGAGCTCGAAAGGTGCGAGGACCTTGAGTGTGTACGCGGGGTCCGCGGCGAGTGAGTCTCCCACTTGCTGCATCAGTTCGGCGACACGATCGGTGTCCTCCTCGTAGGCGACCGCGATATCGAAGACGGCCGCCGACCACCCCAGGGTGCGATTGGAGAGTGTCGTGATCGAGCCATTGGGGAAGATGTGCACCACGCCCTCGACATCTCGCAGCAACGTGCGCCGCAGATTGAGCGACTCGACGAGACCCGCGGTGCCATTGATCACCACCACATCGCCGCTGCGAATCTGGTTGTCGACAATCATGAAGAACCCGTTCAGCAAGTCGCGCACGAGATTCTGGGCGCCGAAACCGACAGCGAGGCCGGCCACGCCGGCGCCCGCGATGAGCGGCGCGACATCGACCCCGAGCTCGCGCAGCACGATCATGGCCACGACTCCCCACAGCAGCGCGCGCGCCGTGCGGTGCACGATGGACGCCAACGTCGCCGCGCGCTTTTCGCATTCGGCGGGGGACTCGCCTTCCTGCGCGCCGCGCTCGCGCGTGAAGCTCTTGAAGCGCGCCACGGCGAACCCGAGCGAGCGCGAGACGAAGAAAGCGAGCACGAGGATGACGAGGATCGTGGGACCCGAATCCAGGAGCCACGCGGTGGCCTTGTCGAGCAGCGTCCGCCAGAAATCGGCACGAAACCATTCCATCATGGGGCGTGCTCCTCGCGAGCGGGAGGACGAGCGCACGGCGCGGCGGAGACCCTCTGGGGGACGGGCTCGTTTATAGGCGTGGCCATCGGGCGTGTCAACTCGGGCCTTGCCGGGAGCGAGGCCATCCATTACAAAGAATCGAGCGACAGGTTATTCTAATGGATGGGGAGGTCGTCATGTCCGAGGTCAAGATCACGGCTTTGCCGAATGGGCCCTACATGGTGGAGGGCTTGGTCCAGCTCATGGACGGGCGCGGACAGACGGTCGACGTGAGCGCCCGGCCACGCGTGGCGCTGTGCCGCTGTGGGCATTCGGACAACAAGCCGTTCTGCGATGGCAGCCATTCGCGCTGTGGCTTCGAGGACCCGAAACAGAGCTGACAGGACGGAACGGCCATGGAGAGCAGCACCACGACACGCACGGAGCCCCGAACTTCGACAGCGAATCGAGTGTTGCCGGAGTTCGAGCCGCTCTACCACGTCATCCTCCTCGACGACGACGAGCACACCTACCATTACGTGGTGCGGATGCTCTGCAGTCTGTTCCATTACCCCGTGCGCGAGGCGTTCGTGATGGCACGCGAGGTGGACAGCATCGGACGCGTCGTCGTGGCCACGACCCACCGCGAGCGGGCCGAGCTCAAATGCGAGCAGATCACCAGCTTCGGGGCGGACCCACTCATCCTGACCTCGCGCGGTTCCATGTGCGCGCACATCGAGCCCTGCGCTTAGGGGCGTTCGGGTCTCGACTCGCTTCGACCGTGCGGGAACCGGAAACGAACGGGAGATCCATGCAACGAGGTGCAACGGCAGTGTTGGCCGTGCCCAGTCCGGTCGCGACAACGCTATGGGTGCGGCGATCGAACGTGACGCCGGCTCTCTATTGGTGGAGTTTGCCGCTGCCGCTCGCCGCGTGCGCCGATCTCTATGCCACGGAGCTCGCCGGGTGTCGTGCCCTGGTGCGGCCGGCCCGGGCACTGGGCACGCGCGCCGCGGCGCTCGGGATGCGCGATCTCGCCCCGGGCGTGGGATCCGTGCACGACGTCCCCGGTCTGCTGCGGGCCGTCGACATGGGGGGCGTTGGTTGCGCCATCGCCATCTTCCCGGCGAGCCGCAGCGAAAAGGATCTGGAGCGCGCTGCACAGGACATGCGCCACGGCCTGGAGCGGCAGGGATTCACCATGGCGGTCGTCGCCAAGGGAGATGGCGGACTAGCGCATCGCTTCGCGTTTCGAGTGCCCGGCAAGGTCTTGCTCGCGGTCGAAGAGTTGGCGCTGGAGCGACGTTTCGGCGGCAACCTGGGTCAGGTCGAGATGGCTTTCTTGCAGGGGCTGGGGCTCCGTCCCGGTCAGCGCGCGCGATTGACCTTGATGCTCGCGGACGACAACGCCTGGCTGCAGGGGATGGAAGCCGGCGGACACCGGCGTGTGCGCTATTTGGAAAGTCAGAACGGCTACGTCGGCCGCAGCGAAGAGCTCGGCTTGCGTGCGGCAGTCGGGGAACGCATGCGCGACTCGTGGCACCGCTTCCCCGCCGGCGCTCTCGCGCTCGCCACACTGCCGGTTTTCATCGGCGCATTCTGGGCCCGGAACACGCGGGCTCGGCGCCACGACGCGGCGCAACATTCCGGTCGTTGAACCGCGCCACGTTCGATCATCCGATCTTCAATCATCGAGGTGAGGGAGCTCGCTGGCGAGACTGGCCTGGGCATGCGCTGAGGCGCGCACGGCCGGGTCCTCCAATTTGTAGATCTCGTGCATGCGGCGCATCGACGTGAGCGCCAAAAACGGCAACCCCTCTTCGTGATCGGTGAACAAGACGGCATAGGGCTGGCGCGATTCCAGGAATCGGTGCTGCTCGAACAGATCGCGGTGCGCTTCGTACATGCGGCGTGTGCACAGGACGAACCTCTGGCGCGCGGTTTCGAGATTCGCGAAGCGCTCGCGATCGACCTGAACGGCGGGAGCGAACTGCGCCAGCGCTTCCTTGAGCGCCTCGCGCACGAACGGCTCCGAGGCCAGGATCTCGTCGGCCAGCGAAGCCAGGCGATCCACGTCCGGCTGCACGGCGGTGAGTGCGGCGGCGACCCATTCGGATTCGCTGCGGGTCGAGCCGAGAAGATCGCCTCCCAGCTGCGCCACGACATCGCGTGGGTCGCGGTCGCCGAGCGCAGCGGACATGCGACCCCAGACATGGTCGAGCAGCGCCTCGAAGCGCCCGCGCCGGTATGTCGAAGCGGAACGCGCCGTGCGCAGCAGCCATTCTTCCTCGCGCGCGCAGCGCGCTCCGGCCTGGCTCAGCAGACGCAGCATGGCCTGCGTGTCCTCACGCTGCCGGGCGCAGAAATGCAGCATCTGACCGTAGATGTCGGCGAGGAGTGTCGCGCCGGCGAACTCCAACGCGTGCGCACGCAAGCCCTCCGAGACTTCGAGAATCTTGCGTACCTGCGTCGGCACCGACACGGTGATCGTGGCGACGAAGCGCTCGAAGATATTGCGCGCACCGCCAAGAACGGTGTCGCGCCGCAGGCGCTCGAGCAGGCCCTCGAGGCGCTCTCGATCGCGCGTGGCGTCGAGGGCGCGACGCGCCACCTCTCGGCGTTGCAGCGCCTGTTGGCGCTTTGATTCCAAGGCGTGCTCGATCTCCCAGTAACACAGAACGGCACCGTGGACGAAACCGTCGACGTGGCTGGCGCGGTGGCGCACGTGTGCGGCGATGCGGCGCCGCGCACCCTCGAGCAGTGCCGCCATGGCGACCGGCCGACGCCCCCCCTCGCCCATCTCCAGCAGCGCGCCGAGGTCCTCGCGCAAGCGCCGCGAGACATAGCCATGCACTTCCTCGCGCCGCATCACCTGAGTTTCCCCTGCCGTCAGCGCATGGTCGCCGACGCCGAGATCGGCCATGATCCCAGCCTCCGTGAGTCGCGCATCCGCGAACAAGCGCTGAACTTCGCCTTCGACCGCGCGTTCCTCCGCTTCGGGAACCGCCCGCGTGAGCGCGTCGAGGAAGCGTTGCGCGGCGCGCAAGTGCACGATCGACGGCAACGCATCGAGCTTGAGGCCGGCCACGTTCATCGCCAGCAGTGCCGTGGGGTGCGCGACACCGTTCGGCCCCATCCAGGAGCGCTCGAGCAGATCTTCGCCGTAGCGCAGCCGTTCGGCTTCGAGCTGTGCACCGACCGGCGTGGTGGTCAATGTTTGGATGCAGTTCGCGACCACCGAAGCGACGGCCGAGGGGCTGCCATCCTGGGCCCCTGCACATACCCAGGTGCGCACCGCGAGCGGACCGCGAAAGTTGCGGTCCTCGCGCACACCGTCCTTGCCCGGATAGGGAACTTCGCCATCACCGCGCAAGATGCGCTCCCACAGCATGGCACTCGCCGTGGCGACACAGGCCGGTGCGGTTTCCTCGTGCGGCGACCTGGTCGCAGGAGTCGTGGCGAGGAATACGTCGAGGGGGATCCGGTGATGCACGAGGCGCTCTTGGGCGCGGAAGAGAAGCCAAGGGGCGACGCCGCCGGCAAAGGCGTCGTCGATCGCCCAGGTGGCGATGCAACGCACGGGTCGCTGTGCGTGGCGTGCACGTGCGGTATCGAGGATCGCGAGGAAGGACTGCGTGATCCGCATCTCGTCCTCGTGGTGGAAAGCGGCCAGGCCGAGCGCGGGCAAATCCGAGGCTCGGCTCTCGTGTGTCACCGCGCTCGAAACGTGCGCGATGGCTTGACGCAGGCTCGCGTGGGCGCGCAGGTATGCATCGCGCTCGAAGGGTGCGAGCAGAAGGGTGCAGGCAGAATCTGGAAGGCCGCCGTCCCTGGCTTCCGCACCCTGCGCATCGATGGCAAGCCAGAACAGGCGATCCTGGGCAATGCCAATGCGAATCGATTCCTGACTCAGGATCTGGAGGGCCGCATGCCCGACGCTGCCGATCCCGACGAAGACCAAAGCCTCGTCGGCATGCAGCGGAATGCCGGTGCCCGGAAGCGCGACAGTCGGCGCGTACCCGGGGTCGCGGCGATGCGACTGCAGGTTGTGGGGCGGCACGTGGGTCACGTCCAGGTGAAGCGTGCGGAATCATCCTGCGTGGATTCGGATCCTTCGCACGGACGGCTGCAACGCACATGCCAGCAAGCCCGAACGAGACCGGGCGACACGCTGGCAGGGCCCTGGATCGGACACTGCGGAGCCGGTGACAATGCGGAAAACGAGCGCCGGCTAGGCGGTTCCAGTGCGGAACTGCTCCGCCTCGGTGGAGTCGTGCATGGCAGTCGTCGAGGACTGGCCGTTGGAAATGACGTTGGCGACGGCGTCGAAGTAGCTGGTGCCGACCTCGCGCTGGTGGCGCACGGCGCTGTAGCCGTTGGCCTCGGCGGCGAACTCGGCTTGCTGCAAGGCCGAATAGGCCGTCATCCCCAGCATCTTGTACTTCCTCGCCAACTCGAACATGTAGTAGTTGAGGCAGTGGAAGCCGGCGAGCGTGATGAACTGAAACTTGTAACCCATCTCGCCGAGCTGCTCCTGGAACACGGCGATTTCGCGCGGTTCGAGCTTCGCGGCCCAGTTGAACGATGGCGAGCAATTGTAGGCCAACAGCTTGCCAGGGAAGCGCGCGTGCACGGCGGCGGCGAACTCGCGCGCCTCGCCCATGTCCGGCGTCGACGTCTCGCACCACAACAGGTCGGCATAGGGCGCATAAGCCAATGCACGCTCGATGGCGCACTCGAGGCCGCCCCGCAGGTGGAAAAAGCCCTCGGGTGTGCGCTCGCCGCGGATGAAGCGCGCGTCCATCGGATCGACGTCGCTGGTCAACAGCTGAGCGCTATGGGCGTCGGTGCGGGCCACGAGCACCGTCGGCACGCCGCAGACATCGGCCGCCAGGCGCGCCGCGGTGAGCGTGCGCACGAAGGTGGACGTTGGCACGAGCACCTTGCCGCCCAGGTGGCCACATTTCTTTTCCGCCGCCAGCTGGTCTTCGAAGTGCACACCGGAAGCACCGGCAGCGATCATCGCCTTCATGAGCTCGAAAGCGTTCAGCGGTCCGCCGAAGCCCGCCTCGGCGTCGGCGATGATGGGTGCGAACCAGTCGATGCTCCCGCTGCCCTCCATGTGCTGGATCTGGTCGGCCCGCTGCAAGGTGGCGTTGATGCGGCGCACCAATTCGGGCGCACTGTCGGCGGGGTAGAGGCTCTGGTCGGGGTACATCTGGCCGGCGTTGTTGGCGTCGGCGGCCACCTGCCAGCCGCTCAGATAGATCGCCTTGAGACCGGCGCGCACCATCTGCATCGCCTGGTTTCCGGTGAGCGCGCCGAGGGCGTGGACGTAATCCTCGCTCCGCAGGAGCTCCCAGAGCTTGCGCGCGCCCCGCTGCGCGAGGGTGTGCTCGAT
>Ga0075428_100008851_pt1 | contig 11168 bp, 7 predicted proteins | sample RhiMetdeltSRZDD2_FD_75291 | JGI IMG/M metagenome (GOLD analysis project Ga0075428, IMG submission 75291) | Populus rhizosphere microbial communities from Tennessee, USA - Rhizosphere MetaG P. deltoides SRZDD2 | ecosystem: Host-associated > Plants > Roots > Rhizosphere > Soil | place: USA... | reverse complement strand
CGCCGCGTCCTGCGGATCGAAGTACGACGCGGCCTGGATGACGGAGCCGGCCGGCAGCGCGACGGGGCGGCGGAAGACGTAGGGGGCCTGCCAGTCCTGCGAATATTTTCGGATCCACAGGAGCGGTTCGGTCCATCCGTCGGGCCGTCGGGCGCGCAACTCGATCGAGCGCCCCGCGGCGCTCATCTGCACGCGCACGCCAAGGAGGCGGCGCGCGGTGGGCAGCGCGTATTCGGTCCACACGCGGCCGCTGCTCTCGCGCGCATGCGCCACGTCCGGCTTCAGCACGATGTCGGTCGCCGCGCGTACGGGGCCGTCGGGGACGTACAGCCCAAGTTCAACCCGGGAGTCAGGCTTCGGAGCCGCGGGGCCATGCAGCAGATCGACGGCGATGCGCGAGCGGGCCGGCACCTTGATCCCGCTGCCCTCCGGCAGTTTCACCGTGGTCGACCAGGGCGTCCACCCGCCGATGTACTGCCCGGTGTCGATCACCGTGAGGAACGCCGAACGCAGCATCGGATCATCGGTCTTGAAATCGAAACCGCGGATCCAGGTTTCGGTCGAAAACTTCGGATCGAGCACCAGCCGTGTCGATCCGTCTGCCACCTTCACGGGCGGAATCGCCGGATCGGGGGTGACGATATGTGTGGGGGGGCCGAGCATCCAGTGGACGCGATGATCGAAATACGGCACCAGGTCGCCCTCGCCCATCGGCACGCCGCCGTCGATCCACGTCATCAGGAACTCGATCTGCCGCGGCGTCAGCGCGCCGTCATTGGCAAACGCGCCGTAGCCCCGCTCGGCCGGCCAGGGCGGCATGTGCCTCGACAGAATCTCTTCCTTGATGGCCTGCGCCCACGGCCGGGTCTCGTCCCAGGTCTGCAGCGGCATGGCCATGCCGCCAGTGACATGGCACTGTGCACACTTGGAATTCAGGATGGGCGCGATATCTGTGTTGAACCGGAGAACGGTTGTGACCGGCCGGTGGGAAGACGCGTCGCGCGGCCAGAGCACGCCGACCCCGATGCACGCGACGATGCCCGCAGCAACGAGCTTTTTCCAGGCTCCGGGCGCGGATATTTCAGGTACCATTACCTATTCGTCCGTAGCCTACAACACTCGACGCGCGCCAGGATGACCAAGTTTCACGCAGCCACGGCGGTGCTCACCATTGGACTCATCGGCACAGCTGCCGGAGGCCTGTCGACAGGCCCGTCGTACGCGGCGCAGGAGCCGGCGTCCACCACCCCGCTCCCGGCGGGCATGACGTGGTATTGCCCCATGCACCCCGAGATTACCGCTGCTGTCACCGGGCAGTGCCCGATCTGCAAGATGGCGTTCGTCGCCGGCAACCCGCTCGACACTCGCGAGTACGAACTCGATTTCAGCACCTCCCCTGCCGCCGTCAGGGCCGGCACGCCGTTCACGATCACGCTGACGGTCAAAGACGGCGACGAGGCGATCACCAGGTTCGAAGAGGTGCACGACAAGCGCTATCACCTCTTCATCATCAGCCGCGACATGACGGTGTTCGAACACGTTCACCCGGTGCTGAAGGCGTCGGGCGCCTGGGAGCTCGAGGCGACGCTGCCGAAGGCCGGGTACTACAACATCGTGTCGGACTTCCTGCCGACCGGCGGAGCGCCGCAGGTCATTACGCGCGAACTGATCACCGCCGACTACAACGGCGACGCGCTTTCAGACCAGGTGAAGATCGAGCCCGATACGATCTTCGAGAAGACGCTGAACGGCATGACCGCGCGGGTCGAATTCGACCCGAAGCCGCTGCAGGCGGGAGAGCACGGCCACCTGACCTACAACCTGACCGACGCGGCGACGGGCCAGCCGGTCGCTGATCTCCAGCCCTATCTCGGCGCCTTCGGCCACACCCTCATCATGAGCGAGGACCAGGCCAACGTCGTCCATTCCCATCCCACCCCGGACATCTCGAACGATATCTCGAGAGGACTGGGCGGCCCGCGGGTGATGTTCGAGGGATACTTTCCGATCCCGGGTGAATACCGCGTGTGGACGCAGTTCCTCCGGCACGATCAAATCACCACGTTCTCGTTCGCCTTCCGCGTACCCACGCTCGAAGAGGCCTACCGATGACGACCCTGTTCGCGATGCTCCTGGTGGCTCTGTCGGGGATCCCGGTATCGCCAGCGCCGCAAGGCGACGCCGCGAAGAAAGCCAATGTTGCGATCTCGGGCTGCCTGCTGCGGCAGGGATATGCCACGTTGATCGTTGACGAGGCGCGGGTGGACGGAAAAGGCGACGCCGCGGCCACCGCTCAGCCCACCGCGGCGAAGCCCGGCGCACCGCCGACGGCGCCGCCGCGCTGGGTCCTCGACAACGCCGGTCCGCATACGTCCCACGTCGGCGAACGTGTGCAGCTGCTCGGCGTGTCCGATTGGGTGACGAATCCGGACGACTATCCGATACCCACGGGCGAGCCAGGGCCGCCTCCGCCGGCGCCCCATATCGAGGTGATTTCGCTGAAGGTGCTCGCCCCGATGTGCTCGTGATCGGGCTATACTCCGGCCGGTCCCATTCGTGACGTTCGAGCAACGCGAACGGAGGGCAAAGTGAACCGCGTATTTTACGTCGCAGGCACGGTCGCATTCGCCGCGCTGATCGCCATGGCTGCAGGCTCCGTGACACTGGCTCAGGGGCCGGCGCCGGGTGCAGCGGCGGCCGTCACGTTCCATAAGGACATCGAGCCGATCCTGCAGAAGAACTGTCAGAGCTGCCATCGGCCCGGCCAGATTGCGCCGATGTCGCTGCTCTCCTACACCGCGGCGCGTCCGTGGGCGCGCGCGATCAAGACGAAGGTCGTCGCGCGCGAGATGCCGCCCTGGTTTGCCGATCCGCATGTCAGCCCGCAGTACAAGACCGACCGGTCGCTCCAGCAGTCGGACATCGATCTGATCGCGAAGTGGGTGGACAGCGGCGCGCCCGAGGGCGACCCGAAGGACGCCCCTCCTCCCGTCGAGTGGCCGAAAGACGGCTGGGTGATCCAGCCCGATTACGTCGTGCGTGGACCGTCATTCAAGGTGCCGGGCCGTCCGCCGTCCAACGTGATCGAGTGGACAGTGATCATCGTGCCGACCGGCTTCACCAAGGACACCTGGATCACCTCGGTGGAAATCAAGCCGAGCGATCTGCAGGTCACGCATCACATCTGCATCGGCTTCAGCCTCCACCACGACAACGTGCAGTACTACACGCCGGTGTGGGCGGACAAGCCGCGCGACGAAGAAGGCGTGGAGATCCGTCCCGAGAACGGCCAGAGCAGCGGGCGGGCGCGCGACTTCCGGGGTGATCCCGCGGACGAGGGCGGCGAGACGAGCGGAGGCTGCTACCTGCCCGGCAACCAGGCATTCGACTACCGTCCGTTCAACGCCGGCCGGCTGATTCCCGCCGGCGCCAACATCGTCGTCGCGCAGCATTACACGCCGAGCGGCAAGGACTCGATCGACTTCCCGCAGATTGGCTTCACCATCGCGAAGGAAACGCCGAAGTACCGGTGGGTCTCGGGCTCGGTGGGCTCCGGCGGCCGCCTCGCGATTCCGCCGAACGATCCGAATTATCAGGCGCCGCCCGGGGTCGTCGAATTCGCGACCGACGCGCGACTCGTCATGATGATGCCGCACATGCACGTCCGCGGAAAATCGATGGCGTTCACGGTGGAGACGCCGGACGGCCGCAAGCAGACGGCGCTCAGCGTGCCGCGCTACGACTTCAACTGGCAGATGCAATACGTGCTGAGCGAGCCGATCGCCCTGCCGAAGGGATCGAAGCTCCACGCCGATGCCAGCTATAACAATTCGGTGTCGAACAAGTTCAACCCGAACCCGAACCGGTGGGTGTACAACGGCAACATGACCTGGGAAGAAATGATGTCGCCGTTCTATAGCGTGCTCGTGCCGGCGGACGTTCAGCCTCGCCAGGTTCTCAAGCGCGGCACCGGCAACTCGACCGTGGAGTGAGGAACCACGACGCTACGACGAACACGACATGCTTTGAATTCGTGCCGTCGTGATCGTCGTGGTTGAGGAGGATTGATGAAGCGATCGCATTATCTGGTAGGCGCGTTGGGGATCGCTGCGCTTATCGCGGCGTCCTCGGCGTCGGTCACGATCGCCCAGACGCCAGCGCCGGCGGCCGCGGTGACCTTCCACAAGGACGTCGAGCCGATCCTCCAGAAGAACTGCCAGAGCTGCCACCGGCCGGGCCAGATCGCGCCGATGTCGCTGCTCTCCTACCAGGCTGCCCGGCCATGGGCGCGAGCGATGAAGACGAAAGTCGTCGCCCGGGAGATGCCGCCCTGGTTCGCCGATCCGCAGCACGGCAAGACCTACAGCACGGATCGATCGCTGACACAGGCCGACATCGACACGATTGCGACGTGGGTCGACGCCGGTGCGCCGGAGGGCGATCCGAAGGATGCGCCGCCCGCCGTCGTCTGGCCGAAGGACGGATGGTCGATCCAGCCCGACGTCGTGGTCCGCGGGCCGTCATTCAAGGTGCCGGCGCGTCCCCCGTCCAACGTGATCGAGTGGACGACGATCATCGTGCCGACCGGGTTCACCAAGGACACCTGGGTGACGTCGGTCGAGATCAAGCCGAGCGACCTGCAGGTGACGCATCACATCTGCATTTCGTTCCAACCGCATTCGGAAGACATCCTCTACTACACGCCGTTCTGGAACGACAAGACGCGCGATGACGAGGGGGTCGAGATCAAGCCGAACCCCGCAACCGCGTCAACCGGCGCCCCGCGCATCAACCCCGTGCAGCAGCGGGAACGCAGTCCGAATGGTGTCGGCGGCGCGCCCGCGCCCGGGAACGCCGCCGTGGGCGGCGGATTCCTCTGCTATCTCCCCGGCAACCAGGCGTTCGACTACCGGCCGTTCGGGGCGGGCGCGCTGATTCCCGCCGGATATGACATCTCGATCGCCCAGCACTACACGCCGAGCGGCAAGGAGGCGGTCGACCTGCCGCAGATCGGATTCACCGTCTCGAACACGCCGCCGAAGAAGCGCTGGGTCACGACGCAGGCGGGCGGCGCGGGGAACGGGTTCGCGATTCCGCCGAATGAGCCGAACTACCTGGCGCCTCCGGGAGAGCTGGAGTTTGGCGCAAACGCGGAGCTCGTGATGATGATGCCGCACATGCACGTCCGCGGGCGGGATATGACCTATACCGTCGTCCATCCCGACGGACGGAAGGAAGTGGCGCTCAGCGTTCCGAAGTACGACTTCAACTGGCAGATGCAGTACGTGCTGAGCAACCCGGTCAAAGTCGCGCCCGGCACAAAGCTTCACGTCGAAGCGCATTACAACAACTCGACGACGAACAAATACAATCCCAATCCGAACCGGTGGGTGTACCCGGGCAACATGACCTGGGAAGAGATGATGTCGCCCTTCTTCGGGGTGATCGTGGACACCGAGACGGACCCGACGACCGTCTTCCGGCGCGGAGCGGTCAACAACGGGGGCGGCGAATAGGCCTCATGATCAGGACCCGCCTACGCACAAGGCTCCGGCGCGGCAGGCTCGGTATCGTGACGGTGCTGGCCGTAGCCGTCCTCTGCACCGCAGGGCTTGCGGCGCAGGGGGCCGGCACGCAGCCAAGGCCCGGGGTTCCGGTCGAGAAGCCGGCGATCGATCCGTCGCAGGAGATCGTCGCCATCGGCTGCCTGGTGAAAGAGGGCGACAACTACGAATTGCGGAACTCCGCGGTCTTGATCAGGCCGTGGGTCGCTCCCGGGCTCAAGCCCGACACCGTCGGTACGCCCGCGCCATCACCAAGCAAGACGGTCTTCAGGTTGATGCACAAGGAAGGACTCGACGCGCACGTCGGCCACAAGGTCGAGATCGTCGGCGTGATTCAGCCGCAGACCGCCAACGTGCCGCCCAGTCCCGATACGATCGTGCGGCCGGGCACCGGTCCCGGAACGGCCAGTGCCCCGGCGGCGGCCGGCGCCCAGGGAGCCAGCGGCGCTCAGGAAAGCGCCGAACAGCCTCGCTTCGTGCCGCGCCTCAATAATCCGGAACTGGATAACAAGCCGCTGAAGATGGTGTCTACCAGCTGCCCGTAACCCATCGCTCAAGCTTTTACGTTCTCGCCGAAGACACAAATCTCCTGTAGGGGCCGCCTTTAGGCGGCCTTACTTTTTTCCGCGGAGCCGCCTGTCAGAAACCTGTGGTCGTGGGGGCCGCCTTCAGGCGGCTCTTGATCGCCGTCGCCAGCTTGCTCTCGCCCGGCGTCCGGCTCCGCCCGCCGGGAAATTGGTCCTCGCTCGTACTCTTCGCTCTCGCCGCGAGTAGTACCTGACGTCAACGCCTGCCATCGCGGCCTGCACCGGCATTGCCACTTCGATGCGGAACGGATCGCGCGGAACGAACTCGCGGCGACGAATCGCTCCGCCCAATTTCCGGCTTCGCGGTGACGCGGCGGGCTACGAACGGCCGCCGACCGAGAGCAGGCCGGCGACGGCGTGAGTGGCGCCGTTCCAACTAATTTCGTTCGTCATCCTTCACCCGCTCCGTAGTCGTACAACATTGGCGGCTCCTTTCCGAGAAGTCGCAAATACGTGTACAGCTGACCGCGGTGATGCTAGTGCTCGTCATATGCAAACTTGATCTGAAGATTTTCGCTGCGGCCTCGTGGCACGCGTCAGCGAACGCCCGTGCATCGCTAACCGTGCTGAGTACTTTCAGTGCTGAGCTCGCAGCCTCGTCCTCTGGATTCGAGTGACTGGCTGTTTCCATTGTGAAGCGACCGACCCTGTTGTGCAGCCTCCGCCAAACAGCCACTGTCGCCGGCCGGCGTGCCGCGGGGCCGCCGCCTGCGCGAGCGCCACTTAGTTCGAAGCCCTGCGGCGCCGGGTGTCTCGCGAAGCGAGCCGGACTCCGCGCCGAGGGGCTGCCGTTACGACGTCGGCTTGAACATCACGGTTCTCTGTGGGTTGCGGAGACGGCGAGCGGAGTCGAGACACCCGGCGCCGCAGGGCGACGATGAGAGTCACGCGCACCGTGAGAAGGCCCGCGCCGCATGCAGATCCGGCCACCAATGGCTGTCAGGACGGAGAATCGATGATCGATAATTGAGGCACACAATCCTAGGAGCCGGTCATGACAGTGCGGCGCTTCTTGCTCGGCGTGGGAATCCTCGTTCTTCTTGTGCTGGCCGCGGCATTCAGTCTCAGCCAGGCCGCAGACGACCGCAGCGTCGGGAAGCTGTTCCCGTACGAATACACGATCGACGACCTGCCGAACGGACTCCGGGTCGTCACTGTGCCTACTGACTATCCCAACATGGTCGCGCTCTACATCGTCGTGCGTGCCGGTTCGCGAGACGAGGTGGAGGCTGGCAAGAGTGGCTACGCGCACCTGTTCGAACACCTCATGTTCCGCGGCAGCCAGAACTACACGCCGGAACAGCGCGACGAAATCATGAAGCGCGCGGGTGCGGATACGAATGCCTCGACCGGCCAGGATCGAACGACGTACTACGCGGTCTTCTCGAAAGAGGATCTCGACGAAATCATGAAAGTCGAGGCCGATCGTTTTCAGCGCCTGAAGTATGCCGAACCAGCGTACAAGACGGAGTCGCTCGCGGTGCTCGGCGAGTACAACAAGAACAGCTCCGAACCAACGATGAAGCTGGACGAAACGTTGTACGAGACGGCGTTCACACGCCACACCTACGCGCACACGACGATGGGTTACCTCAAGGACATCCAGGACATGCCAAACCAGTACGGCTACAGCCTGGAATTTTATAAACGGTTCTACACGCCGGAATACACCACAGTCCTCCTCGTCGGCGATGTGACGCGCGAGCGCGCGCTTGAATTGACGAAGAAATACTTCGGCGACTGGAAGCGCGGGAGTTACATCCCAAACATCCCGGCAGAGCCGGAACAGACGGCCTCGCGCGTGGCGCAGGTCGATTGGTCCTCACCCACGCTGCCGTGGCTGGCGGTTGCGTTCAAGGGCCCGGCGTACTCCGACGAGACCAAGGACAAACCTGCGTTGGACCTGTTGGCTGAAATTGCCTTCGGCCGCAACTCGGATATCTATCGTCGCCTTGTGCTGGAGCAACAGAAGGTCGACGAGCTCGCCGTCGATTTCGGAAACCATCCGGATCCTGAGTTGTTCACTGCCTACGTGCGGATCAAAGACGTGAACGACGTCAACGAGGTTCGCGACCAGGTGCTCGCGACATTCATGCGGTTCACGAAGGAGCCGGTGGAGCAGGCAAAGCTCGACGCGACGCGGTCGCGCATGCGTTACAGCTTCGCGCTGCGGATGAACAGCTCGCCGGCGATTGCCGCGTCTCTCGCGCCGTACATCCTGCTGAAACGCACGCCGGAAACCATCAATACGCTCTTCGCGCTCTATCAGCAGGTGACGCCACAAGACATTCAGGCGAATGCGGCGAAGTACTTCGTCGACAACCACCGCACCATCGTGACGGTCACGGCGAAGACGGGGACGAAATGATGGCCAGGCGGATCGTCTTCCTCGCGTCGCTGCTCGCGGTCGTCCTGCAGATCGCACCCGCGGGTCAGAGCTCGAGCGTCCTGCAGCCGGGCACCTCACCGCTGATCGTCTTCCGCATCCTCTTCGCGACCGGCGCCGCCTTCGATCCGCCGGGCAAGGAGGGGCTGGCGTCACTGACGGCCGCGATGCTGGCCGAAGGCGGGTCGCGGGCGATGCCGTATCAGCAAATCGTCGACGCCATGTACCCGATGGCGACGTCGATCGGCTGGCAGGTCGACAAGGAAATGACCGTCTTCACTGGAACCACGCACGTCGAGAATCTCGACAAGTTCTACGGGCTGATGAAGGACATGCTTCTGGACCCGGGGTTCCGCCAGGACGACTACACCCGTGTACGAGACGACGCTGTGAACTTCCTGAAGGTATCGCTGCGGGAGAGCAACGACGAAGAGCTCGGAAAGGAAGTGCTCTACAACGTGATCTACGCCGGGCAACCGTACGGCCACCACAACACCGGGACGGTCACGTCGCTGCAGAAGCTGACGATTGACGACGTCCGCGCGTTCTACCGGGATCACTACACGCGGGCGAACCTGATGATCGGTCTTGCTGGTGGATATCCGAATGGCTTCGACCGCAAGGTCGAGACGGATTTCGCGACGCTGCCCGCCGGCACTGCTGACAGGATGAGGCTCCCGCCGCCGTCGGTGGCTGCGGGAACGCGCATCACAATCGTCACGCGCGATACGCGTTCGACCGCGATCTCGCTTGGCTTTCCGATCACGGTGAATCGCTCGTCGCCGGATTGGCCGGCGCTGGCGGTGGCAACGTCATATTTCGGTCAGCATCGGTCGTCGAACAGCTACCTGTACGGGCGGCTGCGTGAAGCGCGCGGCCTCAACTACGGCGACTACGCCTACATCGAGTATTTCCCGCGTGGCATGTTCCAATTCACGGCCGACCCGAATCTGGCGCGGCAGCAGCAGATTTTTCAGATCTGGATTCGACCGGTTGAAGTGAACACCGGCGTGTTCGCGCTTCGCGCGGCGCTGTACGAATACGACAAGCTGGTTCGAGAAGGGATCTCGCAAGAGGCATTCGAGGCGACGCGCCAGTTCCTGACGAAGTACTCGAACATCCTGACGCAGACACAGAGCGCGAGGCTCGGCTACGCGCTCGACAGCCGCTATTACGGCATCGGCGACTACAACACCTTCCTGCGCGACGCGCTGGCGAAGCTGACATCTGCGGATGTGAACCGCGCGATCCGGCAGCACCTGTCGACCGACAGGATGCGCATCGTGATCGTCACCAAAGACCCGCAGCCGTTCCGTGACGCGGTGGCGAAGAACACGCCGTCGCCGATTACCTACAACTCACCGAAGCCGAAAGAGATCATCGACGAGGACGCGTCCATCCAGCGCTATCGCGTCAACGCGAAGCCGGAAGATGTGACGGTCGTACCCGTGGAGAAGGTGTTCGAGTAGGGCGCCCCAGTCCGGACCGCTTAACTGGCTCCGAACAAATCCTTGCGGCTGACCACAATCCGCTTGTAGCTCTCTTCTGACACGACGAAGTACCACGGCGCAAAGCGCGCTCGCAGCAGCGCGAGACGTGCCTCGACGTCCTTCGTCGGCGTCTGGCCCGGCGCCGCCGGCGTGAATCCGGCAGAGATCATCAGGTAGCGATCCTCGGCGGCCGTGTCGACTCCGTGGACGATGTCGCCGAAGCGAAGCTGAAAGGCGATGCCGCTGTCGGTGCGGACGAACACTTCCCCGCCGACCGGCACCAGCCCGCCGTCACGCGTCGTCAAGAACCCCCTGGTCTCGAGGTCGGCCGCGTCGGCGGATGACATTCGCGCGGCGCCGGTTCCCGCGAGCGCTGCCGCAAGGCCGGGCGGTTTCGGCCTCACGTCCGCGATCGCGAGCTCGTCCAGCGTCGTCACGAGCAGGTTCATGGGAAAGGTGTTCAGGCGTTGCGCGTTGTCCGTCAGCATCCACACATCAGGCCGCTGGCGGCGCAGGAGCAGCCGCTCGCCGTCCGACACATTGTCGCGCCCGGCGGACACGAGGAAGTGCTGGATGGCGATGCCGTCGATGTCGCCGCGATCGACCTGGAGGAGATCCCGCTCGATCCAGTCGTCGACCCTGGTCGAGATGCTCAGCGCGCCCACGCGCGAGACGTAGGTGCGCGTCTGGCCCGGGACGCGGACGTAGCGCATCTGGTCGCGTCCCTCGACCGGCGCCCCGATGATGATGTCAGCCAGAACACTCTCGTCGGCACCGCGGACCATCACGCGTGTGCCACGCCCTGTTGAGGCGGCGATCGTCTCGTCCAGCGGATCGATCACGCCGCAGCGCTCATGATCACCGGCGTTCTCGCTCGCGATGTCGTCCCTGGTCAGCGCGATCAGCGCGGCGGCGGTGGTGGCGAGCTTCTCGGAGCCATCGGCCGGATAGCCGTAGTGCGAGGGAATGGTCCAGCGCCCGTCCTGGTTGACGACCTTCAGCGGCTGCGCCGCGAAGGCCGCCTGGTTGAACTCGAACACTTCGAGCGACGCCGCACTCTGAGGGTCGGTGAACCCCGGGAAGAACCGCATCCCGCGGTCGGCCAGGTTGGCGGGCGTCTCGAGCCGCGGCGACGTCGCCC
>Ga0075428_100008850_pt1 | contig 11169 bp, 9 predicted proteins | sample RhiMetdeltSRZDD2_FD_75291 | JGI IMG/M metagenome (GOLD analysis project Ga0075428, IMG submission 75291) | Populus rhizosphere microbial communities from Tennessee, USA - Rhizosphere MetaG P. deltoides SRZDD2 | ecosystem: Host-associated > Plants > Roots > Rhizosphere > Soil | place: USA... | reverse complement strand
TGCCGGAGGTGGTGTAGCCGGCGAGAAGGGCGAGCTCGGTGCGCTGAGCCCAGCTCGGCGATGCCAGGAACACGAACCCGAGCGTCAGGAGCCGTCTCATCGCGAGCCCAGCTCGGGCAGCACGACCATGTAGCCCTGGAAGGCCCGGCGCCCGGCCCCGTAGCCGACGAGGGTGCGGCCGTCGCGGGTGACGCCGTTGACGAAGCCCGTGTTGACCCAGCCCTCGAAGGCGTCGGGCACACCGTTCCGGCGCAGGTAGTCCTTGAGGAAGTGGACCTGGCCATCGAGCCAGATCAGCGACTCGCTCTCGAGACCGAACGAGAACGCGCCGCCGACGACGCGTCCGTCGTCGCTGGTGGCCAGCATGAGCGCCTGATAGAAGGGAGCCGGAAGCCCGGACGGGCGCTCCACCGGGAAGCACCGCACTCCATCGGCTAGCGTCCAGGTCCAGGCGGCGGCGGGTCCGTCGGCATCCAACGGGTCGCAGTTCGTACCCACGATCAACGATCCGTCCCGATTGGCAGCGAACGCCTCGCCCACGAAGCCCGACGGCCCCTGGATGATCTCCTGGGCTGCGCCGACCCACTTGGCGCCCTGGCGGAAGCCGGTGGGCGCCTCCTGCCAGCCGACCACGACACGTCCGTCGCCCGACACGGCGTTGGCGCGGCTCGAACGGTTGGCGACACTGCTGCCGAGGTCCACCACCCCCGTCGACTCCTCCCAGCGGAAGGCGCGTGCGATCCGGCAGCCATTCCAGGCCAGGCCGACGACCACGCTTCCGTCGTCGTTGGCACCGAACGTTCCGCTCAGCAGCCGATCGCAGGGCTGGGCGTCCGAGGCGATCGAGCCGAGCAGCCGCCACTCCCTCCCTCCCTGCCAGACCGCCGCGTTCTCGAAACCTCCATCGTCGAGGGCGCTGCCGACAATCGTCTTTCCGTCCCGGCTCACCGCCTTCGCCTGAGTGCCTCCGATCGCCTGCGAGCTGACGGTGGGCATCCAGTAGAGCCCACCACCCGAGAAGAACGACCCCACCACCACCGAGCCGTTGGCGCCCACGGCCAATGGAAGGGTCTCGGGCGGCAGCTCGATGAACAGGGTCTGATCCGCGGCGCGGGCCGCCCCCGCCGCTCCCAGCAGGAGCAGAGCGGCGAGGGCCGGCGCGCAGCGGCTCATGGATGGCGCTTTCGGGCCTAGAAGCGGAGGGTCACGCCGCCCGAGAACTCGAACTGGTTCGAGTACTGCGCGTCGCCGATGGTGTAACATCCCCAGTACGGATCGCACCACCAGCCCACCGCGTCCGACTTGATGTAGGTCGGCGTCCAGCGTGCGCCCAACTTCAGGCCGAAGCGCTGGCCCGGATAGAGCTTGACGCCCGCTCCCCACGTGGTGGAGAACTTGGTTTCCCCGCCGATCTCGCGGTTCTGGCCGTTCACCGCCACGAAGTTCACGGTGCCGTACTGCGTCGCGCCCAGGCCACCCAGGACGTAGAACCGCGCCCTGCTGTCGGATGCGCCGCTGTTGTAGGCGAAGTACCCGTGATAGTTGTTGACGTTCCAGTCGCCGAGCTCCCGTTCCGCCGCTCCGCCGATCACCATCTTGCTCATCTGCTGGCTGAACAGCCCTCCAATCTCGAGGTTCTCGTTCACGAAGAAGCCGAGATCGAGGCCCCAGGACGCCGAGTCCTTGGGGTCGATCTTGTCGTAGAACCGGCCGTCCCCAGCCAGGATGGGCTGGCCCGAGACGCCGTCGCTCTGCGTCCAACCCACGTTGCCGCCGATTTCGACCCGATAATCCTGCGCCGACGCGGTGCCTGCCGCGAGCGCGACGAACGAAGCCCAGACGATCAGTCTCCTAGACACGATGAACTCCTCCTGTTCCCCCTAAGACGATGCCCCCTGCGCCTGCACGGCCACGGTCTTCTGAACGGTGAGCGGCTGCTTCGTGCGGAACGCAACCGCCGATCCCGCGGCGAAGGCCACCTGGTTTCCCGGCGACTTGCTGGCCGCCGCGGTCCCGGCGACGGCGCCGATGCCCGCTCCCCAGGCCGCGCCCTCGCCGCCGTCGATGGCGGCGCCGATGCCCGCCCCGAGGGCCGCGCTGCCGATGATCTTCCTCCCGGCCTTCTTGCCCTCGCCCTTGGTCTCGACCCGCTCCGACACCACGGGCGTGACGCGGCCGCCGATCTCGATGTCGACGAGCTCCAGCGCGAGGAGCGGCGCGCCCCCCATCCCGGTTCCCGCCTTCGCCTCGGCGACCCGGCCGGACACGCGCGCGCCGCGACCGGCGACGAGCTGCCCGCCCACGACCAGGTCCTGCTCGAGGCTCCCCTGGAAACGGGCGCCGGTCTTGGCGGAGCCGGAGCTGACCTCCGAGGCGAGGCGCACCGTGATCTGGGTCGCAGCGGGTACCGTGAGAGGCACGCTCTTCGTGGCCGTGGCCGTGCCCGCGGCTTGGGCCTTCGGCGAGTCGACCTGGATGTACTGCTCGGTCCCCGCCGCGTCCAGGTAAGGCATGTAGTGCTTGCCGCCGGAGGCGAAGAAGGTCAAGGTGCCCGCCTGCTCCGGCTTCACGTCGGCGGGAAGCTCTTTCAGGGTCACGACGCCCGCGGGCTTCTGGACGACGACGAAGCCCAGTTTCCCGTCCTTCGGCGCGACCTTGTAGAAGGTGTTGGCGTGGAAGTAGTAGGCGGTGCCGGCCACCGTCACGGTCGCCACGTCGGCGGGCAGCGCGTTGGCAGGCACGCTCGCGCCCTCGGGCGCAGGCACGACCTTGTACTGCGTCTCGCCCTCGACGTAGGTCTTCTCGTAGTAGACCCCGTCGTCGACCAGGAGCGCAGTGCCCACCATGGTGAGGGCGATCGCGCCGACGAGGTCGTTGTCATGGTAGCAGCAGTAGCCGTAGGGCGGGGGCACCGGATAGTAGCCACCGTAGTACGGCCGGTAGTAGGCCCCGCCGTAACCGTAGTAGGGACGGCCGTAGTAGTTGTAGGGCCGGTAGCCGGACGGAAGCGTTGAGACGTAGCCGCGGCCGCCGTAGGCTCGTCCCGCAGCCACCGTGCGATCGCCGTAGCGCCCGCCCTCGACGTCGGCCACGACGCCCCGGCCGTAGGCTCCGCGTCCCGCGTAGCCCTCCGCCGAGACGTCCTGCCCATAGCGGTTCTTGCCCTCGCCCTCGAACTCCCAGCCCGCGCCCTCGCGCTCGGCCTTGCCCTCCCACTCCGCGGTGCGGCCGGAGCGGTCGGTCGCTTGGACGTCCCGCTCGACCGACTCCACCCGTCCGTCGTCGAGCTTGTATTCCTTCTGCTTGTTGACGTTCCCGCCCTGGCTGCCCTGCACGTTGCGGTCCACGGTGACGGTGTCGCCGTCCTTCGACACCGTTCGATCCGCGGTGGCGCTGCGGCCGCTCCGTGACTCGTAGGTGGTCGAGCGATGCGAGGTGTCGCCGGACCTCGTTTGGCTCGTGCTGCCCGAGCCGCGCGACCCCGACCAGCTCCCGCCGCCGCTCGGCGACCGGTTGACGCTGCGCACCGAGCCCCGACTGCCGCCGCCACCGCCCCGGCGTTGGGCCCACGTGGGCGGCGCGAAGAGCAGGACGACGAGGGACAGGGCGAGGACCGACGTCACGCGATTCATCGCGGCTCCTCCTTCCGCCGACGCACTTCGCTCTCGCTGATGGGCTGCGCGCCTTCGGGGGCTTCGAAATGGAAAAGGCCGTCAGGGAACTTCGGGTCCAGGGTGAAGCGCCGGATCACGGCCGAGTACTGCGGCGTCCCGGGCTCGTCCACGTACGTGATCACCAGCTTGCGTGGCAGCGGCTGCTCACCCGCGTCGATCCAGATCTGCCAGTCGATCGCGTCCTGGGAGAAGGCCAGGTGGTGGCAGAGCGTCCCCGCGGCCTGATGCAGGCCCTGGTACTCGCCATAGACGACGCCCTCCATGAGGGTGGTGTAAGGGTCCGAGTAGAAGAGGTCGGAGAGCGGCACCACGACGCCGTAGTCGTCGGCGATGGCGTCCAGAGCGGTGTCGATCGTGCCCGGCTTCTCGACGCTCAGGTACAGGTTGCGGGCCTTGTCGAGGACCGTGAGCGTCCGGCCGTCGTACCAGGCGGCGCGGTTCAGCGTGTCGCCCGTGGCGTCCGCCGCGAAGCGCGGGCGTTCGACGCCGACGCGCCTGACGTTCGTGAGCTGCAGGCGCGGAGCGTTTTCACTGACCTCGTCGAAGGTTTCCTCGGCCTCCATGGCGAAGCGCGGCGTGCCCGCGAGCAGCGCGCTCATCTTTCTCAGGATCTCGTCCGCTCGTGGGTCGACCCGACGCGGTCTAGGGGCCGCGGCCTCGGGCGGGGCGGGTGGCGCGGTCTCTTGCGCGCCCGCCTGCGCGAGGGGCAGGCCGGCGAGCGCGGTCCCCAACAAGACGGCTCGACCGAGACCAGGCAGTCGCCGCCCCCGAGTGTCAGCCATTCGGAAGTTCCTCCACGTAGCGCAGCAGCTCGTGCTCGAGGCGGAGGAGAAGCGCGGCGTACTCCCTGCGCAGGCCTTCCGCCGAGCCGGTCGTCTCGAGACGGGACATGGCCTCCGCGCACGCCCCGTACTCCTCGCAGAGGTCGTGGAAGTCCTCGTCGCGCTCGAACAGGTGCACGGCTCGCTCCTTGATGTCCGGAAACCGGCCCGTGACGACCCTCAGCGACGGGTGCATTCCGATCGCTGTCTTGATGGCGATTCAGTCATTTTTGGTTGGCCGGACGGTGTGCCGGCCCCTCAGCCCTGCGTCCTATCGGCCAAGCATCGGCCGTGAGATCGCGCTGTGGAAGTAGCAGCAACGTAAGTTACGGTTGCATCGAGGCGGCATTTGTAGCGCCACCGGGGAGGGCGCTACGTTCCAACTCGCCTCGGGAGGGACCGCTGTCGTTATTGCTGATAGGATGCACTTTGTCCGCTTGGGGGCGGAAGCTTCAGGACGTAGGTCTACGCTTTGGGCTCGCCGGAAAAGCGGGGCGCTCGTCACCCGGTCGTCACGCGAACCCTTGAGAATCTTGGGTTTGTGGCGGTGACGGAGAGCTCCTCCATCGTGCGGTCCAGGCCGGACAGCCTGGGTCTTCAGGCGCGCATCCCTCGCGTTGCGGCCGGGCCAAGCGCTTGGTACGCTAAAGTTTTAGCCGTGGGTAAACCAAAGCCCACTGTGAGCGACTGCCCTTGACGCGAGAAGCGAACCCTCCATCTTCAAGCGTTGCGCCGGCGGAGAATGCGCTCATCGCGAACGATGCGCAGCGCCTTCGGCTCCTCGTCGATGGGGTGAAGGACTTCGCCATTTTCATGATGGACGTCGACGGCAAGGTGGAGACGTGGAATGCCGGCGCGGAGCGGCTCGCCGGTTACAAGGCCGACGAGATCGTGGGCGCCAACTTCGCGCGGCTCCACACACCCGAGGACATCCAAGCGGCCAAGCCGCGACGGGCGCTGGCGGTTGCGGAGAAGGACGGCCGCTACGAGGAGGAGATCTGGCGGGTTCGCAAGGACGGCTCCCGCTTCTGGGCGAATGTCGTCATCACCGCCCTCCGGGACCCCTCCGGGAAGCTGTTCGGATACGGCAACGTCACCCGGGACGTGACGGGGCACCTGCGCGCGACCGAGCAGTTTCGCCAGGCGCTCGAAGCGGCCCCTACGGGCATGATCATGGTCGACAGCCGCGGACGCATCGTGCTGGTCAACGCCCATGTCGAGAAGCTCTTCGGGTACCCGCGCGAAGAGTTGGTCGGCCAGCCGATCGAGATGCTGGTGCCCGAGCGCTTCCGCGAGCGCCATCGCGACCACCGCGCGGCCTTCCTCGGCGATCCGAGATCACGGTTTTTGGGCGCGGGCCGCGACCTCTTCGGCCTGCGCAAAGATGGAACGGAGGTCCCGGTCGAGATCGGGCTCAACCCGCTGCGGACTGCCGAGGGCCACTTCGTGCTCAGCTCGATCGCCGACATCACCGAGCGGAGGCGCGGAGAGCGGGAGCACGACCGGCTCGTGGATCAGCTCCGGACGATCAACGCCGAGCTCGAGCTGCGGGTCCAGGGACGCACGGCGGAGCTTGCGGCGAACCTCGAGGAACGTGAGGTCCTTCTCCAGGAGGTCCACCACCGCGTCAAGAACAACCTCCAGGTCATCTCCAGCCTCATCGGCATGCAGGTGCGCGCGCTCGGCGGGGACGCGAGCCGGAAAGCGCTCGAGGAATGCCAGACACGGGTGCAGGCCATCGCTCTCATCCACGAAAAGCTCTACCAGTCCCGTGACTACGCGCGGGTTGCGTTCTCGGAGTACGCCCGGAGCCTGGCGGCGAGCGTCTTTCACGCGACGGGCGTGTCCCCGGAGGGCATCACGCTCGAGCTCGCCATCGAGGACGTCGCGCTCGCGGTGGACCGGGCCGTGCCCTGCGGCCTCATCCTGAACGAGCTCATCACGAACGCCCTCAAGCATGCGTTCCGGGAGGGCCGGGCCGGCACGATCCGCGTGGAGCTGAAGAACGTCGAAGGCAAGGCGCTCCGGCTCGCGGTCAGCGACGACGGCGCCGGCCTGCCCGCGGGCCTCGACTTCGAGAAGTCTCCATCGCTCGGCCTGGACCTCGTGCGGATGCTGGCGAAGCAACTGGACACCGCGCTCGAAGTCGACCGGACCGGGGGGACGTGTTTCAGCGTGACGGTTCCGCTGGAGCGTAGGTGACGGATCCCAAGGCGCCGGCGATTCTCGTCGTGGAGGACGAGAGCATCGTCGCCCACGACCTCCAGCAGACCCTGAGCGAGCTGGGCTACGACGCGTTCGCCATCGCCGCTTCCGCGGAGGAGGCCATGGCCCGGGCGGCCGAGCGGCGACCGGATCTGGCTCTCGTGGACATCCGCATCAAGGGCAAGCTCGACGGGATCAAGGCGGCGCAGCTCCTCCAGGAGCGCTTCGCCGCCCCGATCGTCTACCTGACGGCCCACGCCGACGACACGACCCTCGATCGAGCCACGCAGACGGGTCCGTACGGCTATCTCGTCAAGCCCGTCAAGCCCGCCGAGCTCCGGAGCACGATCGAGGTCGCGCTGCAGAGGCATCGGTTGGATCGCCAGTCCTCGGTGGCGCTCGCGGCTTCGGCTCCGACTCCACACGACGTCCGAGCCCCTGGTGTCCGGGCCGTGCGACGCCAGCTCGCTCAGATCCTGGCGAGCACCGACTTCGACGCATCCCGGCGTTCGCGAGAGTTCCTCAGCTTCATTGTGGAAGAGACGCTCGGCGGCCACGAAGCGACCCTGAGCCAGTCCATGATCGCCACGCGGGTGTTCGGCCGGAGGGACGACTTCGACGCGGCCGTGGACCCCATCGTGCGGATCCAGGCCGGGCGCGTGCGACGCTCGCTCGAGCGGTATTACCTGCTCGCGGGGAAGCAGGACCCCGTGCGGATCGAGCTGCCCAGGGGGGCTTACGTCCCGACCTTCCTCCGCACGAACACAGGTGAGGCTGAGCCAGCCACCGCGAACACCGAGGTCGCGACGGAGCCCGCCCTGGAGAACTGGCCCGCCGTCGTCGTGCGTCAGTTCGAGGCCGTAGGAGAGCCCGAGTTGGCCAGCCTGACGGGGCATTTTGACGAGGAACTGGCGGCGGAGCTGGGGCGCTATCGCGACCTCCACGTCGTGAGGCGCGGCGATCGGCAGAACAGCCCGGCGGCCTCTCAGGGCCCCGAGCTCTTCGCCCTCTCCGGCGCGATCCGCGCCGTACAGGGCGGCGTCGAGATCGGTGCGCGTCTCGTGGACTCGGCGACCGGCGAACAGCTCTGGATGGACACCTACTACACCGTGCTGAAGCCAGGCCGCAGGGGCGGATCCCTGGAAGACGTCGCCCGAGTCATCGCCGCCCGCATCGCCTCCGAGGAGGGCCTCGTCGCCCAGCGGCTCGCAGGCGAGCTTCGTCAGGGAAGGCAGGTCGGACCCGCGGCCTACGCCGCGATCCTTCGTTCGTACGAGTTCTATTTCGAGCGAGACGTGCGGGCCTTCCCGGGAGTCCTGGACGCCCTTCGACAGGTCGTCAGCGAAGCTCCCCAGAGCAGCCTGGCCTGGACGCGCCTCGCTCGCCTCTACCTCGCGAACTACTCCTACGAGATCGCGAACGTCGAGACGCCGCTCGAGGACGCCCTCGCCTACGCCCAGAACGGGCTGCGGCTGGACCCGACGAGTCGAAGGGCCCGCTGCGTCCTCGGGGCGGCGTGGCTGCTGAAGGGAGAGCTGGCCGCGGCCCGGGACGAAGCGGAGAAGGCGCTCCGCCTCGCCACCGACTCCCTCGTCTACCTCGAGATCATCGGCTGGCTCCTCACGCTGGCCGGGGACTGGGAACGAGGCGCCGAGCTGACGCGCGAAGCCGTCGAGCGCAACCCGCACCATCTCCCCTACGTGAACTATGTTCTCTGGGCGGACCACCTCCGGCGCGACGAGTACGCCGCTGCCTACGAAGCGGCATTGGGCTATCGGGACCCCGCGTTCTTCTGGCGAGCCTTGATGCGAGCTTCCTGTCTCGGCCACCTCGGCCGCCCGCAGGACGCGCAGCGGGACGTGGCCGAGCTGTTGCAGCAGAAGCCCGATTTCCCGAGCCGAGGCCGCACGCTGATCGGACGCTTCATCAAGTTCGAGGACGTCCAGGAGCGCATCGCGGACGGGCTGCGTCGAGCCGACCTGCGGCTGGATTAAAGCGAGAGCTATCCCAGAGCCAGCGAGCCGAGCCCTGCGGCGAGGATCGCCAAGGTCGCCAGGAGCAGCCGCCTTCGGAGTTGACGGCTTCCGAGAGTCGCAACGAGCCCGCATTTCACCAGGGTATTGGCGACCGCCGCGACGGCGATCGCACCCACGGCGGTCGCCTGATCGCCGCCCTGGCGCGCGAAGTCCGCCATCGACAGCGTGATCGCGTCGACGTCCGTGAGCCCCGCGAACCCTGCCACCACGTAGAGGCCCCCTCCCGGAAAGTAGTGCTGCGTCAGCTTCACCGCCAGGGTCACCGCGGCGAACACCAGACCGAACTTCGTCGCAGCCATGAGGCTGAACGGGTTCTTCAGCGGCACCGCCGCGGCCGGCCTGGATTCGCCCGATCTCTCGACCACGCTCTGGCGATAGGACACGGCCGCAACGAGCCCCGCCACGATCGCCATGACCGAGAAAGGCACGAGCACACGCGCCACGAGCCCGGGGTTCACTACGGCGACCTCGATCACCACGCGGGCGAACATCACGACCCACGCGAGCAGGACGCCCGCCGCCAGGGCGTTGCCCAGCGCAGTCGTCGGCGCCGCTTGGCTCTCGCGGGCGAAGGAGAGGGTCACCGCGGTGGAGGAGACGAGCCCACCGGTGGCGCCCGTCACCAGCGTCCCTCTCGCGCTGCCCAGCCAGCGCACGGCCACGTAGCCGACGAGCGACAAGCTCGAGATGAGCACGACCAGCAGCCAGAGCTTGTAGGGGTTCAACGCCTGCCAGGGATCGACCGGCCGGTTCGGCAGCAGCGGGAGCACGATGAAGCTGGCGATCAGCAGCTTGAGCCCGGCGTTGATGTCGTCGCTCCCGAGCTTGCCCACGATCGCGTGGAGGGGCTGCTTGAACGCGAGGATGGAGGACGTCACGACCGCCAGCGCCACCGCGATCTCGGGGAAACCGTACATCACCATCCCGCCGAGCAGGGTCACCGTGAGCGCGGCCAGCTCCGTGGTCAGGCCGAGGGAGTCCGCGCTCACGCGGCTCTCGAGGACGTAGCTGGTCAGAACCGCCGCCGCGACCGCGAACAGCGTGATCACGAAGATCCAGGGCGCGTCGAGCTTCAGCGAGAGCCAGGCGGACACCGCCCCGGCCTCCGCCATGAGCATGAAGGTGCGCAGTCCGCCGAAGCCGGCCGGAGACTCACTGGCCTTGTGCCGCTCCCTCTCGATGCCCACCAGGGCGCCGATGAGGAGCGCGATCGAGAAGTCGCGGATGACGCTGGTGTCCACGCGGAAGACCTTCCTTTCGGATGATGCAGGTCGATTCTAGCGGCATTGCCGAACCGCGCTCCGTGCTAGCGTCTCGGGCTGTGCAAGCCTCCCTGTGGCGCTGCTCGCTCCTCGCGCTTGCCAGCCTCCACCTCCCGGCGCCGGGCGCCCACGCCATGGACGTCGAGGTCGCCCCCTTCGTCGGCGCGCAGTTCGGCGGCTGGTTCGACTCGGCGGCCACCGGCCGCACGACCACGCTGGGGAGCGGGCTCGTGTACGGCGCGACCGTGGACGTCCCGGTTGCCCAGGGCTGGCTCGTCGAGTTGATGTATTCGCGGCAGGAGACCGAGCTGTCCGGCGGCCGCACGGCCTCCATCTTCGACCTGAGCGTGGAGCGCTACATGGCGGGGATCCAGGAGGAGAAGGTCCTGGACTGGGGGCGTTTCTTCGGGGTGTTCCTCGTCGGTCTGACCCGCTTCGCTCCTGGGCTCGGCGGCTTCGACGTGGACGAGCGCTTCACCCTCGGCCTGAGCCTGGGCCTGAAGGCCGCCTTGTCCAACCGCTTGGGCCTGCGCGGGGAGGCCCGGGGCTTCTTCGTGGCCGTCGAGAGCGGTGGCGGGATCCTTTGCAGCAACGGCTCCTGCCTGTTCCGTTACAGCGCTTCGGGCCTCTGGCAAGGCGATGTGACGGCCGCAGTAGTGTTCGCGTTCTGAGCCTTCCACGCTGCGGGGGTGTACACTGGCGCGGAGCTCAGATGAGAACGTCGATGCCGATCCTCCTTGTCGCGGCGCTGCTTCCCGCAGCCGCGCTGGCGGACGAGGTCCTCTTGAAGAGCGGCGGCCGGCTGTCGGGCCGCATCGTCAGCCGCACTGCCAGCGAGGTGGTGATCGACATCGGCGCCGGCCGCATCACGGTTCCGGCGTCGTCCGTGGTGCGGATCGAGGAGGGGCGCTCGCACCTCCAGGAGTACGAAGAGCGCGCCGGCAGGCTGGCCGCCGGGGACGTGGCCGGCTGGCTGGCCCTGGGGGAGTGGGCCTCGGCACGCGGCCTCGGCACCCAGGCGAGCGAGGCGTACAGTCGCGCGCTGGCTGCGGCGCCAGACGACCCCCGCGCGAACGCGGCGCTCGGACGCGTGCAGCTGGACGGCCGCTGGGTGAGCGAGGACGAGAGCTACCGTGCCCGCGGCTACGTGCAGTACGAGGGAGAGTGGATG
>Ga0075428_100008847_pt1 | contig 11170 bp, 10 predicted proteins | sample RhiMetdeltSRZDD2_FD_75291 | JGI IMG/M metagenome (GOLD analysis project Ga0075428, IMG submission 75291) | Populus rhizosphere microbial communities from Tennessee, USA - Rhizosphere MetaG P. deltoides SRZDD2 | ecosystem: Host-associated > Plants > Roots > Rhizosphere > Soil | place: USA... | reverse complement strand
ACCATGCGGCTGAGATCAACAAGCACATCGGGAGTTGGACCAAGAATTTCACCAAGTTGGAGGCCATGGAAAAGCTCGGCGCGGCCGGTGTTCCGTGCGGCGCCGTGATGGACACGAAGGAGCTCTCTGACGATCCCACAATGCGGGCGCGCGAGATCTTCTGTGAGATCGATCACCCCGTGCGCGGCAAGCTGACGATCCCAGGCTGGCCGGTGAAGATGTCGGACAGCTACGTGAAAGTTACGTCATCGCCCCTCCTTGGCGCCGACAATGCGGCGATCTACGGGGACTGGCTGGGCCTCTCGAAGGGCGACCTCGAGATGCTGAAGGCCGCGGGCGTGGTCTAGGGGGTGTCGGTAGCAGTCACTTGGGCGGTTGAGCCGCTGGATGGCTCCCGTCGAACATCCCCTCGGAGCCGCCGCCGCTCGCCCGGAGTGTCCTGCGACGGCGAGCGGAGCGGGGGGAGGCTCATCCCCCTAGACTTCTTGGTCAGTCGATGCCGGTGGCGGGCCGGTGTCGGCAGCCGTCAGGCCCTCGGTCCGACACGAGCGATTTGTCCATGCGGACTTGAGGAATGCAGACATATGAGCCGCAAGCTGGTGAATTCGATTTGCCGGAAGGCGGGGGAGCGGTGGCGCCGGGATCTGCTTTGTTCAGCAGCCTTCCTCAGCGGGGAGGTGCTGCCGCTCCTTCCAAGGGGATGACGCGCTCATTCAAGCGGCTTCTGCATGCTCGCGGGCGACGATCGTGGTCGGCGCACCCGCGACTTCTCTGGTGACCGCAAAATCGAAGCGGATGCGGGCGAAGGGCTTGTTGAGGCCTGCCTTGTCGATCTCGCTTGCGTCGGTGACGGCCTCCACACGCGGGATTAGCTCGTCACGTGTGGCGAAGGCGAAATCATCGTGCAGGTACTTGTCGCCGTCGATGTTGATTTGAGTCTTGTCCAAGACCTTGCACTGAACGAGCCTGGCGTCACTTCGCCAATCATTATGAGCTTCCGCCCCAACGATCGCCTTTGCTGGTTCAGATGCTGAAACTCGTCGAACAGTACGATCAGTGAAACGGGCGCGTATTGTCCCCATTCAAGCTGAAGAGCGGATCAGGGTGATGACTATTTCCAGAGTTCTTTCGACGCCAGGCGTGCGCCCTCGGCCATCGTCTTGAGCTTGGCCCAGGCGATCTCCGGCTCGACCTGGTTGACCGACCGCGCGAAGGTCGCGAAGCCGCAGTCGGTGCCTGCTATCACCCGCTCGCGCCCGACGATCTCGGCGTAGCGCACGAGGCGCTGGGCGACCAGCTCGGGATGCTCGATGAAGTTGGTCGTCGAGTCGAGCACGCCCGGGATGATCACGCGGTCGTCCGGCAGGCGGATCTCACGGAACACGACCCATTCGTGCTCGTGGCGCGGGTTCGCGCCCTCGAAGGACAGCGCCTGAGGTTTGGCCTTCAACGCGATCGGCAGGAGCTCGCGCAGCGGGATATCGCGGTGGTGAGGCCCTTCGTAATTGCCCCAGCACAGGTGCAGGCGCATGCGGTCGGCCGGGATGTCGCGCAGGGAGTGATTCAAGGCCTCGATATTGGACGCGGCGATCTTCAGAAACTCGGCGTTGCTGATCTCGGGGAAAGCGAGGTGCCGGCTCATCGCGAGGTCGGGGCAGTCGATCTGGAGCACGAATCCGGCATGGTGGATCGCATCGTACTCATCTTTCATGACGTCGGCGAGGCGCGCAAGATACGCGTCACGGCTCGGGTAGTAGTCATTCTTCAGGAAGTGCGCGATGACGCCGGGCGACGCCGCCGACATGAACGCGTCGGCCAGCTTGGCCGACTCCAGCGCGGCCTTGAAGTTCGCGATGTCCTTCTGGACCGCCGTGCGGTCCTTCCACTCGATCGGCCCGTTGCAGGCCGGTCGCATGACCGTCGAGCGCCGCTCGCCGCGCGCGGCCGCCTCGGGGAAGTCGGCCCAGTCTGCCCGCATCGGCACGGTGGCCTGGCCGTCGAAGCCGGTGAGGCGATGGCGCACGTAGGTCGAGTAGCCGACTTTGCCCTGCTCGCCGTCGTTGACGATGTCTACGCCGGCTTCGAGCTGCTGGCGGACGATGTCGCCGACGGCGCGGCGCACGCGCACGTCGAACGCCTGGGGGTCCGGCATCCGCCCCGAGTCAAGCGCCTCCAGCGTGGTCGTCAAGTCCTGGGCCCGTGGAAGGCTGCCGGTGTGTGTCGTCAGAATGCGGTCGGTGCTGAGCTTCATCGCCGTGAGCCCCCTGGAGCGCTTTGAGCCGAGTGCGCCACAAGATACGCGGCTATCTCTCCTTGTGCCAGCGAGCGATGTTCCAGCAAGCCCCAGTTCCAGTCGGTCGTCAGTGCCAACTAACGCCCTTCTTGCTTGGTTCGATACGAAGAAATGGCGGCCCACATGGCGATTGCCAAAGGCACCGCGATGAGCATCGCAATCGTTCCAAGATCACGGATATTCCGTGCTCCGATCGCGGCCGAGAGCCATAGAAGTGGCAGCGCTGCCAGTCCGGCGCATGCGCCAACGACATAGAGAACCACCTTGATGCTCGACCTGGGAAAGATGAAACGCGTGATTGCTATAGCGCCCAAACCGATCACAAAGCCCGTGGCTATAAGGGGGAGGACGTCGTAGACCAGTATGTCATTCTCTCTGATCGAGATTCCTTCCCGAACCATTCGCGATGTGGGCCATTCGAAGTTCGCAATGAACAGCCCGAGCGCGGCGACGACGAGGACCAGGCACACTGCGGTCGCCGGTGCTGTCCTTTCATCTGTGGACATCCTCTGCTCCCGATCTTGATGAATGCTCCCAATGGTCGCGATGCTAGCACCAATTGGTTCACAAGGCGGGCGCCTTGGGCCGCTGGAGCGAGAGAGGCCGAATGTGCGCACCTGCCGAAGAAGGCGCAAGCGGACCTCAACCTTTCGAGTGATGAACGAGAGAAATGCTGCCCACCACCTGGATCTCTCCAATGATGGCTGCATTGAAGGCCCGAAGGTTTCCTGTGCTCGCCGCCTGCCACCGGGACTGGATAACGATCCAGGAAATCCTTGGAGGAAACGCGTGACGTACCCCTTGCCGCTCGCAGGGACATTCCAATTACGAGCGATTTTCACTGCGTAGGCTTCCGTCAGCACGGAGTAGAAGATTGGTTGTTCCGGCAATCGCGGCGGAAAGGCGCGCATTCCGGATTGTCGGATGAGGTCGAGTTCCTTGGGCCCCACGGGGCGCCATAAGGCGACCGCTGTGTTCTCAAAAGACATCTGGAAGATCGGCCTCGATTCGAGACTGGAAAGGATATGGCGGTTCCTGCGGGAATCGAACCCGCGTCTGCGCAGTGACAGCGAGCAGAGAAAGAAAGCGAAGTCACCCATGACGCACCCCACCGGTGCACGGGCGCCTTCGGACCGCGACACAAACCACAGTGAGAACAGCGAAGACGAACGGAGCGATCAGTAGCCACGGATGGATCGACGAGGGCGCAAGCAGCGGCCTGAGGCAGGCAGCGAACTGCTTGGCAACAACGAGCAACGAAACTTCCGACAGCCACCGCGCCAGCGGTTTGCCACAAGCGACACCGTCTTTCCAAAGCAAAGGCACCCCGGGAAAGAGCGATATCGCAAATGCAAGGAAGCCGACCCACACATGCCCGAACCACAGGCCAATGCTCAGCGGAGCGAAAACAAGCCCAAGTACAAGGAACGGCAACCCCAATGGACCGCCATGCGTCATCACGGGAAAGAGCCAAGCACCGACTACAATGAGGATGACGCTATAGGAGAGAACAGCACCTGCGTAGATGGTCGTCCAGCTAGGAATGAGACGGGTCATGGAGGTGGCTCTCCGTGCCCTGCCGCGTGATACGCAGGTCGCTGCACGAACGGGGCGTGACTGAGGTGAGCGACATCGCGGACTTCGTCAGTTTGTTGGGTTGAGCGGACATCGTGGTCGCACGTAACGGCTACACCCGAAGGCGCTATCAAGAAGCGGCTCTCGACGCGTCGGAGAGAGGCACTCAAGCGAGGTTCATTGAAGTCGTGCACGCTAGCTAGAACTCGTTCACCTTCGGCACCCTTTGGAAGGCGATCTTGCTGGTCTGATCGGTTGCGGCATCCCCATAGACGAGCGCTCCCTTGCCAAATTTCTCGTTCACCTCATCGATGGCGCGTACGAGTTTTGCGTTCTTGGGCTTGTCGAACAGGCCAGGCTGATGCTTTTCCTCGGCCGCCAAGCCAGTGAGCGCCACGCCAACGCGCAAGGGCTTCAAGTGCGGAACTTGCTCCCAAATCTCTTGCAGCACATGCAGCAGCATGCCGGTGTCCTGGGTCTCGGCGAAGCTGCGTTTGTCCGTCCAGGAATCCCGATCGCGGCCGAGTGGTTTCACCTCGACGACCAGGCGGCGGCAGTAGAAACCGTCATCGCGCAGGCGCTGGGCCGCACGTACCAGCAATTGCCTGACGATGGGGGTCGCGGCTTCGATGCTCCTGTCGTCAGGCGCCAGAACGTGTTGATGGCTGACGCTTGAGCGCTCCGTCTTCGGACTTGAGATGTCCGCGCCATGCAGGAGCTCGTGCATCTTGGCTCCAGCCACGCCACCCCAGATCATCCGAAGACGTGCAGCATCAGTATTCCAAAGCGTGGCCATATCGGTGATGCCGGCCCGCCGAAGGCGTTCCGCCATGTTGGGGCCGATGCCAGGGATGGCGCGCAGCCTCAAATGAAGAATGGCGCCGGGGAGCTTCTCCATCGGGAGGATGGTCAACCCATCGGGCTTTTGCATGTCAGAAGCCATCTTGGCGAGCAGCCGGTTGACTGAGATGCCGATGGAGCTCGTCAGGCAATCGCCGACCTCGTTTTGAATCTGTTGCTTGATGCTGAGCGCCAGCTTCTGCGCCACGGCGGGGTCTTGCTGCTTCCGGTCGAGGCGGCAGGCGACCTCATCGATCGACATGACCTCTTCGACCGGCATGTGCTTGTCGATCGCGGTTAGAATGCGATGGTGATATTCGACGTAGAGCTTGTGGCGTGCGGGCACGAGCTGCACCGCGGGGCAGAGGCGCCGTGCTTCATGCACGAGCGTGCCGGTTTTGATGCCGAAGGCTTTGGCGGGGTAGCTCGCGGCGATGGCGCAGGTCGTCTCCGCCATCGTCGGGACGACGATGACGGGCTTGCCCCTCAGCGCAGGCTCTTCCTGTTGCTCACAGGATGCGAAGAAGCTGTTCAGATCGAGCACCAGCCAGCGCAGCAAATCAGCCCCCCTCTGGTAGACCATAAGCATTAGCAAGAGTCGGGATGGGTTCCTATGCCAACCATTCGCTCACGCAGGCGTCCACGGCACCCACCGCTATTACACGGGCGTCAGCGGGCTGAATTGCTCGGGGGGCCTGCGATAACTTATGTTCAAGCGCAGGTGCTGCCGAACGGTCCAAGATGGCGCACGCATCTGTTTTGGAGCCGATCAGGCACCAAGTATTCTCAGCAAGGTGGGCTGCATATGCGAACGCCATCCCCGACTATTGACGGCGAAGATCGCCCGGAAGCAAGGAATGTCACGCGTAAACTCGCCCGGTACGTTGTGGCGACGCGTTTTGAGTACTTGCCTGAGGGCGTGCGCCGGGAGATCGGACGCTCGCTGCTGAACTGGATGGGGGTCGCGGTCGGCGGCTCACGCCACGAGGCGGTGGAGATCGCCCTTGCGGCGGTAAGGCCGTTCTCCGGGCCACCGCGGGCCGGCCTCTTCGGTCGCTCGGAGCGCCTCGACGTAATCAACGCTGCCTTGATCAACGGCATCAGCTCGCATGTGTTCGACTTCGATGACACGGACCTACTGACAGCGGTTCATCCGTCCGCGCCGGTCATGCCCACGGTGCTGGCGCTCGCGGAGCTCAAGCCCGTGACCGGATCCGACCTTGTTACTGCCGTTGCCGTGGGTTTCGAGGCCGAATGCCGGCTCGCGCGTGCCGTGCAGCCAGCTCTCGGCGCGATTGGCTGGCATCCAACCGGCGCTGTCGGCGTGTTTGGTGCCGCGATCGCTGCCGGCAAGCTGCTTGGGCTCGACGAGCAGCGCATGTGCCACGCGATCGGGTTGGCTGCAACGCAGCCGGTCGGCGTTCGCGAGATGTTTGGCTCGATGACCAAGAGCTTTCATCCTGGTCGCGCGGCGCAAAACGGGCTGCTCGCCACGTTCCTGGCCGAGAAGGGCTACACCAGCTCGGTTCAGGGCATAGAGGCAAAGCGGGGATGGGCCCGAGTGGTGAGCGCCAAGCAAAACTGGCAGGCCATTACCGACGGGCTGGGCGAGGATTACGAGATCTATCGCAACACCTATAAGCCCTTCGCCTGCGGCCTTGTCGTCCACCCCGTCATCGACGGATGCATCCAGTTGCGTAACGAGCACAATCTCACTGTGGACATGATTGAGCGCATCGTCCTCGACGTCGATCCCATCGTGCTGGAGCTGACCAACAAGAGGACACCTCGGACGGGTCTCGAAGGAAAATTCAGCGTCTACTATGTGGCGGCATTGGCGATCGTGGCGGGTAGGGCTGGCGAGGCCCAATTCAGCGATGGCATGGTTTGCGATCCAGTGATCACGGCACTGCGTGACCGCGTCTCGGCGACCGCCGATCCGTCAGTTGCCAAGCAGCAGGCGCGTATCCGAATTCACCTGAAGGATGGCCGTATTCTCGAGCGCTTCGTTGCGGAGGCCGTTGGCAGCGTCAAGAACCCGATGAGTGATGCGGCGCTCGAGGCCAAGTTCATGAACTTGGTGGAAGGGATCTTGCCCGCGGATAGGGCGCGGAATCTGATGGAGCTGTGCCGGTCGATAGAACGGCTTGGTGATGCAGGTGATGTCGCTAGGGCGGCTACGACTGGCTGAGGCCAGTCATGTGCGCGCATAGCGCATGGCGGTTCCTCTGGTAGGACCCAAACAGGAGACTAAGGACGCTGGGCTTCGCCAAGCACATCGACGGCAACGCGGTGGGCCTCGTTCGCTGAGGGAATACCGCAGTACATCGCGAGCAGAAGGATTTCCTGGATCTCCTCGCACGGGAAGCGGAGAGGACGAATGCCGATCATCGACGCTCAGATCCACCTCTGGCGCAAGGGCACGCCGTCGCCGCCCCATCTCGCCTCGCCGTATCTGGTCGAGGATGCGATCCGCGGCATGGACGAGGCGGGCGTCGACGGCGCCATCCTGCATCCTCCCGCAAGCTGGGATCCCGACTCCAACGAGCAGGCTGTCGAGGCCGTGCTTGCCTACCCGAAGCGCTTTGCGATTCTCGGCTACCCTCCGGTCGACAAGCCGGAAAGCCCCTCGCTGATCGCGACCTGGAAAGAGCGGCCGGGCATGCTGGGCTTGCGACTCTACTTCAACAGGCCCCACAACCGGTCATGGCCCACCGACGGCACGCTGGACTGGCTCTGGCCGGCCGCCGAGAAAGCCGGACTGCCGCTGGCCCTGCTCGCGGGCGACTGGCTGCCGTTGCTCGGCCAGATTGCAGGCCGCCATCCCCGGTTGAAGCTGGCCGTAGATCACATGGGCGCGCTCAGGGGTGCCAAGGGCGACGCTGCGTTCCCGAACATGAAGGAGCTCACGGCGCTCGCGCGCCATCCCAACGTTGCCGTCAAGCTGACGGGCGGCCCGTTCTATGCCGATGACCCCTATCCGTTCAAATCCCTGCACAAGCACTATCGCGCCATGTACGACGCCTTCGGGCCGCGCCGCCTGTTCTGGGGCACCGATATCACCAAGATGCCGTGCTCCTGGCGGCAGTGCGTCACGCATTTCCAGGAGATCGATTGGATCCCGGAAGCCGACAAGCAGCTCATCATGGGCGAAGCGATTTGCGACTGGCTCGGCTGGAAGAGGTGAGGCATGCATTGCGGCGCTCGTCGCGCGGTTCCCCGTTGGCCGGCGGGTTCGATCGTGATTAGGTGGCCGCGGTGCCGCTCAATGGGAAACGGTCATGCTTAGCCTCGCGGGGAAAGTCGCCTTCATTTCTGGTGCCGGCTCGGTCGGGGACGATCCCGACGCCAAGGTGTGGGGCAATGGCAAGGCCACCGCCGTGCTTCTCGCCCGCCAGGGGGCCAGCATCTATGGCGTCGATCTGCGCAAGGAGGCCGCTGACGTCACCAAGGCCATCATCGACAAGGAAGGCGGCACCTGCGTCACGCGCGGCGTCGACATGACAAAGGCCAAAGAGGTCGAGGCAGCGGTGGACGACTGCGCGAAGCGCTTCGGCCGCATCGACATCCTCGTCAACAACGTCGGCGGCTCGGCGCCGGGCGACGCGGTCACGATGACCGAGGAGGTTTGGGACAGGCAGCTCGAGCACAACCTCAAGACCGCATTCCTGGGCTGCAAGTACGTGCTTCCGGTGATGGAGAAGCAGGGCAACGGCGCGATCGTCAATCTCGCCTCGGTGGCCGGCCTGCGCATGACCCCCGGCCGCGCCCATGTCGCCTATTCCACGACCAAGTTCGGCATTTTGGCCTTCTCGAAATCGACCGCCATCTCCTATGCCAGGAAGGGAATCTGCTGCAACACGGTGATACCGGGCCTCATGCACACGGCGCTGGTCGAGCATCGGCTGGCCAAGACGATTGCGGCCAATGACCTGCAGGGGCTGATCGACAGGCGCAACGCACAATGCCCGACCGGCAAGATGGGAGATGCGATGGACATTGCCCACGCCGTTCTGTTCCTCGCCTCCGACGAGGCGCGCTACATCACGGGGGCCGAGATTCTGGTCGACGGCGGGCTCACGGCAACGGCCGGACTTGGTTGAGGCGCGAGACGCCCTGAGTCTCGGTTGCGAGACGCCCCGTCCGTGGCTCTCGCTAACCCTCCGGCATCTGCTCGAGCAGCCGCCCCTTGCCGGAGAGCGGCGTATTGACCCGCATCGCCCGCAGCACCGCCCAAAGTGTCGCCTGATTGGTGGTGATCACCGGCTTGCCGAACTGCCGCTCCCACGGCGCGATCCAGTCCATGGTGGGAAAGTTGCCGCCCGGCACCACCAGCGCGTCGATGTCCGGCCGATCGATCCGGCCGAACGCCGCTTGCGCCACGCCCGCATCCATCTTGCCGATGGCGTAGGAGTTGGTAGCGCCGAGGCTTTCGGTGGCGACGACGGTAATCCCATACTTGGTCTCGTAGTAACGCTTTGCCCGCGCGATGACATCTTCCGAGTACGGCGTCGCCATCGCGATCCGCAGCGTTCCCAGCGCTCGCAGTGCCCGACCGATGGCCTGGGCCGAGGTCAAGGATGGCACGCCGGATGCCTCCGTCATGCGCTTCACCGACACGTCGTCGTAGTCATCGGCGAACAGGCTGGCCGAGGTTTGCGCCAGCGCGATCACTTCCACCCGCGCGTCGCCCAGCAGTTTCGATTGGTAGATCAGATCGGCGTCCAGACTGGGGGAGAATGGCGTATTTCTGCCTTTGCCGAGCCGGGCGGTATGCACCTGCAAGTCCTGCGGCAACCGGCAGAACTCGATCTCGCACGTGGTGTTGGTGGACGGGACCAGGATCCCGAAATGGCGCGGCATGATCATGAATCTCCCGTGAGCACCTCTAGACAACGAGCTTGAACGCCTTGCCGTCCCGCGCGACATGGCCTGCCGTCGGCCCGGCAAAATGCGTCCCGATCACAAGCACAGGCTCGCCCGCAAGCTCGCCGAGGATACGGCGGCGGGTGGCTTCGGCTGCTGCGGCATCGTAGTCGGCCGTCGAGGACCACTCGGGGTGTGCCATCTGGCAGGGATGATGGGCAAAATCTCCCGTGATCATGGCTCGCTTGCCGTGCGAGCTTATCAGGACGCTGGCGTGTCCAGGCGTGTGGCCCGTGCTCGGCATGAGGCGGATCTCGGGACAGATCCGATGGTCCCACTCGACGAGATCGGCGAGACCGCGGTCGAAAATCGGCCGTATGCTGTCTGCAAAGACAGGCAGCATGTCGGCGCGCGCGGTCTGCGTGTTCCAGTGCTCGAACTCGACGCGGCCGAAAAGGTAACGCGCTCTAGGGAATGTCGGGACCCACCGGCCTTCGACCAGCATCGTGTTCCAGCCGACGTGATCGACGTGCAAGTGCGTGCACAGCACTATGTCGATCGTCTCACGTGGAAAGCCGGCAGCGGCTAAATCTTCGAGGAAGCGGCCCTGCCGGTCGTTCCAGGTCGGGATCCGCCGATCCTTCTTATCGTTGCCGAGGCAGGTATCGACGATGATCCGCCGTCCCGGCGCCTCGACGATAAGCGCGTGGATGCTCATCTTGAGCCTCCCGTTCACGTCGGCGAAGTGCGGGATCAGCCAGGAGATGGGCAGTATGGCCTCCCGCGTCGCCTGGGGCAGGATGAACCGGCTGCCGCCCGTCGTCTCGAGCTCGACGATCTTCGTAACGGTGACGTCGCCGATCTGCCATTGCATCGTCCGGCTCCACGTGATCGACGATCAGCATATCGGGCGTAGCGGCGATGCGCGAGTGAGCAATCCACCGCATCACGCGTCGTGTAGACCTTCGCCGTCCGCCGCGGCATGATGGCGGCTTCATCATGGAGGGTCGGACGTGGCAGCGGCATTCGAAGAGGTCATGGGCGTTCGCGAGGCTTTCAGCGGACGCGGGCAGCCGGAGGCCGGCGCGGTCACCGTTACCGGCGCTGATCCCGTATTCTCTACGCGTTTCAAGATCGGGGAGACCTGTGCCGCCGTGCTCGGCGGCGTCGGTGTCGCCGTCTCCGACATCTGGGAGCTGAAGACTGGACGGCGCCCGAAGGTTTCGATCGATGTCCGCCATGCCGCGGCAGGCCTGCGCAGCTCCGTCTACCTGCAACGGCCCGGGCCGGACGGCGCCTTCAAGCCCGTGGTCAACAAGAACCACGAAGCGATGCGAGCGATCACCCAGCCGTGGCCGACGAAGGACGGGCGCTGGGTGCTGCCGCATTTCGGCCTGCCGAACCTGCAGGCTCGGATGCAGAGGCTGCTCGGCTGCGAGCTCGATCCGGAGTCGGTCGCGAAGGCCGTGGCCAAGTGGGACGCACTCGATCTCGAGGCGGCCATCGACGAGGCGCGCGTGTGCGGCGGCATGGTGCGCTCGAATGACGAGTGGCTCGCGCACCCACATGGCCAGGTGCTCGCCGGCAAGCCGATCG
>Ga0075428_100008845_pt1 | contig 11172 bp, 10 predicted proteins | sample RhiMetdeltSRZDD2_FD_75291 | JGI IMG/M metagenome (GOLD analysis project Ga0075428, IMG submission 75291) | Populus rhizosphere microbial communities from Tennessee, USA - Rhizosphere MetaG P. deltoides SRZDD2 | ecosystem: Host-associated > Plants > Roots > Rhizosphere > Soil | place: USA... | reverse complement strand
AGCTCACGCTCGGACTTCCGTTCCACGGTCGTGCGGTTCTTCATGGGTGTGGGCTCACTTTCTCTTCTTGCGTCCATCGACCTTCTCCTTCCGTTTCAGTTCTTCGACAACTTTGTCCAGCTCTTCGAAGCGTGCGTCCCAGAGCTGGCGGTACCTCTCGATCCATGCCGTCTCTTCCTCCAATCTGTGCAGGCCGAGCTTGCAGGTCCGCACGCGCCCGACCTTCTCCGTGGTGACGAGCCCCGCCTGCTCCAAGACGCCGACATGCTTCTTCATGCCCGTGAGGGTCATGTGGAACTTCTCGGCAAGGTTCGTGATTGAAGCGTCTGCACCTCCGAGCTGCTCCAGAACGCCGCGTCGGGTCGCGTCCGAAAGCGCGGCGAACGAGGCATCGAAGCGGGCCCGACTATACTGAACCATGCAGTTCAGTATACACACGGATTGGCGGCATGCAAGGGAGGCCGAGCGCGCGCTGAGTTGCCGGCCGCCTTCACACGGGACGACTGACGAGATGCGGGAGATGCAGTGGGTGAGGCCAGAGCTGGTGGCGCAGATACGGTTCGTCGAGTGGACCGCACCGTTAGCACGCAGGTATGACCAATGGCACTCCTAGACAAAAATGTCTAGACAAATCGGTCTAGATGAACTAGGTTGGCTTAAACCCACTCCGGCCAGGAAGGCGATGCCCCGGACCCTACGCACTCCGAAGCCCACTCCCGCCGAACTCGACCTGCTGCGCACCCTCTGGCGCCTCGGCCCGTCGTCAGTGAAGCAGATGCACGAGGCGCAGCGGCGCGAGCGTCCCGACCTCGCCTACGCCAGCGTGCTGCGGCTGATGCAAGTCATGCACGGCAAGGGGCTACTCAAGCGCGACGAGAGCCAGCGCTCGCACGTGTATGCGCCGGCGCAGGCGCAGGGATCGCTGCAGACGCGGCTGCTGGACGAACTGATCCACAAGGCCTTCGCCGGTTCGGGCAAGGACCTGGTCATGGCGGCGCTGCGCGGGGGCCGCGTCAGCGACGCGGAGCGCCAAGAGATCCGGCGGTTCCTGAAGGAGACCGGCGATGAATGAGGGGATTTCACAGCTGGTGCCGATGCTCGGCCTGGCGCTGCTGCACTTCCTCTGGCAGGGCGCGGTGGTCGGGCTGCTGGCGTGGCTGGCGCTGGCGCTGCTGCGCAACGCGCGGCCGCAGGCGCGCTACGCGGTCGCATGCCTGGCATTGCTCGCCTGCGCATTGTTGCCCGTCTACCAGCTGCTGCATGCCCTTGCTGCCCCCGATACGACTGCGTCGCACATCGTGGTCGCCGCCACGGATGATGGAACCGCAATGCAGCCATGGACGACGTTCGCCTTCGCGGTGTGGCGCATGCCGTCCGCCGATTTCATGCCGTGGATCGTGGCGCTGTGGGCCAGCGGCGCCGGCCTGCTGTCGCTGCGCATGGCCTGCGGGCTGCTGTGGGTGCGCCGGTTGCAGGCGGGGTCGCATCCCGACGCGAACGGCGGCTGGCAGGCACGCATCGACCTGCTCGCGCGCCGTTTCGGCATCCGCCGCGCGGTCGCGCTGCGCATGATCGACGACGGCGACAGCCCGCTTTCCGCAGGTCTGTGGCGTCCGCTCGTGCTGCTGCCGGCCGCGCTCGCACTGCGCATCCCCGCCGACCTGCTCGAGGCCCTGCTCGCCCACGAACTCGCCCACGTCCGCCGCCACGATTACCTGGTCAACCTGCTGCAGCGCGTGGTCGAGGTGCTGCTGTTCTACCACCCGGTGGTGTGGTGGCTGTCGCACCGCATCCGCATCGAACGCGAACTCGTCGCCGACGACCTCGCCGCATCGGTGCTCGGCGAACCGCGGCGCCTGGCCGTCGCGCTGTCCGAACTCGATCGCTGCACCGTCCACTCCTTCCACCTCGCGCAAGCCGCGCACGGCGGTCAGGTCATGTTCCGCATCCGGCAACTGATCCGTCCGGATCGCCGCGCGATCGGCCTCGCGTTCGCGATGCCGCTCGTCGGCCTCACCATCGCCGCCTTCGCGCTCTACGCGCAGGCCCACTTCGTGCAGCAACCGCAGCCGAGGCCGCGCCCCGTGGCGACTGTCGCAGTCGCAACGCCGGGCGTGGCCGCAGCCGTAGCGCACTCGGAGCCAGCTCCGGCGCCGCGCCAAACTCCGGCCGCGGCTCCGCGATCCGCGCCAACCCCGGCCCCTCGCGCCGCCTTGCGCGTCGAGGATGACGCGAAAGACCGCGTGAGCTACGCACTCGTGCGCAAGGATCGCGACGACATCTCGATGTCGGGCGACATGGACGACATCGACGAGATCAAGGCCGCGCGGCGCGGCATCGACGGTGATTTCCTGTGGTTCCGCCGCGAAGGCCAAGCCTACGTCGTGCGCGATCCCGCGCTGATGGCGCGCGTGCAGGAGGCGTGGAAACCGCTCGAGCCGCTCGAGGCGCAGATGGAGGTGCTCGACGAACGCATGCGCCCGCACAGCGATCGCGTGGAAGCGCTGGGCGAGCGCATGGAAGCCCTCGGCGAGGCCGGCGGTGAAACGCCAGCAATGCGCGCCGCATCCGAACGCATGGAAGCGCTGGGCGAACAGATGGAGACGATCAGTGAACGCCAGGCCGCATTGTCGCGGCAATTGGCGTCGGCCGACGATACGCGCCAGGCGCAGCTGCAGCGTGAACTCGATGCGATCGAGTCGCAGCAGGAAGCGATCGGCCGGCAGATGGAGGAGCAGGGCCGCATCCTCGAGGCCGAGGGCCGCCAGATGGAGGCGCGGCAGCGGCCGATGGAGGCGCTCGGCCGCGAGATGGAGGAAGCGGGCAAGCCGATGGAAGCGATCGGCAAGGAGATGGAAATCCTGGGCGCGCGCATCGAGCGGCACGCGAAAGTGGCGGAGGCGCAGACCCTGAAGCTGATCGACGAAGCGGTCGGCAAGGGACTGGCCGCGCCGGCGCCCGGCCGGCAATAGTCCGCGGCACCGCGGATCGGGCGTCTTTCCGGCATCCGCGCTCCGCCATCGATCCCGAACGAGAGAGCACAAGTTGCCAGCGTATCGCTGCGCGACGCGACGGGGCCGCCTTGCGCAGGATTTGCGTTGGCTAGGCGTGCTCGGCTTCGGCGTCTTCGGCCGATACCGGTTGGACGATCGCTGGACAGTGGCGCTCGGGGTGGACATGTCTGACGAGTTCGACATTGAGCGGACGCCGGAGCTGGTCGGCCTTGTCCAGGATCCGAAGGCGCCCGTGGTGGACAGTACGGGATCATCGGAGGGGCTGAGCGCGCTGGGTCGAGCGTCGCTACGGGGGCGATGATCGGCGCCTGCAGGGGTTCTGGACGGCGGGGGTGGGCGTCAACTCGGTCGACGTGGAAGATCAGGCCGGCCCCCTCGCGGGGGGCGGCACCTTCGACGTGGCGATCGACGCCGGCACCGAGCTGGTGGCGTCGGCGCGCCTGGGTTTACGCGTACGGCTCGGAGAAGACTTCCTGTTCGAGCCTGCACTTCGCCTCGATCAGCACTTCGCCGACTGGGACATCACCGACCGGAATGAGCGGTGCGACTGCGTCGATCGACGACTATCTGCTAAAGGGGGTGCACCTGGCGTTCGCGTACAGGTTTTGAACCTCGTGGCTGCGGGTCGTCTCGCTGCCGCTCGAGTTCGCAGTGCCTCGCCGGTGTCTCAGGCGCCTCGGCAGCGCCGTCGGCGCAGAGCGCGGCTCGCCCGAGTGCTTGCAGGTTCCGGGCTCCTGGCGTCAGAGGAGTTGCCGGGTACGGCAGCAGCGACTCTTCGAGGCTGTGCGCGGCCTCGGCCGGGAAGGCGTGATCGCGAAACGCAAGGACTCACTGTACGAGCCCGGAAAGCGGAGCGACGCCTGGCAAAAGCTGAAGCTTGAGAAGTTCTTTAGCGTTCTGCTAATTAAGGACGCCACCACGCGTCAAGGCTTTCGTCGGAAAGATTCGCGGCTACAAGTTGTCGCCATTTCTCAGCCGTGACGAGGCTCTGTGCCTCTTGGAACTCGATCTCGCGCGCGTATGTCCGAGCCCTCTCGACCATGAAGTCGTTGCCGTCGCTCGCAAAATGCCGCTGTGCCTCAGCGAGGAACGCTCGCCTCTCGTCCCAGCTGGCGCTTGATCCGTGACCGCGAACGAAGAAAAAGTCAACGGACGCACGCAGCGTAAGCATCAGACCCACGGCGCGGGCCTTCTCGTTTTCGTAGCGCCTCACGAATTCCGTGAAGGCGGCGATCTTGTCGGCGCCGTCGGCCGCATGCACTTCCTCGAAGCCGGGATTGAAGGCCGACGCAAACTCGGCCAGATACTGTCGCTGGTGTACTGGCAACGATTGATACCAGGCCAGAAATGCGGTGACTGGTGATTCCATCCCTCGATTCTAGGCCTTACCTCACCGCGGCAGAGCCGCCGCCCTGAGGTGCCTCAGAGCCGCTCAATTCGAGCACGCTGAAAACCTCAGCATAGGTCGTGACGCGGCCCGGGGGTACGGGAACCGCCCTTGGCTGCCGCGCTCGATGTGCGGTGCAGCCGCGTTGTTCACCACGGCACCGACAATATTCGTCCAAGTTGCGTCTGCTCGCGAAGGATTCCGCCCTGAGCAGCGTCTCATCTAGGGCCGGAGACTTTAGGAGATATAAAGATGAACACCACCCAGAAGCTGGGGAGGCTGGTGCCGCTCGCCGTCGGCGGCCTGGCGCTCGCGTTAGCTAGCCAGGCGGGCTTGTCCCAAAATGGACCCGAGTTTGAGGTGGCGCAAATCTACCTCGAACTAAACCATACCGACGGCGACCTCGGCATCCACGGGCTGATCGACGGCGAGGCTTGGAAGAGCCTGGAGATCGAAGGTCCGGGCGAGCTAGAGCTGATGAACGTTTGGCTCCGTAACGGGCTGCGGAGGCAAGGCTTGACGGAATTCTTCTTCGAAAGTGCAGAGCCACCCTTTGACGAGCTGTCGCCAGCAGCGTTTCTCAATCGATTCAAGCCGGGTATCTACGAAATCGAAGCCGTCACGCTCGACAACGTGGAGTTTGAAGAGGAAGTCAGGCTTTCGCACGTGCTGGCAGGCCCCCCCCAGAATGTCAGGGTCAATGGCAAGCGCGGCGCCGCGAATTGCGACGGCGATCTGCCAGTGGTCAGCGCTCCAGTGACCATCAATTGGGCTCCTGTGACGACCTCGCACCCGACTATCGGCAGGCCCAATGTCGCGGTCAACGTGATGCAGTACCAGTTCGTCTGCGAGATCGAGCGCGAAGGCAGGGTTCCGGAGGAGATCGTGTTTTCTGTAGATTTGCCACCGGGCAAGACACAATTCACATGTCCGGCGGAATTTACGGCTTTGTCCCTGGATGGAGAAGTGAAATACGAGATCATCACGAAGCTCGCAAACAACAATCAGACGGCCATTGAGAGCTGCTTCGAGCTGGAATAGCGATGATGCCGATTGGGAAATCCGGGCTGTTGATCCCAGTGCTATTGGTATTGGGGTGCTTCCAGAAGGAGGCACCCCGGCACGAAGCGCCGGCTGTCGTGACGGCCGAATTCACGGCACAGCGCGCCACCGTGCAGCGTTCGAACGCAGAGCCGGCGGAAGAAGTGCCGGCGACGGTCCCGCAGCTTGAGAGGCTGCACGAGTCGACTGACCCGACCGTCCGTCGCGAGATTCTCTACCTGATCGCGGATGCGGGCGAGGATGAAGACGCCGCGCTCATCGGTCAGTCGCTCTACGATCCGGACAGCCGGGTCCGGAAGGCAGCGGTGGTGGCGCTGACGGGTATCGGCGGCCAGTCTTCCGCGGACTGGATGCTGGTTGCGCTCGGTGATCCTGACCCGCGCATTCGCCGGACGGCGGTCGAGGCACTCGGCGAGATCGGTGGCGACACCGCAAACTTTCTGTTGCAACAGTCGCTCCTGGATGCCGATGACAGCGTCCGCGAGGCGGCAGAGCAGATGCTCGCGGAGCCGGGGCTCCCGGAGCCAGAAGTCAGGTAAGGCCGGGAGTGAAACTCACTCCTTCACGCTCGCGCTGCTAGGGCCCGAGCCTGCTCGGTCTCGGCCTGACGAGACGCAGAGCGAACTAAGCGCCCAACTGAATGTCACAGAGAGCCCGGCCACGCGCCGGGCTTTTTGTTTCTGTGCGATCGCGGCAGATATTCGCGTCGCCAGACCGCCCAGACGACGCAGCCTTGTCGCATGGACAAGCTACAGTACAGAAGAAAGTTGGCTATCCCAGACTTCGAGAGTCCGGCATTTTGCTAGTCGAAGTGTGGGAAGAACCTCAACAAATCACACTGGGCGCCTACTTCTTGGACGAACCCGACGCGTGGAATGCGGCCGGGTGTCGGGCATGAAGACTGCATTGGATCGAGACGCAATACGTCGGAATTCACCCAGCTATCGCATTTGCATCACGATCCGGGACGCGGTCGCGTTGGGCTACATGCACCCGAAATCCTAAGCCGCAGCAGCTTCGAACGCACCTGCGGGCCGGGACTTCCTGATGCGGCTGGTGGCGAAGCACGGGCTCGCTGGGGCGGCTAGGATTCTGCGGGCGCTGGCGGACGAACTCGCGTTTCTCAGCTACCGAAGCTCGATGGTCACGAAAGGCTTTAGACCTTCACGCCCCCGACATTAGTCGGGAACTCCGGCATTAACCTCACGATGCGGGGCGGAAGCGGTTGACCGTTGCGGATCAGGTCTATTAGGTTTTCTGCGACGCTTTCATCGATGCCATAACTATCGGCATCGACGGGCACGTTCCGAAACACGCCATGCGGCGTGCGTTCGCTGAACCAGCGTCCTAGCTGATATCCGCAGCGGTCGCGACCTTCAACACTGGCGATGACCGCTAGCGTGGAGGTTCCACGGACTTTGCGGAAAGCGACGTACCGAGGCGGATCTATTCGCTCAAAGTTTGCGTCTTCAGGAGCGGACATAGGTCACTCCGTGAGCCGGGAACTAGGATGGCCCTTTATGTTACGAAGCGCCTGTCGCCGCTAACGGTTATGTGACCGTAGTCACAGTTCTGCTGAAAGCGGTTTTCCCTGTCGTGGAGCCGGATCGTCAGGCGGCGCGCAATGGCGGCGGTCGCGAGACCGGTGCGGTCGGCTCACGGCTGGAGCCGCAGAGGTTCGCTGACACGTTCGGAATGTTCTGCCGTCGTGCTTTCCACTGCTCATAGCGCCGAGCTTTGGCGCGTTCAGCCCTGCGATGTTCTCGCCGGCGACGCAATACACCCGCCCACACCACCGCAATCATTACCAGGAGAAACATCAATAGAATTAGATACATTCCCTGAACTCCGACCGCGTTACGACGCTGCGCCTTGTGCGCTCGAAGTCCTTGTTCTTATCGCCGCCTGTCCTGGCCGTTATGTCCAAGGATGAGCCTTTCACGCAATTCCAAAATGTGGAATGCGTCACAGAATCGCATACGCATCGCGCCGCGGGTCGGGGCCTTCCTGATGCGGCTGGTAGGCGATCTGGGTCGGCCCGCCTGGGCAGGGCCCTTCTCGTCGCACTCGTGCGAGATCAGGCGCGAAGCTACCAACTTTTTGGCCTCGAGTCGGTATTTATCGACGGAAGTGAATCCGCAGATCCAGGGAGGATCCGACGTGCGCGAGCTCACCGAGGCCGAACGGCAGTGCCTCACCGAAACGCAATCGCTGACTCTCGACGAAGCGAGTCGAGAAGCGTTGATTGGCCTGACCCACGAAGAGTCATGCACGCTGATGGCGTATCGCAGGCGGTTCACTGCGGGAAACATACACCGAGACCAGGAAAACCTGACGATCTGGCTGGAGTTGGCTCAAAGACACGAACTTGCGCGAGCACTCTAAAAACATTGCGAGATGTCGTCGCGGGCTTGCTGCGGGGGCTTCGCTGTGGTGGTCGAATCGGCAAGTCACTTGCGCGGCGACTTATAAGGCCGGCACCCGGCGGGGTGCCGGCCCTTTCATTTCTGGTCGATCGCGCCCCATTTGCGCCTCGCCAGACGTGCACAGAACCGCGCAGGCTTGCGCGCATGGACAAGGTCAAAACCTCGAGCAGCGGCTTGACCCGTCGACGAAACTGGAGCGTCTAGTCGGCGTCAGTCCGGGTACTCGTCCTTCCGCCAGGCGCGAGGCTCCTCCGGTGGCGCCTTCGGCGTGCGGTCGAGCAGGAAGCTCGTGTATGGGGCGACGAACGGGTCGGGCGCCATCACGGTGTAGGTGTGGTAGACGGTCCCGTTCTCGCGGGCGAACGCGATCCAGCCCGGGCCCTCGCGCAGACCGTCTTTGAGCTCGGCCCCGATCTGCTGCGACCATTCCTGGAGCCACTCGGGCGGATTCTCGATCATCTCCTTCACCTCGGGGGTCCCCTGCGCCTGCTCTTCCGTCATCGCCAGGCCGAAGTCCCAGGGGAAGTCGGTCTCGTAAGTGGAGATGTAGGGGAACTGCCAGCCCATCCGCTTCCTGTAGGCGACCAACCGGTCGATCGGCGCCCGCGAGAAGCAGATCAGGGTCACGTCACGGTGGTTGAGGTGGACGAGCCCACCGTCGAGGTGGTCCGCCAGGCTGGTGCAGCCAGGGCAGGCGCCGACGGTGTAGTCGGGGCCGTACATGATGTTGTAGGCGAGCAGCTGTGAGCGGCCGTCGAAGAGCTCGGCGAGGGTCTTCTTGCCGTCCTCGGTGTCGAACTCGTACTCCTTCTCCACCGGCACCCAGGGGAGCTCGCGCCGCTTCGTCGTGATCTCCTTGTTTCGCTCAGCCTGCTCGCCCTCGAGCTTCGCCAGCTCGTCGCGGGCGGCCTGCCATTCCTCGCGGGTACCAGTCTTGTGCTCAGGCATCTCCTGTTCCTCCTGTCCGGTCGGGCCGCCTCCGATGCGATCCAATCCGAGGATAGTCTTCAAACGCCCTCTGTCACAGCCGAATGGTCGGCGACGGACAGGCGGAAATGGCCGGAGAGCCCGGCCGAGGCGACCGCGGCACCGTCCGCGGGTGTTCTGGAGCCGGTAGATCGCACGCTCGATGCGATCAAGCAGTGACGGCTGGTCCGTGACTGTCCGTGCCTTCGTCGGTCGTCGGTGCGTGTCACCGCGCGACGCTACGGCATTCGCCCTGTGGGCATCCATGGGATAACTCATACAGTATTCGGCACTCCAAAACACTGCATGGACAGCGTTAGCACCCGGACGCGATCATCCGCCCATGTGCGGACGCTACGTCGCACCCCCAATGGAGCGGGCCTATAGCTGACTGCGATTCCCTGCTGAACATGCGTTCGCGAGCAGTCCGGCGAGCACCCTCCGAAGTCGCGTTTCGGGTTCTCGTTACTGTCTCCGGTATGTGAAGGCGATCGTCTTGGTCTGGCCTGGCTCGAAGCTGCCCAGGTCATAGTTGATCTGGGCGACGGTGTCGGCTGGACCAAGAGGCGTCAGTGCGCTCCCTGACAGGCAGCTCTTCATCCCTGTGCTTGCAAGGAGGAGCGCGCTACTGAATGCGGGCGTGCCGAACGTGGTCGCGGTCAGCGCCACGCCGTCGCCGTTCACCCCGGACTTGAGATCCCGCGCCCACGCGCCGCGATTGCTCCTGTCCATGATGTCATCGCTGCCGTCGCCGCCGACGTCCAGGTCCGCGAAGCGCGTGTAGAACACCTGACCAAACACGGGACCGCCGCTGATGTTCATGATGCTCACGTTGACGGTAATGTCCATTTCCTTGGGGTCCCGCGTGAACGTGTGATCGATTTGAAACACTCGGTCCGTCGTCAATCGGCGGATGCTGACGCTCGAGCTCGACACGGCGAGCAGGAGCGGCGCGTCGAAGCCATCGCTGCTGACGCCGTTGTCAAAGCCGACTACCGTGTCCCCGGTAAGGTCGCTGCTCGTACATAGTGCGTACCCCTCGCGCAGCCCTTCGCGCAGGTGAAAGACAGATGCCGGCGACTCGAATTTCACGAGGTTGGCCGCGGCGCTCACGCACCAGCCCAGGCGCTTCGCGCCGCTGCCGCTGGCGAAGTTGTAGGTGCAGCTGCCGCCAGCCAGCGACGCGAGCCGATCAACCTCCATCTTCTTTTGCGCTTCGGGCGGGATCGTCCGAGCGTTCTCCTGCGCGCGAGGCGCGCCGGCCGCCAGCAGCATCACCATTGTGAAAGTACACATCTTACGTTTCATGACTCTTTCCTTCACTGATCTAACAGACAATGTCGCCACCCAGTCTCGGCCTAGTGGTCCAGATCGGCGCGCAAGCCTGCAGTTCGGGCCACGGCGACAACAGTGTCCGCAGTCAGATGCGGGACCTGACTTTAGTGGGTGCTCTGACTTTCATCACCCGGGCACTTCCTGCGCGAGCAGCGAACAGCTCGCGGCCTATCTCAGGAAGGTCTGTTCGCCGCGATTTCAGTTTTTCAGTTCGCCAGGTTGCCGCCCGCGCCGCGTCGTGAACTCGCCGGACCGACCCGATTTCCGATAGCCCTATGGTCGGCCGATTTCCGGCTCCGCCGCGCGCCAATAGTCCGCCGGTGATGCCCGAAAACGCATGCGCTTCAAAAAATTGGGGGTGGTGGCCAGGGGCGGAATCGAACCACCGACAAGCGGGTTTTCAGTCCCGGGCCGAATTTTTAAACTCTAACTGCATTAACCGGTTAGCCGGGGTGCCCGTTGCGATGAATGCCCTCGCCGAGTTTCCCCAGCAGGTCCTGGTAGCATTTTCGCCGCCTCTGGAAAGAAGCCTGCATAAGCGAAACTTCTTTGTCAGCGTTCCCTCCCCCGCTGCTTGAAGGAGCTGTCTGTCAAAGAAATGGGAGACGGGGGCCCGGGAACCGAAACCAAAGAACATTTCGCCGTCAGTCGACCAGTTTCATGTAGGCCACAATGTCCTTCTGGTCTTGCAGCGTCAGAACGATGACGCCGTGACTGGCGTTGGAAAAGAACTTGGCGTAGTGCGCGGCTACCTCCTCGAGTGTCTTGGCGGAGTTGTCATGAAAGTACGGAGCGGTGTGCCGGCATCCTCGGAGCACCGGAATCTTGAAGGCATTCACGTTTTCCAGCCTTGGATCATCGACGACCCCCGTGATCAACGCACGCCCAGGATCGGGGCTGGAAATCCGCTTTTCTTGAGGCGTGCCCGGATTGAAGATGAACTCGCGAACCGGGTTGTTCGCCGAATTGAATTCGGACACTC
>Ga0075428_100008843_pt1 | contig 11174 bp, 6 predicted proteins | sample RhiMetdeltSRZDD2_FD_75291 | JGI IMG/M metagenome (GOLD analysis project Ga0075428, IMG submission 75291) | Populus rhizosphere microbial communities from Tennessee, USA - Rhizosphere MetaG P. deltoides SRZDD2 | ecosystem: Host-associated > Plants > Roots > Rhizosphere > Soil | place: USA... | reverse complement strand
GCTGCTTGGGGCTGTTCGGCAGGTTGTCGACCGTGATATTGACGGGACGGAGATCGGGCAGCGAGACTGGGCGGACCTCGAAGTCGATGGTGAAGTCACCCTGGACGCCGTTCCGGGAGCTCCGTAGACTATGGGTGCCGATGGCCCAGCCGTTCTCGGCGGTCAACACGATCCGGCGTTCGCCCATGTCCTCGTTCTCGGTGAGGTCGTCGTGCTCGCGCATCTCGAAGCCAAGCCCGTACACATGGCCGCGATAGAGCGAGTAGCCCAGCTCCACGGACGGAGAGAACTTGGTGTACAGGCGCTCGGTGCTTCCGGGCAGGACGGCATCGATGGTACGGGTCTCGCCGCTGGCGGCGTCGAACGCCTTGTCGTAGTGGTCGACGTTCACCGAGTCCAGGCCGAAGCACGACACCGTCTTCGCCGTGCAGGTCAGCCAGTATCGGAGGTGCAGGTCGCCGTCGCCCCAGTCGCGGTCGTCCCAGATGTGGACGCTCTTGATGATGACCTGGACCCGCGCCGCCAGGTCGTCGTCCTCCGGCATCGGAGCGGCCGCCCGAGCCGGGGCGGGCGCCACGAGGACGGTGGCCGCCAGGACGAAGGCGGCGGTCGCCCGAGCCGCGGACGGTAGACGTGTCAACTGGCCGAAGCCGGTGCGAAGGTGACGGGCGCGGTCGAGCGCGCGTCGTACGGTGGTGCTGAAGCTGTTCATCGAAGTTCGCCTTTCAGAAGCGATGTGGTGGACGCTTGTCGATACATGTCCGGTCGGCCACTCAGGTCGGCCGGAGTCCGGACGGTCCGCCGGCCGGCACGGTGCCGGCCGGCACGGGTCGGGCGTGTTCGAGGATCATCTGGGTGCAGACGAACAGGGCGATCAGCCGCGCTCGCCCATCGGTGACCTTGACCTCATAGACGGCCGTCCGACGCCCCCGATGGATCGCCGACGCCTCCGCCGTGAGCGTCCCCTCGCGGACCGCCCCGAGCAGGTTCACCTTCATCTCGACCGTCGCGAACGCTTCACCCGGCCGGAGGGCCGCCATCATCGCCACGCCCGCGGCCGAGTCGGCCAGGGCGGCGACAGACCCGCCGTGCATGACGCCGTAGGGGGTGGTCAGGTCGTGCCGGTACGCCATCGTCAGCACGGCGCGCTCGGCTCCGGCCTGCTCGACCCGGATGCCCAGCAGGTCGGTGAAGCGGCCCGGCAGTCGGTCGAGGAAGTCGCCCAGGTTCTGCACCGATGTCAGGGGCTCAGGGACGACGTTGACCCGCATCGCAATGGCGCCGCTCATCGCTGTGCCTCCTTGCAGCGGGCCGTGACCTCCAGCTCGCCGGCATCCTCGTCGGCGTCGGCGCCCGTGGCCTTCGCGTCGATGGTGGCGCCGAGCTTGCGCTCGCCCTGCTTCAGCCGGACGTCGTCGAAACGGACCTCACGCGCCTTGCCGGCCTCCAGGTCGGCGACCTGGACGTCGCCCACGTCGGCGCCGTCGACCGCGAGCCGCACCGCGAAGCGACCGGACGCGGCGCTCCCGCCGTTCTTGACGACCACGGCCACGGCGTTCTTGCCGTCCTTGCAGTCGTCCTTGCCATCCGGAGCCTGGCCGTTGACCTTGATCGCGCTGACGGTCAGGTCGGCCTGGGCCGCGCCCGTGGTAGCCGCTGGCTTGCCAGTCGACGTCTCTTCGGGAGTGGCCGAGCCGGCCTGCGCTGGCGCGGTGTACATCTGCTCGTAGACGTTGTTTCTCTCGTTGAACTCGACCACGCGGTCCGGCCCGTCGACCACGGCCCGAAGCTGGTGCGGGCCGGCCGCCAACTGGGTATCGATGCACAGCACGCTCGAGTCTGCCGAGGCCAGGCGGGGCAGGACCGGCTCGCCGCCGGGCAGCGCGACGCCGTCGGCGTAGAAGGAGACCAGGAACGGCCCGGCCTCGCCGGTCCCGACGTTCTGGACGGGCGCGCACACGCGCTGCTTGGGGCTGTTCGGCAGGTTGTCGACCGTGATGTTGATGGGACGGAGGTCCGGCAGGGGCGCCCGCCGAATCTCAAACTCGACGGAGAAAGCACCGTCGGCATCAGGTTCGGTCTCGGAAGAGGAGGGGGAGCAGAAGCCCAAGTGGCGCTTGCAGGTCCCGTCGCCCCGTTGGGTGGTCGTGCCGAACCGGATCGTGCCGTTCTCGTCCACGATCGTCCGTTGGACGCGACCCATTATGTCATCGACCGTCGGATCGCTCTCCTTCCCAACTACCTTGAGCCCGTACCATTGGCCGGGACGGATCGGGATGCCGATCTCGGGCCCGACCGACGAGTCCGCGAGGGTATCGCCGGCGGCGGGAACCACGCGATCTACTGTCTGGACCCAGCCGTCCGTCGCCTGGAAGCGAGGGACCGTGCCGGATACGACGAGCTGCCCGCAGCTCCAGCGGTCGTCTGGAGGGCAGCCGTCCAAGGCCGAGCGGACTTCGTACGAGAGGTCGATTTCGCCGTTGCCCCAGTCCATGTCGTCGTGGACGATGACGCGCTTGATCGCCAGTTCGAGTCGGGCGTGCGGATCACGGTGATCCCGGACAATCGGCCCGTCGGCGAGCGCGGGGGTGGCCGTCCAGCCGGCCAGGGGTCCGAGTGACGAGGTGAGCAGGGCGGCCGCGAGGCCGAACACGGGCAGGATTCGACGGGCCGCACGGGCGGCCGCCGATATCTGGCTGATGAACACAGTGAACCTCCTGGCGCCACCGTGTGTGGCGCCTGACTGATTGAAAACCGGTCGGTGTTAGAGGCGACGCAGGCCTGCGATGTCTCGGGCGGGGTGGGCCGTTGCTTCGCCGCCCAGGATGCGTAGGTGCCCTGGTACGGGACACTTGCCGTCTGACCCGGCGCGCAGGTCGTCAGGGCGGGCGCCGCGGTCGGGGCGGTCATGGTGCCATCCTCCTCCAGGCGATGCGTCATCCCCAGCGAGTGGGGCCTATCACCAGCCTACGGAGCTGGACCTCATGCGGGAATCTGGCGGGTGCCAGATTGGCCTGGAGATCTGGCAGATGGCAGAGGGACCGCGGCGCGAGCGGCCACGTCCACCAGGGAGAATCTCGCTCGGTAGCACACGTCGCGCGAAGGCGCGGCGGCCGGTTGCCCAGACATCGAGAAGCGCCTGGGCAGAAACTGCCCAGGCGCCCGGCGCGCGCTACGCCACGGCGAGACGGCTCAGCTCGCCGTGCTCCACGCCATCGTCGGCGCGCGGTGGAGGCCATGCTCGATGGCCCACGTCGCGATCTGCACCCGCGAATCGAGCGTCAGTCTGGCCAGGATGTGTTTGACGTGACTGGCGGCGGTGCCCTCGGTGATGACCAGCTCCTGCGCGATCTGGCGATTGGTGCGCCCCTGAGCCACCAGGGTGGCCACTTCCCGCTCGCGAGGGCTCAGGCTGACGGGGCCGGTCGATGGGGGCGCCATGCTCAGAATAGGCGTCACGTCCTTCGGAGCGTCGGGTTCGCTCGCATGGTCCTGCAGCCCCGTCCGCCGGCCCTGGCTGGGTTCGGCGAGCCAGGCCAGGCACTCCTCGACTGCCTGCGCTAGGGGCAGTGCGCGCCCCTCGTCGCTCGCCCGCGAGTCCTCGCTCGAACCGATCGTGTGTCGCGCCCAGTTCAGATGTGGGACAAAGGGCGCGTAGGCCGGTTGCTCCAACGACGCGCCTAACTCGGCCATGGCGACGGTGGCGGCGCCGTGCAGGCGCACCGCATGGCGCGGCTGGCCTTCCACTGCTGCCAGAATCGCGGCGGCGGCGAGCGTGAAGGCCTGGCGTCGTCGGTTCCCCGTGCGACGCGACAGGACTAACGCCTCCCGGAGATGCGCTCGCGCGGCGACGAGCTCGCCGCGCAGCGCCTCGACGCCTCCCAGGTTGTTCAACGCCATCGCGAGCCAGTTCCCCTGGTCGGCCTTCCGCCAGATGCTCTGCGCCTCCTGATACGCACCCACGGCCGCTTCGAGGTCTCCAGCGGCCTGCGAGGTGCGCCCCAGGTTGTCGAGGAGCTCAGCGACCTCGCCCAGGTCGCCGTCCTGGCGCGCAAGCCGCAGACCTTCCTGGTACGTGGCTCGGGCCTCGGTCTGGCGTCCCTCCAGATACTCCAGGAACCCCAGGTGGCTGAGCGCTCGGGTCAGTCCCGGCCGATCGTCCAGGGCACGGAAGAGCGTCACTGCCTCGTTCAGGAGTGGTCTCGCCTCGGAATGGCGCCGCACGATGAACAACTGGCGTCCGAGGCTGTCGAGCAGCGTGGCCAGGATGCCGTGATCGTCGAGTTGACGTGCGATCGCCAGGCCGTCACCCAGAAGCGTCCGGCAGGTCTCATACTCGGACAGCATGCCCGCCAGCGCCGCCGCGCCGTGGAGCGCACGCGCGACGACGAGGCTCGGCTCGGCCCGACGGGCAGATGACCCGATGCCATCTATTGTCCAGTGAGCCTCGGCGGCGTCGGCACGCTCGTACCAGAATCGCCAGAGTGCTGCGCCGAATCGGAGGATCGTCTCGTCGTCCTGCGCGATGGCCCACCGCTGGGCGGCGAGGAGGTTGTCGCGCTCGCGATCCAGTCGATGGAGCCATGCTGCCTGGTTCGGCCCGACCAGCTCAGGCTCGGCCAGCTCTGCCAGCGCCAACGCCCAGTCGCGGTGTCGTTCGGCCAGCAGGTCGGCCTCGGCGGAGTCCTGGAGTCGTTCCTCGGCGTACACGCGGATCGACTCGAGAAATCGGTACCGCGACTCCTCAGCATCCTTCACGGTCGCCACCATCGACTTCGTGACGAGTCCGGACAGGAGGTCGAGGACATCTTCTGAATCGAGGCCGTCGCCGGCGCACACGCGCTCGGCTGCTTCTAGCGTCCAGCCTCCCGCGAACACCGCCAGGCGGCGGAACAGGAGCCGCTCGCGCTCGTTCAGCAGGTCGTGGCTCCAATCGATCATTGCGCGCAACGTCCGGTACCGGGGCAAGGCCGTCGCGCTACCGCTCGAAAGCAGGCGGAATCGATCGTCGAGTCTGGCAGCGATCTGCCCCGGGCACAAGACTTCGATACGGACCGCCGCGAGCTCGATCGCCAGCGGGATTCCGTCGAGGCGCCGACAGATCGTCTCCACGGCCTCAATCGTTCGACCCGTCAGCGCGAACGTCGGCACGACCGCCCGAGCGCGCTCGACGAACAGGTGCACGGCTTCGGACTGCGCGACGACGCCCGACATCTCGGCGTGCCGCCGGGTGTCGGTGCCGACTTCGAGCGCCGCACCCTCGGAGGGCTCCAGCGGCAGCAAGTCGTCCCGAAGCGGTGGCAGTCCGAGTGAGGGCACGCGGAACGTCGTCTCGCCGGCCATCCCGAGCGGCTGCCGACTCGTCGCCAAAATGCGGATGCCCGGACAGGCCCGAAGGAGCACGTCGGCCAACTCGGCGCATGCCGCGGCCGTCAGCTCGCAGTTGTCGAGAACCAGGAGGAGGTGCTTCAGGCGGAGCGCGGTGACAAGCGCCGCTGTCGTCGGCTGCTGGGGCCCCTCGCGCACGCCCAGAACGTCGGCCACTGCCCGAGGCACCTGCACCGGGTCGATGACTGTCGCCAGCTCAACGAGCCAGACACCGTCCTCATATCGGTCCAGCAGGCTGGCGGCAACCTCATGTCCGAGCCGGGTCTTCCCCACCCCGCCAGTGCCGGTCAAGGTCAGGAGCGGGGCGCAGTCAAGAATCCGCTGCACGTCGGCGATCTCGCGCTCGCGACCGACGAAGCTCGTGAGAGGCCGGGGGATATTGTGCGCGTCCGCGCCAATCGGGACCGCCGTGGCCAGGACAGGACCTGTCTGTCCTACGTGCCGATCGAGTACACGACCGTCGGGTTCCTGATCTGTGGCAACCATGGCAGGCTCCCCATCGAGTCTCGGTTTGTGACGGCCGGTCGCCCAGCGGGGCGCGTCCCGGGCGACGAGTGAATGGTGCCCAGTATCGGGCACGCTCGCGCGACACGCTGTTCCCCCGAGCACAGTTCGGCATACATGACACGACTTTACTGACACGACACGCCGACGTTCCCCAGGATGGGGCATCCGGCTGTCTGGGAGACGACCTCGTCAATCTCCCGGTTGGGAGATGCGACGGTCGGAGGGGCGTCCGTACGCTGGTGTCATGCACCCGACACCAGGGCCGACAGCGCTGGCCTGAGCCGGGCTGAGTACACGCCATCCGTGCCGCACGCCAGCGATTGAACGCTCGCACGCCCCGAGTACCCGCTCGGGAGACAAACACGAGAGGACACTCCCATGATTTCTCTGACTTCCCGCACCTGGCTGGCCCGCGTCATCGCGCGCCGCGCCGCGGTCGCGGCCCTGGCCCTGCCGATGCTGTTCCCAACGTCGGCCTTCGCCGCGAATGTCACGCCGCCGCCCATGCCGACGAAGATCCAGGCGCCCGCCGGCCACGTCCCCTACGTGGTGGGCCATGCGACGGGAACGCAAAACTACACCTGTCAGCTTTCCCCGAACGGCTACGCCTGGACGCTGGTCGCGCCGGCAGCCACCCTCGTCGGCGACAACGGGCAGGTGCTCACGACCCACTATGGCGGCCCAACCTGGGAGGCAAAAGACGGGAGCAAGGTCGTCGGCGCGCGCGTGGATGGCGAGACGGTCAATCCGAGCGCGATCCCATGGCTTCTGCTGCGGGCGGCCTCGACGACGGCAGGTTCAGACGGAGATCGGCTCACACACACGACCTACATCCAGCGCGTGAACACCGTGGGTGGGCTGGCGCCCACGGGCGGCTGCGATCAAACAACGCGTGGCGCCTCCAGCAACGTGCCCTACGCCGCGGACTACTACTTCTACAAGGCCACTGGATCGAACTAGCGCGCGCACCCGTGCCCTCGGATGGCGACGCACCCGCCCTATCCGAGGGCGATGCGTGACAGCTCCCAGGGAGAAATGCTCGAGCCGACGGGCCTGAGCGCTCCCCTACTGTCGAACGACGCCAACCGTACTGGGCGGCACCCGAGCCGACCGGCGAGTGGCCAACCGAGACGCCTCTCAAGGTGTCTCGGGCCACCCTCACAGCACGATACGACCACCACAGGACATGCGTACAGCATACGGAGGACCGTCAAATGACCGCATCGAATAGTCGTCAGAACGCCATGCTCATGATCGGGAGCAGCGTCCTCTTTCTCCTGATCGGGCTTGGCCTGGTCGCCAGCGCAACCATCTTCACCTCAACCACTGCGCGATTGCGCACGGAGGGCCAGACGATCGTCGCGGAGGTCGTCGATGCCCAGGTCATCCAGAGCACCAGGCGCGGCAGCGTCACGAGCAAGCGGTACGAGGTGAAGTACCGCTTCCAGCCACCTGGGCAGAGCGTCGTCATGAGTGATTGGGTGGAGGCACCGGAGGATGTCGTCCGTGGGGCCACGCAGGCGAAGGCGATTGAAGTCCGCTACCTGCCGAGCGATCCGAGCGTCAATCTGCCCAGCGCCTCAGTCGGGACTGAGGCCGGCCCGAGCGTCACATCGATCTGGCACATGATGGTCGGGGCGGCCTTCGTGGTCCTGGGATTGGCAATCCTCTCCGTCAGCCTGAGGCGCCCGCGGGCTCCCGAGCCGTTCTCGACGCGACCCGTGATGTTGGGCCCGGTCCGGTGATGCCGGCGGCAGACCCCGCGTGAGCTGAGCAGATGGAGCGGCCTTCGACGCTCCGCCACCACCGGTTATCCTAGTGAGGTCCAACCATCCCGCCCGTCCGCTGGTCATGCAGCGGACGGGCGGGTACGTCGTGCGACACGGCGGGTCTGCTGGCAGGCTCCGCTGGTGCGCAGACGATCGGGAGAGCCCAGTGGTGGTCCTCGCAGCGCAGCGACACAACCTGCCCGTCCAGTTCACCAGTTTCGTGGGTCGGGATCGGGACGTTGCCGAGGTGGCGCGCCTGGTCACCTCGACCCGTCTCGTCACGCTGACCGGCCCCGGTGGGATCGGCAAGACCCGCCTGGCGGTGGAGGTGGCGAGGTTAGCGCTGCCGGGCTTCCCGGACGGGGCCTGGTTTGTCGAGCTCGCGCCCCTCACGGACCAGCGACTGATCGCAGCCACGGTTCTGGCGACGCTGGGAGCACGGGAGGAGCCGGAGCGCTCGCCGCTCGCCACCCTGGCCGACCTCCTGCAGGGTAAGCGGCTCTTGCTGGTGCTCGACAACTGTGAGCACCTGGTATCCGCATGTGCGGGCCTCGCCACGACACTCCTGCGCGACTGTCCGGATCTCCAGATCCTCGCCACCAGTCGCCATCCGCTGGTAGTGGCGGGGGAGGTCACTTGGCGGGTCGCCCCGCTTGCCGCGCCCGGCTCCGACGACCTGCGCCCCCCCGATCGGCTCGCCGAAGTCGAGACGGTGCGGCTGTTCTTGGACCGCGCACGCGCCGCGGTACCGAGCTTCGTCCTCACCGAGGCGAACACGTCGATCGTGGCGCAAATCTGCCGCCGTCTGGACGGCCTACCGCTGGCGGTCGAGCTAGCGGCACCGTGGGTGAAGGCACTCGCCGTGGGGCAGATTGTGGAGCGACTGGACGACTCCTTCACTCTCCTCGCTCGTGAGAGCGAAGCGGCTCCGGTGCGCCAGCGAGCGCTGAGGGCGACCATGGATTGGAGCAGTGAACTGCTCTCCGAGGCAGAGCGCGTGCTGTTCCGACGTCTCGCCGTCTTCAGCGGCGGTTGGACGCTCGATGCTGCCGAGTCCGTGTGCGCCGTCAGCTCGGCCGGCGGGTCGACGGGTGCAGCCCGTGGCGGGCTATCGTCCAACCGAGTCCTGCCCCTGTTGGGCCAGTTGATTGACCGGTCGCTCGTGGAGGTGGCGGAGCAGGGGGGCGCGGCGAGGTACCGTTTCCTCGAGCCGATCCGCCAGTACGCCGGTGAGCGCCTCCGCGCGGCCGGGGAGGAGGCGGCGTTCGTCCGTCGTCATCGCCTCTGGCTCGCCGAGCTGGTCGAGCGTGCGGAGGCCGAATGGCGCGGCGAGCGGCAGACGGCCTGGCTCGCGCGCCTGGACGCCGAGCACGACAACCTGCGCGCCGCGCTCGATCGACGCGGCAGCAGCCCCGTAGACGTGGAGGCAGCGCTGCGAGTGGCCGGAGCACTCTGGTGGTTCTGGCTGATGCGCGGGCATGCCCGCGAGGGACGGGCGCGGCTGGCCGAGCTGCTGGTGGACGTCCCACCCAAGAGCACCGCCACGCGAGCCAAGGCGCTCTCGACGGCGGGCAGGCTGGCGCTGGTCCAGGGGGACTACCAGACCGCACGATCATCGCTCGAAGCGAGCCTCGCCATCTGGCGCCGGCTGGAGCGCCCCGAGCATGTCGCCGATGCGCTCCACGACCTGGGGCAGGCTGCGCACAGCGAGGGGAAACACGCGCTAGCGCGGGAGCTGCTCGAAGAGAGCCTGGGACTGGCCCGTGAGCTGGGCGACCAGATCCGCCTGTACCTCGCGCTCGACCACCTGGGCGAGCTCATCCAGGATCTCGGCGACGACGACGGCGCGGCCGCGCTCTACGAGCAAGCGCTGCAGATCCAGCGCGCGCTGGGGCATCGGCGTGGCATGGTCGTCTCGCTGACGAATCTGGGCAGCCTCGCGCAGCGTCGCGGCGATCACGAGCGGGCGGAGGCACTACACCGCGAGAGCCTGACCCTGGTCGTCGACCTGGGCGACCGGCGCCGCACCGTTGCCTGCCTGGAAGGCCTGGCCTCGGCGGCCAGCTCGCGAGGCCAGGCCGAGCGCGCCGCACGCCTGTTCGGGGCCGCCGAGGCGCTCCGCGAGGCGGCCGGGGTGACGCTACCGCCACCGCATCGGGCCCTTCGGGAGCCGCGCGTCGCGGCCGTCCGCGCCTTGATGAGACCTGAGGCCTTCGAATCCGCATGGTCCGCCGGTCGGGCCATGACGCTTGACGAGGCTGTCCGCTATGCGCTCCAGGATCCAGGCGATGAGCGGTCGTCGGACCGTGCCGAGCAGGTGATCGAAGCCGGCGCTCCGCCCACGAAAGCCGGCGGAACGGCCCGCCGCGGGTCGTCTCCGCTCGAATCGTCGCTCACGGCGCGCGAGCGCGAGGTTGCCGCCCTGGTCGCACAGGGCTTCACCAACCGCCAGATCGCCGAGGCACTGGTCATCACCGAGGGGACAGCCGGTAGCCACCTGGAGCACATCCTGGCGAAGCTGGGCTTCAGATCCCGGAGCCAGGTCGCCGCGTGGGCCGTCACGCAGGGGCTGACTCCCACGCGACCGGCGTAGTGTCTCTGTCGCTCTGCCATCCTCCAGATCTGCCCGGCGTATCGGGAGCTCGCCAGATGCCCAGGCGTCGTAGCCATCGTACGCTGGTGACAGCCCCGCATGACGGGGCGCCATGCAGCACCTGGAGGAGGAACGACACCATGACGGCCCCGACATTGGCCCCCGACCTCGCGGCGATCAAGGCTCGCCAGCAAGCGACCTGGGCCTCTGGAGATTACGGCGAGATCGCGACGCCGCTCGTGCCAATCGCCGAGCAGCTTTGCGATACGATCGATCTGCACCCCGGCAACCGCGTCCTGGACGTGGCGTCGGGCACCGGAAACGCCGCTCTGGCGGCCGCCCGTCGCTCCTGTGAGGTCACCGCGAGCGACTACGTGCCGGCCCTGCTGGAGCGAGCGCGCGAGCGCGCGAGCGCCGAGCGACTGACCATGACGATCCAGGAGGCTGACGCCGAGGCGCTGCCCTTCCCGGATGGTTCATTCGATGTGGTCCTGTCCGTTCTGGGGGTGATGTTCACGGCTAACCAGGAGCGTGCGGCCACTGAGCTGCTGCGCGTGTGCCGGCCCGGCGGCACGATCGGCCTGGCGAACTGGACCCCGGACGGGTTCGTCGGCCAGATGTTCCGGACCATCGGCCGGCACATCCCGCCCCCCGCCGGCCTGCGGCCGCCGCCGCTCTGGGGCACCGAGGCGCGCCTCCGCGAGCTGCTTGGCGAGGGAATCTCCTCGCTGCGGGTGGTCAGGCGGCACCACACCTTCCGCTACCGCTCGCCCGCGCACTGGCTGGAGGCGTTTCGCACGTGCTACGGGCCGATGGTCAAGGCGTTCGAGGCGCTCGAACCATCGGGGCAGCAGCGCCTGGCCGACGACCTGCTGGAGCTTGCCGGACGGTTCAACCAGTCCGGCGACGAGACGCTC
>Ga0075428_100008841_pt1 | contig 11174 bp, 8 predicted proteins | sample RhiMetdeltSRZDD2_FD_75291 | JGI IMG/M metagenome (GOLD analysis project Ga0075428, IMG submission 75291) | Populus rhizosphere microbial communities from Tennessee, USA - Rhizosphere MetaG P. deltoides SRZDD2 | ecosystem: Host-associated > Plants > Roots > Rhizosphere > Soil | place: USA... | reverse complement strand
TGGGGCACATACTGGACGCGCGGGCTTCCGGCAACCCCGGCGACAGCGCGCGCGTCCGGGTCTGGAACGGCGCCCTGGCCCTCGCCCGGCCGCGGCCTCCGTTGCCGCTCGCGGAGGGCGAAGACCGGCGGTCGGCCCTGCGTCCGCTCCTCGGATACGGGCCGGAGACGCTGCAGGCGGTCTTCGGCGCGATCTACGACGCGGAGTTCGCACGCCTGGAGCGCCGCAACCCCCACCTGTCGGACGTCGGGGTCTCCACGTTCTACACGCGCGTGCCCGATCGCTCGCACAACGAGCTGCTGGACACCCTGGTGGCCGGGGGGATCCTGGGCGCGCTGGCCCACCTCGTGCTCCACGGCGCGGTCCAGCTCCTCGGCCTGCGCGGCCTGGGCCTCGTCCGCACCCGCCGCGAGGCCGTGCGCCTGGCCCTCATGGCCGCGGCCGGCGGCGCCATGGGCGCCCTCGGAGCGGGGACCGTGGCGTCCTGGGGGTTCGTCGGGGTGGGCCTTCCCCTGGGACTCCTGGCGGGCTGGAGCGGCTACGTGCTGTCTTGCGCGTTCCTTCCCCCCGATCCGGAGGCCAGGCGGCCCACCGTGCTGCAAGTGGCGGTTCTGGCCGCGCTCGTCGGCCACTTCGTGGACATCCACTTCGGGCCGCTGGTGGTCACCGGCCGGCTCTACTTCTGGGCGCTGGCCGGGATCCTCGTGGCCGCGGCGCGCATTCGGCGTGAAGGGGACGCCGGGGACATCGCCGAGGCCGGAGTGATGGCCGACGAAGCGCCCGCCCGTGGCTTCGTCCTTCCCGCCGCGATCCCCGCGGGCCTGCTCGCCGCGGCCCTCGCGGTGACGCTCGTCTACGACTTCGTGGACGTGGCGTCGAAGAGCGCCGGCGTGGTGTTCGGGATCCGCAGGCTGCTTGAGGAGGGGACGGCGGCGCAGCGGTGGACGCTCGCCCTGGGCGTCACCGGCGTCGTGGCGGCGGCGGCCTTTCAAGTCGTGCACGGCCGGGAGCGCCGCTTGCGGGCTTTCCTGGTGGCGCTAGCGCTCGCCCTGGCCGCGGCCACGGCGTTCGCGAGCCTGCACGTGGCCGCGCTGCGCCGCACCGCGGATGCCACCAAGGTCGCCGAGCTGGCCTGGTCGCTCGGAGGGACGTTCACCCGTTACGCCCTGACCGTCCTGTCTCTGGCTCTGTTGCTGGCCGTCGCGCTGGCCCTGGGTGCCCGCGCCGGGGGCTGGGCATTGCGGGGCGCCGCCCTCCTTCGCGCGGCCGCGGCCGCCGCGGTTTTCGTGTTGACGCTGGTCGTGGGCCTTCCCCGGCCGTTGGACACCGTCGCCTCCCGCATCCTGATGCGGTTCGCGGATCTCCTCCAGGCCCAGGGCTTCGTCGCCAACGGCCTGGCCCTCTTCGATCGTGCCGCCACCCAGGCGCCCTGGCAGGCCCCCGTTCTCCGCGCCCGCGGCGAGGCCTACCTCACCGCTTCGCGGCGCACCGGCTCCCCGTTGCGCCGGCAGGAATACATCAGCCGGGCGGAAGCCGCGTTCGCTCGCGCCCGCGTGCTCGATCCGCTGACGCCGGACCACTACGCCAACCTGGCGCGCCTGGCGCTCTGGCGGGGCGAGCTGGCCGCGACGCCGGCGCTGGCCGCCAGCGAGGCCGAAGAAGCCTCGCGAAACTACGCGGCGGCGGCGCGGCTGGTCCCGGCCAACACGCTCCTGCTGAACGAATGGGCGGAGCTGGACGCGCGCCGCCGGGACTTCGCCGGGGCCGAGGCCAAGCTCCAGCGGTCGCTGCAGCTCGATCCGAGCTTCGACTACACGCACGCCGCGCTCGGCGATCTCTACATGGCCCGGGCCGCCTCGGGCTCGGGGGATGCGAGCCGGGACTACCGTCTGGCCGCGGAGGCCTATGCGCACGCGTTCGAGCGGCGGGCTTCGCTCAAGGCCCTGCTGAGCCTGGGGCTGGCGTACGAGCGGCAGGGCGACAAGCCTCGCGCCCTGGACATCTACCTGCAGGCGCTGGCCATGCGGCCGCCCTCCAGCACCTCCTGGGCGGTGCACGAGCAGCTGGCGGGGCTCTACCTCGCGCTCGGCAACCGCCCCGAGGCCGACCGCCACGCGCAGCTCGCCCAGTTCGAGGTGCCGGAGAGGGACCGCCGGGGCCTGACGGAGCGCCTCCGCGCCGCGGGATTGATCCCGCCGGCCTGATCGGGAGGGGCGCCCCTCAAAAAAAACGCCCGCTCGAGACGCTGAGCGGGCGGTGCTGAGCGGGACTCCGGCTCCGGAGGCTAGGGCGTGTTGACGCTGAAGTCGAGGATCCCGACGGGCGTCACGTTGCACCCGGTGATGTCGATCTGGTATTGCGGGCACAGCCCACCCGCGAACGACTCGTTGACCACGACCGTGAACAAGGTCGCGGGCGCCACGTTGAACGAGTAGCTCTTGCTGGGGGCCGTCGTGGGATCGGGGCTGTTCCCGATGTCCGCGATCCAGCCTGCGCATCCGCCGGTGGGGTTGAACGTCCCCAGGTAGGCGCCGGAGTGGAGGAACGCGGTGCCGGTGCAGGCCGCGCCCGGTGTGATGGTGACGGTGACGCAAGCCTGCATGGGGCCGGGGGTCGTCATCATCGGGTACGCGTCGAAGTTGAACGTCCCCGCGCTGGTGGCGCAGGTGGTCGGCGCCGCGCAAGCGCTGGGCGGCTCATCACGGAACAGCCGCGGAGACATGTCCGGATCCGCGGCCACCATCGAGCCCTGCGCGGTGAACGGGCACTGCGACTGCGCGAGCACCGGGCTGGTGCACGCGACGACCGCGAGGACGGCAAAGGCAAAGGCGGTTCGAAGGGTCATGAGCATCTCCCTGTTCTGACGGCCCGGACTGCGGACCATCCCCCCATTTTGCTGGGCTGCTGGAGCGACGCTACCAGAGGAATTTCGCCCCCGTCAAGGAAAAACTCAAACAAATAGCCGCTTCCGACTCCTGGCCCTGTGGTAGATTCCCTGTCATCGACGGCCACCACCCTGGAGGTCGACATGGTCAAGAAATCCTGCCGCGTGGCGCTGGTCCTGGGTGCGTCCCTCCTGGCTTCGTCACCGGGCTTCACCGTCCCCAACACCTTCCACCTCATGCAGATAGAGCAGGTCATCGGTGGCGTGAACGGGAACCAGAACATCCAGGCCATCCAGCTGCGCATGCGCTTCGCCGGCCAGAACCTCGTGAGCCAGGCCCGCCTCCGGGCCTGGAACTCCGCCGGTGCCAGCCCCGTGCTCGTCCTGGACATCCCGACGGATGTCCCCAACGGGGCGGCGGGGGCCCGGGTCCTGATCGTCAGCCCCCAGTTCGCGGCCACCTTCCCGGCCTCCGCGCCGGATTTCGTCATGACCAACGTGATCCCGGCCTCGTACCTGGCCGCGGGCAAGCTGACCTTCGAGGATGACCTCGGCACCGTCTTCTGGTCGCTGGCCTGGGGCGGGGGCGCCTACACGGGGACCAACACCGGCACCATCGACAACGATGCCGACGGCAACTTCAACCCGCCCTTTCCCGGCGTGATGCAGTCCGCCAACACCCAGGCGGTCCGCTTCCCGGGAGCCGCCAACGCCCCGAGCACGAACAACGCAGCCGACTATGCGCTGACGGCCGCCGCCGCGGTCTTCACGAACAACGCGGGCGGCAACACCACCGTGCCCGTGGAGTTGCTCGACCTCTCGGTCCGCTAGGCGGGACTTTGCCAGACCGGGACGCCCTTCGGGGCGTCCCGGCCGCGAAATACTAGGAGAAGTAGTAGCTTTGCGGTGCCGGTTTTGTTATCCTCCGGCCTCGCAGCTTTCAATCCCAAGGAGGGCGTCATGAGGCACGGTTGGGCCATGCGGGGGGTCCTGACCCTCGCGGTCCTGGGCGCGGCCCTGGTCCCGGCGCAGGCCGGCGACTCGATCTGGGGCAAGGTGACGGCGGTCAAGGAGCCGACGCTGGTCACGCTGGACTACGGGTACGGCTCGTACGAGATCCGCCTCGTGGGCATCGACGCCCCCCGCGCGGGCGAGGCCCACGCGGAGGAGGCCCTCCAGTTCGTGTCCGACATGGTCCTCAACAAGAACGCGCGCATGCGCCTTCATCACCGCGACCTGAGCAACAACGAGATGGTGTGCCGGCTCATCACCGACGATGCCGTGATCGGGATGAAGGAGGTCGGGGTGGAGCTGCTGCGGGCGGGCCTGGCCCGCCGGCAGTCCGGCTACGACGAGAAGTACGGTGAGCTGGCCGCGGCCGAGAACGAGGCCCGGCAGGCGGGGCGCGGGCTGTGGGCGCCGGCCGCCTCGAAGTAGGAGGGAGACCACGATGACGACGAATACCCGGCACCTTTCCTGGCTCGTGGGGGCGGCCTCCTTGGCCGCCGTACTCCTCCTCTCCGTCCCCGCGCACGCCCAGCTCACGGCCACCGTGGATCGCGACGTCAGCGCCAAGACCGGCTCCGACAGCGAGTGCGGGATGGCCAAGAACCCGATCAACCCCAACCAGCTCTTCGCCTTCTGCAACACGGCGGGGGCGGGCATGCTGGCCGCCCGCAGCACCGACGGCGGCAACACCTGGATCTACCCCGATCCCACGGACAAGACCATCGCCGACGGCGATCCGGGGCAGGGCCCGGCCTCCTGCTGCGATCCCAGCCTGGCCTGGGACACCTTCGGCAACCTGTTCATCACCTACCTCAACACCAACGCCACCACCGTGGAGATCATCCTCAGCACCGACGGCGGGGCCACCTTCACGAACCTCGTCACGTTCGCGGGGAGCGTGGACCAGCAGACGGCGGTGGTGGCCAACACCACGCTGCCGGGCGCGCCCGTCATGATCCAGGTCGTCTGGAACCAGAGCGGCGCCATGGTCGGCCGGGCCGCGCCCGTGACCGGGCTGGGCGCCGTGGGCGCGTTCACCGCGCTCCAATCCACGGCCAGCAGCGGGATCAGCTTCGGCGACGTCGCGATCTCGCCCGGCGGGGTGGTGGTGCAGTCGGTGACCCCCAGCGGCGGGCAGACCGGCGGGAACATCAGCATCTACCGGGACCTCGACGGCACGGGACCCGGCGGCTGGACCGGCCCCATCGTGGCCGGGACCACCAACGTCGGCGGGTTCGATTTCATCCCCGCGCAGCCCACGCGCTCCGTCGATCCCGAGACCGGCCTGGTCTTCGACGCGAACCCGACCAGCCCGCACTTCGGCCGGCTCTACCTGATGTACACGGACGAGCTCATCCAGGAGAGCAACAACTTGGAGATCATGCTGCGCTTCTCCGATGACAACGGCGCCACCTGGAGCGCGGCCCAGAGGGTCAACGACGACCCCACCTTGTTGAGCCAGTTCAACCCGAAGATCTCGATCGACGACCCCACGGGGAACTTCATGGTCTGCTTCCACGACTGCCGCGAGTCGCCGGGCAATACGGCCATGCGCGAGTACTGCACGGCCGCGGGCCCGAACGGCCCCGCTCCGATGTTCCTGCCCAACATCCCGGTGGGCGACGGGCTCTCGACCACCAACAGCGACGGCTTCGATTTCGGGGACTACTCCGGCCTGGACTACTCGTCGGCGATCGGCCATCCCATCTGGGGCGACCGCTCCAACAGCACCGGCACCAACCCCGACACCAGCTTCGACGCGCAGACCGACCGCGTCTCCGGCAACGTCCCCGTCGAGCTGACGAACATCCAGATCGACTAGCCCGGCTCTTCGCCTCCGTGCACGGCCGGCTCCCTCGGGGGCCGGCCGTTTTCGTTTGGGGGGCCGGCGTAAGCTTCGAGCGTGACGCAGGTGGCGGGACGGGTCTTCGTTTGCCTGGCGCTGGCCGGGGCCTGCGGGGGAGGAAGCGGGCTCGGCCGGGTGCCCGAAGGCCCGTGGGGCGGCGAGCACGTGTCGCTCGACGTGCGCTCCATCGGCGCGGGGGTGGGCCTGGACTGCGCGCACGGCGAGATCACGGCGCCCCTGCGCCTCGAGCCGGACGGCACCTTCGACCTTCCCGGCTACTACGTCCGCGACGTCGGGCCGTCGTTCGATCCCGAGCGCCGGCTCCCTGCGCGGTATTCCGGCCGATCGGACGGGCAGAAGCTGACCCTGTCCTTCGTCCTCGAGGACGGGAGCGGCGAGGGACCCTTTACGGCCTTCCTGGGGGCAGAGTCGGTGGTGCAGGCGTGCCGGTGACGGAGGGCTTCCCGTCGGGGCCCGGCGTTCCCTGCAGCGCGCTGTCCAGGAGGCCGGCCAGGCGCGGGTTGCGCCCGGCGAGCACGGCGAGGTCGCGCCTGGCCGCGACCGTGTCGCCCGCCTGCAGGAGGGTGACCGCCCGCTGGTAGCGCGCCAGGTCCAAGTCCGGGCGGAGCGTGACCGCCTCATCCAGGGCTTGCGCGCTCTCCGGCAGCCGGCCCATCTGGCGCAGCACGATGCCCAGGTTCAGCCAGGCCTCGGCGAAGCGCGGCTGCATGGCCACCGCCTTGCGCAGCGTCTCCACCGCCTCCTCGCGCCGGCCCAGCGCGCCCAGCACGATCGCCCGGTTGTTCCGTGCCTCCACCAGCTGTGGACTGACCCGGATGGCCTCCTCGTAGGCCTGCAGCGCTTCCGGGTGGCGCCCCTGCGCATCCAGCGCGTCCCCCAGGTTGTTGTGGCCGCGGCCGAAGCGCGGCTGGAGGCGCACGGTCTCGCGGAACTGGGCCTCGGCCTCCGCGGGCCGGCCCGCGGAGGCCAGCGCGTTCCCCAGGTTGTAGCGGGCCACCCAGGAATCGGGCACGGCGGCCACCGTCGAGGAGAAGAGCGTGTAGCTGTCGCGCCAGACCGACAGCTGGCGCTCCATGCGCAGCGTGAGGGCGCACAGGAGCACGGCGGCCGCCGCCGCCCAGGCTTCCGGCCGCGGCGCGCGCGCGGCCAGCCCGGCCGCCGCCCAGGCCGCGGCGATGAACAGGCCGATGGCCGGCACGTAGGTGTAGCGATCGGCCATGGCCTGGGTGCCCACCTGCACGATGCCGATCACGGGGACGAGCGTCACCCCGTACCAGAGCCAGCCCATGGCCAGGTAGGGCGCGCGGGGCGCGTAGCGCAGCACGGCCGCCGTCACCAGCACCAGCGCCACGGCCGCGGCCGCCACGTACCCGACGGGAATCGCCGCTTCGCGGTGGGGATAGAAGACGCCCAGGGTGGCCGGCCACAGGATCTTGCCCACGTATGCCACGTAGGAGATCACCGCGTTGAAGAGCCGCGCCCGCAGGGGGATGGCCTCCACCGTGACCACGGTGCCGCTCGTGAGCTGGGCATGGAACGTCATGGCGGAACTGGCCGCGGAGAGCACGAAGAGCGGCGCCTTTTCCACGACGAGGCGCAGGGCGGTGGCCCGGCTCATCCGGCCAAGCGGCCAGTAGTCCAGCAGCAACAGGGTGAGGGGCAGCGTCACCGCCATGGGCTTGGCCATGAGGGCCAGCACCGCGCCGGCCAGCACCGGCGCGTAGCGCGCGGCGCCCGGCCGGCGCGCGTAGCGGCCGTAGGCCCAGAGGCTGAGCAGCCAGAACAGGGTGCACAGGACGTTCTTCCGCTCCGCGATCCAGGCCACCGACTCCACGTTCAACGGGTGGACCGCGAACAGCGCCGCCGCGAACGCGCTGGGCCACGTCAGGCCGGTGAGCGAGGCCAGGACCAGGAAGAGCAGGGCCGCGTTGGCCGCGTGCAGGGCCACGCTCGTCATGTGATGGCCGGCGGGCTCCAGCCCGTAGAGCTGGCAGTCCAGCATGTGCGACAGCCAGGTCAGCGGGTGCCAGTTGGCCATCTCGGTGCTGGTGAAGGCCCAGGTGATCGACTCCGCGTCCAGCCCCGCGCGCACGTGAGGGTTGGTGAAGACGTACTCGTCGTCGTCGTAATCCACGAAGCCGTGGCCGCGCGCCGGCGCGTAGACGGCCAGGGCCAGGAGGGCGAGCGCGACGGCGATGGCGGGCCGCGGGATCAGGACGCGTCCCCGGCCGTGTAGAGGGCGAAGAACAGCCAGTACGCGGCGCCCAGGAACGTGCCGTCCGCGAACATGCCCAGCACGAAGGGCAGGGCCAGCCGTCCGCGCCCGCGGAAGGCGGAGAGGAGGAGGCCCAGGAGCAGCAACAGCCCGGGCACGCCCAGCGTGGCCAGCACGTAGGCGAACACGTTCCAGCCCTGCGTGTCCCTCTCGATGAGGTACCCATCGAAGAGGAAGGCCCGCAGGTCCCAGGCCACCACGTCGAAGTTGCCCAGGCCCACGCCCAGCACCGGGCTCGTCTCCAGCAGGTAATACGTCATCTTCCAGTTGCCCTGCACGCGCAGGAAGGAGGAGGCGTCGCCGGAGCCGGTCAGCGAGCGCACGGCGCGCACCACGATGGTCTTGTGGATGGTGGGGGCGAGCGGCACGAGCACGGCCAGGAGCAGCGCGGCCAGGATGAGGGCCCGCCGCCGCGGCTGCGCGCGCGCCGAGCTCCAGTGGGTGAAGACGGCCAGCGCGGCGATGGGCAGGAGCAGCGCATAGGCGGTCAGGGAGAAGGTGAGGAGCAGCGAGATCAGGATCAAGGCCAGGCGCAGGCCGAAGCGCGCCCGCGCCCCCGGCCGGAGCAGGAGGTAGGCCAGGGCCATGCACTGGAGGTAGCCCAGACGCGAGGGCTCGGAGGCCAGGCCCTGGGCGCGCAGGAACACGTGCCGCGCCTCGTGGGCTCCTCCAAACCACCACAGGTCGCTGAAGTAGGCCGCGTTCGGTCCGTGCCCCCAGAGGAGCTGGAAGGGGAGCGGCACGCCGCACAGCATGGCGACGTACAGGACGATGGCCACGCCGCCCGCGGCGGCGAAGGCGGTCAGGACCAGCCGCGCCGCCTGGCCGCGCGGCAGAGCGCGCAAGGCCCAGGTCAGGAGCACGGCGCAGACCGCGTAGAAGGAGAGCTTGGCCAGCGATTTCGCGAACTCCACCGGCGAGAAGGGCTCGGTCCCGGACACAATGTGGAAGAACCCGCCCACCGCCGCCCACGCCCACAGGCCGAGAAGCCATTTCCGCCAGGGCGGAATGGCCTGGCGTCCGGCGGCCCATCCCTCGCGGGCCAGGTGCGCCACGGCGGCCGTGGCAAAGACGCCCAGCGCGACGTCGGCGATCGACGCCCCGGGCAGGACGAAGCGCTGGCCGAGCGCCACCCCGAAGATGGGAAGGGCCATCCAGGCCGCCGCGAACGGGACGCGGGTGGGCAAGGGTGTGGCGGATTCGGGCACGGGGGCAGCGGGGGCGGCCATGGAAGCGCCCATCATAATTCGCCCGGGCTCCGAAGGACTGGACGGGCGCGAACGGCGCAGGAGATACTTGGCCACCGCAATGGGACGGGGAACAGGGCTCGCCGTATCGGCGCTGGTCGCGGCCTGCGCGATCTGCGTCCCCGCCTGCCGTAAGCGGGACCGCCTCCCCTCGGCGCCCTTCCCCCAGGCCAAGCTCGCCTACCGCGTCGGCAACTGCGTGTACATGGACCTGAACCACGCCGGCGAGCCCGAAAAGGGGATCTGCTACGGTGACCGCGGGGAGCCCATGATGGCCGCCGACTTCGACGGCAACGGCACCACCGATCTGGCCGTGCGCCGCGGCGGCGTCATCCTCATCGACAACGCCGGGGATGGGCAGGGGCACGAGTCGGCCATCGACCTGGGCGACATCACCGGCGCGGGCACGTTCCTGGCCGCCGATTTCTCGGGGACCGCGGGGCGCCGCGCCCCGGCCTCCGTCTGCGTCTTCCGTGAAGACCGCTGCCGCATCCAGGGAGCGGGCGCCGCGGGGCCGGACCTCCCGGTGGGCCGCAGCCAGGAACCGTTCGTGGGACGGTGGCGGGCCGAGGGGCCGGCGCGCTTCGGGACACGCCTCGGCCGTTGCGTGGACCTCGACGAGACGGGCGACGGCCGCCCGGACAAGCACCTCTGCTACGAGGACCTGGGGTCCATCGACCAGGTGCTGGCCGGGGATTGGAACGGCGACGGCCGCGACGACCTCATCCTGCGCCGCGGCGGCTGCGTTTTCGTGGACCTGAGGCTCGACGGCAGTCACTCCGAGAGCCAGTGCCTGGGCGAAGGCCGGGGAGCCACCGACTACTTCGTGGGCTCCTGGGACGGGAAGTAACTGGCCCGCGGCGGGCGGCTCGTCCTCTACGTCCTGATCACCGCCGCCGTCTGGGGCATCTTCGCGCTCGATCGCGGCCTGTGGCACGACGACGTGCAGGTGCTCTTCCGCATGTTCGTGGGACCGGGCCGCGGGGAAGGTTTCTTCCCGGTGCTGGCCAGCCCCACGCGGCGGCTGCAGGGCCTGCCTTTCGCGCTGGCGCTCTCGACCGGCCACCCGCGCGAGGCGCTGGAGCTGACGCTCGGCCTCGTCTGGCTCCTGACCGCGCTCGTGGCCGAAGGCATCGCGCGAGCGCTCTGGCCCGGCCGCGCGCGCGCCGCCCTCCTGGCCGCCTGCTTCACCCTGACCGCCACCGCCGACTTCTTTACGGACGGCCTGGTGGGCCTGGGCTACTTCCTGGCCGCGCTGCTCTATCTCGCCGGCCTCTGGTGCGGGCTGCTCTGGCTGCGCGCGGGCCGCGCGGCCTGGGCCGTGGCCGCGCTCGTCGCCGCCAATGCCAGCCTGTGGATCATCGACGCGGCGCTGCCCGCCTGGGCGTTGACCCCGCTGTTGTGGTGGGCGGCTGCGTCGAACGGACAAGGCCGGCGCGTGGCGGGGCTGGCCGCGGCCTGGTACGCCACCGCCGTTCCCTATCTCGTCGTGCTGGCGCGCTTCCTGGGCGATCCCCGAAGCTACGCGGCCACGGCGCTCGTCCACCTCTCTCCGCGCGATTGGGTCCTGCGCGCGGCCGAGCTCGCGCTCTACAACTTCCAGCCCTGGCGGTGGGCGTTCGCGCGGCCGCAGTGGCTGGCGCCGGGTCCGCCCGTCGTCCCCATGGGCGCGCGGCTCGCCATCGCGGCCGTGGTCGCGGTGGCCTTCGCCGCCTTGCTCTGGCGGGAGCGCGGCGCCGGCCCGCCCACGCGCCCGGGATGGCGGGCGGGCCTGGCCTGCCTCGTGCTGATGGCCGCCTGCAACGCCGGCTTCGCGCGCGTGCACCTGGCCGAGTTCTTCTGCCGCACGCACGTGCTGTCGCGCGTGTTCGCCGTGCTGGCCCTGGCCGCCCT
>Ga0075428_100008837_pt1 | contig 11177 bp, 8 predicted proteins | sample RhiMetdeltSRZDD2_FD_75291 | JGI IMG/M metagenome (GOLD analysis project Ga0075428, IMG submission 75291) | Populus rhizosphere microbial communities from Tennessee, USA - Rhizosphere MetaG P. deltoides SRZDD2 | ecosystem: Host-associated > Plants > Roots > Rhizosphere > Soil | place: USA... | reverse complement strand
TGTGCTTCGGCCCAGATCAGTCCGACCTTCACGCCCGCGAGCGGACCCAAGGCGTCGCCCGCCTCGTCGTAAAGTGTCGGCAGGCTTTGGGCCTGCGCAACGGACTCGGCCTCGCTACCCGCGCGCACGTTGATCGCAACGCGCGCGCACACCGAGCGCAACCGTTCCGCGGCCCACTCGAGCAGCGGCCGCCCGTCGAGTAGCGCGACGGACTTCTCGCCGCCGAAGCGCACCGAGCGCCCGCCCGCGAGCACGAGGCCCACGACGGCGCCTTTCTCGCTCATGGCGGGTACGGTCGAGCCAGCTCGTCGACGAGATCGGCGATCGCCTCGACGTCGTTCAAGTCGGCGAACGGCAGCGTCAGGTTCGGCGGCCGCGTGTCGCTCGCGAGCGCGACGACGTTCGCGTCGTTCGGATAGAGCAGCGGCTTGCCGACGGCCGCGCGATGCACTTCGAGCTTAGGATGCGTGCTCGTCTTGTAGCCCTCGACGATCACGAGATCCACGGGCGAGAGGCGCGGCAACAGCTCGCGCAGCGATTGCTCGGGCGCGTCTCGCAGCTCGTGCATGAGCGCCCAACGCCTCGCGCTCGAGATCAGGACTTCCGTTGCGCCGGCGAGCCGATGCGTATGCGAGTCCTTGCCCGGTTTGTCGATGTCGAACTCGTGGTGCGCGTGCTTCAGCGTCGAGATCGTGCGGCCGCGCGCGATCAATACCGGGATCAGCTTCGCCAGCAATGTGGTCTTGCCGCTACCGCTCCAGCCCGCGAGCCCGATGAGCCGCACGCTACTTCGTGGCCTCCGCGGGCTCCAGCGCCATCTCGCGAACGGGAGCGCGCATCCGCTCGACGCGCGCGGCGCAATACTTGAACTCCGGAATCTTGCCGAACGGATCGAGCTTCGGATTCGTCAGCCGATTCGCGGGGCTCTCGGCGAAGCAGAACGGCATGAACACCGAGCCCTCCGCGACCTCGCGGTCGGCACGCAGGATCGCGTCGAGCACGCCGCGCCGCGTCTCGACCGTGATCCTGTCGCCTTGATGCAGATTACGCCTCTGCATGTCGCGCGGATTCATCGCGGCGATGCCGACGGGCTCGATGGCGTCGAGCACGCCGGCACGACGCGTCATCGCGCCCGTGTGCCAGTGCTCGAGCAACCGGCCGGTCGTGAGCACGAGCGGAAACTCCGCGTCGGGGACTTCGTCGGGCGGTAAGAGATCCGCGGGCACGATCTTGCCGCGGCCGTCGGCTGTCGGGAAACCGTCCGTGAACGCGATCTCGTCGCCGGGCATGTCCGGCGCTTTGGACGGGTAGATCACCGACTCTTCGCGGTCGATGCGCTCCCACGAGATGTTCTTCAGCGATGGCATCGTTGCCGCCATCTCGGCGTAGACGTCCGAGACGTGCTCGTACTTCCAGTCGAGGCCGATTCGCTGCGCGAGGTCGACGATGAGCTCCCAGTCTTGGCGCGCGTGGCCGGGAAGGTCGAGCGCTGGCCGGCCCATCTGGACCTGGCGGTTCGTGTTCGTGAACGTGCCGAGCTTCTCGGCGTGCGCCGACGACGGCAGCACGACGTCGGCATACCACGCCGTCTCGGTCAAGAAGATGTCCTGCACGACGAGATGGTCGAGCTTCGCGAGCGCTGCGCGCGCGTGATCTTGATCGGGATCGGACATCGCGGGGTTCTCGCCCATGATGTACATGCCCGTGATCTCGCCTTCGTGGACGGCGTCCATGATCTCGACGACCGTGAGGCCGCGCTTCGGATCGAGCGTCTGGCCCCAGAAGTTCTCGTACCAGCCGCGGATGTCCATCTTCTCGACGGACTTGTAGTCCGGGAAGTACATCGGGATGAGCCCCGCGTCGGAGGCCCCCTGCACGTTGTTCTGGCCGCGCAGCGGATGCAGGCCAGTGCCCCGCCGGCCGATCTGGCCCGTGATCAGCGCGAGCGCGATCAAGCAGCGCGCGTTGTCCGTGCCGTGCGTGTGCTGCGAGATGCCCATGCCCCAGAAGATGATCGACGCTTTCGACGTCGCGTAGATGCGCGCGACGTCGCGCAGCACGCCCGCGTCGACGCCGACGACTTCGGCCATGGCCTCGGGCGAGAAGTCTTTGACCTTCGCCTTCAGCGACTCGAAGCCCGAGACGTGCGCCTTGATGTAGTCCTCGTCGTAGAGCTTCTCCGCGATGATCGTGTGGAGCAGCGAGTTCAACAGCGCGACGTCGCTGCCGGGCTTGAACCTAAGCGCGTGCGTCGCATGGCGCATGAGGTCCTGGCCGCGCGGGTCGATGACGATGAGCTTCGTGCCGCGCTTCGCGGCTTGCTTGAAGAACGTCGCCGCGACGGGATGGTTCACAGTCGGCCGCGCGCCGATGACGATGACGCAGTCGGCCTCCATTGCAGCATTGAACGGCGCCGAGACGGCCCCCGAGCCGATGCCTTCCATGAGCGCCGCGACCGACGACGCGTGGCAGAGCCGCGTGCAGTGATCGACGTTGTTCGTCTCGAAGCCCGTGCGCACGAGCTTCTGGAACAAATAGGCCTCCTCGTTCGAACCCTTCGCCGAGCCGAACCCGGACAACGCCTTGCCGCCGCGCTCGTCGAGGATTCTCTTCAAACCCCCGGCCGCACGACTCAGTGCCTCTTCCCAGGTGGCCTCGCGGAACACCGTGAAGCGGTCTTCGAAGCGCATCGTCGGCGGCACCGCGGCCTTCGACGCATAGTCGTGCCGCACGAGCGGCTTCGTCAGGCGTTCGGGCGAGGCGACGTAGTCGTAGCCGAACCGGCCTTTGACGCAGAGGCGATTCTCGTTTGCGTAACCGTTGCGGCCGTCGATCTGCACGATGCGGTTGTCTTTCACGGCCACGGACGTCTGACAGCCGACGCCGCAGAACGGGCACAGCGAGTTGACGACCTTATCGAATTTCTGCACGGCGCGCTTCGTCGCGGTCTTGTCCATCAACGACTTCTCGTACAGCGCACCGGTCGGGCACGCCTGCACGCACTCGCCGCACGTGACGCAGGTCGAGAGTCCCATCGGGTCGTGGATGTCGAACACCGGCACCGAGTGGCTGCCGCGCAGCCCCATGCCGATGACGTCGTTGACCTGCACCTCGCGGCACGCGCGCACGCACGCGCCGCACGCGATGCACGCGTCGAGGTTCACGGCGATCGCTGGGTTTGAAACGTCGAGCGCGGCTTCCTCGTGGTCGCCGGCAAACTTCGACGCATACCGGTCGCTGCCCTTGATGCCCATCGACTCGGCCCATTTCCAGAACGGCGCCTGATTGTCGGGGCCCTCCTCGCGTGGCCGCATGTTGCTCGCGAGCAGCTCGAACACCATTGCGCGCGACTTCGTTGCGCGCTCCGTCTGCGTGGATACTTCCATGCCGGGCGTCGGCTTGCGGATGCACGACGCGGTCAGCACGCGCTCGCCTTTGACCTCGACCATGCACGCGCGGCAATTGCCGTCGACGCGGTAGCCGGGCAAGTCCACGTGGCACAGATGCGGGATCTTCGTGCCTTCGCGCTTCGCGACGTCCCAAATGGTTTCGCCGGCGCGCGCCGTGACTTCCTTGCCGTCGAGCTTGAATGCGATTTGATCGCTCATTTCACGGAGTCCTTCGGAAACAGCGTCAGCAAATGCGCCACCGGGTTCGGCGCGGCCTGACCGAGGCCGCAGATCGAGGCATCGCGCATGACGGCCTCGAGGTCGCGAAGCGCCGGCTCGTTCAGGACGCCTTTGGCCTTTAGCAATGTGACCATTTTATCCGTGCCTTCACGGCAAGGCGTGCACTGGCCGCAGCTTTCGTGCCTGAAGAATTTCAAGAGGTTGATGACCGACTCTTTGACGTCGTCGTGGTTCGAGAACACGACGATCGCGTGCGAGCCGACAAATGCGCCGATCTTGGCGAGCTCGCCGCCGAAATCGAGCGGAATGTCGCCCATCGACGCCGGCAGGATGCCGCCCGACGCGCCGCCCGGCAGATACGAAGTGAACTCGTGGCCGTCGAGCATGCCGCCGCAATAGTCGTTGATGAGCTCGCGCACCGTGACGCCGGCCGGGGCCTGGATGACGCCCGGCTTCTTGACGCGGCCCGAGACCGACCACGACCGCGGGCCGGGATGGCCTTCGCGCCCTTGTCTCGCGAACCACTCGGGGCCTTGCTCGAGAATGTCGCGGATCCACCAGAGCGTCTCGACGTTCTGGTTCAGCGTCGGCCGGCCGAAGATGCCGACCTCGGCGATGTACGGCGGGCGATTACGCGGCAAGCCGCGCTTGCCTTCGATGCTCTCGATCATCGCGCTCTCTTCGCCGCAGATGTAGGCTCCCGCGCCGCGCCGCAGCTCGATGAACCCGGGTGCCGCGATGCCGGCCGCTTCGAGCGCCGCGATCTCGCGGCGCAGGATCTCGAGCACGCCGGGGTACTCGTTGCGCATATAGAAGTAGATGCGCTGCGCCTCGACGGCGTGCGCCGCGATCAGCGCGCCTTCGAGCGTGCGATGCGGATCGCGCTCGAGGAACCAGCGGTCCTTGAACGTGCCGGGCTCGCCCTCGTCGCCGTTGATCGACATCAACCGCGGGCCGGGATACGAGCGCACGAATTGCCACTTCTTGCCCGGCGGGAAGCCGGCGCCGCCGAGGCCGCGCAAGCCCGACGACTGGAGCTTCGCGATGATCGCATCGGCCGTCAGCTCGCCCTTGCGAACGGAGTCGTAAAGCTTGTAGCCGCCGTTCTCGCGGTACTCCGCGAGCGCGCTGTACTTCGGCACGACGACGTCGGTGCGCCGCTCGCGCACGTCGCTCAAGAGACTTTCGACCGTGGCGTTCTCGACCTCACGGTTGCCGACTCGGGCCGCAGGAGCGCCCGCGCAGCGGCCGACGCACGCGGCACGCACGACGCGGACCTGCTTTGGATCGACGCCGGCGCTCAACTTCTCGATCAGCGCGTCGGCGCCCGCGATCATGCAGCTGATCGATTCGCAAACGCGGATCGTCACGGGCGCGGGTTTCGCATCGCCCTCTTTGACGACGTCGAAGTGATCGTAGAACGACGCGACCTCGTAGACCTCGGCTTGCGACAACCGCATCTCGTCGGCCAGCGCCTGCACGTGGCGCGCTTCGAGGCAGCCGTACTTGTCCTGAATCAGGTGCAGGTGCTCGATCAATAAGTCGCGGCGCCGCGGGCGCGTGCCGAGCAGCGCGCGAACTTCTGCGAGCGCCACATCGTCTACGATGCGGCCTTTCGGCCCGCGCTCGCGGCGCGAACGCGGTGATTCAGGTCTCATTGAAAATCCCTCTCCCCGCTCGCGCGCCCCGGTTGGTCAGAGCAGAGAGGCATATGGCAGACAACTCACTATCGTTCCCGGTTCGACTCGCGTCACGTCCTCGCCTAGCTCGACGACGCCGTCGGTATCGACCAATGAGGATAACAGCCCGGCGCCCTCGCGCGGAAATTTGGCGGCCTCGAGGGTGCCGTCCTCGGCCGTGCGCAAGTGGACGCGCACGTACTCGCGGCGCGCGGGCTTCTTGCGATACGAGAACTGCGCCTTGACGGGAACCGCGGGCGGCGGCGACCAACGCGCGCCGGCAAGCGCCACGATCGCGGGCCGCGCGACCCTCGCGAAGGTCACGAAGCTCGCGACGGGGTTGCCGGGCAGGCCGATGAACGGCGTGCCGTCGATGACACCCATCGCCACGGGCCGGCCCGGCTTCATCGCGATACGCCAGAACACTAGCGTGCCGACGCGTTCGACAGCGGCTTTGACGAAGTCACCTTCGCCCGTCGAGACGCCGCCCGAGCTCAAAATCAAATCGTTCGATCGCGCGGCCACTTTCAGCAGCTCGGCGATTTGCGCCGAGTCGTCGCGGCGGATGCCGAGGTCGCTGACGACGCAGCCGATGCGCCGCAGCATCGCGATCAGCATCAACCGGTTCGAGTCGTAGAGCTGCGCGTCTCGTCTGGCCGCGCCCGGCTCGACGATCTCGTCGCCGTTCGAGAACACGGCGACCTTCACGCGCCTGCGCACCCGGATTGCGGTGAGGCCCATCGCGGCGGCCGCCGCGACGTCCTGCGGGCGCAGCCAGCGATTCGCCGGCACGACGACGCGTCCCAAGACGATGTCCTCACCGGCCGGCCGAACGTTAGCGCCGCGCTTCAGGCCCGCCGGCAGCAAAACCCGGCCCGCGTCGTCGACGCGCGCGTCCTCCTGCATGAACACCGTGTCGGCGCCTTCGGGCATCGGCGCGCCCGTGAAGATGCGCACAGCGTCGCCGGGCGCAACGGGCGGCCCGCCCGGCGCGCTGCCCGCTTGCACTCGGCCCGCGACGCGGAAGAGGCGCGGCGGGCCGCTCGCGTCCGGCACGTCCTCACCGCGCACGGCGTAACCGTCGACGGCGGAATTCGTGAACGGCGGTAACTGCAGCGTCGCGACGAGCTCCTCGGCGAGCACGCGGCCGTCAGCATCGGCGAGCGCAATGCTCTCGACGCCGTCGACGGGGCTGAAGCGCGCGGTGATCGCCGCGACCGCGTCGTCGATCGTCAGGATCGGGGCGCCCGACGCGAAACAGTCCTGCGAGAGCTGCGCCATGAAATCGCCTAGCCGATGCGGTCGGGTCGACTGTAGACGTTGAAGCGGTCGGACTTCAGAAAGCCGACGAGCGTGATGCCGAACTCGCGCGCGAGCTCGACGGCCAACGACGACGGCGCGCCGACAGCCGCGACGAGCGGGACGCCGGCCATCTTCGCTTTCTGCATGAGCTCGAAGCTCGCGCGGCCGCTGACGATGACACCGCGGTTCTTGAGCGGCAGCTCGTCGTTCATCAGCGCGTGGCCGATCAGCTTGTCGAGCGCGTTGTGCCGACCCACGTCCTCGCGCAGCGCGAGGATCTCGCCCGCCGAATCGAACAAGCCCGAGGCGTGCAAGCCGCCCGTCTGCTCGAAGACCGCTTGCTTCGTTTTCAGCGCGGCGGGCAGCCGCCCGAGCGCCTCGCCGCTCATCCGAAAGTCAGTTGCGCCAACGTCGTACTGGCCTTGCACGGCGACGGCGTCGATCGAGGCCTTGCCGCACACGCCGCAACTCGACGTCATGTAGAAGTTTCGCTCGAGGCGCTTGAAGTCGACTTGCACGCCCGGCGTCAGCTCGACGCGCACGACGTTGATCAAGCCGTCGGCCGCGCGCTGCCCGCGCGCCACGACACCCTGCACGTCGCCGCGCGCGCGGATGATGCCTTCCGTCAGCAGGAATCCGACCGCGAGGTCCTCGTCGTGCCCCGGCGTACGCATCGTGACGGAGACGGGCTCCTCGACGCGGCTGCCGTCGCGGCGCGAATAACCCAGCCGAATCTCGAAGGGCTCTTCGGTCGCGACGAGATCCGGATCGTCGGCCTGCCCAAGCTCGCCGCCGCGGAAGCGGCGGACGTCCAGCTGCCGCGCGGATTGCCGCCGGCCGACTGCGTCTAGGTCGCCCACGATGCCCCCACACTTCTGATGACGCTCGAGTCGATGTCGCGGACGCTCGGGCAGCCGAGCAGCGCCATGTCGCGCGCGAGCTCGGTTTTCAGGATCTTCAGCGCCTGATTCACGCCGGCTTCGCCGCCGGCGCCGAGGCCGTAGAGATGCGGCCGGCCGGCCGAGCAAGCGCGCGCGCCCGCGGCGAGCGCCTTCAAGATATGCGTGCCGCGGCGCACGCCGCCGTCGAGGATCACCTCGAGGCGGTCGCCGGCCGCGTCGACGATCTCCTTGAGCACGTCGAACGGCGCAGGCGAGAAATCGAGCTGACGTCCGCCGTGGTTGCTGACCATGACGGCGGTCGCGCCGATGTCAGCCGCCCGCTTCGCATCCTCACCGGTCATGATGCCTTTGATCGCGAATGGGCCGTTCCACTCCTTGATCATCCATTCGGCGTCTTTCCAGGTGATGCTGCGGTCGATCTGCGCATTCAGAAACTGGATGATCCCGCCGAGCTTCTCGCTGCCGGGAGGCGGGCGATGGGCGATGTTCGCGACCTCGATCTTCGGCGTCGTCAGGTGCTTGTAGACCCACTTCGGCTTCATCGCGATGTCGATCAGGCTCATCAACGCGAGCTTCGGCGGTACGGTCATGCCCGTCACGATGTCCCGCTCGCGATTGCCGGAGACCGTGACGTCGACGGTGAGCTGCAGCGCGACGTAGCCGGAGTCCCGCGCCCGCTGCACGAATTCCCGGCTCAGGCCGCGGTCCTTGAACATGTAGACCTGGAACACCTTCGGCCCCGGCGAGAGCTTCGCGGCATCCTCGATGTTCGTCGACGAGACGCTCGACAGCGAGAAGATCGTGCCGCTGGCGTGGGCCGCGCGCGCGGTGCCGCCCTCGCCCTCGTGATGGAACAGTCTTTGCAACGCAGTCGGCCCGCAGAAGAACGGCCAGTCGATCTTCGCGCCGAACAGCGTCGTCGACATGTCGATCGTCGAGACGTCGACGAGCGCGCGCGGCAGGAACTCGACGCTATCGAACGCGGCGGTATTGCGACGCAACGTCCACTCGTCGTCGGCCGCGCCGTCGATGTAATGGAACATTGGTGCCGGCATGTTCCTCTTGGCGAGCTTGCGCAACTCCGCGATGTTGAAGCAACGCTCGATCCCGCTAGCCACGCAAGGATCCCTGGAGTTGATGAAGGTTGTATCTACGCAACGGAGTCGTCCTCGCCGCCGCCGCGGCCGAGGCTCCCTTCGTCCTTCTCGAGCAGGATCTGCAGCACCTTGCCGCCGCCGATGGGTTGGCTACCCTCGACGGACACCTCGCCCGGGCGAAGCCATAGGTCGAGGCGAGACTTCGGCAAGGTCACGAGGATCGCGGACTGCGCGAACGTCGCGGTTACCGCCCCGGTCGGGCGCACCTCGATCCCGTAGCGCAAGCCATGCTCGGACGAGAAACGCACGGTGTCTTCGGCTTTCCCTGTCTCGGCAATTTTCGCAAGCTCGGTCTTCGAGACCCGCAAGCGAAGCGAGTTACCGCGGATCCTTAGCTTCATCGACACGGCTCTTCAAGAAGGGGCGCATTCTAGCAGCCAGACCCATTTCGGGGCTCCGGGCCAGGGGGTGGCGCCGCAAGAGACACCCCCGTGCGCCCGGCCAGAGTGCTTGCCATGTGTTTGTCATATAATCGCGCGCGGAGCGAGAACGGTGGCGCCCGAGCAACGGGGCACCCCGGGGGCCAGAGTCTGGGAGTTCTATGACTGAAGAAGTGGGTATCAGCGGCTTCGCCGTCTACGTGCCACCGTACCGGGTAAACCTCGAGTCGTGGTGTCGCTGGACGAACAACGTCTGGGACAAGACGCGCGCCGTCGTCGGCCACAGCTTCAGGATGCGCGGACCCGCGCAAAGCGTTTACACGATGGCGGCCACGGCCGTCATGCGGCTCATCGATCGCTACGACGTCGATCCCGCCCGCGTCGGATTCCTGGGGCTCGGAACCGAATCGAGCACCGACAACTCGGCGGGCGCCGTTATTGTTAAAGGCATGCTCGACGAGGGCCTGCAGGCCAGCGGCCGCGGTCCGCTATCGCGGCACTGCGAGGTACCCGAGGTCAAGCACGCGTGCCTCGGCGGCGTCTATGCGCTGAAGCATGCGCTGCGTTACCTGGCCCTCGAGCCCGAGGATCGCTGCGCGATCGTCGTCAGCGCCGACATCGCCGAGTACGCGCGCGGCAGCTCCGGCGAGCCGACGCAGGGCGCCGGCGCCGTCGCGATGCTCGTCGAGCGCAATCCCAAGTTGCTGACCGTCCATCTCGAGCACATCGGCAGCGCGTCGTCGTATCGCGCCGTCGACTTCCGCAAACCGGTGCTGCGCAACATCATCCGCGGCAAGCTGAACTGCCACTTCCAGGACCTGCCGGTCTTCAATGGCAAGTACTCGACGACCTGTTATCTCGACGAGACGCTGCACGCGCTGAACGACATGGCGCGGCGCATGGGGCGTGACCCGGCGGACTATTACCGCGAGCTCGCCGCGATCTTCATGCATCGGCCGTATCACCGCATGCCCGAGCAGTCGTTCGCGATGAGCTATCTGTTCGGCTTGGCGCAAGACGGCCCCCGCGGCCGCGCCGAGCTCGAGCACCACTGCGAGCGGGCGAAGATGCCCGTCGCGAGCGTGCTCGAGGAAATGCGCTCGCAGCCGAACATCCTGCAGCTCGTCAAAGACGGCAACATCGACGCCGACGCGTACCCGCTCAGCATCCAGCTGCTCAAAGAGTTCCGCGGCAGCAAGGAGTTCGGCGCGCTGGTCGCCTCGAAGATGTCGCTCGGCTCCGAGCCGATGAAGGACATCGGCAACGTCTACTGCGCGGCGCTGCCCGCATGGATGGCGGCGGGCCTCGAGGATGCTCACCGGCGCGGCACCGACTTGGCCGGGCGCAAAGTGCTCGCAGTCGGCTACGGCAGCGGCGACGCGGCCGAGGCCATTCCGATGACGGTTTCGCCGCGGTGGCGCGACGCGGCCTCGAAGATCGGCTTCGAAGCCGCTCTCGAGACCCATCAAGATCTCACGCAAGCGCAGTACGAGACCCTGCACGACACGGGCACTGCGCAGGGCCTGCACGACCCCGAGCAGGGCTTCGTGATTCAGTCGATCGGCAGCAGCGCGAACCCGAACTTCAGCGACGAAGGCATCGAGTACTACCGCTACGTGCGCTGACGCTCGGCATTGATCGGCACGCCGTCGGCGTGCCCGGTCGCGCTTACAGGAGTTGAGAGCATGTCGAAGCGGATTGGTTTGCTCCTCGCCTCACTCTGGCTGACTGCGAACGCGGCTGCGCAAGCGCCCACGACCACCTACCGAGCCGCCGTCGTCGCTCTGACCGAAGATGCCGCGCTGCGCCAGAGCTTCGAGAGTGAGCTTGTCGCATTGGCCAAGAGTCATTCGTACGACGCTATTACGAGCTACGACATCACGAGCGATGTCGATAGCCTCGACACCGATGCGTTTCTCAAGGCGCTCTCCGACCGCGGCGTTCAAGCGGTTCTCATGGTGCGGCCTGCGGCTGTCGGCGAAGGCTCCTCGCTGGAGGCTTTGCGCAACGAAGTGCCGAGCCGAACGTTGGCCGACATGCAAAAGTTCGCGAAGCGGCCGAGCGGCCCGGGCGCCGACGACCTGATCGCCGTCGTGCATCTCGCGATTTACACGCTGACCGCGAAGAA
>Ga0075428_100008836_pt1 | contig 11178 bp, 9 predicted proteins | sample RhiMetdeltSRZDD2_FD_75291 | JGI IMG/M metagenome (GOLD analysis project Ga0075428, IMG submission 75291) | Populus rhizosphere microbial communities from Tennessee, USA - Rhizosphere MetaG P. deltoides SRZDD2 | ecosystem: Host-associated > Plants > Roots > Rhizosphere > Soil | place: USA... | reverse complement strand
TCCTCGACCACGGCGTCGAACTTCTCGCGCTTGGTCTTGAAGACGACGTCCTGGAGGTCTCCGCGGATCATCGGCCGGTTGGTCGGGATCACCAGCACGTCGAGGTCGTAGATCTTCGCGAACTCGGGGGCCTCGGTGTCCGCGGTGCCCGTCATCCCCGAGAGCTTGTCGTACATGCGGAAGAAGTTCTGGAAGGTGACCGTCGCGAGCGTCTGGTTCTCGGCGCGGACCTGGATGCCTTCCTTGGCCTCGACCGCCTGGTGCAGGCCGTCGGACCAGCGGCGCCCTGGCATCAGGCGACCCGTGAACTCGTCGACGATGATCACCTCGTTGCCGCCGCTCTCGCCCGGCTTCACCACGTAGTCGACGTCGCGCCGCTTCAGCGTGTGCGCGATCAGCGCCTGGTTCACGGAGTGCAGCACGTGGATCATCTGCGGGTCGTAGAGGTTCTCGACGCCGAGCACCTGCTCGACCTTGCGCACGCCGTCCTCCGTCAGCGTCGCGCTGTGGTGCTTCTCGTCGACCCAGTAGTCGCCCGTCTCCTCGACGCCGTTCACCGGGTCGCCCTTCTCGCCGCGGCCGAGGCGGGGGATCACGCGGTCGACGACGGCGTAGACGCCCGTGTTCTGCTCCGAGGGGCCGGAGATGATCAGCGGCGTGCGCGCCTCGTCGACGAGGATCGAGTCGACCTCGTCGACGATCGCGAAGTGGAGGTCTCGCTGCGTGCACTGCTCCAGCTTGAACTTCATGTTGTCGCGGAGGTAGTCGAAGCCGAGCTCGTTGTTGGTCGCGTAGGTGATGTCGGAGTTGTAGGCGTCGCGGCGCTCGCGGTCCGAGAGGTCGTGGACGATCACGCCGACCGTGAGGCCGAGGAAGCGGTGCACCTGCCCCATCCACTCGGCGTCGCGACGGGCGAGGTAGTCGTTCACCGTGACGATGTGCACGCCGCGCCCGGTCAGCGCGTTCAGGTAGGCGGGCAGCGTCGCGACGAGGGTCTTGCCCTCGCCGGTCTTCATCTCCGCGATGTTGCCGCGGTGGAGCACGATCCCGCCGACGAGCTGCACGTCGTAGTGGCGCTGGCCGAGCGTGCGCCGCGCGGCCTCGCGGACGGTGGCGAAGGCCTCGGGCAGCAGGTCGTCGAGGGGCTCGCCGCGCGAGAGGCGCTCGCGGAAGGCCGCAGTGCGCGCCGCGAGGGCTGCGTCGGAGCAGGCCGCCGACTCGCGCTCGAGGCGATTGGTGCGCTCCACGAGCGGGAGCATCGCCTTGAGCACGCGATCGTTGTGGCTCCCGAAGATCTTGCTCAGGAGATTCGGCATGCCGGCGCGGCGGGGCTCCCGGGAGGGGGGCGAAGAGGAGGAGTCTACCGCGCGGTGAGCGGCTCCGGTAGAGACCGCGATTCACCAGGTTCGGGGTCGTCTGGGGCTGTTCCTCCTGATTGACTCCGCTCGGCTGGCCTCGCTGCGCGCTCCGCGCTGACGCGCTCCGCTTGCGAAGAGCAGGTCCAAAGAGCCGCAGGGCGTGCAAGGCCCGTTCTTCGGAACGACGCTCGGTGACGTGCCCGGCAGGCCACCCAGCACCGACTTCGAAGAACGGGCCGCGCAGATCGCCGCGGAGCTGCTCGGAACGTCCTGGCAAGCGGAGCGCGCAGCGCGCCGCAGGCGCGCGGAGTCAATCAGGAGGAAGACCCCCCAGACGACCTCGACCCCCGCAGAGCAACCCCCCGAGCGGAGCCCCTAGTCGAAGATGTAGTCGATCGGGTTCACGGCCTTGCCGCCGACCTCGACCACGTAGTGGAGGTGGGGGCCCGTGCTGCGCCCGGTGTTGCCGAGCAGCGCGATCACCTGGCCGCGGTGGACGACCTCGCCCGGCTTCACCAGCACCTTCTGCGTGTGGCCGTACTGGGTGCGGAGGCCGAAGCCGTGGTCGATCATCAGCGTGTTGCCGAGGGGACCCTTGGCGCCGACGAAGGCGACGCGGCCGTCGGCCGGCGCCACGATCTCGGTCCCTTCCGCGCCGGAGATGTCGAGGCCGGCGTGGAACTGCCGCTCGCCGGTGAACGGCGAGATGCGCGGCCCGAAGCGCGAGGTGAGCCAGCCGCGCGCCGGCCAGATCGCCGGCGACGAGGCGAGACGCTGGTGCTTGTCCTCGAGCTGGTCGACGAGCTCCGAGAGCGAGAGGGCGCGCGCATCGGCGACGAGGCCGAGCCGCTCCGCCTCGCGGCGCAGCAGGCCCACGCGGTCGCCCTGCGGCGCCGCGGGCTTGCCGCGCGCAGCGGCGCCGGCCGGCACCGCGCGCCCGGCCTCGACCGGCGGCGCACCGAGCTCGTCGTCGCCGCCCTGCCCGTCCGCGCGCAGCGCGTCGTCCGCGCCGAGCTCCGCCCCGGCCGCGGCCGGCCCCTCCTCGGTCACCTCGGCGCCGCCCGCCGCCACCGAGCCCGGCAGGTTCGCGATCACGCGCACCTTGCGCTCGAACTCGGCGACCATCGCGAGCTTGCGATCGAGGTCACCCACGGCCGCCTCGAAGCCTGCGATCCGCTCCTGCTGCTCGCGCGCGACCTGGCGCAGCCGCCCGAGCTCCACGTGGTCGATGCGCACGCGCACGTAGTCGACGAGGAGCCCGAGCGCGAGGCAGGCCCCGACGCCCGCGGCGATCCCCGCGCGCTTCAGCGTGCGCTTGTGCAGGTCGAGCCGGCGGATCGGCTTGGTCTCGTCGGTGACGACGATCAGCGAATAGCGGTCCATCGGCTACTCCCGTTCCAGCCTGGCCGGCTCGACGCCCGCCTGGAGCCGAAGCTGCAGCCGACCGAGCTCGATCTCGTCGCCCGCGAGGAGCCGCGCGCGCTTCGCCTTGCGGCCGTTCACGCGCGTCCCGTTGGTGCTGCCGAGGTCCTCGAGCACGTAGCCCTCGCCGTCCCACGCGATCGCCGCGTGCTGGCGCGAGATCGTCGGCTCGGCGACCGCGAGGTCCGCGTCGCGCCCGCGCCCGATCACGATCCGCTGCCGGTCCATCGGCACCTCGAGGCCCTCGTAGAAGCCGCGCAGCACGCGCAGCACGACGGCCCCTTCCCCGAGCTCCCGGGCCGCGCGCGGCGACCTGCCGCCCTTCCGACCCGGATCGTCTGCCCTCGTCATCGTCCCTGCCCCGGAGCGCGCTTGTGACCGCGCTCACCCTCGCCGGTCCCCGAGCGACCCGGCGTCATGGTCTTCGTTTCGGCGAGTAGGTGGGAGGTCTTTACCCCACCCCGGGCCACCGGTGCAGGAATCTGCGCAGTGCATTGCCGCGGGGATGGAAGAGCGGGAGCCCTGTTGGATCCCCGAGGGGACTAGCGGCCGCTCCGGCGCGTCTCGCCCGTCCGGCGCCGGGCGAGCAGGTCGCGCGCGTGGCGGCGGGTGGCGTCGCCGACGCTCTCGCCACCCGCCATGCGCGCGATCTCCTCGACGCGGTCCTCGCCCGCGACCGCGCCGACGCGGGTGACGCTGCGGCCGCGCTCGACGCGCTTGCTGACGCAGAAGTGCAGGTCCGCGCGCGCCGCGATCTGCGGCAGGTGCGTGATGCAGAGGACCTGGTGGTGCGCGGCGAGCTCGGCGAGCGAGCGGCCGACGCGGTCGGCGGTCTCGCCGCCGACGCCGGCGTCGACCTCGTCGAAGACGAGCACCATGCCCGCGTCGGACTCGCGGAGCGCGTTGCGCAGCGCGAGGAAGCAGCGCGAGAGCTCGCCGCCGGAGGCGACGCGGCGCAGCGCGCGCAGGGGCTCGCCGGGGTTCGCCGAGATGCGGAACTCCGGCGCCTCGCGGCCCGCCGGTCCGCAGGGCAGGCCCTCGGGCGCCGGCGCGGGCTCGAGCGCGACCTCGAAGCGCGCCTGCGGCATCGCGAGCTCGCGCAGCTGCGCCTCGACGGCGCGGCCGAGCGCGCGCGAGGCCTTCGCGCGACCGCGCGAGAGCGCAAGGGCGTCGCGCTCGAGCGCGGCGAGCGCGAGCTCGCGCTCCTTCTCGAGCTCGGCCTCGTGTGCGCTCGAGCCCTCGAGGCGCGCCAGCTCGGCGGCCGCCTCGTCGCGGAAGCGCAGGATCTCCTCCGGGGTGCCGCCGTACTTGCGGCGCAGGCGGTCGACGGCGGCGAGGCGCTCCTCGACGCCCGCGAGCCGCGCCGGATCCGCGTCGATGCCCTCGGCGGCGCGCTCGAGCTCCTGCGCCGCGTCGCGCGACTCGGCGGCGAGCCCCTCGAGGCGCGCCGCCTGCGGCTCGAGCGCCGGGTCGAGTCGCGCCATCGCCGCGACGCGCCGGGCGGCCTCGCCGAGCAGGTCCGCGGCCCCGGGCGCGCCGTCGCGCGCGGGGTCGCCCGAGAGCAGCGCGAGCGCTGCCGCGCCCTCCTCGCGCAGGCGGTCGGCGTGCGCGAGCCGCGAGCGCTCGCCGCGCAGCGCCTCGAGCTCCGCCGGCACCAGCCGCGCGGCGTCGATCTCCTGCACCTGGAAGGCGAGGAAGTCCTGGCGGCGCGCGAGCTCGCGGGCCTCGTCGCGCAGGCGCGCGAGCTCGGCCTCGAGAGCGCGCAGGCGCGCCACGCCCGCGGCGACCGCCTCGCGGAGCGCGAGGAGTCCGCCGCGGCGGTCGAGCAGCAGGCCGTGCACCTCGGGCCGGCGCAGCGACTGCGAGTCGTGCTGGCTCGAGATCTCGAGGCGCCCCGCGAAGAGCTCCGCGAGCGTCGCCACGGGCACGAGCTGGCCCGACACGAAGGCGCGGCTGCGGCCGCCCTTCGCGACGCTGCGCCGCACCACGAGCTCGTGGCCCTCGAGCGCGAGGCCGCGCAGCGCGAGCTCGGCCTCGAGCTCGGGCAGGCGCGAGGTTTGGAATACCGCCTCGACCACCGCCTCGTCCGAGCCCTCGCGCACCGCGCCCGATTCGGCGCGCCCGCCCGCGAGCAGCGCCAGCGCGCCGAGCACGATCGACTTCCCCGCGCCGGTCTCGCCGGTCAGCGCGCAGAGGCCCGCGCCGAACTCGAGCTCGACCTGGTCGACGATCGCGAGGCCGCGGATGCGCAGCGTCTCGATCAACGCTCGCCCCAGCGCAGCTTGGCGCGCATCACCTCGAAGCGGCTGCGCGCGGGATCGACGAGGAGCCGCGTCGGGCGCGCCGAGCGCCGCACCGTCACGAGGTCGTCGGTCACGAGCTCGCGCCCGACCTGGCCGTCGACCGTGAGGTGCACCTTGCCGCCCCGCGCGTCGCGCACGCGCACCTGCACCTCGCACCCGGGCGGCAGCACGAGCGGGCGGTGCGTCAGCGTGTGCGGCGAGATCGGCGTCAGCACGAGCGCCTCCAGCGTCGGGTGGACGAGCGGGCCGCCCGCCGAGAGCGAGTAGGCGGTCGACCCGGTCGGCGTGGCGACGATCAGGCCGTCGGCGTGATAGGTGGTGACCTCCTCGCCGTCGGCGCGCGTCTCGAGGCGCACGAGCCGAGAGAGCGCGGTGTTCGAGACCACGGCGTCGTTCAGCGCGAGGTAGTGCCCGAGCGCGGCGCCGTCGCGCTCGACCGCGACGTCGAGGCGCATGCGCGCCTCGCTGCGGAGGCGACCCGCGAGCACGGCCTCGAGGGACGGGAAGAGGTCCTCGCGCGCGATCTCGGCGAGGAAGCCCAGCGTGCCGAGATTCACGCCGAGGATCGGGACGTCCTGGTCGCCGAGCGCGCGCGCGACGGCGAGCAGCGTGCCGTCGCCGCCGAGCACGACGACCAGGTCGACGCGGTGGGCGAGCTCGCCGCGCGGCTGCCCGATCGCTTCGGTCCAGCGGCCGGACTCGGGATCGGGGAAGGCCTCGAGGCCGCGCTCGACGAGCCACTTCTCGAGCGAGCGGACGAGCTCCGCGAGCTGCGGCTGCTCGGGCTTGACGCAAACTCCGACGCGGCGAATCTCCATCGAACGCGCGGACCCCCCGGAGGCCTGGGCTCCGCCGGACGGTAGCGTGTCGCTCGTGGGCTAGTCTCGCCAGATGCCGTCCGACGGGTCGCTCGAGCTGTTTGCCGAGGAGGCGCCGGGCGGGAAGGTCGATCCGCGCGCGCCGCTGGCGGACCGCATGCGCCCGAACTCGCTCGACGAGGTCGTGGGCCAGGACGCGCTCGCCGGGCCGCGAGGCCTGCTGCGCACGCTCGCGGCCTCGGGCGAGCTGCCGTCGCTGATCCTGTGGGGGCCGCCCGGCTCCGGCAAGACGACGCTCGCGCGGCTCCTCGCCGCCGCGAGCGGCCAGCGCCTCGAGGCCCTCTCGGCCGTGATGGCCGGCGTGAAGGAGATCCGCGAGGCGGTCGAGCGCGCGCGCCGCGAGCGGCGCGCGGGCCGGCGCACGCTGCTGCTCCTCGACGAGATCCACCGCCTGAACCGCGCCCAGCAGGACGCGCTGCTCCCGCACGTCGAGGAGGGCGTGGTGACGCTCGTCGGCGCGACCACCGAGAACCCCTCCTTCGAGGTGAACGCGCCGCTGCTCTCGCGCTGCCGCGTCTACACGCTGGCCCGGCTCTCGGAGGAGTCGCTCGCGTCGCTCGTGCGCCGCGCGCTCGCCGACCGCGAGCGCGGCCTCGGCGCCGCCGGGCTCGCGATCGAGGACGCGGCCGTCGGCGCGATCGCCGCTGCCGCCGATGGCGACGCGCGCCGCGCGCTGCTGCTGCTCGAGGCCGCCGCCGCGCTCGCGCAGGCGCAGGGCCGAGCGGCGATCGAGGTCGACGCGGTGCGCGAGGCGGCGGGCCGGCGCCTGCTCGTCCACGACCGCGACCGCGAGGAGCACTACAACGTCGTCTCCGCGCTGATCAAGAGTCTGCGCGCGAGCGATCCCGACGCCGCGCTCTACTGGGCCGCGCGCATGCTCGACGCGGGCGAGGATCCGCGCTTCGTCGCGCGGCGCCTGCTGATCTTCGCGTCGGAGGACGTCGGCAACGCCGAGCCGCAGGCGCTCCCGCTCGCGCTCGCCGCGTACCAGGCGGCCGAGCGCCTCGGCATGCCCGAGGCGCGCATCCCGCTCGCGCAGGCCGTCACCTTCCTCGCCTGCGCGCCGAAGAGCAACGCCGCCTACCTCGCGCTCGAGCGCGCGCGCGAGGCGGTCGCCGCACACGGCTCGCTGCCGGTGCCGATGCACCTGCGCAACGCGCCGACCGGCCTGATGCGACGCCTCGGCTACGGCGAGGGCTACGAGTACGCCCACGACGCGCCCGACGCCTTCGTCGCGGCGCCGAACCTGCCGGAGGCGCTGGGGACGCCGAGCTTCTACGAGCCGACCGGCCGCGGCGCGGAGCAGGCGATCGGCGAGCGCCTCGCCGAGCTCCGCGCGCGCCGCACGGCCCGCCGCGGCAGCGGCGGGCGGGAGGGTTGATTCGCTCTAGGGTCGGCGGGCTCGACGCGCCGCCGCGAGCGCGCAGAGGCCGGTGCCGAGGAGCAGCGCCGTCCCCGGCTCGGGGTTCAAGATCACGCTCGCGCTGCGGAACAGCGTCTCCGCGTCGATGAGCTCGAAGTCCCCGTCGGTGACGCCGTCGACGCCGGCGAGGAAGAGGCCGGCGAAGACGTCCTCGCCATCGGCCTTCGCCGCGCGGGTCCGCCACGTGACGGTGCCCACCTGGTAGCTGCCGGGCGGGAGAGCGGGCGGGACGAATCCCTGGCCGAGATCCCGCACGGCGTTGAAGATGCCCCAGTACCCGGGCGAGCCCGGCGAGGAGTTCTGGCACGCGCGATAGGCCGTGCATGGGTCGACGATCGGACGGTAATCGGCGCCGCGCGCTCCGACGGCGATCCCCAGCCACTGCACCGCCGAGACCACCTCGAGCTCGACGTCGCTGCGATCGAACTCGAGCGAGAACGAGTAGGCGCTGAGCGGCTCGTCGTTCGACATCACGAGGGCCATCGTGAGCAGGTCGCCGGCCTGCCGATGCACCGTCACGGTGTCGGTCGCGGCGATCGGCGCTCCGTTCACGGCGACGAAGAGCAGGTCGACGGTGGCCCCCGCCCGGGCCGGTCCCGGGGACGCGAGCGACGCGACCAGGAGGGCCGCCGCGCCGGCCACTGCGGATGCGGTGCGCATGCCGGCCGCCACGCTATCACGGAACGCCCCGGGGTGGGAAGGCTAGCCCTCGACCTCGACGCGGTTGCGGCCGCGGCGCTTCGCGGCGTAGAGGGCCCGGTCGGCGGCGGCGACGAGATCGGCCGCCGAGGTGTGGTCGGGTGCGAGCGCGGCGATCCCGATGCTCAGCGTCGCGGCGACCCTGCCGCCGTCGGGGAGCGCGAACGCGGACGCGGCGACCGCCTCGCGCCAGCGCTCGGCCGCGATCACGGCGCCCGGCGGCTGGTTGTGGGGCATCACGACGATCAGCTCGTCGCCGCCCCAACGCCCCGCGGTGTCGGTGGCGCGCAGCGTGCGCAGCAGGCGCTCGGAGACGCCGCGCAGCACCGCGTCGCCCGCCGGGTGGCCGTGGGCGTCGTTCAGGCGCTTGAACTCGTCGAGGTCGATCAGCAGCACGACGAGGCCCGTGTGGTAGCGCCGCGCGCGCAGGAACTCGAGCGCGAGCAGGTCCTGCACGAAGCGCCGCGTCTTGAGCCCGGTGAGCGCGTCGAGCGCGGAGAGGCGCGCGAGCTCCGAGTTCTTCTCGCGCAGCTCCTGCTGGAGGCGGTGCAGGCGCAGCTGGCGCGCGATCCGCGCCGCGAGCTCGGGACCGTGGTAGGGCTTCGCGATCACGTCGTGCGCGCCGAGGTCGAGCAGGCGCACGCAGCGGTCGGGGTCCGCCGCCGCCGTCACGAAGAGGAAGCACGGCTCGCCGGCGCGGCTCTCGAGGCGCGTGCGCAGGAGCTTCTCGCCGTCGAGCTGCGGCAGCTCGAGGTCGCAGACGACCACGTCGATCGGCTCGGCGAGCAGCAGCCGCAACGCGCGCAGGCCGTCGGCCGCCTCGAGGATGCGCTCGAAGAGCCCCGCCTGCTCCACCGCCTTGCGCAGCGCGGCGCGGTCGGCGGAGCAGCCATCGGCGACCAGCACGCAGGCCATCCGCGCCTGATCGGCCGGCCGGCCCCGGTACTCAACGCCCCGCGAGCGCGGCCGGCCGGCCCGGTACTCGACGCCCCGCTAGCGCAGCCACGCCGAGAGATCCCGGGCGAGCCAGTCCTGGAGCCGCAGGACGTCGTCGCGGAAGAACGCGACCAGGCGCGCGCGCAGCTCCGGCGGGAGCCGCGGCGGCGGCGCCTGGTTCGCGTCGCGGACGCCCCGCCCGACCCGGCGCAGCCAGGCCGGCGCGAGGCGCGCGAGCGCCTGCGCGGGACCCGGTCGGACCAGCAGGTCGTTCAGCCAGGTGCGCCGCGGAACGCCGCCGGGGTTGTGCCGCCTCGACGTGTCCGCGCGGAACTCCGGGTCGACCTCGAGGAAGGCGAAGATCTCCCGCAGCACCGCCGCGGGGTCGCGCGCGAGGTCCTCGAAGAGGCAGACGTGGATCCGCTCGCGCGGGAAGCGCCGCGCGTACTCGCCCACGCGCGCGGCGTAGCCGCCCTCGCGCACGTACTCGGCGTAGGCGTCGGCGTCGCGGAAGGCCTGCTCGAGGGGCCGGCGGTCGAGGCCCTGGCGGTAGTGGAGCAGGTAGTTCGAGACCGCGCGCTCCGCCGGATGGCGCAGGCTCGCGACGAGGCGCACGCCGGGGAGCTCGCGGCGGATGCGCTCCGCGGCGAGCTCGCTGCGGCTCAGGTAGATCGGCGAGACCTCGCCGCGCGCGCGCGCCGCGCCGGCGCCCGCGAAGAGCGCCGCGTAGGCGTCCGCCGTCACCACCGGGAAGCGCTCGTCGCGCCGACCCGGGTGCGCGAAGTAGTTGGTCTCCTTGATCGCCGGCAGGAAGATCTCGGGATGCGCCCCGAGGTAGTGGTAGAGCGACGTGGTGCCGGCGCGCGATGCGCCGATCACGAGGAAGTTGGGAAGGGGCATGCCTGCGTCCGCGCGGGAGCGTGCCCGACGCGCGGCGGCGCGCAAGCGCCTGGGCCACACTCCGCGCATGGCCGAGCCGCCGCCCGCGGTCGACGTGGTGCTCCCGACCTTCCAGCCGGGGCCGTGGGTCGACGAGGCGATCGCGAGCGTGCGCGCGCAGACGCATCGCGACTGGCGCCTGCGCGTGGTCGACGACGCCTCGCCCGACGCGAGCGCGCTCGAGGTCGAGCGGCGCTGGAGCGGCGTCGACCCGCGTCTCGAGTTCGTGCGCCTCCCCCGGCAGGGCGGCGCCGCGGCGGCGCGCAACGCGGCGCTGCGCGGCGGCGAGGGCGCGTGGCTCGCGTTCATCGACCAGGACGACCGCTGGCGCCCCGAGCGTCTGGCCCGCCAGCTCGAGAAGGCGCGCAGCGTGCCCGGCGCCGCGGTGATCCACTGCGACATCGCGCACATCGACGCGCGCGGCCGCGAGCGCCGCGGCGAGGCGGATCCCGACAACCGCCGCCGCGGCGCCGTCGCCTGGGAGGACCTCGACGCGGCGGCGCTCGCTCGCGAGTGCTTCGCGCGGATCGGGATCCGCCTCGGCGCGGCGCTGGTGCGGCGCGCGGCCTTCGAGGCGGCGGGCGGCTTCGACGCGCGCTGCTTCGGCGGCGAGGAATGGGAGCTCTGGGTGAGACTCGCGGCGGCGGGCCACCGCGTCGCCCACGTCGCCCTCCCCCTCGTCGAGCGCCGGATCCACGGCGGCAACACCTCGAGCGTCGCGGTCGCGCGCCGCCGCGAGGGGCACTTCGCGGCGATCGAGCTCGTCGTCGCGCGCCAGCCCGAGCTCGCGCCGCTCGCGCCGGCGCTGCGCACGGCGATCCTGCGCAGCGAGGTGCTCGCGCACCTGCGCGCCGGCGAGGGTCGCGCCGCGCGCGAAGCCGCGACGCTGCTCGAGCGCACGGGCGGCGCCAACGCCGAGCTGCGCGCGCTGCGCCTGCTCTCCTTCGCCGGTCCGCTGCTGCCCGCGCTCCTCCCGCTCGTCGAGCGCGCCGCCGGAGGCACGCGCGCCGCGCGCGGGCGGTGACCCCGGTCACAGCCGCGGCGCGATCCGTCGGAGAGACTGCGCGGAGCGCGGGGCATGACGCGGAGCCCGCGTAGCCAATGATTGGGGGTGAACCGGAGCTGGGGATCCCGCAGGTCGGGGTCCCCAGCTCGCGGTTTCCCTTCTCCCTCTCCCCGCAGCGCGATCGCCCCGCGCACCCCCTCGCACCTCGCTCTTG
>Ga0075428_100008835_pt1 | contig 11178 bp, 10 predicted proteins | sample RhiMetdeltSRZDD2_FD_75291 | JGI IMG/M metagenome (GOLD analysis project Ga0075428, IMG submission 75291) | Populus rhizosphere microbial communities from Tennessee, USA - Rhizosphere MetaG P. deltoides SRZDD2 | ecosystem: Host-associated > Plants > Roots > Rhizosphere > Soil | place: USA... | reverse complement strand
CGAGATGCGGTCCGAGAGCGCGGTGCGCGTGCGGGCGAGCCGGTCGCGCAGGCGATCGAGCAGGCCCACGGGCTAGCCTTCGTTCGAGATCTCGGTCGAGGCCGCTGTCGAGGGCTCCTCGCCGACCGGCTGTGCCTCGCCCGCCGCCTCGCCGGCCCCCTCGCCGGCCCCTACGCCGGCCCCTTCGCCGGACGAGAGCGGGAGGGCCGCAGTGTCCGCCGCGGCGGAGGGCTTGCGGTTCATGATCTTGTCGAGGATCCCGTTGATGAACGCGCCGGAGTTCTGCGTCGAGTAGCGCTTGCCGAGCTCGATCGCCTCGTTGATCGCGACCTTGGGCGGGATGTCGTCGCAGTGGAGCAGCTCGTAGGAGGCGAGGCGCAGCACGTTCCGGTCGACGACCGCCATCCGGGAGATGTTCCAGTTCTGGGCGACGCCCTGGATCATCTTGTCGATCTCGGCACGGTGCTCGACCGTCCCTTCGACGAGCCGGAGGGCGAAGCGCGCCGTCTCCGAGTCGCGCTCCTCGCCGCGCACGAAGCTCTTGGCCTCGGCCATCAGGTCGTCGCCGCGCAGATCGAGTTGGTAGAGGAACTGGAGCGCGATCTCGCGCGCCCGCGTGCGTTTCTTCATCGCGTGCGCTTCATCGCTGGCGCGGCTTCCCGCGATCCGTGGCCTGGGCTTCGTCGAGCGCGGCCAGGATCTCGATCGCGGAGCGCGCGACCTCGCGTCCCTTGTCCTCCTCGCCGCCGAGCTCGGGCGGCAGGGCCCGCGCGCGCGCCTGCTCGAGCGTTTCGCAGGTCAGGATGCCGAGGAGCAGGGGCTTCCCCGTCTCGAGGGTCGCCTGCATGAGCCCCTGGACCGCGCCCTCGGCGACGTAGATGTCGTGATCGGTCTCGCCCCGCAGGATGATCCCCAGGCACAGGACCGCGTCGACGTCCGGGCGCCGCGCCAGGGCGCGGGCGACGAGGGGCAGCTCGAAGGAGCCGGGCACCCAAACGACGCGGACCGTGCTCTCGCGGACGCCGCTGGCGGCGAGCTCCCGCTTGGCCGACGCGAGCATCGGCTCGGTCAGATCCGCGTGAAAACGCGACACGACCGCCGCGATCCGCGCGCCGGGGCGCTTCAGGCGGGGCCTTTCCTTCGTGCGAGGGGAGCGTTTCATCGGTCGCGGATCGTCGCGGGCGGACCGGAGAGTCTAGCGTCCGGATGAAGCTCCCGCGCGGCGCGGGTACAATCCGATGGCGGGGAGCCGCCAGGTTCTTCCGATCCCCAGAAAATTCCTCCGGACCGAGAACGCTCTCCGCGGGTGCTTCGCCAGGACGCGTCGGGATCCCCGTTCGACTCCCAGGCGCCCGCTCCGGCGGCCCGGGGTCGAGCCGTGTCCGCTCGGTCCCGTCGGCTGGAGGATCCCCGCGGATCGGAGGCGTTCGCCGAGATGGAAAGGAAAGCAGTCGCGTGAAGAAGCGCTCGAAGATCGTCCTCGCTGTCCTGGTCCTCGCCGTGGTCGCGGGGGCGGTCGGGGCCAACCGGATGCTCAAGAGCAAGGAGGCCGTCGAGGTCGAGCTGCACACGATCGCGAGCAAGGACATCGCGTCGATCATCCAGGCCTCCGGGAAGATCCGGCCCAAGCGGATGGTCGACGTCTCGGCTGCCGTCTCGGGGAAGGTGCTGGAGGTGGCCGTGAAGGAGGGCGACACGGTCCATCAGGGCCAGCTGCTCCTCCGGATCGATCCCAAGCCCTTCCAGACCCAGGTCCAGCAGCTCGAGGCCGCGATCGAGTCGGCGCGCGCGATGCTGGAGCAGCTGCAGGCGAGCGTGCGCCAGTCGGGACAGGAGCGCGAGCGCCTCGAGCACCTCTTCGCGCAAGAGCTCGTCTCCCTGAACGACGTGCAGAAGGCCAGGACGACGGACGACGTCGAGAAGGCCCGCGTCCGCGGGGCGCAACAGGAGCTCGTCCGTCTGGGCGCGAACCTCTCCGAGGCGCGTCACGAGCTCGAGAAGGTCGACGTCCTGGCCGACATCGACGGGACGGTCGTCGAGCTGAACATCGAGGCCGGGGAGAACGCCTTCGTCGGCGCGTTCAACAACCCCGCGACCGTGCTCATCACGATCGCCGACCTGGCCGTGATCGAGGCCGAGGTCGAGGTGGACGAGACCGAGGCCGTCCTGGCGCGGCCCGGCCAGTCGGCCGAGGTCGAGGTCGACGCGCACCCGGGCTGGGTCTTCCACGGCCGCGTGGCCGAGGTCGGGCACAGCCCCCTGCGCCTGCAGACCGGCGGCGAGCGCGAGGGCACCGCGTTCAAGGTGAAGATCTCCGTGCTCGACGCGATCGCCGAGGTGCGCCCCGGGCTCACCTGCAGCGCGAAGATCAAGACGGCGGACCGCCCCGGCTCCCTGGCGCTGCCGATCCAGGCGCTGACGCTCCGCAAGCCGGACGGGACCGAGGCCAAGACCCCCGCGGGCGCGGCCAGCGACGGCGACCTCGTGCAGGCGGCCTCGCCGCGGCACGAGCCGGAGGTGGGGGGGACCGCCGCGGCCGACCCGCACGTCCCGGAGAACGGGAACCCGGCCGGGGGCCCGATCAAGAAGAAGGACGAGAAGGGCAAGGTCGAGGGCGTCTTCGTCGTGCGCGAGGGCGTCGCCACCTTCCAGCCCGTGACGGTCGGGATCACCGGCGAGAAGGATTTCGAGATCCTCTCGGGGCTCTCCAAGGGGGACGTGATCGTCACCGGGCCGTTCAAGGCGCTGCGGACGCTCAAGACGGGCGACCACGTGAAGGCCGCGGCGAAGCGGGAGAAGAAGCCGGGCGAGCCCGACGAAGAGGGCGACGAGCCCGAAGCCGCGAAGGACGGCGCGGCGGGCGCCTAGCCGGCACGCGGATGGCGAACGCAGCGGCAGTGACGGCGGCGAAGACGGAGGCGCCGGCTCCGGCGGTCCAGGACACCGAGATCATCCGGACGGTCGACCTCCGCAAGGTCTACGACCGGGGCGCGGCCGAGGTCCGCGCGATGGACGGCGTGAACCTCGTGATCCGCGCCAACGAGTACTGCGCGATCATGGGTCCCTCGGGCTCGGGGAAGTCGACCCTGATGAACCTCCTCGGCTGCCTCGACACGCCGACCTCGGGCCAGTACTTCCTGCGGGGCCAGGAGGTCTCGCGCTTCTCCGAGGACGAGCTGGCCCAGATCCGCAACCGCGAGATCGGCTTCGTCTTCCAGACCTTCCACCTGTTGCCGCGCTCGACCGCGGCCCGCAACGTCGAGCTGCCGCTCGTGTACGCCGGCATGCGCGCGGCCGACCGCCGGGCGCGGGCGAAGGAGCTCCTGCAGCTGGTCGGCCTGGGAGCGCGCTCCGAGCACCGTCCGAACGAGATGTCGGGCGGCGAGCGCCAGCGCGTGGCGATCGCGCGCGCGCTCGTGAACCGGCCTTCGCTGCTCCTGGCGGACGAACCCACGGGGAACCTCGACTCGCGGACGAGCGGGGAGATCCTGGCGCTGCTCGACGAGCTGCACGCGCGCGGCCACACGATCCTGCTCGTGACCCACGATCCCGAGGTCGGCAAGCGCGCGCGCCGGACGATCCGGGTGCGCGACGGGCTGATCGAGTCCGACGAGAGGCGCGCGTAGCCGCCGCCGGGGCGCCGTTCCCATGGGCGATCCGAGGATCGGGCTGCGCGCGCGGGAGTCGGTCGCGATCACGGAGGGCATCCGGATCGCCCTGGACGCGGTCTGGGCCCAGAAGCTGCGCTCCTTCCTGACCCTCAGCTGCGTCGTGATCGCGATCCTCTCGATCATCGCGGTCGTCTCCGTCCTCGACGGGATGGACAAGTACGTGCGCGAGGAGGTCGCCAAGGCCGGGACGAACGTCTTCACGCTCCAGCGCGCGAACGAGCTCGAGATCTTCACGGACTTCAACGCCTTCCTCGAGTCCCTGAAGAGCCCGCGGATCACGCTCGCGGACGCCCGCGCGCTGCGCGAGGAGATGGGGCTGGCGCAGTACGTGGACCCCGGCTACCGGACGCGCCAGAAGATCTTCGTCGGCGACCGGTCCGTCCAGGACGTCGAGGTCATGGGCCGGAGCGAGGAGTACCCCGGGGTCGAGGACGTCGACCTCCAGCTCGGACGCCACCTGACGCTGGTCGACGTCCAGACGAACCGCCCCTCGATCGTCCTGGGGAGCAAGGTCGCCGAGCTCCTCTTCCCCGACGTCAACCCGGTCGGACGCAAGGTCCGGATCCAGGGGCGGCACTACGACGTCGTCGGGACCTTCCGGGAGCGCGCGAACGTCCTCGGCAACGACCGCAACAGCTTCGCGATCATCCCGATCACGACGCTCCTGCAGCACTTCGGCGCGCGCCGCAGCCTGCGGGTCTACGTCAAGGCGAGCGCGCTCGACGCCTTCCCCGCCGCGATCGAGGAGGCCCGGACGATCATGCGGGTGCGCCGGGGGCTCCGGCCGGGAGCGAAGGACAACTTCAACATCTCGACCGCGGAGCAGCTGGTCAGCTTCTGGGAGAAGCTCTCGCAGGGGATCTTCTTCACGCTGACGGGCATCGTCAGCATCACCCTGGTGGTCGGAGGGATCATCATCATGAACGTGATGCTCGTCTCCGTGACCGAGCGCACGCGCGAGATCGGGATCCGCAAGGCCCTGGGGGCGCAGAGGCGAGCGATCCTCTTCCAGTTCCTCGTCGAGGCCGTCACGCTGACGACGGTCGGGGGGATCCTCGGGATCGCTCTGGGGATCTTCGCGGCCACGCTGGTCGGGGCCTTCACGCCCCTGCCCTACGCCGTGAACCCCTGGTCGATCCTGATCGCGCTCGTGATCGTCTTCGCCGTCGGCATCTTCTTCGGCATCTACCCGGCCAGCCGCGCCGCGCGGCTCGACCCGGTCGTCGCCTTGCGCCATGAGTGACCCGCGCTTCCGCAAGCGCCTGACGACGGCGCACCTGTTCGAGGGGGCCCGCCTGGCGCTCGACGCCCTGCTCGCGCACCGCCTGCGCTCCTCGCTCGTGATCCTCGGCGTCGCGATCGCCGTGGCGACCCTGATGGGGATGGTGGCCATCCTGTCGGGCCTCCAGGCGAAGATCGTCGCCGACGTGAAGGGCGGGGACACGCCGACGTTCTCGATCTCGCGCTTCGACCACGTCGAGGGCGGGGACTGGCGCGACATGCTCCATCGCCCGGTGCTCACGGCCGACGACGCGGACGCGATCCTCGCGCTCCCGGAGATCGAGGCCGTCGAGATCGCCTACGGCGAGGGCGACGGGCGCGTCCTGCGGCAGGGGAAGAACCTCGCGCGCCTGATCTTCGTGCGCGGGACCAACCTGTCGTTCCAGAAGTTCGCGATCGTCGACATCGCCGGCGGGCGCTTCTTCACGGAGCGGGAGCAGCTCGCCGCGCAGGACGTGTGCGTGCTGGCGGAGCGGACCGCGCAGGAGGTGTTCCCCTACGAGGACCCGATCGGCCGGAAGGTGCGGATCGACGACACGGACTTCGAGGTCGTCGGGGTCTTCGGGAAGTACGAGAGCCTGTTCGGGGCCATCGCCGAGAACTTCGCGGTGATCCCGTACACGACCTACGAGCGCCGCTACGCCTGGCGCGACGAGTCGCCGCAGATCAACTGCTTCCCCGTGGGGCCCGAGGCGGTCGAGCCCGCGGTCGAGGCCACCCGCGCCATCCTGCGCTCCCGGCACCACCTCGGGCCGGCCGAGAAGGACGACTTCTCGATCCTCACTTCCGACGCCGCCATGGAGTTCGTCGGGAAGATCACCGGCCCCGTGTCCCTCGTGCTCGTGATCATCTCGTCGATCGGGCTGATGGTCGGCGGCATCGGCGTGCTCATCATCATGCTGGTCTCGGTGACCGAGAGGACTTCCGAGATCGGGCTGCGCAAGGCCGTCGGGGCCTCGCGGCGCGAGATCCTGTGGCAGTTCCTGCTCGAGGCCGCCGTCCTCACGCTGATCGGCGGGATCCTCGGGATCGGCGGCGGGCTCGCTCTCGCCAAGGCCGCGACGCAGTTGATCGCGTTCCCCTTCGTCCTCCCCGTGCTCTGGATCGTGATCGCCGTCGGCGTCTCGGCCGGGCTCGGTCTCGTCTTCGGCCTCTACCCGGCCAACCGCGCCGCCCGCCTCGATCCGATCGCCTCGCTGCGCTACGAATAGGGCGATGAGGACGCCCGACGAAGCGCTGGCGGAGATCCTGCGCCTCGTCGCCGCTCCGACCGCGGCGGCGCAGGCGCCGCTCGAGGAATCTCTGGGCCGGGTGCTCGCGCGGGACGTCGCCTCGGACGTCGACCTGCCGCCCTTCGAGAAGAGCGCGATGGACGGGTTCGCGGTGCGGAGCCAGGACTTCGAGGCGCGGGCGGGCGCGGTCCGGCTGCGGCGCATCGGCGAGTCCCGCGCGGGCGCGCCCTACGCGGGCACGCTGGGCCCGGGGGAGTGCGCGGAGATCACGACCGGGGCGGAGCTGCCGCGCGGCTCGGACGCGGTCGTGATGGTCGAGAAGACGCGGACCCAGGGCGCCGAGGTCGAGCTCGAGGACGCTCCCCGGCCCGGGCAGAACGTCTGCCACCGCGGCGAGGACCTCCGCGCGGGCGAGGTCGTCCTCCGCGGCGGGACGCGCCTGGCCGCGGTCGAGCTCGCGGTGCTCGCGGCGGTGGGCTGCGACCCCGTGCCCGTGTTCGCGCGGCCGCGGGTCGCGATCCTCGCGACCGGGGACGAGCTCGTGCCGCCCTCGCGCCGGCCCGGCGTCGGGCAGATCCGCGAGGGGAACTCCTTCTTCCTGGCCGCGCGCGCGCGCCAGGCCGGCGCCGAGGTCGAGCGCATCGGCATCGTCCCCGACGACGAGCGCGAGCTCGAGCGGATCTTCCGCGACGCGCTCGCGCGCTCCGAGGTCCTGATCACGACCGGCGGCGTCAGCATGGGCCGCTACGACCTGGTCGGCACCGTCCTCGAGCGCTGCGGCGTCGAGGCCGTCTTCCACAAGATCGCGATCAAGCCCGGGAAGCCGCTGTGGTTCGGCATGCGCGGCGCGTCGCCCGTTTTCGCGCTGCCGGGGAATCCCGTGTCCTGCCTGGTCGGCTTCGAGGTCCTGATCCGGCCCGCGCTCGCGAAGCTCGAGGGCGAGCCCGAGTCGAGGATCGTCCCGGCGCTGCGCCGCGGGCGCTGGAGCGGCGGCGCGACGCGCGAGAACCCGCGCGAGCAGCACCTGCCGGTCCGGACGATCCCCGGCGCGGACGGGGTCGTCGGCCTCGAGCCGATCCGCTGGTCGAGCTCGGCCGACATCGCGGGCCTGACGCGGGCCGACGCGCTCGCGCTCGTCCCGATCGGACGCGTCCTCGCTCCCGGCGAGCTCGTCGGGTACCGTCCGCTGCGATGATCGCGCCTTCGTCGCGGTTCTTCGCGGCCCTGGCGACCTGGGTGCTGCTGTTCCTGGCGTGCCCCGGGATCCTCGGGCGGGACGGCGCGGGGATCTTCGCCCTCGTCGCGCTCGTGCCCTGGGCGATCACCGCCTCCAGGCCGGGGAAGCGCGCGTTCCTGGCCGAGTGGGCCGCCGCCGGCGTCGGGAACGCGTTGATGAGCGTCTGGTCGGCCTACGTCTGGTCGGGCACGCTCGTGTTCCTCGCGCTCGTCCCCGGCTTCTACGTCGCCTGCGCGGGCGCTCTCCTGCGCCTCCTCGCGCGCCGCTTCCCGCTCGCGGTCGCCGCGCCGGCGGCCTGGGTCGCGCTGGAGGCCCTGCGCGTCCTCGTCCAGCCGCCCTTCGGCTACGGCTGGATGCGCGTCGGCACCTGTCTGCACGCGATCCCCTGGATCGCGGGCAGCGCGCGCGTGTGGGGGACTTTCGGCCTGTCGTTCGTCGCCGCCGCCGCGGCGGGAGGCCTGGCCGACTACCTGCGCCGGAACCAGCGCTGGGCGAAGCGCACGCGCCGTCCGAGGACCTCGCTCTTCTTCGGCGCGGCTCCGCTCGGGCTCGCGATCGCGCTCTCGGTCGGGACGGAGCCGCCCCCGACCGTCCCCGGCCCGCGCGTCCTGCTCGTGCAGCCCTCGTTCGAGCAGCACCGCAAGATGGAGCCGCGCGCCTGGCAGGAGCTGGCGGAGGAATCGATCGCGCTGACCGCGCGCGGCATCGCCGAGGCGGGCGTTCCCGCGCCCGATCTCGTCGCCTGGGGGGAGACGATGTTCCCGTTCCCGCTGGCGGAGCCGGGATTGAAAGCTGCCTTCGAGGGGGGCGCTCGGCCTCCGCCCTGGGCCCGCGACCAGCTCGAGCTGCGCTGGATCCAGAACATGGAGGCGGTCGAGCAGGCCTGGATCGGCGGACGGCTCCTGGGTCCGCAGGGCGTCCTCCCGGCCGGGACGAGCTTCCTGACCGGCGTCGAGCACCACGCGCTCGCCGACGGCGTGATCCGGCGGCAGAACGCGATCGTGCTCTTCGGTCCGGACGGCAGGCGCGCGGGCTTCGGGGGGAAGGTGCACCTCGTGCCGGGAGCGGAGAACCTGTGCGGCCTCGAGCGCGTGGGCTTCGTCCGCGCCGCCGTCGAGTCGGTCGCGGGCTACGTCCCCGACCTGCTCGCGCTCGAGCGCGCGCGGGTGCTCACCTTGCGCACGCGGGACGGGCGGGAGTTCCGGTTCGGGACGAGCGTGTGCTTCGACAACGCCTACGACGACCCGTACACGGTGCCGCTGCGCGAGGGGGACCTCGACTTCCACCTCGTCTGCAGCAACGAGGCCTGGTACGAGACGAGCTTCGAGTTCGACCAGATGGTGGCTTTCTCGCGCCTCCTGGCGATCGAGACTGGGCGGTCCTTCGTCCGCGCCACGAACGCGGGGATCTCGATCGTCCTGGACCCCTCCGGCGCGGAGGTTTCCCGGCTCGAGGCGGTCCCGCCGGCCGGGAGGTCCGCCTCGAAGGGGGACCGGATGGTGGCGGGCACCCTGGCGGCCTTCGTCCCCGTCCCCACACCCGAGGCGGCGAGGTCGCGGACCCCGTTCGTGCGCTGGGAGAATGCCTGGCTCGCCTTCTTCCTCGGACTGCCGGTTCTCCTGGGCTTTTTCGTGGTCCGCGGGGGTTACACCTCGTTCGAGCGGAGTTAGATCGCTCGCTTGACCCCCTGGAGGGGTGCCGTTATCCTCCCGCGCCTCGTTCAGCCTGGCAAACCGGGTGCCGCAAGCCGCACCCGCCTTCCCATCCCGGCCGGACCGCCACGGTCCTGCGCCTAGACCCCCCCGCCCACACGAGACATGAGCCCCATCGCAAAGCTTTTCACGGTCATCAACGTGGTCCTCGCCGGCGTGTTCCTGGGCTGGGCGGCCAACTCCCTGTCGACGACCGGGAGCTGGAAGGAGAAGCACGACAAGGTCGCGGCCGAGCTCGTCACCGCCAAGGCGGCCGCGAGCGAGCAGAGCGGGAAGCTCCTGGCCGAGAAGCAGCAGCTCGAGGCGGCGCGCACCGCGATCCTGGGCGAGCGCGATTCGGCCCTGGCCGACGTCGAGCGCCTCAAGGGGCAGGTCGGGGACGAGGAGCGCAAGAACAACGAGATGCGCGGCGACGTCGCCAAGATCGCGGCCTCGATCGACAACCTGACCGCACAGAACAAGCAGCTGGCCGAGGCCCGCGACCGCGCCCAGCAGGCGGCGCGCGACGCCGAGAAGGCCAAGGAAGACGCCGTCACCGCCCAGGCCGCGGCGGAAGCGAAGGCGGGCGAGCTCGAGACTTCGCTGCACACCGCCGAGGGCACGGTCGCCGACCTCGAGAAGTCGAGCACGAGCCTCAAGCAGGAAGTCGACAGCCTGAACACGAACCTCCAGGCGCTGTCCGACTACACCAACGCGAAGATCGGGGATTTCACGCCGATGCCCCAGATCGAAGGCCGCGTCCTCGACGTCGCCATGAACGTCCAGCCCGGCCTGATCGCGATCAACAAGGGCAAGGCCGACGGGGTCAAGACCGGCTACACCTTCGAGATCTACGACGGGAAGACGTACAAGGGCCAAGCCCGCGTCGAGTACGTGCACGACAACATGTGCTCGGCCCTGATCGTCCGCGCGGTGGACGGCCAGAAGGTCCGCCAGGGCGACTCGGCCGCCACCCGCCTGTAGGCCCGGAGACGAGAGGAAAGAGCCCATGGCACGTCGAACCGCCACCAGCTACCGCGGCCGGACCACCACGACCACCACCACCACGGAGGGCGAGGGGACCGAACGCGGCACGGCCGTCGTGGTCGAGAAGGAGGGTCTGGGGCTCGGCGAGGCGCTGACCCTGGCTACGACCGTCCTGCTCCTCGCGGCGATCGTCCTGACCGACGCCTACCTCGGCAAGCGCTACGGGGCCGGGATCCTGTTCAAGAAGTAGGACCCGAGGGTCGCGTCGGGGGGCGCGCTGCACCCCGGCCTGGAGAACGAACGACACGGGCCGTTCGAGGGATGCCTCGAGCGGCCCGCGCGCTTCTCCGCGGCACCTCGCAGGGGGCTGGAACGGGTCTCCACGCCCGAACGAGGCTCTTGCACGCGGCCGTGGGTGTGTAGACTGCGCCACGTCCTCAAGCCGGGATCGCCTCGCCGCTCGATGCGGGGAGATCGGCTTGGTGACGGGAGAGGGATGGGGCCGCGCGGCCGGCCCGGGAGGAGGGTGAGGGTGAGCTTGCGATGAGCAGCGTCTTCAAGCCGGTCGAGTGGGCGCTCGGGCGCTTCTCCGTCGACATGGGGATCGACCTCGGCACGGCGAACACGCTCGTCAGCGTGCGCGGCCGCGGCATCATCCTGAACGAGCCGAGCGTCGTGGCGGTGAAGAAGGACACCGGCGAGGTGCTGCTCGGCGGGATGGCGGTCGGCAACGCGGCCAAGGCGATGCTCGGCAAGACGCCGGGGAACGTCGAGGCGATCCGGCCGCTGCGCAACGGGGTGATCGCGGACTTCGACGTGACGGAGAAGATGCTGCGGTACTTCATCACGAAGGTCCACGAGGGCCGGAACTGGGTGAAGCCGCAGGTCGTGATCGCGGTGCCCGTCGGGATCACGGCGGTCGAGCGGCGCGCGGTGATCCACTCCGCCGAGCGCGCGGGCGCGCGGCGCGTGTACCTGATCGACGAGCCGATGGCGGCCGGGATCGGGCTGGAGCTGCCGGTGACGGAGCCGCGCGGGTCGCTGATCGTCGACATCGGCGGCGGCACGACCGAGATCGC
>Ga0075428_100008832_pt1 | contig 11178 bp, 4 predicted proteins | sample RhiMetdeltSRZDD2_FD_75291 | JGI IMG/M metagenome (GOLD analysis project Ga0075428, IMG submission 75291) | Populus rhizosphere microbial communities from Tennessee, USA - Rhizosphere MetaG P. deltoides SRZDD2 | ecosystem: Host-associated > Plants > Roots > Rhizosphere > Soil | place: USA... | reverse complement strand
CCGGCTTGTCGTTCAGCAGGAAGTGGAACTTGTTGCCGGATGCGACGGTGAACGCGCGCCAGTAGTTGTCGCTCGTCTTCAGGTCGCGGTCGTCGATCGAGACGATGAAGTGGCCGGTCTTGATCTTCAGGTAGTCGTGATCGGCCGGACCGTTCTTGTAGATGTGGCCGACTTTGTAGAGGCCCGATGGATCGGCCACGACGTCGAAGCCCGGATAGCGCGTCTGCACGCGCGCTTCCATCTCCACGGGACCACCGCTCACGCCCGTGTGCGAGGCGTTGAGATGGCCGATCATCATCATCATGATCGTGTGCAGCTCTTCCTCGTCGACGAGATCCTCGAGCAGCGGCTGGTACATCTCACGCATGGCGTTCCAGTTCGCGCCATGCATCTTGGCGTCGTAGAACCGGTTCTTCATGATCCGCCAGCCCTCGTTGAACACCTGCGCGCGCAGCGCACGATGATCCACTTCAAGGGTGACGCTGTAGGTGACGTGGCGGGCGGTCGCGTTGCCCGCGCCGGCCGCCGGAGTGTCGGCCGGAGCGCCCCCGCGGCCGCCAGGACCGCCGCCCCGTCCGCCGCCCGCACCCGGCGCCGCGCCGCCGCCCGCATTCTCCGGAGGATTGAGGTTGACCGGCGCCGCGAACAGGTTCGTACCCGACCGGAAGTACAGCGTGCGGCCGTCGCGGGCGAACGCCATCGTGACACCGCCGCCGAAACCACCACCCGGCGCCGCGCCACGACCGCCGCGTCCACTGCCTTCGACCGCCGCCGCAGGAGGAACCCGCGTCAGCTGACCGCTCTCGACGTTGACGATGAACATGCCGCCGCCGGCGTCGCCATCGCCGGCGCCGCGTCCGCCGCCAACACCGGCTGTGGACACCGTCAACGCCACCGAACGCCCTTCCGGAGCAGAGGTCAGTGCGCCGAGCGTAGTCCCAGGCACAGTGAGCCGTCGCGCGCGGCGCGCGAGGCCGTTCCAATCGATCCGCACATCAGGAGGCGTGGCGTTCGCGCCGGCTGCGCCACCCCTGCCCGCGTTCTGCTGCCGGGCGGCGGCTTCGGCGGCGAGACCCTGCGCCTCGTTGTCGATATCGCGATTCATCGGGTCGCGCTCCTGATCGCGCAGCGACAACACCCACAGGCTCATCACCGTCGAGATTCCGCCTTGCGTGGCGATCCCGTTGCTTGCGCTCTCGCTGGATGTGAACACCAGGTAGCGGCCGTCGGCGGTCCACACGGCGTTGTTCTCGCTGTAGAGGAGACTGTCCTCCGACACGTGCCGCTCTTCCCCGCCGCCGATGGGTGCGATGAACACGTGCGAGCGCAGCGTTCGATCCTGTTTCGAGAACGCCACCCACTTGCTGTCGGGCGACACCGAGACCGAGCCGATGCGGGTCACGTCGCTCGACGTGACCACCGCGGTCTTCCCGTCCGCGACGGAATAGTTGTAGAGCTTTTTATCGGCTGCCGTGTAGAGGAGCGACTTCGAATCGGGCGTCCACACCAGCGCGCCCTTCTCGTTGTCGAGATCGGTGATTTTCTTCGGCGTCTTGCCGTCGGGTTCGGTCAGCCAGATTTCATCCCGCCCCGACTTGTCCGACACGTAGGCGATGTACTTGCCGTCGGCCGACCATTTCGGAAACTGATTGCGCGACGCCATGCGATCGGGCGCGACGCGCGTGATGTCGCCGCGCTCGGTGGCGATGGTCAGGATTTGACCGCGGGCCGAAATCACGGCCCGGCGGCCGGACGGTGACAGGTCGAACGAATCGACCTCGTTGGTGACCGTCTCGAAATCCTCTTCGTTGTCTTTTTCGTCGGCGGCGATCTCGATCTTGATCTCGTTGGTCTTGCCCGACGCCACGTCGAGCTTCCAGATCCCGAACAGCTCTTCGTAGACGATGACTTTGCCGTCGCTCGACATCGACGGCCAGAACAGGTTGCCGTCCGGATGATGCGTCACCTGGACCGGCTGACCGCCCTTCGCAGGGATCTTGTAGATGTTGTTGACGCTCTTGCGGACGTCGGGACTCCCCGGCGCGACGTTCTTGTCGTTCGGCAGCGGATCGGCCACGAAATAAATCGCGCCGTCGGCGCCCCACATCGGCCAGAAGCGGTTGTAGCGCTCGTCGCCGAGCAGCTTCGTGTAGGTCTTGGCACCGAGGTCTGCGACCCAGAGATCCGCCGCGTAGCTGCCGCGATAGTGCTGACGCGACCACACCGCCGGATGCCGGTTGAAGACCAGCGACTTGCCGTCCGGAGAGTAGTTGCCCCAGAAGCCCCAATCGACCGGCAACGCCTGCTCCTGACCGCCGCCGGCCGCGATGTGATACAGCGTCGCGACGTTGGGGAACGCGCCGTCGCCGTGCGCCGCCCGGAACAGCACCTGCTGCGAATCGCGCGACCAGCCCACCACTTCGTCGTTGCCGGAGTGGAACGTCAGCCGGCGCGGCGTGCCGCCGGCCACCGGGATCACGAACACGTCGTTGTTGCCGTAGCGATTCGACGAGAAGGCGATCCAGCGACCGTCGGGCGAGAAGCGCGGATAGATCTCCCTCGCGCGGTTGTCGGTGAGCCGGACCACGTTCGAGCCGTCCTCGTTGGCGATCCAGATGTCGCCGAGGTAGCTGAACGCGACCTTGCCGGCGTGGTAATCGGGATGCCGTGCCAGCCGGATGGGCGCCGCGCTCACCGAGGACGACACGCCTAGGACGGATAATAACAGCGCTTCTATGAGCACGACGAGCGACACTCTTCTCGCCATAAAGACCTCCGGATGTGCGGATACTACACCAACGGAAATTCTGCTTATACTGAGTGTTGTTCACCCCCAGTCCCACGCGGTGCCAGAAGAGTGTGGCTACGAAGCCTGTGTCCACTTCTGTCGCAGCGGGCGTTCTCGCCTGCCTCCTGTTTGCTGACAGCGTCGCAGGTCAGACCACCACCGGCGCGCTTCACGGCATCGTCAAGGACGCGTCAGGGGCGGTGCTCTCCGGCGCCCACGTCGTGCTGAGCAGTGAGTCGCAAATCGGCGGCGTACAGTCGAGCGTCACCGATCCCACGGGCCAGTTTCGGTTTCACGGTTTGTCGCCCGGGTTCTATGTCGTGAAGGCGTCACTCGAGCGATTCAGGACCGTGATTCACCAGGACGTCCGAGTCGAGGTTGGCCGAACGTTCGAACTGGATTTCACGCTGGAGGTCGGGTCGCTGGAGCAGAACGTCACCGTGACCGGTGAGAGCCCTCTCGTCGACATGCAGAAGGCCGCCGTCACGGTGAACTACACCCAGGAATTCGTGAAGAACCTGCCTTTGACCCGGTTCTCGGTTTTCGATTTCTTTCAAATGGCGCCGGGCATCTCTCCAACGCAGGTCCAGGACTCCTATCAGTCCTCAGCGTTCGGATCCAACACCAACGAGAATCAATACCAGATCGACGGCACCGACATTACGTCTCCGGCGAGCAGCCACCTGTTCCCGTATCCCAACACCGATATCGTCGAGGAAATCGAAGTAGTGGGCGTGGGCGCCTCGGCCGAGTACGGCGGCATGCAGGGCGCGGTGTTCAACATCGTGACCAAGTCAGGCAGTAACGATGTGAAAGGCCTGGCCAACTGGTTCAGCCAGTATCAGGCGCTCACCGACCGCAACACTCCGGACGAGGCGTTCCCCTACCATCGCGACCGCTTTACCGACGCGACCATTCAGATTGGAGGGCCGTTCAGGCAAAACCAATTGTGGTGGTTCGGGTCGTATCAGTACCGCCGCGACTTCTTTGCCGGGCCGGGCACCGATCCGCGGTACCTCACCAGGGATTCGCAGGATCGGGTGTTCGCGAAACTGACCTGGCAGGTCAACCCCCGGCATCGGCTCATGTTCGCGTTCCACGATGACTACGCGTATCTGCCGTCGATCATCACGCCGACGACTCCTGCCGAGGCCTCGAGCATCAGCAAGGGCCACGATCCGACGCCCACCGCGACCTGGCAGATGGTGGTGAACGGCCGCACGACCTTCGAGCTTCGTTACGGCGGCTTCTACAACTGGAGCAGCGACCAGGGCTTGAGCGGCGATCTCACGACGCCGGGTGTGTTCGATGAAGTCACCAAGGTCAGCTCGGCGAACGTCCGCGTCGCGTCGTTCTGGAACGCCACTCCCATACAGACCGGGGTCGCGGCCAAGGTGACACGCTTCGCCATGATTGCCGGTCACGATCACGAACAGCGTGCCGGCATACAGTTCCGGCACGGCCGAAACGAGATCGAGACAGTATGGCCAGGGGGCAAGAGGATTTTTCTGGCGAACGGCCAGCCAGCGTACATCGACGTGCGGGCGCCGGGTTTCAACGGCGGCAGCGTCCTGGCGCTTGCGCTGTACGCAGACGACGGCTGGTCGCTCGCCAATCGGATTTCGCTCAATCTCGGCGTGCGATTGGACGTCAACCAGGCGTGGATCCAGGACATGCCGAAGCTGGACGGGAATCGCCAACGTGTCGGCACCGTCGAGGGGATCGACGATCTGATCGATTGGAGGAAGGTGTCGCCGCGCATCGGCGCCAACGTTCGATTGCGTGAGAACGGACGGACAATCCTTCGCGCGAGTTACGGACGCCACTACCAGAATGTGACGACGAGCCTGTTTTCGTCGCTTTCACCTGCCCTGCCCGTCGCGCAACGGTTCGGCTGGAATCCGGACACCAGTCAGTACGACATCCTGCAGCAGATCGCGCGCTCGAACGACACGATCGATCCCCGCCTGCGGCAGCCGTTCACCGATCAGTTCGCCATCGGGCTCGACCACGAGCTGCTGCCGAATCTGGCGGTCGGCGCCAGCTACATTCACAAACGCGGCGCGGATCTCCTCGGACGCATCGATATCAGCAGCACATTCGCCCCGCGACCGTTCACCGATCCCCAGACTGCCACGGTCCTGACCGTGTTCAATCGCGTCTCGCCGCCCGAGGACGTGCGCTTCATGCTCACAAACCCCGGCCCCGGACGGTGTTCGTATTGCGCCGAAGACTTTCGTCAGCGATACAACGGCTTGCTGCTGACTGTCACGAAACGGATGACCGAGCGCTGGCAGGCGATCGCCTCGCTGACGGTGTCCAAGACCGAAGGGTTGCACTCCGGGTCTGCGGGAGGCACGGCTGGCACCCAGAGCTCCAACCCCGGGACCTCCAGCGACGACCCGAACGAGTTGATCAACGCCTTCGGGCTGTTGCCCGGCGACCGCGACGTGATGTGGAAGCTGCAAAGCAGCTACGAGCTGCCGTACGGCGTCGTCACCTCGACCAACTGGCAGTGGATCGCGGGCCGACCGTACACGCGCCGGTTCAGCCTGACGGGCCTGAACCAGGGCAACGTGACGGTGTTGCTAGAACGGCGGGACGGCTCGCTCCGGATGCCGGCGCAGAACTTCCTGGACGTACGGGTCGAAAAGCGCGTCTCGGCGGGCGGCCGCCGTCTGACGCTGTTCGCCGATCTGCTCAACCTGTTGAACATCGATACGCCGCTCGGACTGATCAGCGAGAACGTCGGCACGGTCGCAGGCGGGCAATTCAGGCCGAATCCCAACTTCGGGATCGGCGACACGGTCGCCAATCCCCGACGCGCGATGCTGGGGCTCCGATACGAGTTTTAGAACCTGCCGTCGACTCACTTTTTCAGCGTCGCCGGCCAGTTGACGACGATCATGATTGGAGCCGGGAAGGCGCCTTCCGCCTGCTGATTGATGAGAAAGCGCTGACCGTCGGCGGTGACGACGTACTGGTTCCGTGTGTAGCCCGGGTTGGGGCTCGACGACATCGTCGTTTCGAAAAGCGGAATCGGCACGCCCGTTTCCACTGCAGCGCCTGTCTTGATGGGAACCGCCATCAGCTTCCGGTCGTTGGCGATATAGAAGATCTCCGTCCCATCACCCCGCCAGGTTGGCTCGATCCCGCCAGCCGTCGAGACACGCCACTGGCCCTCGCCCGACGGGTAGGGTCGCACGTACACTTCGCTCTGTCCCGACTCGTCCGAAACGTATGCCATCCAGCGTCCATCGGGGGAAGGCGTACCGTGCCATTGAGAGAATCTCGACCGCAGGAGCGGCACAGGCTTTCGATCACCTGTCATCGGGAGCAGCCACAAATCCCGATTGCCGCTCATGGTGTACACGACACCGTCCCCGCGCCAGGCGTAAGGGACGTCGTTCCCGGTCAGCTCGGTCAGCGCCGCTTCGGATTCGGTGCCGCTTGAGGCCTTCTCGTAGAATCGGCGGCGCGATTTGAACAGGACGCGGCGTCCATCCGGGGACCAGAGCGGTGTTTCATCGGACGCCGCATCGAAGGTGAATCGCGAGGCGACGGCGCGCGCCAGCTCGATCAGCCATATGTCGGACGTGCCCGTCTCCGGATCGCGACGCGCGACCGCAACCTGTCGCTCATCCGGTGAAAGCGCGGGATCCCTGTAGTGTCCCGGGGCGCCAATTTTTCCAAGATGTCTGCCCCCGCGATCGAACCAGACGAGCTCGGTCTCAGCGATCGGTCGATACGCGAGCACGCCGGTCTGGGAGACGGAAAACGCGCCGCGTTGGCTTCCCGCCGTGCGCTCCACATGCTCGGCGATCGGAACGGGCTCTCCGATGAGACGAAGTCCGCGCGCCTCGAAGGGTTGCGCGAAAAGGGTGTTTCCACGGATGAAGATGAGGTATCCCGGCGACGCGTAGACGACGTGCGAGTCCGAGCTGACGAGGCGGACGCGATCGGGGGAGTCGAGCGACGCCACATATGCCACGCTGTCGTCGTCCGGCTGGCGGCTCCTCGCGAGGTACAGGAAATGGCGCCCGTCAGGCAGGAAGTGAGGCCAGGCGTGGGCCGTCTCCGCTCGCACCGGGTCGAGCGTCGTGACCGGCCGCGCCGTTCCGCCGGTCGCGAGTACCTGGAACAGCCTCCCGTCATCGCGCGACCTGAAAAGAATCACGCCGTCGCGATTCCAGGTTCCGCTTTGCGGCGCCGCCACAGCGAGCGTCTGTGCCAGTCCGCCGGTGATGTCGATCTTCTTGAGGCCGCCGGAGATGAAGGCAAGGGACCGACTGTCCGCCGACCAGAACGGCTGCGTCGCGCCGATGGTGCCGGGGATCTGTCGTGCTTCCAGCGAGTCGAGTGACCGAAGCCAGAGAATCCGCTCACCCCGACCGAATGTGGCAAGAAAGACCAAGGACTCGCCGTCCGGCGACAGCGCCCAAGACGCAGATGACTCGCTGAAGGTCTCGTTTGGCGGTGGGGCCACGACCAGCCGGACGGCGCGCGCGTCGGCCGGTGCGCTCATCGATGGCAGGACTGCTACGACGAGCGCCGAGAGGCTGGCGATCGCGAGCAGCAGGCTGGCCGACAGCCCGATCACGCGCGGCCGGCGCCATGCCGGAGCCGACGCCGTCGCTGGCGCCGACGTCGGAGCGCGGCCTTCGACCACCCATCTCAGCGCCTGAGCGAGGTCGCGAGCCGTTTGCCATCGCTCGTCTGGATTCTTCGCGAGGCACCTGGAGACGATCTGATCCAGGAGCGGCGCGACGGGTTCGTTCGGACGCGCGGGCTCTGGCTCCCGACTGCTGGGCGCACTCGAAAGCGAAGGCGGCTCGCTCGCGAGGATCGCCGCGATCACGCTGACCTTGCTCGGACCCGCGTAGGCCCGGTGTCCCGTCACCATTTCGTAGACAACCGCGCCGAACGCAAAGATGTCGGTCCGCCCGTCCGTGTTCCTTGCTTCGAGCTGCTCGGGCGCCATGTACTGTACGGTGCCGACGATCGTTCCCTGTTCGGTCAGTGTTTCAGACTGCTCGGACTGTGTCTCGCCGACGAGAGACGATCGTTCGGGCGTCCGCAGTCTGGCCACCCCGAAGTCGAGCAGCTTCGCGCTGGGCGTCTGGTCCCCCCGGCGTCCGCCAACCGAGTGGAGAAAAATGTTCGCGGGCTTCAGATCGCGGTGGACGACTCCCGCGCGATGCGCGTGGTCCAGCGCGTCGGCGATCTCGATCGCGTGCCGCAGCGCTTGTTCGAGCGGCAGGGGTCCTCGCACGAGACGTTGGGCGAGCGTCTCGCCTTCGAGGTACTCCATCACGAGAAACTGCACGCCGTCCTGTTCTCCGATGTCGAAGAGGGCGCAGATGTGCGGGTGGCTCAGGCTGGAGACGGCGCGCCCTTCCCGCTCGAGGCGTTGCCGGGAGACAGGGCCGTTGCCGACGTGCGGTGACAGGACTTTGATCGCGACGGTGCGGTCGAGACGCGTGTCTCTACCGCGATAGACCTCGCCCATCCCGCCGGCGCCGACCAGCGAGACGACCTCGTACGGGCCGAAACGGGATCCCGGGGCCAAGGACATTGCGGGGGATGACGGCTGGATTATAGCCGCCGGAAGAGAGACCCAGCAGCGAGACCTGGCAGCCCCAGCAGCGGTCGGGCCAATTTGCTGAATCGTGGGAGCTCGCAGAGAATGCGGCCGTCGTGAAGCTGCATTTCAGCGGGTGCACGCTCGACCTCGATGCGCGGCGGCTGCTTCGAGGGACTCGCGAGATTCGTCTTTCACCGAAAGCGTTCGAGTTGCTCAAGGTGCTGGTCGAAGGCCGGCCCAGCGCGCTGACCAAGGCCGAGCTGTTGGAGCGAGTGTGGCCCGGCGTTTTCGTCACCGACGCCAGTCTGGCCCGAGTAGTGACTGAAGTTCGCCAGGCGTTCGGTGATCGCCCGCGCGAAGCACACATCATCCGCACGGTGCACGGTTACGGGTACGCGTTCGCGGCGGAGGTGCGGGTGGACGCGCTCACGCCACCACGCGCCACTGCGCTCGAGCAGTCGTGCTGGCTCGTCACGGCGGATCGCACCTTCAGCCTCGCCGACGGAGACCACATCGTCGGTCGGGAACCGGGCGTGAGCGTGTGGCTCGATTCGCCGAAGGTATCGCGGCACCACGCTCGCGTGGTGGTCAGCGGAAGCGCGGTCACGGTCGAGGATCTTTCCAGCACGAACGGCACCTTCGTGCGCGACGAGCGGATCTCTTCCGCGGCCGCACTCGAGTCTGGCGACACGATCAAGATCGGCCCTTTCACGCTGACGTTCCTCGTGGCCGGATCGCTGGCGCCGACCGAGCCCGAGACTGCCCGGTAATCGAGTCCCCTCGGAATTCAGGAAACCCGAAGACAACCATCAAGACTTCCCGCGCCGTCGCCCTTCACTATTGCCAGGAAGGGGACGACACCACCATGACGCTGAGATGGATGAAACTTTCAGGATCACTGCTCGGCCTGCTGTTGCCGCTGGTTGGAGATCCAGCCCGATTGTTCGCGCAGACGATCACCACAATCGAGTTTCCGGCTGCCACACGCACAGATTTGTTCGAGATCAATGACGACGGCGTCATCGCAGGTGCGTACACCGACAGCGGCGGCGCGATCCACGGTTTTCTGCTGAGCGAGGGAACCTTCACTACGATCGACGTCCCCGGCGCCACTCGGACTCGGGCAGGGGGATTGAACAACGCGGGTGCCGTGGTCGGAGACTTCACGGATGCCGGTGGTGCCGTTCACGGATTTCTCCTGTTCGCGAACGTCTTTACGGCGATCGATGTTCCTGGCGCCACCACCTCCAGCCGAGCGAGCGGCATCAACAGCGCTGGAACGATCGTCGGAGACTATCGCAATGCGACCGGCACGCACGGCTTCATCCTGCGGGGCGGCGTGTTCAACAGCATCGACGTGCCTGGAGCGATCTTTACCCGCGCCCTCGGGATGGACAACAGCGGGCAGGTCGTCGGCGATTACGGCGACGCGACCGGCGCGCACGGGTTCCTCCTCGAGCACGGCCAATTCACCAGCATCGACGTGCCTGGAGCGGGATTGACCGAGGCATTCGGCGTGGGCCCGAATGGCACCATCGTGGGCCGCTACGGCCCCGACATCTTCTCCCTTCACGGCTTTGCTCTTAGACAAGGAGAGTTCACGACCATCGATGTGCCCGGTGCGACGCGATCGGAGGTCTTTGATGTCAACTCGTCCGGCGTGATGGTGGGTTCGTACCTGGACACGCCGCCGACGACAATCCGCGGCTTCCTGCGAACACCCTGAGCCGCAGCGATCACCACAATCAACGCGCGCCGTCTTCTCGCGAGGTGTTGTATGAGCATGGCAAACGCGCGTCGTACGCAACGGCTCTCGACGTCGGCGGTGTTCGTATGTGCCGCGGCGATAGCGGCCGCGCTGACCATGGCACAGGAAGCCGCGGCGCAGGCCTGCGCGGCGGAGATCTCTTGGATTAGACAGTTCGGTACCGCCGGCCTTGACCAGGGCTGGGGCGCCGCACTGGACGAAGCCGGCAATGTCTACGTGGTGGGCTATGCGGGCGGCACACTCCCCGGTCAGGCCCGCCCCGGGCCGTTCGTGCGCAAGTACGATCCGGCCGGGACCGAGGTGTGGACCAGGCAGTTCGGCTTCGGCAGCGACTGGGCATGGGATGTGGCTGTCGACCAGGTGACCGGGAACATCTACGTTGCCGGGTATACCGGGACCTTCGCAGGGCGTGACGCATTTCTGCGGAAGTTCGACCCGGTCGGGAGCGAATTGTGGACGCTTCAGATCGGCGCGCTGAGCGAAGCCCGAGGCATAGCGGTAGACACAACGGGAGCGGTGTACATCGCGGGCTTCGTCGCAGGAGCGCTCCCGGGCCAGACTTCAGCGGGCTCAGGCGACGCCTACCTGCGAAAGTACGATTCCGGTGGAAACGAATTGTGGACACGCCAGTTTGGTTCGCCAGGATCCGACCGTGCGTCGGGCGTCGCAACCGATGCGGTTGGGAACGCGTACGTGGCCGGCGACGCGGGGAGCGCACTGCCCGGTCAGTCGTCGGCGGGGGGAGTGGACGCGTTCCTCCGCGCGTACGATTCCACCGGCAACGAGGTGTGGACGCGACAGTTCGGTACCTCGGCGTTTGACGGCGTCCACGGCGTTGCCGTAGACGGGCTCGGAAATATCTTGGTCGCGGGCCAAACTATGGGGGCGCTTCCCGGCCAGGCCTCGGCAGGCTCGAGCGATGCCTTCGTTCGCAAGCACGATTCGTCGGGCACCGAAGTCTGGACGCGCCAGTTCGGCACGCCCGCGGACTGCCCCGGATGTAACGGCTTCGATATCGCGGAGGGTGTTACAGCCGAT
>Ga0075428_100008829_pt1 | contig 11183 bp, 9 predicted proteins | sample RhiMetdeltSRZDD2_FD_75291 | JGI IMG/M metagenome (GOLD analysis project Ga0075428, IMG submission 75291) | Populus rhizosphere microbial communities from Tennessee, USA - Rhizosphere MetaG P. deltoides SRZDD2 | ecosystem: Host-associated > Plants > Roots > Rhizosphere > Soil | place: USA... | reverse complement strand
AGGACGTCTCCCGAGAAGAGCGCGCCGTCCGAGTAGAAGGCGAGGTGGCCCGGGAGGTGGCCGGGAACTCTCAGGGTCTCGAACTCGATGCCGGCGAGATCGAGCTGCTCGTCGCCCTGGAGGAGCACGTCCGGCGTGAACGCCTCGAACGTCACGCCCGCCTCGGGATAGAGCTCGTTGATCCGCTGCGCGCGGTCGCTGTCCACCTCCGCCATGTACACGGGCGCATGAGTGGCCCGCTGGAGCTCGGCCACGCCGCCGATGTGGTCGATGTCGGCATGCGTGATGAGGATCGCGGCACAGCGGCCGCCCTCGAGCCCCTCCTCGATTCGCACTATCTCGCCCGGCCAGCCCGGGTCCACGACGACGGCTTCGCGGGCGCCGGGGCGGCGGACGACGTAGCAATTCATCCCGAATGGGCTCAATTCGAGCTGGGTGACGTCGAGGGCCATCGGGCGCTGAGTCTAACGGGGCGTCCCGGTTAGACTGGCGCGAAATGGAGAGCTGGCGGCTCCCCGAGATCGCGACTCCCACGGGCACCCGCTCACCGGTCGTCCTGAAGAGCGAGGACGAGGCGCGGGCGGTCCTCATCGGCCTCGATCCGGGGCAGGAGCTCGGCGACCATCAGGTCAAGGAGCACGCCTGGCTCCTCGTCGTCGAGGGCACCGTGCGGGTCGCGAGCGCCGACGGCGAGATCGAGGCTCCCGCCGGCACGCTCGCCCACTTCGAGCCGAACGAGCGCCACTCGGTGCGGAGCGACGGCGGAGCGAAGGTTCTCCTGCTGCTGGCGCCCTGGCCGGGGCCTGGGCACTTCCGCGGCAGCAGCTAGCCCTAGCGCTCGAAGAGGAAGAGGCCGAAGCCGAGAATCTCGCGGCCGCCGAGCTCCCGGTAGCGGGCGCGGCCGTTCGCGATCCATTCGCGCAGCTCGGCGATCCCCTCTTCGCCTTCGTGCTTCTCCGCGTAACGCTCCCCGTTGCGAGCCCAGGCGTCCTCGTAGGCGTCCCAGTCGTCGACGCTGCTCGTGACCGCGCGCTTGAGGTCGAGCCCCGCTTCCACGGCGGCTTCGATCGTCCCCTCGTAGTCCTTCAGCTCCTCCCGCGCAGCGCCGAGCGCGACGAGATACTCCGCGGTCGGCTCCTCGCGCCAGTAGCCCTCGCCGAAGAGGAGCTTGCCCCCGCTCGCGACATAGCCGCAGAGAACGGCGAGCGTCCCTCCCACTCCGCCTCTGAAGGAGACGCCACCCGTGCTGACGACGAGGTCGAAAGCGCCCGGCTCCGGCGCGTATTCGCGCACGTCCTCCTCGAGCAGCACGACTTTCGACTCGGGGACGCGAGCCTCGGCCTGCTGGCGCGCCTCTGCGAGGACGGCCGGCGAGTTGTCGAGCCCCGTCGCGCGCACATCGGGATAGCGCTCGACGATCCGAAGGAGGACCTCCGCCTTCCCGCACCCGAGATCGAGAACGTGGGCGCCCGGCTCGAGCTCGAGCGCCTCGATCATCTCTTCGACGTCCTCCTCGGCGAGGGGGTTCATGAACGCGAGGCCCTCGTGGGCGATCGCGGTGAAGTCGTCGCTGTCCAACTAGCCGGAGCCTGCGTCGCGCTGCCGCTTCGAGTAGACCCGGTACATGATCGAGTCGACCAGGTAGCTGAACGGGATGAAGAACGCGATCAGCGTCACCGCTGTGAAGACCTTCGACGCGGTCGTGGAGTCGCCGCCCGTCCAGAAGACAACGACCAGGATCAGCGGCGCGAAGATCGCCGTCCGCTTGACGACCCGGCCCATCGAGGGCTTCGGGATCTCGCGCCCGCCGCGGCGCGCGGCCGGACGTGCCGTGCTCTTCCCCTCTGCCTTGGTCGCAGCGACCGGCCTTTCGACCGGGATCTCCTCGCCGTCCTCGGTCTCGATCACGTACTCGTACTCGTGGCGCTGGAGCTTCTCGCGCCGGCGGCGCTGCTTGCGGCTGGGCATCGTCCGATTATGCCGTGGGCGTGCCGGCCCGGATGACCTGGGCGACGTGGTTCGCCCCGAGGTGATAGGCCAGGTAGCGCCAGTCGGAGGAGTCGAGCAGGACGATGTCGGCCTCGTAGCCAGCCGCGAGGCGCCCGACCCGGTCGGCTCGGCCGAGGACGTGTGCGGCGTTGACGGTGCACGCGGCGAGGGCTTCCGCGGGGGCCATGTGCATCTGCGTGCACGCAAGGGCAACGACGAGAGGCAGGCTTTCGCAGAAGGCGCTGCCGGGATTGAAGTCGGTGGCCAGCGCGACGATGGCACCCTCGTCCACCAACGCTCGCCCAGGCGGCATCGGGCGGTCGAGGAAGAGGGCGGCGACGGGGAGCAGAACGGCCGCGACGTTGCTTCCGGCGAGGGCTCGTACTCCCTCTGGCCCCGTCGCTTCGAGGTGGTCGACGCTCACCGCGTCCAGCTCTATGGCGAGGGCGACGCCGCCTGCCTCGGTGAACTGGTCCGCGTGCAGGCGGAGCCGGAGGCCGGCCCCTCGGCATGCCTCGAGGTAACGCCTGGCCTGGGCGGCGTCGAACGCACCCCGCTCCAGGAAGACGTCGGCGGCCTCAGCGATCTTTGCTGCTTCCGGGAGCACCTCGGCAAGCGCGAAGTCGAGGTAGGCGTCGGCGTCCGCGAACTCGGGCGGGACCGCGTGCGCGCCAAGCCAGGTCGGCGAGCCGCCCGCCTCGCGGACGACCTGCAGCATCGCGAGCTCCGTGTCGCGGTCGAGGCCGTAGCCGGACTTTGCCTCGAAGGTCGTCGTCCCCGAGGCGAGCATCCACGAGCGGTGCAGCGCGAGGGCGTCTGCGAGGCCCACCGCACCCGCCGCACGCGTCGCCCGGACCGTGGACAGGATCCCGCCTCCGGCCGCATGGAGCTCCTCGTAGGTGGCGCCGCCCGAACGAAGCTCGAACTCCTCCGCCCTCGACCCCGCGAAGACCGCATGCGTGTGGCAGTCGACGAGCCCGGGGACGGCGGCGCAACCGCTCCCGTCCAGCTCCTCGACGTCGCCGTCGAGCGGAACGAGGTCGTGCATGCGGCCGACAGCGGAGATCCGCCCGTCGTCGCAAAGGATGAACGCGTCCTCGATGACGTCGACGGACCGCATCGCCTCTCGCCCGCGGAGAGGAGCGTGCGTCCCTGCCGGGGAGACGGCCTGCGCGAGGTCGCGGATCAGCAGCTTCGTCACGCGACGACTAGGTGCCGGGGACTTGGAGGCCGTGCTCGCGCGCGGCCTCCTTCGCCTCGTCGTAGCCGGCGTCGAGGTGGCGGAGCACGCCGGTGCCCGGGTCCGTCGTCAGGACCCGCTCGAGCCGCTCGGCCGCGTCGTCCGTGCCGTCGGCAACCACGACCATGCCGGCGTGAATGGCGTTGCCGATCCCGACGCCGCCGCCGTGATGGACGCTGACCCAGGTCGCCCCGGCGGCGGTGTTCACGAGCGCGTTCAGGATCGGCCAGTCGGCGATCGCGTCGGAGCCGTCCTTCATGGCCTCGGTCTCCCGGTACGGGGACGCCACCGAGCCCGAGTCCAAATGGTCGCGGCCGATGACCACAGGTGCGCTCACCTGGCCGCTTCGGACGAGGTCGTTGATCGCCAGGCCGGCCTTGGCGCGATCGCCGTAGCCGAGCCAGCAGATCCTCGCCGGCAGACCCTGGAACGCGACGCGCTCCGGAGCGAGATCGAGCCACCGCTGCAGAAGGCGGTCGTCCGGGAAGAGACCCCGCAGCGCCCCGTCGATCGCTGCAATGTCCTCCGGATCGCCCGACAGCACAGCCCAGCGGAAGGGCCCGATGCCGCGGCAGAAGAGCGGCCGGATATAGGCCGGGACAAAGCCCGGATATGAGAAAGCCTCCGTTACGCCGGCCTGTTCCGCCTCCCCTCTGAGGTTGTTGCCATAATCGAAAACATAGCTCCCGATCCGGACGTACTCGAGCATGCCCTCGACGTGGCGCGCGATCGACTCGGAAGCGCGGCGGAGATACTCCTCCGGGTCGTCGGCGCGAAGGCGGTCGGCCTCCTCCACCGAGAGCCCGGTCGGGACGTAGCCGTTCAGAGGGTCGTGGGCGGCGGTCTGGTCGGTGACGAAATCGAAGTGCTCGCCGCGCGCGGCGAGCTCCGGGACGATCTCGGCGGCATTCCCGAGCAGCCCGACCGACAGGGCTCGGCCGTCCGCGGCGGCGCCACGAACGCGCGCCAGCGCGTCGTCCAGCGATTCGGCCGCCTCGTCGAGATAGCGGGTCTCGATCCGGCGCTGGATCCGCGCCGGGTCGACCTCGATGCAGAGGATCGCCGCGCCTGTCATCGTCGCGGCGAGAGGCTGGGCGCCGCCCATCCCGCCGAGCCCGGCGGTGAGGACGGTCTTCCCGCTCAGGTCCGGAGAGCCGAAGTGCTTCTCGCCTGCGGCGGCGAAGGTCTGGTACGTGCCCTGCAGGATTCCCTGGGTGCCGATGTAGATCCAGCTCCCCGCCGTCATCTGCCCGAACATCGTCAGGCCGAGAGCCTCGAGCCGGCGGAACTCGTCCCAGGTCGCCCAGCGCGGGACGAGCAGCGAGTTCGCGATCAGGACGCGCGGCGCCCCTGGATGAGTGCGGAACACGCCGACGGGCTTTCCGCTCTGCACGAGCAGCGTCTCGTCCTCGCCGAGGGCAAGGAGCGACCGGACGAGCGCCTTCAACGCATCATGGTTGCGCGCCGCCTTGCCCGAGCCGCCGTAGACGATCAGCTCCTCGGGCTTCTCCGCCACCTCGCGGTCGAGGTTGTTGAGGAGCATCCGAAGCGGCGCCTCCGTCTGCCACGAGCGGGCGTTCAGCGCCTGTCCGCGCGGCGCGCGGATGGAGCTCAGATCGCCGCAGAGATCCTCGACGACCGCGTCGACCTCACGCACGCTCACGCGAGCTCACCCACTTCGGCCTCCACGGCGGCCACCAGCTCCCCGCCGCGGATCGCCTCCGCGACGCGCTCGATGTCCGGCGCGAGCGTCCGGTCCTCCATGACCGTCGCCGAGAGCGAGCGGACGAAGTCGTGCGCGGCGCGGGCGCCGGCCCCGGGCTCGAGCGGAGCGAGGAACTCGACCCCCTGAGCCGCGGCGAGAAGCTCGATCGCGAGCGCCCGTTCCACGTTCCCCAGTACCGCCCAGCACTTGAGCCCGGCGGCGTTCCCCATCGAGACGTGGTCCTCCTGGCCGGCACTGGTCGGAATGGAGTCCACGGAGGCAGGGTGACAGAGCACCTTGTTCTCGCTGACGAGGGCGGCGGCCACGTACTGCGGAATCATGAACCCCGAGTTGAGCCCGCCGTCGTGCGTGAGGAAGGCGGGCAGCCCGTCGGAGAGCGACGGGTTGACGAGCCGCTCGACACGGCGCTCGGAGATAGACGCTAGCTCGGCTACCGCCAGGGCCATGCAGTCGAGCGCGAGCGCGACAGGCTGGCCGTGGAAGTTCCCGTTCGAGACGAGCTCTCCCCTGTCCACGAGGACGAGGGGGTTGTCCGTGGCCGCATTGACCTCGATCGACACGGTCTGCTCGACATAGGCGAGAAGGTCGCGGCTCGCGCCGTGTACCTGCGGCGCGCAGCGAAGCGAGTAGGCGTCCTGCACCTTGTCGCACCAGCGGTGCGCCTCGATGATCGCCGAGCCCTCGAGGAGGCGAACGACGTTGGCCGCGGCGGCCGCCTGGCCGGGGAGCGGGCGGAGCGCCTGGATCTCCGGCATGAAGCTGACGCGCGAGCCCTGCAGCGCCTCGAGGGAGAGGGCGCACGCGATGTCCGCGGTCTTCGCGATCCGGCGAGCGCGGACGAGTCCCAGCGAGCCGACGGCGCCCATGAACTGGGTCCCGTTGACGAGCGAGAGTCCCTCCTTCGCCTGCAGACGGACCGGCTCGAGTCCGGCCCGGGCGAGCGCATCCGCGCCTGAGAGGACCTCGCCCCCGTAGCTTGCCGACCCCTCGCCCACGAGAGGAAGCGCGAGATGGGCGAGCGGCGCGAGATCTCCCGAAGCGCCGACCGAGCCGCGGCTCGGCACGGCCGGCAGCACTCCCTTGTTCAGACAGTCGAGGAGAAGCTCGACGGTCTCGACGCGCGCTCCCGAGAAACCCTTCGCGAGCGCGTTCGCGCGAAGCACCATCGCCGCGCGCACGACCTCGTCCGGGTACGGCTCCCCCACCCCGCACGCGTGGCTGCGCAGGAGACGGAGCTGGAGCTCCTCGGAGAGCTCCGGCGGAATCGCCTTCGAGACAAAGCGGCCGAAGCCGGTGTTGATGCCGTAGGTGTGCTCGCCCGAGGACTCGGACGCGGCGCGGTCGACGAGCTCGCGGGCCGCGGCCATCTTCGAGCGCCCGTCGTCGGAGAGTGCGGCAGGTGTCCGCTCGACCGCGACCGACCAGACGTCGTCGATCGTGAGATCGTCTCCGTTCAGGAGCACTGCGGTGGCGACGGCCATCGCGGCCAAGTCTAGAACGCGCCGGGACCCGAGTTCCGTGCGCAAAAAGGGGGCCGGATGCGAGTTCACGTGATCAGCGATATCGAAGGGGTCTCCGGAGTCGTCAAATCCCAGCAGGGCGACGGCGGCGAGTCCCTCTTCGAGGAGGCGCGGCGCCTGTACACGGAGGAGATCAACGCCGCGATCCGGGGAGCCTGCGCGGGGGGCGCGACCGAGGTCGTGGTGATGGACTGCCACGGCGCCGGCAAGGGCTGGGACTTCAACTCACTGCTACCCGAAGCCCTCGACCCACGCTGCGAATGGGTCGTCCAGAACGAATGGACGGAGTACACAGGCTTCCTCGAAGAGGGATGCGATGCGGCGCTCTTCATCGGGATGCACGCACGGGCGGGCGTCGCCGACGGCGTCCTCAATCACACGATCTCGGGCTCCGAAATCTTCGAGCTGCGGTTCAACGGCACCCCGGTCGGCGAGACGGGGATCAACGCTGCGCTCTGCGGCACGTTCGGCTGCCCGGTGGTGCTCGTGACCGGGGACGACGCCGTCTGCCGCGAGGGCCGCGAGCTCCTCGGCGAGGGGCTCACCACCGTCGCCGTGAAGCAGGGGCTCGGGCGGAACAGTGCGCGAAACATCGCACCCAAGCGCGCCCGCGAGATGATCGAGGACGGGGCCGAGCGGGCACTTGCAGACCTGAGTGCGGTGGCGCCGTACGACCCCGGACATCCCTGCGAGATCGAGGTCGACCTGATGGGGTCGCACCTCGTCGAGCCGTATCGCTTCCGGCACGGCATCGAGGTCGTGGACGGGCGCAGCGTCGTCTCGAGGGCCGATGACTGGTGGACGGCCTGGAGGCAGTTCTGGCCGATGCCCTAACCGCCGGTCGGCCCTAGTCGTCGAGCAAGCGCAGCTCCAGCACGTGGCGTGAGTCGAAGCCCTCGATCCTGAGCAGGCTGCCCGCGGCCTCGACAGCGGCGCCAGCCGGCATCAGGCCCACGAGCTCGCTGCCCGCCACCTCGGCGCCGCGGGCTTCCACCTCGACGACGATCGTGGCCACGATCGTGTGCAGCGCGGCCGCCTCCCAGTCGGTCACGTTCATGCTCACCTGCACGAGCCCGGCCTTGGGGAGGTCGAGCCCCAATGCGCGCACTCCGGGGAAGCCGCCATCGCGCTCGCGGACGAGGGCGGCGATCTCGCGCGCCGTCTCGACGGTGGCGCCGCGCAGGTTGACGTTGAAGGCGATGAGCGGCCGCCGGACTCCGATGAGGACTCCGCCCGCGGTTGGATGAAGGGTCGCCGGCCCGCGGTCGGGTGCGAGCTCGCCCGAGTCGATCCGGCGTTGCAGCTCCTCCGGGCCCCCGCGCCGGAAGAACGCGGGCTCGCGGCGGTCCTCCGTCAGGCGTCCGTAGAAGAAGGCCGGGAGGCCGATGTCGTCTCCCACCCGCGCGGCGAGGGCGAGAGCCGCTTCGCGCGCCGCCGGCTCGTCCTCGGGGCGCAACGGCACGAGCGGGACGACGTCCGCGGCGCCGATCCGCGGGTGTGCTCCCTCGTGCCGGCGCAGGTCGATCCGCTCGGCAGCCGTCGAGATCCCGGCGGCGAGCGTCTCGACGAGCTCGTCTCCGGACCCGACGATGGTGAAGACGGAACGGTGGTGGTCCCAGTCGGTGTGGACGTCGAGGAGCCGCCCGGGCCGAGCGAGCGCGATCTCGAGCGCGGCGATCGCCTCGGGGTCTCGCCCTTCCGAGAAATTGGGGACGGATTCGAGCGGTAGAGCCACCGGTGCAGGATAAAAGGGGTCGGGAAGGCCGTGGATACACTCGGCGTTCGGTCACCTGTGGACGTAGCGAAGCACCCGAACCTGCACACGTTCGCCCGTTTGCTCGGGTTCCTGCGCCCCTACCGCTGGTCGCTCGCCATCTCGATCGTCCTCGCGGCGCTGTCGCAGGCGGCGGCGATCGCGCTCGTCCGCATCAGCCAGAGCGTGATCGACCTCGCCATCCGGCCCCGCGACGAGCAGCTGCTCTGGGAGTTCGTCGCGCTCATCGCCGTGATCGGCCTCGTCAAGGCGCTGCTCATGGTCGGCCGGCGCTTCATTTCCGGCCGGCAGGCGCTCGGTGTCGAGTTCGACATGCGCAACGCGATGTACGCGCACCTCCTGCGCCTCTCATTCAGCTTCTACGACCGGAACCAAACCGGACAGCTGATGTCGAGGGCCACGGTCGACCTGCAGGCGGTGCGCTTCTTCCTCGGCTACGGCCTCATCTTCTTCTTCCAGCACGTGCTCACGATCGTCGGGGTCACCGCGATCATGCTCTGGACGGACTGGCGGCTCGCGCTCGTCGCGCTGGCCATCACCCCGTTGGTCGTCGCGCTCGCGTACCGCTACTCGAAGGTCTCCCATCCGGTGCTCCGCGACGTCCAGCAGAAGATGGCCGATGTCGCCACGGTCGCAGAGGAGAACATCGTCGGCGTCCACGTCGTGAAGTCGTTCGCGCAGGAGAAGCAGGAGCAGGCGAAGTTCCAGCGTCGCTCCAATGCGGTCTTCGAGCAGACGGTGCTCGCGAACCGCCAGCGCTCCCTGTACGTGCCGCTCCTCAGCTTCGTGCCGCTCCTCGCCCAGGCCGCGATCCTCCTCGTCGGCGGCTGGATGGTCACGCACGGGAGCCTGACGGTCGGCCAATTCTTCGCGTTCAACCTCTACGTGACGATGCTGATCCTGCCGCTGCGGATGCTCGGCATGTGGATCGGGCAGTCGCAGCGCGCCACCGCGTCCGGCGAGCGAATCTTCCAGGTGCTCGACGAGCCCGTCGAGGTCGCGGACAAGCCGGACGCCGCGGCGCTTCGGCCCGGCCCGGGGCGGATCGAATTCGAGGGCGTCTCCTTCGGCTACCACCCGGAGCGCCACGTGCTCCATGGCGTCGAGCTCGCGATCGAGCCGGATCAGAACGTGGCGGTCATCGGCCACACCGGCTCGGGCAAGACCACTCTGACCGCCCTCGTGCCGCGGTTCTACGATGCGACCGAGGGCCGCGTCCTCATCGACGGCGAGGACGTGCGCGACGTGTCGCTCGCGTCGCTGCGCTCGCAGATCGCAGTCATCTCACAGGATCCGTTCCTCTTCTCGACCACGGTGCGCGAGAACATCGGGTTCGGCGCGCCCGACGCGACCGATGAGGAGATCGAGTCTGCCGCGCGTCTCGCGCAGGCGCACGAGTTCATCGTCGAGCTGCCCGAGGGCTACGACACGGTGATCGGCGAGCGCGGCATCACGCTCTCGGGCGGGCAGCGCCAGCGCATCGCCATCGCGCGCGCGATCGCCATGAGCCCGCGCATCCTCATCCTCGACGACGCCACTGCCGCGGTGGACGCGACGACGGAGGCGCGGATCCGGCTCGGCCTCCGCGAGGCGATGAAGGGGCGGACGACGCTGATCATCGCGCACCGTCTGTCCACGATCTCGCTCGCGGACGAAGTGGTCGTCCTCGACCACGGGCGGGTGGTCGCACGCGGGACGCAGGCCGAGCTCGCCGAGTCGAGCCCCGTCTACCGGGAGATCTACGAGCACGGCTTGATCGACCGCGAGCTGGCCGCACGACTGGAGGCGACGGCGTGAGAGTCTGGCAGCCCGGCTCCCACCTGACCATGGAGCGCGGAGCCGAGGTCGAGGACTGGTCGTGGCGGCGCACCGCGCACCGCATCTCGACCCTCGCCCGGCTCGCGACCCGCTACAAGCTACGGACGACGCTTGCGATCGTCACGCTCCTCGGGGCGACGCTCACCTCGCTCGCGCCGCCGTACCTCGCGAAACTCGCCCTCGACGACGGAATCCGCGCCGACGACTACAGGCGACTCGTCGAGGTCGTCATCGTCTTCATCGCAGCCGGCGTGCTCAACTGGCTCATGAGCAGCGCGCAGACCTATTTCACGGGCTGGACCGGGGAGCGCATCCTCGCCGACCTGCGCGACAAGCTCTTCCGCCACCTGCAGCGGCTGTCGCTCGGCTTCTACGAGCGGAACCGAGCGGGGGTGCTGATCAGCCGCCTCACGAACGACGTCGAGGCACTCGACCAGCTCGTCACCGACGGCGTCACGAGCCTCTTCCAGAACACGCTGATCCTCATCGGCTCGGCTGCGATCCTCTTCGCCCTCGACTGGAAGCTCGCGCTCGCCACCCTGGCGGTGTTCCCGTTCATGGCGATCGCGACGGCACTCTTCCGCATCGTCTCCGCGCGCGCCTACCGGGCGGTCCGGGAACGGCTCGGCCTCGTCACGGCAACCCTCGCCGAAGACATCGCCGGCATGAGGATCGTGCAGGCGTTCAACCGCCAGTCCGCGAACGAGCGCCACTTCCGCGAGGTCAACGCCCACTACCGCGAGGCGAACCACGTCACGGTCGTGACCAACGGCCTCTACTTCCCGTTCGTCGACTTCCTGTCCACCGCGGCGACCGCGATCGTGCTCGGCTACGGCGGCTATCTCTACTTCGGGAACAACCTCACGATCGGCACGCTCCTCGCCTTCATGCTCTACCTCTCCAACTTCTTCGATCCGGTACAGCAGCTGTCCCAGCTCTACAACACGTTTCTCGCCGCGGTCGCCGCGCTGGACAAGATCACCGAGGTGCTCGACGAGGAGCCGGAAATCCTGGACGCGCCGGACGCCGAGGACCTCCCCGTGATCCAGGGGCACGTCCACTTCGAGGACGTCCGCTTCGGCTACGGCAAGGGCGTCGAGGTCCTGCACGGCATCG
>Ga0075428_100008828_pt1 | contig 11184 bp, 11 predicted proteins | sample RhiMetdeltSRZDD2_FD_75291 | JGI IMG/M metagenome (GOLD analysis project Ga0075428, IMG submission 75291) | Populus rhizosphere microbial communities from Tennessee, USA - Rhizosphere MetaG P. deltoides SRZDD2 | ecosystem: Host-associated > Plants > Roots > Rhizosphere > Soil | place: USA... | reverse complement strand
AGTTCGTTGGGCGTCGACCTGTCGCACGCGATGTCCGGCGCAGACTCCTAGCGGAGTCTGCGCCGGATCCAGCGTTCGGCATGCTCGCACCGCATCAGGCTCGGTTGGGCCTGAGTGCAGTGCGGTCAGGCGAGCGCCTTGGCCTTGAGAGACTCGTACTCCTCCTGCGTGATGGTTCCGGAATCGAGCAGCGCCTTGGCGCTGGCGATCTGCTCGGCCGGGGTTTGGGAAGCGCCTGCAACCTGCTGGATGTACTTGTCCTGCTCGGCCTGTCGCTGCGCCATCGCCGTCATCTGCCGTTCGGTCATGCTCCGGCCGCGAGCAATGAGGTAGATCAGTGCGCCCAGCCATGGCACGAAGATGAGCAGGATCGCCCAACCGGCCTTCGCCCAGCCGCTGAGCGTGCTGTCGCCGAACAGGTCGAACAGGCAGCGGAACCACACCATCAGGGCGGCGATCCAGATGAAGAACCAGAAGCTCCACAGGAGGACGTCCCCGAAGTCGGTCGTGATTGAGTCCATGGTCATTCCTTCACGAGGTCGGCCCACGCGCCGTCCGGTGAGCCCGACCCAAGCCTCCCAGACGCGAAGGGATCCGGGTGGGAATGCGGGGCTGCGTGTCGCTGACCGCCAGTGGTCCGCTGCGGAACCGACGCGCACCACCAAACCCGATCGAATCCACCCTCGCCACCGTCCGCCCCCCGACCGCGAGTCACGAAGGGTCCCGGCACCCGCGCCGCCCGGAGTCGCGATGGCCTTCAAGCTCATCGAGTCCGCGCACGCCGGGCGTCGCGCAGCCTAGATCCGTTTGATTGTCGCGAACCAGGCCGGTGCGCCGTCGTCGTGGTATCTCGTCTGAACCCGGTCCGGTTCGATGGCGGCGACAGTCCATCCAGTGCTGGGGTTGAACGCCGCTCTCAGCTGTTCCTGACTGATGGGGTGCGGGCCAGTATCGGGACCATCGTCACTGAAGCACAACACATACAGGGTGCCATCGTGCTCGGTCACCGACGCCAGACTCGCGACGTATGCCGGTCGCTCGTCGCCGTCGAAGGTGTGGAACAGTCCGCAGTCCAGCACCGTCTCGAACCTGCGCCCCAAACGCTCCAGCTGGAACGCGTCAGCCGCAGCGAACTCGACCTCGATCCCACGGTCGTCGGCCTTCCCTCGGGCGATCGCCAGCGCCGTCTCAGCCACGTCAACGCCCAGAACCGACAGTCCCAGCGAGGCGACGTGCAGAGCGTTCTCGCCGGTCCCGCAGCCCGCATCGAGCACCGCTCCGGCGAAGCCGCCTTCGGATGCCAAACGCACTATTGCTGGCTGCGGCTGACCGATATCCCAAGGCGCAGGGCCGTCGTGGTACGACGCATCCCAGGGCAGTCCCGTCAGCCGTTCGTGACTGGTTGGATGCCGACTACTGAACGGATCGTCAGCGAGGGTTCCTGGCTCCGGCAACTTCGTCCCCTTCCTGCAACTGATCTTGCCACCACCGCCCCATTCCAGCTTCGTGGCCGGGTCTCGACGGTTTCTGCCAGACCGAGACGTGGCTCCTGCATTCGCTGGTGAACGGGTCGCGGCTCCAGGTACTCCAGCGTTCGCGCAGCGTCATGCCGGCCAGTCGTGCCATCAGGTCGAGCTCGCTCGGCCAGACGTAGCGGAACGGCGCTGAGAAGGTCTCGAGCCGGCCGCCTTCGGCCCAGTAGTGGTGTGAGATCGCGGTCTGGGTGGCGACGTCGTACTCCTCGAAGCCGAGGTGTTCGGGTGTGACGGCGAAGGCGTGGAAGGTCTCGCCGGGTGGGAGTCGTTGCAGTTCGGGGACGTACACCTCTATCACGAAGCGGCCGCCGGGCTCCAGCTGGGCGGCGACGTTGCGGAAGCACTCGACCTGCGCGTCCTGGGTGGTGAGGTTCGTGATGGTGTTGCGGACGAGGTAGGCGAGGCTGAACCCGTCGCCTGCGTGGGTGGTCGCGAAGTCGCCGATGGTCAGGTCGATGGCGTCCGCACCCGGTTTCGCCTGTAGTTGGGCGACCATGTCTGGCGACAGCTCGATTCCGTGCACGCGGATCCCGCGGCGGCTCAGCGGGAGCGCGATGCGGCCCGTGCCGATACCTAGTTCGAGGACACGGCCGGCTGCCGCGAGGCCGGCGAGGAAGTCCACCGCCGGATCGACGACGGCGGGGTCGAACAGCTCTGCCCAGCGGGCGTCGTACTCGCGCGCGATCCGTTCGTCGAAGTAGTTGTGAGGCACCGTTTCAGCGTGGCCGGAGACGGTGGCCACCGCATCCGGTTATCCGCTTTTGGGTACGACGAGCGTGCCGGAGCGAGATGCGCTGGTCCTGAAGACCGGTGCCGAGCGCCGGCTACTTGACGGCGTCTGCGGTGTTGCGGGTTGGTGTGGGCGTCGTCGCTTTGGTGGTCGGCTTGCGCAGGAAGAGCCAGGTGACGATGGTGACGTAGCCGACCCAGACGATGACCTGCTCGATGGACGGGCGCGGGTCCCAGCCGAACATGGCGGCGAGGAACTTGCCGACTTCGTGGCTTTGTGTGAGCCATTCGACCCCGGTGAGGTTGTAAACCGCGTCGTACATGATGGGTAGATCCTCGGCCGACTGCAGGAACATCACCGCGCGGGCCAGCAGGCCGGCTGCGAAGACGATCAGGATCAGTGCGGTGACGGTGAAGAACTGCTTCATCGGCAGCCGCTTGCCGCCGACGACGACCATCCAACCCAGGGCGCCCGCGAGCAGGAGCCCGGCGAGTCCGCCGATCAGCACTTCGGCGCCGTCGCCCTCGGTCGCGGTGGCGATCAGGAACAGGGAGGCCTCGAACCCTTCGCGGAGTATGGCCAGGAATGCCGACGCGACGATCGCGAGCTTCACGTTCGCGCGCCGGTTCATGGCCTCGTCGAAGCCGTGCTCCAGCTGGCCTTTGAGCTGGCGGGAGTGGCTGCGCATCCAGAAGACCATCCAGGTCAGGACCACCACGGCGAGCAGCATCGTCGCCGCGAAGGCCCGCAGTCGGGCGACGCCTTCGAGGTTGTCCATACCGACGTGGATGCCGATGCCGAGACCAAGTGCGACGGCGAACGCCGCACCGGCCCCGAGCCACATCGGTCCGAGCAGGTCCGTCCGCCCCGTGCGCTGGAGGTACGAGTACAGGATCGCGATGACCAGCGCGGCCTCGAACCCTTCCCTGAGCATGATCAGGAATGCGGCGAGCATGACGGTCCTCCTTCGTTGGTCCTGGTGGTCAGCTCGGTGACGCGGATGGCTCGCTGGAGCCGGACCCGGATCCCGATCCGGAGCCCGATCCGGAGCCGGAGCCGCCTGAGCCGCCGCCGCCGTCGTCGGAGCAGCCGGTGAGGGCGAGGGTGAGTGCGAGGGCGGTGGCCGCGAAGGCGGCGCCCAGACGACGAGTCATGTCAGTGATCCCTTCAGAACATCGGTCGGTACGGCTTCCGCCGGGCGACGCCGGGTCGCCCGGTAGGTCAGGACGGCGGTGCCGGTGAGCACCGCGATCCAGATCAGGTGCCCGGGCCAGAACCCGGGCCAGCGGTAGTCGGGCAGCAGCGGAGCCAGGGCTCGGTAGACCGGGCTGTGCACCTGCTCGAACCCGGTCACCCAGGTCACCGCCTCGCGGTACCCGTCGAACCACAGAGCGACCAGGTTCACCACGCCAGTCAAGGCCAGCACCGCTGGCACTGCCGGCCGTACGGCGGTTTCCCGCATCGCGGCCAGCACGACCAGCACCGCGAGCGGGAGTACCACGACGACCTGCCGGCCTGGTGACCAGTAGCCGTGCATGGTGAGCGCGAGCCAGGTGGCCGCGGCCCAGCCGGCCCCGAGCGGGACGAGCAGCACCCGTGCGGGCAGTCGCCGTGTGAGCAGCACGATGACCGCGGGCACCAGCAGCAGATACGCCGGTTGCCAGCCGATCAGCCCGTAGCCACGATCGGTGAACAGGCTGACCAACCGCAGCGACCGGCCCCAGTAGTCCGGCTCGACGCCCATCACCGAGAACTCCCCGGTCTGCTGGAAGTGGTCGCCGGTCGCGTACACGGTCCAGCCGCCCCAGATCTGCCGGTGCAGCAGCAGGTACGACGCGCCCGCAGCCGCCAGTACGGCGCCGGCGACCAGCAGCCGTGGTCGCTGGCAGCGCAACCGCCAGGCCAGCATCGCGACGAGCGCGATCGCGACGGGCGCGTACTTCACGCCGAGCCACGGCAGAGCGACCACAGCGGTCAGCGCGATGGCGAGCTCGCGGCCACGCAGCACCGGCCGGGTCAGCGCCGCGACCGCGGCGAGTGTGGCCAGTGCGGCCGGCAGCTCGGGGTAGACCTGTTGCGAGTAGATGCCGAGCGGGGGCGAGGCGAATACCAGTGCCGCTCCGGCGGCCGCGACCCGCGCGTCCAGCCCGAACCGCCGGACTGCGGTCCAGACCAGCAGCGCGGCACAGGCGGCCGCGACCAGCCCGAGCGCGATCTTCGCGCCGACCCAGCCGGCCAGTCCGACCGGCACCGCGATCAGCACGGGAAGCAGCGGGTCGTGCGGCGACAGCGCCGAGCCGTCCGGCAGCGGCCGGGTCTGTACCGGCAGCTCGCGGTCGTAGTAGTCGCGCCAGCGCTCGGCGGCCAGCTCGTCGGAGATGTCGAGACTGCGGTCCTCGTACAGCGACAGTGCGGTGAGCAGATACTGCGGTTCGTCGACGGACGCCTGGCCGCCGTATGTCGCGCGTACGCCGATGCCGAGTACGGCTGCCGTGAAAGCGACCACGGCCGGTACGACGTACACCCATCGCCTGGTCATCGGACCGGCTCCAGCACGGCTGGCCGCGACGCGACGGCGCGGCGGACCGCGTCGTCGAGGTCGGTGTGTGGTGTGTATCCGATCAGGCGGCGCAGCCGGGTGGTGTCGGCCCAGGTCTGCTCGACCTCGCGGTCGTCGGCGCCGACCAGCTCGACCGGCGGCCGCGGGTCGCCGAGTGCGGCGCCGACCGAGGCGACCAGTTCGCCGAGCCTGCGCGGCCGGCCGGTGCCGAGGTTGACGGTGCCGCTGCCGCCACTGGCCGCGAGGGCGATGATGGCCCGGACCGTCTCCCGGACACAGGTGACATCGCGAGTCCGGTCCAGACTGCCGAACACCCGGGCCGGCTGACCTGCGCGCAGTGCGTCGGCCCAGACGCTGAGCGCCATGTCGGCGCGCTGACCCTCGCCGATCACGGTGAACGGCCGAACCACCAGCACGTGCCCGCCCGTCTCAGCGCGGACGGCACAAGCCGACTCGACCGCGACCTTGCTGCGCGCATAGCCACCGCGCGGATGCAGCCCGTCGGTTTCTCGGCTCGGTCGGCCACTCGACCCGCCGTACACACTCGACGAGGACATCACCAGCAGCGGCACCTGCGGGGACACTGTCTCTGCCACGACGACTGTCGCGCGTACGTTGTCGCGGTGCCGCCGCTCCGCAATCCCGTCCCGATCGTCACGCACCCCACTGGCCGCGGCCAGGTGCATCACGCAGGTGGCCTCCCGCAGTGCCTGCCGGGCGTCGGCGGAGTCGAGCAGGTCACCCTGCACGATGCGCAGCCCACGGCTCGGCGCGACCGGTGAACGGTCGACAGCGATGACGTCGTGCCCTACGCGCAGCAGATGGTCTACAAGCGTCGAACCGATGAACCCGGCGGCTCCGGTGACGACGACGGACATTGGGCCTCTCCGAATGATGATCTCTTCCGAAGGAACGGTTCCCCGACCCGCTTCAGGTTAGGCTAACCTCAGTCCGTGGACCGTAGCATCACCTTTCGCCGTTTGGACAGACGCCGTCTGCTCACCGGTCTGATCGGCACCGCCGTCCTGGTCGGCGCCGCGGTGTACTTGGCAGGAGCGGTCCAGCCGGCGGTCGTCGCCGACGCGGCACGGACGCTCGCCGGCCAGCCCATGCGGATCGGTCTCGCGCTCGTCGCCTATGCCGCGGCGTTCACGCTGCGGAGCTGGGCATGGTGCCGGGTGTTGCCGACGCTTCCTCCGGGTCAGGCATGGTCGGCGCTGCACGTCTCGCTGCTCGGCAACCACGTGCTGCCGTTCCGCCTGGGCGAGGCGCTGCGGGTCACCAGCGTGCTGCGCCGGACCGCGCTGCCGGTCCGTCCGGTGATCGTCTCCGCTGTGACTCTGCGAGTCGGCGACGTGCTCGCGGTCGGGCTGCTGGCACTGGCCGCTGCCCCGGCCGTGCTGCTGTCGGTGGCGGGACCGTGGACCTGGCCGATCCTCGCCGTCGGCGGCGTCGGTCTCGCCTGCTGCCTGGTTCTGGTCCGCCGGACGCCCTCGTTGCGGTCACCCGGGCCTGGCGTCCTGGTCGCTGCCCTGCTCGCCTGGGTACTGGAGTCCGCGGTCGTGCACGCGGTCGCCGCGGCCGCCGGACACCCGATCGGCGCCGGGCAGGCGGTCGCCGTGACCGCGGTGACGATCGCCGCGCAGACAGTCGCGCTCACGCCAGGCGGTATCGGCACCTACGAGGCCGCAGCCACCGCGGCCCTGGTCGCCCTCGGTGTCGAGCCGGGGCCGGCGTTCGCGATCGCGCTGCTGACCCACGCGATCAAGACCGGGTACGCGATCCTGCTCGGCACGGCCGCGCTGGTCGTTCCGGCTCCCGGCTACTTCGGACGCTGGCGGCTACCGCGCCGGCTGCCGTCACGGCCGGCCGCCGTACCGGTTGCCGCGGACGCGCCGGTGGTCGCGATCATCCCGGTTCACAACGAGGCCGGCACCATCCCACGGGTGGTCGGCGACCTGCCGAGGGAGGTGTCCGGCCGTCGTGTCGAGGTGATCGTGATCGATGACGGCTCCACCGACGACTCGGCCGACGAGGCTCGGGCCGCCGGCGCGATCGTCGTATCGCAGCACCGCAACCTCGGCCTGGGCGCCGCGGTACGCCGCGGGCTCGCGGAGGCGACCGCCCGGAACCCGGCCGCCGTGGTCTACCTCGACGCCGATCTGGAGTACGACCCGACCCAGCTAACCGACCTCGCTGCACCGGTGCTCGCCGGTACCGCCGACTACGTGGTCGGCTCCCGATTCGCCGGCCAGATCACGCGCATGCTGCCGCACCGCCGGCTCGGCAACCGCGTACTGACGCTGTGGGTCCGCTGGCTGACCCGGCGCCGCGACCTCACCGACGGGCAGAGCGGCTACCGCGCGTTCTCGCCCCGCGCCGCCGCCGAGGCCGAGATCGTCCACGACTACAACTACGCCCAGGTCCTCACCCTCGACCTGCTCGCCAAGGGTTTCCACTACGCCGAGGTCGGCATCCGCTACTCGTTCCGCGACACCGGCACCTCGTTCGTCCGGCTCGGCCGCTACCTGCGCAAGGTGGTCCCGGCCGTCCACCGCGAGCTCAACCAGCCGACCGCCCTCCGCTCCGGATCGGACACAGGCGTGACGGCACCGGACGCGGTGTCGGCGCGCTGACCCGTCAGTCCTCGACCCGGTGCTCCGCGAACCTCTGCTGTGCCGCTCGCCAGGCGTTCCGGTCGAACGTCCCGTCGTCGCGCACCGCGTCGACCGCGTCGTACGCCTCCGCGATCGCGTGGTGGCTGTTGTCGTGCGCGAACAGCCCGAGCCGCCCGAACGAGATCACGTTCGGCACCCCGTCCACCCAACGTTGCTGGGCCGCCAGCCGTGGCGGGTAGTCCAGGTCGAACACCGGGTACACCCGCGGCAACCGCACCACGTGCACCGCGGTCCGGGTCACCGAAGGCAGCCGCGCGGTGTTGATCGTCTGCTCGACCAGCTCGGCGAGCGCGGTGTCGTCCGCGGTCCACACCGCATCCCCTTGTGCGCACGGGATCTCCGCACACAGCACGCTCGAGCCGGTGGGGTCATCCGCCGAATCTCGGTAGTTGGCCGGCTCCGAGATTCGCGTCACCGGCGTGCCACCTGCCGGTAGATAGTGCGCGTCGTACGACGTCCAGCGGCCGCCCGCGTGCACCAGATACACCAACACCATCGCCCGGAACGTCAGCCCCGACTCGTCCGCGGGCTCACCCGTGACCAGCGTCCGCAGCACCGGCAGCGGAATGGTGGAGAAACACTGCCGAGCAGTGATCTCGCCGCCTCCGGCGACTATCCGTACACCGTTGCTATCAGCAACCAGTTTCTCCGCCTTCGTGCCGGTACGCACGTCCGCGCCAGCCGTGGTCGCGGCGTCGTACAGCGCCTCGGCGATCTGCCCGAACCCCCGCCGCGGGTAGTAGAACGACCGTCCCTGCTCGGTGCCCGCCCCGGCCCGGCCTCCACGCAAGACGCGGCCGAGCACCTTCCACGGCGAGTCCGCCGTCACCCGCACCCGCGCCTGCGCACCGTGGATCCGCTCGCCCGGCAACCCCCACAGCTTCGCCGCGAACGGTTCGTACAGCTCCCGGTACACCGTCGGTCCCAGGCCGGCCCGGATCTGCTCGGCATACGTGTCTGCTCGCGCCCGCCGGATCGGACCCAGCACGGCATCCCGCGCGATCCCGGCAACGATCCGCGGAGGTAACGCCCGCAGCACGTCGTCAAGCCGGAGTGGGAATCCTATCCATGCCTGCCCGAGCAGAAGACGACCGTTGCGGCGCCGCAGCTGCAGATCGCCGCCCAGCAGATCCTGGATGTCTGCCAGCACATGTCCCGCGGTCGCCGGATGCAGCCGGTGGCTGCCCAGGTCGACCCGCTGGCCGCCGACCTCGAACGACGCAGACATTCCCCCGACGCGGTCCGAGCGCTCGAGCAGCACCACCGACAGTCCCCGCTGAGCAGCGCGCCAAGCAGCTGCCAGTCCTGCGGGGCCAGCGCCGAGGACCACCAGGTCGGCGTCGTGAGGCGAAGATGTGCTCATGCAGCGAAGACCCTACCGGCCGAACGATGCCTCCGCGGTGGGCCTGAACCAGACACGCAGTTTCCCGTCACCCGTCGGGACCCGCCGACCAGCTCGGCGGTCGCGTCTGGCTGTGCCTGCAGGTTGAGCCACCACGCCGGCTGCGGATCAGCCCAGCCGTTCATCGCCAAGGTGACCAGGTTCGGATCGTCCTCGAAATAGCCGACGATGACACTGTGATCCCGTCCCGTGCGCCGCCCGGTCGTCGTCAGCCGCAACGTGCCCCACCGCCCAGGCTTCGGACGCCAGAGTCCCACCCGGCCGCCACTGATACGGCAGACCGCGCGGTGCAGTGACCACACCGTGCGGATGAACCAGCGAGGTGGAAGACGCGGACCTCGAACCCGTTCGACGGACACCGCCTGCCCCCTTCCGGCTCCCTGCTTCGAGGCTACGAGTTGAACGACCCACCGAGTCCATGGGCCGTGTACGCCCGGCCGCTTCACAGCTCATGCACGAACCAGTCCCTGGCCAGGCGGGCGACCTGGTCCAGGGCGCCCGGCTCCTCGAACAGATGCGTCGCGCCCGGGACGATCTCGAGGCGCGCTGTCCCGGCCAGCCTTCGCAGCGCGGCCCGGTTGAGCTCGAGGACCGCTGTGTCGAGCTCGCCGACGATCAGCAGCGTCGGCTGGCGTACGAGCGGAAGGGAGTCGTCGGCCAGGTCGGGGCGGCCGCCGCGGGAGACGACCGCACGGACCTCGGTGGGCCGGGCTGCGGCGGCGACGAGCGCGGCTGCCGCGCCTGTGCTTGCGCCGAACATACCCAGCCCGAGACCGGCGGTGCGCTCGTCGTTCGCTGCCCAGTCGGCCAACGCGGTTACCCGCCCCGCGAGCAGGCCGATGTCGAAGCGGAAGGCGCCCGTACGCCGGTCGAGCTCTTCCTCGTCCGGGGTCAGCAGATCGGCCAGCACGGTCGCGAGGCCGGCCCGGTGCAGCGTCTCGGCCACGTAGCGGTTGCGCGGGCTGTGCCGGCTGCTGCCGCTGCCGTGCGCGAACAGCACCGCACCGCGGGCATCGTGTGGTATGACGACGTCCCCATCGAGCGTGACTCCCGCGACCGGGATCTCAGCGCTTTGCCGGACGGCGTCCATCGACGTTCCTTGTACGGCGTACGGGTAGGTCTCGGCAACCTCGCCCTCGTCCCAGCGAGCTGTCCGCTCGGGGCTCCACCGTCCGGGTGTTGTCCACGTGGATCACCGCATCGAACTGATCGGCCGGGCGGGCTCGGTAGTAGTGGCGCTGCCGCTTGGTCCGCGGCCGGTAGATGTAACCCTAGTCGCCTTCGCGGATTCGGACCCAACTGCTGTTCAGCGAGGCGAAGATCGCATCGAGCTGGTCCCGATAGGCCTCAACTGTCTCGAGCGCGGGTTGCCCGTTGTCGCGGGCCTTGTCATAGTCAATCCGGTCACGCAGCGCATACAGACTTTGCAGCGCGACTGTGTTGTTGATCCACAGCTTCCGGAACGCGAACCATGACGTCCATGCGGCGGCGATCGTCGCGAGACCGGCAGTCACCATGGAGATCGCGACGAGGATCGGCAGGTCGTAGATCTCATTCAGCCCGATCAGCAGGGCCGTGGCCGCACTGAACACGGCAGCCGAGATCGTCTGCAGCCGGCTGCCTCTGCGGTAGAAGTCACGTGAACCGCGGACGTTCTTGATCCCCCGGTCGAGGTGTGCCTCGACTTGCTGCAACAGCTCGATGTCACCCACTTCATGCCTCCCGCGCGTGTCCCTAGGCGGTGCCTGCCAGCCGCCGCGTATGGCCGAGCTGTGCAGGCTGGCTGTCCCTGGACCTCACAGCTAGTCCCTCAGACTAGAGGCTTCGTAGACGCTGGCGTGGGGCTCAGATTCATCTGAGGTCTCGGCTGTCTCCGCGAGATAGGCGGAACTCTGTCGGACAGCAGGTTCGGGCTCGAATCCACCGACGACGACGTGTTTCCCGTCACCGGGAGCAGCCGACGAGTGTGTGGGAGAGGCGTTCGCGGGGAGTGGCGATCAGCGGTCTGCGGGGGTGACCTGCGGCCCATCGGAGTACCAGCGCCACCACACCAGTCCTCGCTTTCGGGCGCCGTGGCTCAGCAGTGCCACGATCGTCAGACCGCCTGCGCTCCACAGACCTATTCTCTCGCGCCGCAAGGTCTGCTCGACCCGCCTGAGCCTCGAGGTGAGTCGCGGGACCTCTGTCAGCACGTCCGACCCCGCCCGTGTCGGGAGTCCGGTGAGATTCGTGTTTGCCTCCACCCGCGCGAGTTCAGCGGGTCAACTGGCGGGCGGCTG
>Ga0075428_100008827_pt1 | contig 11185 bp, 7 predicted proteins | sample RhiMetdeltSRZDD2_FD_75291 | JGI IMG/M metagenome (GOLD analysis project Ga0075428, IMG submission 75291) | Populus rhizosphere microbial communities from Tennessee, USA - Rhizosphere MetaG P. deltoides SRZDD2 | ecosystem: Host-associated > Plants > Roots > Rhizosphere > Soil | place: USA... | reverse complement strand
CGCGCCGTCGACCTGCTGTTCCTCGTGCGCGACGCTCCCACGGCCGCGGTGACGCGCACGGGCATCCTGAAGGCGCAGCTCGTCGCGGAAGACGCCGAGTCGACGCCTTATGAGATCGGGATGGGGGAGGTCACGCTCGGCCGCTCGTCCGCGAACAACATCGTGCTCGACAGCTCGGCCGTCTCGAAGGTGCACGCGAAGATCCTCCGCACGAACGACAACCTCGTCCTGCAGGACATGGGCTCGTCCAACGGCACCTTCGTCAACGGCGTGCGGGTGATGACGGCGCTCCTGGGCGGCGGCGACCGGCTGTCGCTCGGCAACGTCGTCTCGTACCGCGTGAAGATCACAGTCGGCGAAATCACGTCCCTGCCGGAGGCGCGCGGTACCGGCGTGGCGATGGCGGCGCCGGAGTTCTCCGTCGACTGGAAGACGCGCTACGAGTGGGATTCGGGCGAGTACGCGTCGATCGAGGCGCTGCGGCGCAAGCTCCGGGAAGGCCCCCAGCCCAAGGGCGACGACAAGACCGCGGCGGCGCTGAAGCCAGTGGCGGCGGCGCCGGCGGCCACACCCGCACCGAAGCTGGCCCCGACCGGCCCCGTGAAGCCGGCGGCGCCGGCCAAACCCGCGGCGCCTCCCAAGCCCGCGGCTCCGGTCAAGCCCGCGGCCGCTCCCGCGAAGCCCGCGCCGGTGCCCGCGCCGGCTACGCCTCCGCCGTCACCCCCACCGTCGGACGCACCGGCAACGATCTCGTCGGCGAAGGCGGTGCCTCCGCCGAAGCCGGCCGCCGCCGCCGCCCCCCGTCGGATCGAGAAGGTCCGGTTGCACGGCGGGGGTCTCGAAGTCGCGGTGACGGAGCCCGGCAGCTACGAGATCGGCCGCCTGAGCGGCGCCCAGCTCCGCATCGTCCATCCGACGATCTCGCGCCGCCAGGCGATCCTCACGCTGTCCGCCGATCGCGCCACCGTCCGCCTGGAGGCGGTGGCCGCCGCCTCCCCGACCCTCGTGAACGCCAAGGCCGTGGGCGAGCTGCCGGTGGACCTCGCCGACGGCGACAAGGTCCAGCTCGGCGAGGTCCCGCTGTCGGTGAGCCTTACTTACAGTCCGCAGCGATGACGTCGAAGGTCGCGATCGGCACGCGGTCCTTGTCCGCGTACGTGTAGCGCATGGCGATGCCCTGCTTCAGGAACGTGTCGCGCGTCTGCGGCGTCGTGCAGGCGAGCTTGGTGACCTGGGGCTGCAGCGCGGCCTGGCGCTGGGCGCCGTCGACCTCCGAGGCCGACATCTTGACGAGCCGGTAGTTGTAGACGAACACGCCCTCCAGGCCTTCGGCGTGGCTCATCTCTGTCTCGGCGTCGATCATCATGGGGCACTTCTTGTTGACCTCGGCCGCCGCCTTCCCGAGAAAAGCCGCGGACTTCACGTCGGGCCGGAACAGGTTCCGCGCGACCTGGCTTCCGATCACCCCGCCGATCACCGCGGCCAGGATCCCCAGCGTCTTCGACGTTTCCATCTCACCCTCCTACTTCTTGACCGGGGGCGGCACGACGGCGTCGAGGGCGGCCGCGGCCAGCTTCGCCGCCGGGACCCCGTCGGTCGCTCCCACCAGGACGACATGGCTCCCGCGCCTCAGGCGCACCTTGGGGGCGGCCGCCACGAGCGACGCCTCGAACTCCACCGCCTCCTGCGGGGAGTCCCACACCGTCGCGAGCACGGTGGCCGAGCCGCCTGACGGCCCTTCGTAGTAGTGATAGCGATCACCATCCCAGCCCTGCGCGCCCTTGCTCGTCCAGTTGTGGGCGTCCAGTGACCGCGGGTCGGCGGCGGGGGCCCCGGTGATGACCGCCAGCGAGAGCTCGCCCAGCACGCCGGACAGCCGCCGTTTCCATCCGACCCCGATCTGCGCCGAGAGATCCGGCAGATCGATCGTCTGCGGCGTGTCGCGTGTGGCCTCGTCCCAGTACTTCTCGGGATGCAGGAGCTGCTCCGTCGAGAGGGGTGGCTCGGCGAACACGCGGTTGACGTCGTCCGCGGGGACGCCGCGCGCGATGGCCAGGGGGTTGCCGCGGGTCAGGAACGAGAGGCCGAGCATGTAGGGGGCCAGGAGCAGGCGCTGCATGAGCGGGGGGGCCGCCCCGAGCTTCTCCGCCTTGCCGGCCTCGGTTTCCGCGAGCTCGAGCATGGCCTGCGGGTCGAGCCGTCCGGCCGTCTGCTCGCGCACCATGTAGGCGCTCATCACCAGCATGCCCGAGCCCTCGATGACGGCGCCGACTGTCGTGCCGCGGTCGTCGTCCTCGACGGCGGCCATGAGGCGCGCATCCAGATAGAAGTGCTGGTCGTCCAAGGCGTGGGTCAGCTCGTGGGCGAACAGGATCGAAGCCGCCGCCTTCGGCATGTCGGTGAGGATGAAGAACGTGTCGGACGACGGGTCGTAGTAGCCGCCGGCCTGCTCTTCGAGCAGATCGAGCAGGCTCTGTACGACATCCGTCCCCGGCGGAAGGAGGCCGAGCTGCGCCTGCGCCTTCTGCTCGAGGGCGGCCTCTTCCGGCGGCCAGAACTTCTCGAGCCGCTTCTGGAAGTGCTTGCGGGCGGCGGCGTCGTCGACGAGCTTGACCGCCACCGGCCGCTTGAACTTGAGGCCGCGCAGCGACTCCACGGCCGCGCTCACCTCGACGGCCAGGGCCTTCGCCTCGCCCTCCGTGAGGCTGGCCTTGGGGGCGGCGGGGGCGGCGGAAGCCGAGGCGGGCAGGGCCAGGAGGATCAGGGCGGAGAGGCTTCGCAGGTGCATGGCCGATTCTATAGGCCGATTACCAGCTCAGGCGAACCTCCCCGCACAATGGAAATAAGGAGGTCGAGATGCGATCTTCTCTTGACTGGCGGCCCTTCCTCCTCGCCGCCTTGATGGGCGCAGCCGCGAATGCGGCCAGCGCAGCCCCTGCCGCCCCGGCCTCGATGCGGACCGTCGTAGCCGGGGAACACTACGAGGCCGGTCCGTTCTGGTCGTTCTTCTTCGGCCGGGACTACCGTGACCTGTGGACGCAGCCGATCCAGGTGGAGGTCCTGGATCTCGACCGATTCGCCGGCGGCCTTACCCCCACCAAGGAAGGCGGCCGGCGGCAGACGCGCACGTTGCAGTTCGAAGCCCGGAACGGGCGCGAGTACAAGTTCCGTTCCACAGACAAGGACCCCGCGGAGGCGCTCCCGAAGGAGGTCCGCAGCGACGCCATGGAGTACCTCGCCCGCGACCAGACGAGCTCGGGCCATCCCGCCGCGGACCTCGTGACCGAGCCGCTGTTGCATGCGGCGGGCGTTCTTCACACCCATAGGCGGCTCGTGGTGCTGCCGGACAGCCCCCGCCTCGGCCGCTTCCGGAAGGATTTCGCGGGCATGCTCGGCACCATCGAGGACGACCCCGAGAAGGGCGAGCCGGAGCAGACGCCCGGGTTCGAGCGTATCGCGCGCATCGTCGAGACCGAGGAGCTCGACGAGATCCTCCGCCAGAGCGCGGCCGAACGTGTGGACGCCCGCGCCTATCTGCGGGCACGCCTGCTCGACATGTACGTCGGCGACTGGGACCGCCACGACGAGCAGTGGGAGTGGGGCAAGAGCCAGGCCGACGGCCTTTGGCGTCCCTTCCCCAAGGACCGCGACCAGGCCTTCTCACGCTACGACGGGCTCCTCATGGGCTTCGTGAGCAAGAGCGAGCAGAAGATCGGGAACTTCAGCGAGCGTTACGGCGACCCGGTGACGGAGCAGTGGGCGGCGCGGCACCTCGACCGGCGTCTGCTCTCCGGCCTCGACGAGAGCGTCTGGCAGGAGGAGGCGCAGGACCTCGCGCGGCGGCTCACCGACGACGTGATCGACACGGCCGCCAAACGCATGCCGCCGGAATACTACCGGCTGAACGGCGCCCGTCTCACCGCCGTGCTGAAGGTGCGGCGCGACGGTCTTCCGGATCTGGCGCGGCGTTGGTACCGGATCCTCGCCCAAGACGTGGATGTCTTCGCCACCGACGAACCGGACCGCCTCCACGTGAACCGCACGCGGGACGGCCTGGACCTGATCCTGGAGGATCGGGAAGGACACGTGCGGCTGCAGCGGCGGTTCCAGGGAAGCGAGACGCAGGAGGTGCGGGTCTACCTCGGTGGCGGCGACGACGTGGCCACCGTGCAGGGGACGGGCCCGATCACGCTGCGGGTCGTCGGCGGCGAGGGGGCCGACCTCCTCGACGACACCGAGGCCGGGCACACGCGCTTCTACGATTCCGCCGGCGAGAACGCGGTGCGTCATGGCCCCGGTACGAAGGTCGAGGAGCGCGCTTTCGACCGCCGCGGCATCGGCGAGCACGAGGCGCCCCGCGACTGGGGTGCGAAGTGGAGCCGTCCGTTCTGGGTGACGGCGGGGTCGGAGACCGGCCTCTTCGTCGGCGCCGGCCTCGCCCGCGAGACCTACGGCTTCCGACGCCACCCGTACGCGTCGCGCCAGGTCGTGCGCGCGGGATACGCGACGATCGCCGGCAAGTTCCGCGGCGAGTACATCGGCGATTTCCGCTGGCCGCAGTCGCGGGCGGGCATCGAGCTGTACGCCCGCGCGTCGGGCTTCGAGATGGTGCGCTTCTTCGGCTTCGGCAACGAGACGACGAACGAAGGCGGCGACGACTTCTACCGGGCCGAGCTGTCGCAGTACACGTTCCAGCCGGCGCTGCGTCTCGACTTCGGACGCCGCGCGCTCCTGCGCGTCGGACCCAAGGTGCGATACTCCGAGCTCCGCAACCCCGAGGGCCACTTCATCGCCGAGGTCCGTCCCTATGGCTACGGTGGCTTCGGCGAGGCCGGCCTCACCAGCAGCTTCGAGTGGGACACCCGGGACGACACCGAGGCCCCGCGCCGTGGCCTGGCCGTCCTCGTCGGCGGATCGACGTTCCCGCCGCTGTGGAACGTGACGAGCACCTTCGGCGAGGTCCACGCCGAGACCAAGGGCGTGGTGACCCTGCCGGTGTTCCTGCAGCCGGCGCTGGCGGCGCGCGTGGGCGGCAAGAAGGTCTTCGGCGACTACCCGTTCCACGAGGCGGCGTTCGTCGGCGGGTCCCGCCGCGAGCTCACCGTGCGCGGCCTGCGCGCGCAGCGTTATGCCGGCGACGCCTCGCTTTTCGGCAACGCCGAGCTGCGCCTGCGCCTGGGACGCGTGGCGGTCCTCGTGCCGACCGAGGTCGGCGTCTACGGCCTGGCGGACATCGGCCGGGTGTACAACGTGGGCGAGACCTCCGACCGCTGGCACCGCGCGGTCGGCGGCGGCGTGTGGATCGCACCGGTACGCCGCGGCAACACCCTCACGTTCTCCGCCGCAAGGAGCGAGGGGCGCACGGCCTACTATCTGACCACCGGCTTCCTATTCTGACCGGCGTGATTCGGGCAGCAGGCCGCCCACCGCCCAGCCGATGCAGCCGATGAGGGCGGAGAAGAGCGGGTTGGCGACGAGGGCGCCCAGGCGCCGGCCCATGGCCGCGGCGAAGGGGAGCGCCGCGGCCACGTTCAGTGCCCGGGGATGGTTGAAGTAGGTGTCGAGACCCGCGCCGTAGGACACTGCCGTCGCGAGCACGATGACGATCTGCGTGGCGAGGCCGAGCAGGTAGCCGAGGAGCGCGGCCTGGGCGAGGCGGTAGCCGAGCCACCGGCGGCAGAAGGCGCCGTAGAAGAGCACGCCGAAGACGGAGAGCGTCACCAGGCTGAAGACGTGATGCCCGCGCTCATACGGCACGCCGAAGGTGCCCATGAGCCAGCGCCCCAGGGTGACGATCGCGAGAAGGACGAGGTAGAGCCGCGCCAGCCTCAGGTATTCGCCCATCGATCCTCCGCTGCCGCGGCATGATAGCAGGCTGCGCCCTGTAACGAAGGGGCGCCTTACCCGTCAGTGTATAGTGAAGCGCTCGAGGGGTCGTCCGCCGAAACCTGAGAACGCGATGTTGGAAGTCCAGGACGACGTGCGGCCGGAGGAGCGTCGAGGGACGCTGAGCGCGTTCCTGACGCTGTTCGGCATCCTGGCCGCCCACACCGTCCTCGAGACCGCCCGCGACGCGCTGTTCCTCGCGCGCCTTCCACCCTCGCAGCTGCCGTGGGTCTACCTGGCGATGGCGGGCGTCGCCGTCGGCCTTTCGCAGGTGCGGTGGCGCGCGGGCCGGTCCTTCGTCGGCTCCGCCCAGCTTTCCGCCCTCCTGGCCGGCTGCAGCGCGGTGACGTTCGGCTTCTGGCTCACGGGGGGATGGACGCACCCGTGGATGCTCCGCGCCCTGTACATCTGGACGGGCCTCGTGGGGACCCTGGCCGGCCTCCAGTTCTGGCTCGTGCTGGGTGAGCTCTACACGATCTCGCAGGCCAAGCGGCTCTATCGCGTGATCGGCCTCGGGAGCCTCCTGGGTGCCGTCGCCGGCGCCGGCGTCGCGCGCCTGGCCAGCGCGTCGTTTCCCGCCGGGCAGCTCGTGCTGGTGGCGGCGGTCCTTCTCGCCGTGACCGCCGTCGGCCCCGCCCTCCTCTTGCGCTCGTCCTCGCATGCCGCGCTGCGGTCGGCGGAGCGGCGGACGAGCGCGGCGGAGGCCATCCGCTTCCTGCGCGATCAGCCGTACCTCACCCGCCTCGCCGGCTTCGTGTTGCTCTCGACGGTGGCGCTGACGCTGGCCGACTACGTCTTCAAGAGCAACGTCGCCCGCCACGTGCCCGCCGAGCACCTCGGCACCTTCTTCGCCACCTTCTACATGGTCCTCAACCTGCTCGCCCTGGCCGCGCAGCTCTTCCTCATGGGCTGGCTGTTGCGCGTCGCGGGCCTGCACCGCTCGCTGTGGCTGCTGCCGGCGCTCCTCTCCATCGGCGCGGCGGGAGTGGCCTTCGGCGGCGGCCTCGTCGCCGCCCTGCTCCTCAAGGGCGCCGACGGGACGCTGCGCCACTCGCTGCATCGCACGACCACCGAGCTGCTGTTCCTCCCGATCCCGGACAGCCTGCGCGCGCGGGCGAAGCCGGTCATCGACGTCGTCGGCCAGCGCGGCGGACAGGCGCTGGCCTCCATCTTCATCCTCGGTGAGATCAGCATGGGCCGGGGCGACACGGTGCTGGCGGCGGCCACCGCGCTGCTCGGCATCGTGTGGGTGGTGTGGGCGGCGGAGCTGCGCCCGCACTACGTCGAGGTGTTCCGGCGCGCGCTGCGCCAGGGGGCACTCAAGGATCGCGTGGACCTGCCGGAGCTGGACCTGGGCTCCCTCGAGGCCTTGATGGCCGCCCTCAACAGCGCCGACGACGGCGAGGTCACCGCCGGCCTCGACCTGCTCGAGACGGAAGGGCGCGCGCGGCTCGTGCCCGCGCTCATCCTCTACCACCCGTCCGCGCCGGTCGTGCTGCGCGCCCTGCGCCTCTTCGAGAAGTCGGGGCGCAAGGACTTCGTCCCCATCGCCGATCGTCTGTTCGGCCATCCCGATGCGGAGGTGCGGGCGGCGGCACTGCGCGCGCGGGTGGCCGCCGATCCCGACCGCGGCCGATTGGAGGGCGGCCTCCAGGACCCGAGCCCGCTCGTGCGCGCGACGGCTCTCGTCGGCTTGATCGCCCACCACTGGGCGCCGGGCAGCGCCTCCGAAAGCCTCGACGAGCTGATGGCCAGCGGCTCCCCGGAGGCGCGCGTCGCCCTCGTGCTCGCGATCGAGCGGAGGCCGGCGGAGATGTTCGAGGACGCGCTCGTCCGCCTGGCCGGGGACGACCTCGCCGAGGTCCGGCGTCACGCCGCCCATGCCATGCAGGCCTTGCCGCGCGAGAGATTCCTGCCGACCCTGGTGGCGATGCTGGCCTCGCGCGAGACGCGGGCCGACGCCCGGGCCGCCCTGCTCTCGTACGGGCCGACGGCGCTGCGCCGTCTCGCCTCGGCCCTGGCCGATCCCGAGGTGCCGCGGGAGACACGCCGCGAGCTGCCGCGCGCGATCGCCCTCTTCAACCCCACGAATGCCTCGCGCGTCCTGCTCCACCATCTGCCCGCGGAGACGGACGGGCACGTGCGGTTCCGCGTCATCAAGGCCCTGGGCCGCATCGGCGCCGATCATCCGGAGGTGGCGTTCGACCCGCGCCCGCTGGTGGAGGCGACCGGCCGGACGGTGGCGGCGGCGCTGCGCCTGGTTCACTGGAGCCTCATCCTCTCGCGCGGTCCGGCCGAGGATCGGCGGCGGGCGACGCCCGGGTACGAGCTGCTGCTCACGCTCTGCGCGGACAAACGCACACACGCCGTCGAGCGCGTGTTGCGACTGCTCGCCCTGCAGTACCGCGGCGAGGACTTCAAGCAGATCCACCGCGGCCTGCGCAGCCCGCAGCCCAAGGTGCGCTCGAGCAGCCGAGAGCTGCTGGAGAACCTGCTGGAGCCGCCGCTGCGCGACGGCGTCCTGGCCCTCGTCGACGACGTGCCGGAAGGCACCCGCCTCCTCCGCGGCCGCGCGTACTATCGCCCGTCGCCGCTGGGATACGAGGAGCTGCTGGCCCTGCTCCTCGACCAGACGAGCGAGACGGTGCGCTGCATCGCCGCCTACCACATCGCCGAGCTGGACCTGAAGGCGTTCCGGCCGCGCCTCGAGGCCTTGGACCCCGGCCGGGCCGGGTTCTTCGCCGCCCGCGTCATCGAGAGCGCGCTCCGTCTTCTTTCCGCCACCCCGGGACGGCTCGCCAATGCCTAGCGGAGTCCAGTCGATCGGTCTCGTCGAGCGGATCCTGCATCTCAAGAGGGTGGCCGTGCTCGCCGATCTGTCCGCGGCGGATCTCGCCGTCGTGGCCGGCCACATGCAGGAACGTTTCTTCGCACAGGGGAGCGTCCTGCTGCGGGAAGGGGAGCCGATCTCCGCGGTCTACCTCGTGGTGGACGGCGTCGTGCGCTGCGGGCGGCGCGGCCGACCGCTGGGCGACCTCGGCCCCGGCGACGGCGCCGTGGGCGGCTTCGCCGTCTTCGCGCGGGACGGGGACGGCATGGACGCCCGCGCCCTCACCGACGTGCTGACGTTGGAGATGGAAACCGACACCATCCTGGAGATCCTGGAGGATCGGTTCACGATCACTCAGCACGTGCTGCGGCAGGTGAGCGGCGTGCTCGTCGACCTCCTCGTACACACCCCGGCGCTGCTGGGTGCGGTGCCGAAGGTGCCTCGCCACGCCGCCATCCCCGAGCAGGACCTGAACCTCGTCGAGCGCCTGCTGTTCCTGCGGCAGTCGCCCGTATTCGAGGCCACGAGCCTGAACGCGCTGGCCGTGATGTCACGCTCGATGGAGGAGAGGTCGTTTGCCGCCGGCGAGACGGTGTGGCGCACCGGTGATCCTTCTGGATACGTCATGATGATCGTCAGCGGCTCCGTCGTCGCCGCGACGGCCGACGGCGGGCGGTTCACCCTCGGCCCAGGTACGCCGCTCGGTGCCGTCGAATCCCAGGCCGGACGCCCGCGGTGGTACGACGCGGTAGCCCAGACCCGCCTCGTCGCCCTGCGCGGGGACGTGCAGAAGCTCATCGACGTGATGGAGGACAACTTCGAAATGGCCTTGAACTTCCTCACCGTGATCTCGCGCTGGTTGCTCGCCAGCATCGAGGCCACCGAGGGCGATCTGCGGAGCTTCTTCGGCGGGCAGGCGTCCTCCTCGCGTCCGGCGGCGGAATGACAGTCGACCGCCCCGCGGGCCCCCTCGACCGCCTGCTGCGCGTCGTGAGCGACGTGCGCGCGGGTGAGGGCGTCACCGCCCTGCTGATGCTGCTGAACCTGTTCCTGCTCCTCGTCGGGTACTACGTGGTGAAGACGGTGCGCGAGCCGCTCATCCTGGACAGCCCGCCGCCTTCGTGGGTTCCGAGCGGGGCCGAGATGAAGACCTACGCCGCCGCCGGCCAGGCCGTGGTCTTGATGGGCTTCATCCCGCTCTACAGTTGGTTCGCCTCGCGCGTGGGACGGCTGAAACTGATCTTCGGCCTGATGCTGTTCTTCATCGTGAGCTTCGAGGCGTTCTACCTGGCGTCGAAGGTCGGTGTCCCCTATCTCAGCTTCGCCTTCTTCATCTTCGTCGGCATCTTCAGCAATGCGGCCATCGCGCAGTTCTGGTCCTTCGCCAACGACCTGTATCGCAAGAAGGACGGCGAGCGGCTGTTTCCGCTCATCGCGTTGGGCGCGACGGTCGGCAGTCCGGTCGGTGCCAAGGCCGCGGGCTGGTTCTTCGAGGCTGGCGTCGGCGCCTACGAGATGCTGCACGTCACCGCCGTCCTGCTGGCGGCCCACCTCGGCCTTTATTGGATCGTGCAGCAGCGGGAGTCCCGGGGGCACGACGAGCCCGCGGCCACGACGCCGCTGGCCGCGGGCGCAGGCGGTCTGCCGCTCATCTTCCGGAGCCGCTACCTTGGTCTCGTGGCGCTGCTCATCGTGGTGCTCAACATCGTCAACACCACCGGCGAGTACCTCATCGATCGGTCGCTGCTGGCGGCCGCGGACCAGGCGGCGGCCGTCACCGCCGACTTCAACCGCAGCGCTTTCATCGGCAGCTTCAAGGGTGATTACTTCTTCTGGGTGAACGTGACGGCGGTCGCCCTGCAGGCGCTGCTGGTGTCGCGCCTGGTGAAGTACGCGGGCCTGGCCGGCGTGATCCTGCTCCCGACGTTCATCGCCTTCGGCGCCTACGGCCTCATCGCCCTGGGGGCGGGCTTCGTGGCCGTGCGGTGGGCGAAGACGGCGGAGAACGCGAGCGACTACTCGATCATGAACACCGCGCGGCAGATGATCTGGCTGCCCACGAGCCGCGAGGAGAAGTACAAGGCCAAGCAGGCGGTCGACACCTTCTTCGTCCGCATCGGCGACGTGTTGTCGGCCTTCGTGGTGCTCGCGGGTACGGCCTGGCTGGCCCTCGGCCTGCGCGGCTTCGCCGTGGCCAACCTCGCCTTCGTTGCTCTCTGGCTGGGGGTGGCGTTCGTGCTCCTGCGCGAGCATCGGCGGCTCAGCGAGCGCGCCGAGGAGAAGGCGGCATGACCGCGCGCCGGGCCTTCGCTTTGGCGCTGGCGCTGGCCGCGCCGGGCGCGGCGGAAGACGGCGTGCCGGCGACGACGAAGACAGTCGTGGCCGGCGAGCGCTATCGGGCCGGCGCGCTGCATCGCTTCGTGACCGGCAGCGAGTACCGCCAGCTCTGGACGGCGCCGGTCGAGATCG
>Ga0075428_100008825_pt1 | contig 11185 bp, 9 predicted proteins | sample RhiMetdeltSRZDD2_FD_75291 | JGI IMG/M metagenome (GOLD analysis project Ga0075428, IMG submission 75291) | Populus rhizosphere microbial communities from Tennessee, USA - Rhizosphere MetaG P. deltoides SRZDD2 | ecosystem: Host-associated > Plants > Roots > Rhizosphere > Soil | place: USA... | reverse complement strand
TCCATGAACTGTTCACCGAGCGGTTCTGGCAGAATCACCCGCTCGGCCGGCCGATCCTCGGCTCAAAGGAAACCGTCGAGTCGCTGTCCGCCGACGGGCTCCGCCGCTACTTCACGACCGCGTACAGCGCACCCAACCTGATTGTCGCGACGGTCGGCAATATCGAGCACGAACAGGTGCGCGACCTGGTGGCCCGGACCTTCGAAGGGCTGCCGAAGATCGCGGATCGGCTCGCCGACCACCCTCCTCGCGTCGTTCCGCACGTACTGATCCGCAACAAAGAGCTCGAGCAGAGCCACGTCTGCCTCGGCACCAGCGGGTACCAGCAGGACCACGAGGACCGCTATTCCAGCTACGTGCTGAATACGGTGCTGGGCGGATCGATGAGCTCGCGCCTATTTCAAAACGTCCGCGAAAAACGCGGGCTGGCGTATGCGGTGTTCAGCGGACTGAGCGCCTACCGGGACGCAGGTTCGGTGACGATTTATGCGGGGTGCGCCAACGATGCGGTCGGCGAGCTGATCGACGTGGTGATCGCCGAGCTGCGCCGGCTGAAGGACGACCCGATCCCGGATTCCGAGCTGCGGCGGGCCAAGGATCATCTCAAGGGCAGCCTGATGCTGAACCTCGAGAGCACGTCGAGCCGGATGTCGCACATCGCCCGGCAGGAGATCTACTTCGATCGCCAGTTCGGGCTGGACGAAACGCTCGAAGGCGTGGAACGCGTGAGCTGCGCCGACGTGCAGCGCGTCGCGCGCGATTTGTTCGCGGATGGGGCGCTCGCCGCGACGGTGCTCGGCGCCGTCAACGGTCTGCAGCTGCCCCCGGAGAGGCTGGCGCTCGGGTAAATGCCGCATCGATGATTGGACGCTACACCAGTCCTGAAATGGGTCGCATCTGGAGCGACCAGCGCAAGTACGAAACCTGGCTGCAGGTCGAAGCGGCTGCCGCCGACGCAATGGCGCGTGCCGGCATCATCCCCGCGGACGCGGCCCGGGACATCCGGGAGCGCGGCCGGTTCGATCTCGAGCGCATCGACGAAATCGAGCAGGTCACCCAGCACGACGTCATCGCCTTCACCACCGCCGTCGCCGAGCACGTCGGTCCCTCCGCCCGCTGGCTTCACTTCGGTCTGACCTCTTCTGACGTCATCGATACCGCCCAGGCGCTGCAGATGCGCGATGCCTGCGACCTGATCCTCGCCGGGCTCGATCGCCTGATGCAGGCGGTCCGGCAGCGCGCCGACGAGCATCGCCGCACGCCCATGATCGGCCGCACGCACGGCGTTCATGCCGAGCCGATGACCTTCGGCCTGAAACTCGCGCTGTGGTACGCCGAGCTGACGAGAGACGTCAACCGGGTACACCGGGCCCGCGAAACGGTATCGGTCGGAAAGCTCTCGGGCGCGGTCGGCACGTTCGCGCACCTGCCGCCGTCGATCGAAGCCGACGTCTGCCGCAGCCTTGGTCTCGAGCCGGCGCCGGTCGCATCGCAGGTGATTCAACGCGACCGCCACGCGGAGCTGCTGAACGCGCTGGCTATCACCGCCTCGTCGCTCGAAAAATTCGCGCTGGAGATTCGCGGCCTGCAGAAGACGGAGATCGGCGAAGTCGAGGAACCGTTCGCCAAAGGGCAGAAGGGCTCTTCGGCGATGCCGCACAAGCGCAATCCGATTGGCTGCGAGCAGATCGTCGGCCTGGCGCGGCTGGTGCGGGCCAATGCCGGAGCTTCACTCGAGAACAACGCGCTGTGGCACGAACGCGACATTTCCCATTCGTCGGTAGAACGCGTGATCATCCCTGACAGCTTCATCGCGCTTGATCACATGCTGCGGCGATTCACGCGCATCGTCAGCGGGATGGTGGTCTATCCCGAGCGAATGCGCGAGAATCTCGATCGTTCGCGCGGCGTGGTGTTTTCCGGCACGGTGCTGCTCGAGCTGGCAAGGCGGGGCGTCTCGCGGGAACAGGCCTACGAATGGGTGCAGCGCAACGCCATGCGCGCCTTCAACGAGAAGCGCGACTTCAAGGCGCTGCTGCTGGCCGATCGGGACATCACGTCGGTGCTGCCGCCCGGGGATGTCGAACGCGCCTTCGATCTCGATGACCAGCTGCGGCACGTCGACGACATCTTCGGCCGCGTATTCCAGGAGGTAACCGTCTGATGCGGGCGCGTGTGTTCGTGACCCTCAAGCCGTCGGTGTTCGACCCGCAGGGGACGACGGTCGCCGAGGCGCTGCATACTCTCGGCTACGCGGCGGTCAAGGACGTCCGCCAGGGCAAGTATTTCGAGCTCGACATCGACGCGCAGACGGCTGACGAGGCGCGTCGGCTTGCGGCCGAGGCGGCTGACAAGCTGCTCGCGAACCCTGTGATCGAGAGCTACCGCATCGAAGTGGATTCCGAGACCCGTGGCGCCGGGGCCGCAGCCCAGGCGGGAGCCGTGAGATGAAATTCGCCGTCGTTGTCTTCCCGGGATCGAATTGCGATCACGATGCCTATCACGCCGCCAAACACGTGCTCGGCCAGGACGCGGTGTTCGTCTGGCACAAGGAGACCAGCCTGCAGGGCGCCGACGCGATCATCCTGCCAGGCGGGTTCGCCCACGGCGATTACCTGCGGACCGGCGCGATCGCGCGATTCTCACCGATCATGCCCGAGGTGAAACGCTTTGCCGACGCCCGCGGCCCCGTCCTCGGCATCTGCAACGGCTTCCAGGTGCTGCTGGAAGCGGGTCTGCTGCCGGGTGCGATGCTCCGCAACCGCAGCGTGAAGTTCCAGTGCGAGCACGTCATCGTCAAAGTGGAACACACGGATACGCCGTTCACGTCGGCCTGTCGTCCGGGACAGCTGCTTCGGATTCCAATCGCGCACGGCGAAGGGAACTACTACGCCGAGCCCGCTGTCGTGGAACGGCTCGAGAAGAATCGCCAGGTCATCTTCCGCTATACGACCAGCGAAGGCGCTGTCACCCCGGAGGCCAACCCGAACGGATCGGTCAATAACATCGCCGGACTCTGCAGCGAGAACCGCAACGTCGTTGGACTGATGCCGCATCCTGAACGCGCCTGTGAGCTGGCCGTCGGCAGCGCCGACGGCCTGGCCGTCCTCGTCTCGGCCGTCAAGTCGGTCACCGAGGGCATATTCCCGGCGAAGGCAGTCGCCGTGGCGCGATGACCGCGACCGACGAGGTTCTCCAGCGGCACGGGCTCACCCGCGAGGAGTACCAGCGCATCCTCGAGATGCTCGGCCGCGAGCCCACCATTACCGAGCTCGGAATCTTCTCGGTGATGTGGTCGGAGCACTGCAGTTACAAAAGCTCGCGCGTGCACCTCAAGACGCTCCCGACCACCGGCAAGCGGGTGCTGCAGGGCCCCGGGGAGAATGCCGGCGCGGTCGATATCGGCGACGGTCTGGCTGCCGTCTTCAAGATCGAATCCCACAATCATCCATCTTTCATCGAGCCGTACCAGGGTGCGGCGACCGGCGTCGGCGGCATCATTCGCGACATCTTCACCATGGGAGCGCGGCCGATCGCACTGCTAAACTCGCTTCGGTTTGGCCCGCTCGACGACCCGATCGTGCGGCGGACATTCGCGGGCGTCGTCGCCGGGATTGCCGGCTATGGCAACAGCATCGGCATTCCCACCGTCGGCGGCGAAATCGCCTTCGACGAGAGTTACACGGGCAATCCGCTGGTGAACGTCTTCTGCCTCGGCATCTCGAAGGCCGACGAGATCATCAAAGGCGTGGCGTCAGGCTCCGGCAACGCCGTCTATTACGTCGGCGCCAAGACCGGTCGCGACGGGATCCATGGCGCGACGATGGCATCGGCAGAATTTGACGAGAAGTCTGCGGAGAAGCGGCCGGCGGTACAGGTGGGCGATCCCTTCATGGAAAAGCTGCTGCTCGAGGCATGCCTCGAAGTGATGCAGACCGACGCGCTCGTCGGCATCCAGGACATGGGCGCTGCCGGACTCACCTGTTCGACCTGCGAAATGGGATCGCGCGGCGGCGCCGGCGTCGAGATCGACGTGGCGATGGTGCCGCAACGCGAATCGGGCATGACGCCGTACGAAATCATGCTTTCCGAATCGCAGGAGCGGATGCTGCTCGTCGTCAAGCGCGGGCGCGAAGCGGAAGTCGAGCGCATCTTTGACAAGTGGGATCTGCACGCAGTGCATATCGGTGAAGTGACGGCCGACGGCCGGATGCGCGTCAAAGACCACGGCGCGGTCGTCGCCGACATTCCCACCCAGGCGCTGACCGACGAGGCGCCGCTGTACAAGCGCCCGATGGCGCAGCCGGCCTACCTGGCGGACGCACAGCAGTTGTCGCTCGCGTCGCTCGGCGCGCCGCCGCCCGCGTCGACTGTTTTCCGCCAGCTGCTCGCATCGCCTGGCATTGCCAGCAAGCGCTGGGTGTACAGGCAGTACGACCACATGGTTCGTACAAACACGCTCGTCGTTCCTGGTATGGGCGCTGGCGTGGTGCGAATCAAGGAAACGCGCCGGGCGCTCGCGCTGTCAGTCGACGGCAACGGACGCTTCGTCTACCTGGATCCGTTCCTCGGCGCCCAGCTGGCGGTGGCCGAAGCGGCGCGAAACGTCGCGTGTGCCGGCGGGCTCCCGATCGGCGCCACCAATTGCCTCAACTTCGGCAACCCGGAGCGGCCCGAGATCATGTGGCAGTTCGCGCGCGCGGTCGAAGGGATCGGCGCGGCATGCCGCGCCCTCGACATCCCCATCACGGGCGGCAACGTCAGCCTTTACAACGAGACCGACGGCAAGGCGATCCTCCCGACGCCTGTCCTTGGCGTCGTCGGGTTGATCGAAGACGCGAGCACCGTGATCCGCCGAACCTTCCGCAATGACGGCGACGCCGTCATGCTTCTTGGCGATGGCGCCGAAGAGCTGGGCGGCAGTGAGTATCTGAAGGTCGTCCACGGACTGGTGAAAGGGCTGCCGCCGAAGCTCGATCTCGCGCGGGAGGCGGCGCTGCAGCGCGTCCTGGTGAAAGGTGTGGCGACCGGGCTGATCCGATCCGCGCACGACTGCGCCGAGGGCGGCTTCGGCGTCACGCTCGCCGAGTCCTGCTTCGATACCGGCCTGGGTGCCGTGGTTGATGTGCCCGCCGTTGAGGGAGCGGTCGCCTCGTTCGCGGATATCGCGACGCTCTTCGGCGAATCGGCGTCGCGTGTCGTGGTTTCGGTGGATAGCGCACGAACCGCTGAGCTGGAAGCGCTGGCGACTGAGAGCGACGTGCCCGTCGACGTCATCGGGCGAGTCGGGGGAAGCCGTATTCGTATCGCAATCGATGGGCGCGAGGTGATTGACGAGCCGCTCGCGGACGCCGAACGCGTCTGGGCGGGCGCGATCGACCACTACTTCGAATCCCGGCGCGCAATCGCGTAAGGCCGTACACTGAAGGGACTCCATGTTCGATAAGTTTCGCGAAGAGTGCGGCGTCTTCGGAATCTTCGGCCACACAGAGGCCGCGAACCTCACCTACCTCGGCCTGTACGCGCTGCAGCATCGCGGACAGGAGAGCGCGGGGATCGCCGCGTCTGACGGAGTCCAGATCCGTCACCGCAAGGCGATGGGGTACGTCAACGAGGCGTTCAGCGCGGAGTCGCTGGCCGGCCTGACAGGGAACCTGGCCATCGGGCACGTGCGCTACTCGACCGCTGGCGAGAGCAAGCTCTCGAATGCGCAGCCGATCGTCGTCGACAGCGTGCATGGCCAGTTCGCGATTGGCCACAACGGCAATCTGGTGAACGCCGGCGAACTGCGCGACGAGCTGGTCCGCGAGGGCGCCATTTTCCAGACCAACAGCGATACCGAGGTCGTCGTCCACCTGTTCGCGCGTTCGCGCTCCGACAACACCGAGGCGGCGATCGTCGACGCCATCTCCCAGGTGCGCGGCGCGTTTTCCTTCATCATGCTGACGAAGGACCGCGTGATTGGCGTGCGCGATCCCCACGGTTTCCGCCCGCTGGCGCTGGGACGGCTGGGCGAGGCGTGGGTCATGTGCTCGGAGACCTGCGCGCTCGATCTGATCGGGGCAACCTACGTGCGCGACGTCGAGGCCGGCGAGATCGTCGTACTCAGTGCGTCAGGTATGAAGTCGATCAAGCCGTTTGCCCCCGCGCCCTCGGCCCAGTGCGTCTTCGAGCACGTCTACTTTGCGCGGCCCGACAGCTATGTGTTCGGGGAAAGCGTCAACGAAGTGCGCACCGACCTCGGCCGGCGGCTTGCGCGGGAGTCTCCCGCGGATGCCGACGTTGTCGTGCCGATTCCCGACTCGGGCGTGTGCGCCGCCGTCGGCTTCGCCGAAGCTTCGGGTATTCCGATGCGAATGGGGCTGATCCGCAACCACTACGTCGGCCGGACCTTCATCCAGCCGCAGCAGTCGATTCGCCACTTTGGCGTGAAGGTGAAGCTCAATCCGGTGCGCAGCATCATCGAGGGCAAGCGGGTCGTCCTGGTGGACGACTCGATCGTGCGCGGGACGACGAGCCGGAAGATTGTCCGCATGGTGCGCGCCTCTGGCGCGCGAGAAGTCCACATGCGCATCAGCTGCCCGCCGACGATATCGCCCTGCTTCTACGGTGTTGACACGCCGCGCCGTTCAGAACTGATCGCTGCGACCCACACCATGGAAGAAATCCGCAAGTATCTCGACGCCGACAGCGTGGCGTATCTGAGCCTCGAGGGGCTGGCGGCGGGCGTCAAGGGCGGGCGCTCGAAGTACTGCACGTCGTGCTATACAGGCGTCTATCCGGTGGCGTTCCCCCGCGACGAAGCCGCCTACCTGCAGCTGGCCTTGAAACTCAACCCTGAGCTGGAGAAGGATACGGTCGCGAGCTGACGCCGTGGCGCTACGACTGATCGGATCGGTTTTTCTTGTTCTTCTGGTGGCCGTCCGCGCTCCGGCGCAGGACGCGCCCGCCGCTGCCCTCACTAAGCAGATCGACGCGCTCTCGGCCTTCGAATTCCCGACTCGGATGAATGCCGCGCGAATGATCCGCCGGACCGCCGCGACCGAAGCCGTGCCGGCACTTTCGCGCGCGGTCCGAATGCATGCCGACCAGTTTGTCCGCTACCGCGCGCTGGTGCTGCTGTCCTCGTTCAACGACCCTGGCACGGCCGCCATCATGCGCGGGCTGCTGGCCGACCGTAACGACCGCGTCCGCGAAGTCGCCTATCGCTGGTTCGAGGGGCATCCGGAACCGGCGCTGCACGACACGCTGCTCGCGGCGCTGAATACCGAACAGGCCGAGTTCGTTCGCCCTGCCCTCGTGCGCGCCCTTGCCGCGCACGCCGACACCCCAGCGATCCAGCGCGCACTCGTAGCGGAAGCCGGGCGCGGCTTCGACTTCTTCCGCAGCGCGGTCATCGGCGTGCTCGGCGAAAAGCGTGCCACCTACGCAGTCAACGCGATCATCCCGATGGTCAGCCTCGATGGACCGCTTCAGGACGACGCCATTCTTGCGCTGGGACGGATTGGCGATCGGACAGCGGTGCCCGCGCTGGCGTCGCTGACGAAGGTACCGCCCGAGGCGACGCCGGCGCTGCAGGCGGCGCAATGCCTGCTCGGTGACAAGTGCGAGGAGCGCATCGCGTGGTTGGCGCAGGCGGCTCGGACCGAAACCCGCCCGATCGTATTGAGGGCCTCGATCGCCACCCTCGGCGTCCTTGCCGCCGCGGGTCATGCCCCCGCCGTCGACGCGCTCTTTGATCTCGAACGCACGACGCCTCGGCTGAGAGGCGACGTCGCGATCACGTTGTCGACAATGGCGCTGCGCCAGCCGCGGGAGACGATCGTGTGGCTCGGGAAGGCGCCCGCCGAGCGACGGGCGCGCGCCCTCGAGCTGCTGCATGAGGGATTCGACAGCCTCGAGGAAGACTTCGCCGAAGAGCAGTTCTATGCCGCTACCCGGGCCACGTACTGGGCAGCGCCCGAGGGGTCGGATCAACGCACGCTCACGGCTTCCCTGATCGAGACGCTCGAGTTCTGAACATGGACTACAAGAGCGCCGGGGTCGACATCGACGCCGGCCACGACACTGTGCGTCGCATCCGCGCGCTCGCGCGCTCGACCTTCACGTCCGGCGTCCTGTCTGAAATCGGCACCTTCGGCGGGCTCTTCCAGCTCGAGCCTGGCCGGTTTCGCGAACCGGTCCTCGTGTCCAGCGCCGACGGCGTCGGTACCAAGCTGAAGATCGCGTTTCTCACCGGACGTCACAATACGGTCGGCGCCGACCTCGTCAACCACTGCGTCAACGACATCCTGATGCTGGGGGCCGAGCCGCTGTTCTTCCTGGATTATCTGGCCACCGGCCGGCTGTCGCCGGAGGTCGCGGAGAGCATCGTCGCCGGCATCGCCAGCGCCTGCCGCGACAACGGCTGTGCGCTGCTCGGCGGCGAGACGGCCGAGATGCCGGGTTTCTATGGCGATGGCGAATACGATCTCGCCGGGTTCATCGTCGGCGTGGCCGAGAAGAGTCGGCTGATCAACGGGCGGGCGATCGCCGTCGGCGACCTGCTCGTCGGCGTTCCGTCATCCGGCCTGCATACGAACGGCTATTCGCTCGCTCGCCGCATTGCGTTCGATCAGCTCGGCCTGACGGTTGATCGACACATCCCGGAGCTCGGGCGCACGCTCGGTGAGGCCTTCCTCGCGCCCCACCGGTCGTATCTCCCGCTCGTGCGTCCGCTGCTCGACGGCGGCCGCATCAAGGGCCTTGCGCACATCACTGGAGGAGGTATCACCGATAACCTGCCGCGCGTGCTCCCGCACGGCACGGCGGCGGTCGTGGACGCCGCCTCGTGGGAAGTGCCGCCCCTCTTCCGCTGGCTGCGGCACAACGGGCGCGTCCCAGCCGATGACATGATGCGCACCTTCAATATGGGCATCGGTCTGATCATCGTCACCGCGCACGACAAAGCCGAGCAGCTGATCGAGGAGCTCGCCGCGCGCGGCGGCCGCGACGCGCGCGTGATCGGCGAGGTCGTCCCCGGCGAACCGCCTTCCGTCACCTACACCAACCTGTCGTGAACCGGCGCCTTGGCGTCCTGATCTCGGGGCGCGGCAGCAACCTTCAGGCACTGATCGACGCCGTTGGCGACGGGCGCCTCGAGGCAACGATTGCGGTTGTCATCTCGAATCGCGAGGATGCCCAGGGGCTGGCACGCGCCCGGGAGGCCGGCATCGAGGCGATCTGCATCAGCCACAAGGGATGGCCCTCACGCGCCGACTACGACAGGGCGCTGATCGAGGCGCTGAGAGCACGCGAAGTGGGCCTCGTCTGCCTTGCCGGCTTCATGCGCATCTTTGCTGGGCCGATGATCGACGCGTTTCCGAACCGCATCCTCAACATTCACCCGGCGCTGCTGCCGTCGTTTCCGGGTGTCGACGTCCAGGCGCAGGCGATCGAGTATGGCGTGAAAATCAGCGGCGTGACCGTGCATATCGTGACGCGCGAACTCGATGCCGGGCCGATCGTTCTTCAGCGAGCGGTGCCCGTTCTGGATGACGACACGCCGGACACGCTGGCCGCCCGGATTCTCGTCGAGGAGCATCGCGCGTATCCCGAGGCGGTGCAGATGATCCTGGATGGTGGATGGCGTGTCGACGGACGCCGGTTTATCAGATCTGTGACCGCCGCTTCAGGCTGATCATGGCGACTTCGGGCGGACAGTTAATCCTGATTGGGACGTAAACCGTCCCGATTCCCCGGCTGACGAAAATCGACGTGTTCTCGCGCGATCCCAGCCCCTCGAGGACGGGGAAGCGGCGTCGCGCCACGGCGCCGACGCCCGGGAGGACGACCTGGCCGCCGTGGGTATGCCCCGAGAGCACGGCCGGAATGTCGAATGCCGCGGCTTCCGTCAGGCGGCGCGGGTCATGCGCGAGAAGGATCACCGTCGCCGTGGCATTGCGAAGCACCCTGGCCAGATCCTGCGGCCGTCGCGTCCAGAACCGAAGTCCCGCCAGCTCGAGCCGTTCTCCGCGGATGTCGAGCTTGGTCCGCGCGTCTTTCAGCACCTCGATGCCGCGGTTCGACAGCGCCGCGGGCATATCGCGGTCGTCGTCGTGATTGCCGAGGATCGCGAACACGCCGTGCGGCGCCTTCAGCGGCGCCAGCAGCTCTGCGACCGGCTCGACGAATGCGCGATCTCCGAAGGTCACGTAGTCGCCGCCGAGCACGATCAGATCGGGCCGCTGCGCCAGCAGCAACTCAACCGCGCGGGTCACGTCGTCGGCGGGCACCATGCCGCTGTGGTGAATGTCCGTGAGCAGACCGACGCGAAGCCCGTCGAGTGCGGGCGGCAGGCCGGAAACCGGCAGCGCCGCCTCGGTGACGCCGATCTGATGCCGTTCGAACGCGACGCCGTACGTCGTGGCTCCGGTCACGGCGCCGATGCCGGTGACGAGCAGGCCTTTGATCGCCGCGCGGCGGGTAAGAAGCATTACGGTTTACCCCGAGCTCAGTCGAGGGGCTTGCCCCGAGCGAGCTCGCGTATCACCCCGAGTCGGGGGGCCGGTTTATAGTAGCGGCTGATGGACCTGTATGGCGAGCTTGAGTGGCGCGGGCTCGTGTACGACGCGACCGAGGGACTTCGCGACGTCCTGTCGCGCGAAGCCGTCATCGTGTACGCCGGCTTTGACCCGACCGCTGCGAGTCTTCACGTCGGCCACATGCTGCCGATTCTCTCGCTGGCGCGCTTCCAGAGGTTCGGTCACTCCCCGATTGCCGTGGTCGGCGGTGGAACCGGACTGATCGGCGATCCAAGCTTCAAAGCGGCGGAGCGCGCGCTTCTGACGATCGATCAGGTTGAAGCCAACGTTGCCGGGATCCGGCAACAGCTTGCGCGATTCCTGGATTTCGAGCGCGGCACCGCCCCAGCCCGCCTCGTCAACAACGCCGAATGGCTGATGAAGCTGGGCGCCATCGAGTTCATGCGCGACGTCGGCAAGCATTTCACCGTCAACGCGATGATGGCGAAAGAATCAGTGAGACGACGTGTCGAGGGCACTGAGGGCATTTCGTACACCGAGTTCAGCTATCCGCTCCTTCAGTCGTACGACTTCCTGGTCCTCTACGATCGATTCACTTGCACGCTGCAGGTCGGTGGCAGCGATCAGTGGGGCAATATCACGGCCGGCATGGACTTGATCAG
>Ga0075428_100008823_pt1 | contig 11187 bp, 8 predicted proteins | sample RhiMetdeltSRZDD2_FD_75291 | JGI IMG/M metagenome (GOLD analysis project Ga0075428, IMG submission 75291) | Populus rhizosphere microbial communities from Tennessee, USA - Rhizosphere MetaG P. deltoides SRZDD2 | ecosystem: Host-associated > Plants > Roots > Rhizosphere > Soil | place: USA... | reverse complement strand
TTTAGTAATCCGCTGAACGGCCCTCGCCGGCGGGCGCAGCCAGGAAATGCTTCTGCCGATCGACAGCGCTGACCGGTCAATGGTCTCAAAGGCGGGGTCGTAATGAGCCCGAAGCTCTCGACTGGATTTCGCCGCCCTTGATGCGTTTAGCGCGTCTTTGAGTTTTGTGTCGGTGCTTCTAAAGACGAGCGGCGCGTGCGCGGTGTCTTTCATCATCTCGGACATACGCTCGAACAGGGCCCCGAAATACCAGGCAGGATGCTCGGCTATTACTTCGAGGCTTCTTCGGAGCCGCTCGCGGTCCCGTTTTATGCCGTCTGGAGAGGCCCAGGATCCACCATAACTCGGGTTGTCATACAGAGCGACCTCGTGCAGGATCACTTCGTCATCGGTAGTCGCGCCAAATCGGCCACCGCTTGCATCGCCAAGCCCCTCCCACATATTCAAACCTACGCCGATTTGTATAGGAACGAACTCACCAAACAACAAATAGTTGCGTATGGTAATCGGGGCTATAGTGAGAAACGAGACCAGTGCGACAACTGCAGCATTGAGAATCGGCCGCCTCCTCCGGGATGAGATGATTACCAATCCGACTGCAGTGAATAATCCCAACAACATCGGATTGGGTCTGACCCATGCGGACACTCCGATCATCAACCCTGCAATCGCGTAAATCCACAGAGCCCCCCGTCGTTGACGCCCTGCCCTCACGATCAAGTACATCGCGATCAAAATCGGAAGTGCACAGAGTGAATCGCTGAGAATCAGATTCGAGTAATAGGACAGATGATGTGAAACGCCGGAAAGCAACCCCGCGGCAATGCCGACGCGCCAACTTATCAGATTGCCAACAATCAAAAACATCAGCACCGGAGAAACTGAGTTGATCAGATTCTGAACCAGCTGAACCGTAAAGTAGCTTCTGCCGCTAAGTGAGTAGACTCCGCTTAGAAATATTGAATACGCAGGTGCGTGAGACAGGATAGAGGTATCCGAGGGATCCGGGATGTTGGGCATCAGAATGCCCTGTCCCGCCACAATCGATACCGCACGGGAATCGAAGTCGCTGGACATCACTGAACCAGGCTGGTCGGCGGTGTGCATGGTGGGTTCGAGATCCACCGCCTGTAGCGACTTTACCGAAAAGGAGATCGCGAAGATCAAGAAGCCGATCGCCCACTTTATCTTGACGCTCAGGGATTGGCGGGTTCCCAGCGTAGTGCAAAGCCAGCGTCTAAAAGCAAATCTGTATGTCCCTAACGTCATTGATCAACGTCTCGAACGCGAGACGCCGAGATTCTAAGTTAGGCTTTTGCCGCAAAGCAAAGGCGCGTCAGGTTTTCGCATACCCAAATTTTTTCCGAAAAATGGGTATGCGTGAAACCTAGCTTACCGAACTTCCTTGACTCCGATGAAGCGAGATACGATATTGGCTCTCAAGCTCCCAAGCCGGGATGCCGCGACGAAAGGTTGGATTCTAAATGACGGGACCTGACTTCCAGGACGTGTTGAGGGCGCGCCGACGGATCAGTCCTTATCTTTGGCGCACGCCGATGCATTCCTATCCGGCGATCAACGAGCTGATCGGCGCAAACATCTTTATCAAACACGAAAACTATCAACCGGTTGGCGCGTTCAAAGTCCGGGGCGGAATCAATCTCATCTCACAGCTGAATCCCGAAGAGCGCAAGCGAGGAGTCATCGCAGCCTCTACCGGCAATCATGGTCAGTCGGTCTCTTATGCCGCCCGTTTGTTCGACGTCAAGGCGCGAATTGTCGTGCCGGAAGCCGCGAATCCCGGAAAGGTCGCTGCAATGCGGGGGATGGGAGCCGAAGTAATCCTCCACGGAGAACGGTTCGATCAAGCCCGGCTTCACTGTGAAGCTCTCGCTCGCGAACATGGCTATCGCTACATTCATTCCGGCGACGAACCGTTGTTGATCGCCGGCGTTGCTACTCAAGCGCTTGAAATGCTCGAGGATGAGCCGAGCCTTGAGGTTATCATCGTTCCGGTCGGCGGAGGCAGCGGCGCTGCGGGCGTGTGCATCGCGGCTAATGCGATCAACCCAAACATTCGAGTCGTGGGTGTGCAGTCAGAATCGTCGCCGGCGGCCTATCAGTCGTGGCTGGGAAAGCGGCTGGTCGAAGCTCCCAACAAAACGTTTGCCGAGGGGCTTGCAACTGGCACCGCGTTCGGCCTCCCGCAGGCAATCCTTTGGGAACGCTTGAGAGAGTTCATTCTTGTTGACGATGAAGAGATAATGCGAGCAATGGTGTGGATGGTTGAACGTGCGCACTCGCTGGCCGAGGGTGCGGGGGCAGCGGCTTTGGCCGCCGCTTACCGCATGCGAGATGATCTTGCGGGTAAGAAGGTAGGGCTGGTTTGCTCGGGAGGCAACACGTCATTGGAGCATCTGAAGCTCGCGCTCAGCTTTGTTTGAAGAGGTAGCATGGACTTTAGTGTGTGTGCGTTGAGCTCCATTCGCTTGAGCTTGAAAAACATTTAGCATCATCCGAGTAATCTTGCACACCAGATAGCGTTGAATTAATCGCGAGTCGTCTTCCGTCTATTGTGTAAGAGGGTTTCGCTTCGGTTGACCCCATGCTGGTCTTGTCTCACACAGAAAGGACTTTCTGATGGCTAACTTCCTATCGAACACTTTTGGCCGCCTCACTGGTTTCCTAACCGGGGGAACTCCGTGGTTTAAGCTGCCACCGCTCCTGGGTCTTCCCAAGGTCTTTAGCATTCGGAAGAAGATGCGATCCGACAATCTCTACGACACCGGAAAAATCGATCCAATTGAAGTGCCGCCTCTGGGGAAGCCGGGCGAGCGCGAACGGGCATCGCGAACCGTTGATGGCACCTACAACGATCTGGAGCAGCCGAGGATGGGAAGCGCGGGAGCTCGCTTTGGTCGCAACGTACCGCTCGATCGCACTACGGTAGACAGCGCAGCGCTGCTCACGCCGAGCCCGCGAACGGTCAGCCTCGAATTGATGACCCGGGATCAGTTTCAGCCCGCTGAATCGCTCAATCTGCTGGCGGCCGCTTGGATTCAGTTTGAAGTTCACGATTGGATGAGTCACGGGAACAACGACAAAGACATGCCATTCGAGATACCGCTTGCGGACGACGATCCCTGGCCCGAGCGCCCGATGCAGATCCGCCGCACACGACACGACCCGACGCGAAGGCCCGGCTCGCCCAGCCCGATCCCTACCTACTCCAACACCGAGACGCATTGGTGGGACGGCTCACAGATATACGGCAGCGATCTCGAGACACAGATCAAAGTGCGTCTTGGTGTTGACGGCAAGCTTAAGTTGGGGAGCGACAACCTTCTGCCGGTCGATCCGCACTCGGGCATCGAGGTATCGGGCGTCACAGGCAACTGGTGGGTTGGGCTTGCGATGCTGCACACGTTGTTCACGCTGGAGCACAACGCTATCTGCGACCGGCTGAAGTCAGAATTCAAAACATGGACCGATCAGGAACTGTTCGATCGAGCGCGGCTGATCAACGCAGCTCTAATTGCAAAGATTCACACGGTCGAATGGACGTGCGCAATAATTGCGCATCCCACAGTCGTCAGAGGCATGAACGCCAACTGGGAAATAATCCGCAAGTCCAAAGCCGATCATCACGCGGCGCCCTATTCGATCACCGAAGAGTTCGTCGCAGTCTATCGAATGCATCCGCTTATGCCCGATGACTTCACGTTTCGATCTTTTTCAAACGGCACTATAGTTGAAGAACGATCGCAACCCGACATCTCGTCCGCTCACGCTCGAGAGTTGATGACAAAATTCTCGATGTCGGATTTGTTCTATTCATTCGGAGTGATGCATCCGGGAGCGATCAGGCTGCACAACTATCCCCGGTTTCTTCAATTGCTGGTGCGTGCGGACGCCCCGACGATCGATCTGGCCGCGGTTGACATCCTTCGCGACCGCGAGCGCGGCGTCCCGCGTTACAACGAGTTTCGCAAGCTTATCGACAAAGAGCCGCTGAAAAAGTTTGAGGAGCTGTCGAGTAACAAGGACTGGGTGGAAGAAATTCGTCGTGTTTACAACGGGGACATCAACAAGGTCGACCTGATGGTGGGTCTATACGCCGAAGATCTTCCCGAGGGATTTGGTTTCAGCGAAACCGCCTTTCGGATATTCATCCTTATGGCGTCCCGGCGATTGCAGAGCGACCGGTTCTTCACAACCGACTACAACGAAAAGACGTACACAAAGACAGGCCTCGCCTGGATCGAGGACAACAACATGAGAACGGTCCTGAGACGCCATATTCCTGCCCTGGGCCCGGTGGTTGATAAGGTCGACAACGCCTTTAAGCCCTGGCCGAAGAAATAGCGAGAGAAGTCTGGGGGAGAAGACTCGTACCTTTTATGCAAGGAGACCCCAATGCCTAACGCTGATGACATTCGCTGGTTTAAGCAACAGTTTCAAAGCTCGATCGAGGGTGTGCTTCAAGGTACACCGTTCAGTGTAGACATGGTTACAGCGGTTGCCTGCCAGGAGACGGGTTTCATCTGGCAGGTACTGCGAAAACGACAGCTCAGCGTCCAGCGGATACTCGAACTGTGCGTGGGCGACACCATTGATGCGAAGCCGGGCGGTGGCGGGCGCCGGCCGTTTCCAAAAAACAAAGCCGATTTGATCTCAAAACCGCAGGGCCAGGAGATGTTTAACATTGCTCGCCAGGCGCTGATCGACATGGCGCAACAAATCAGCGGGTACAGCGCGGCGGTGGCAAACCCAAACAAATTCTGCCACGGCTTCGGAATCTTCCAGTTTGATCTGCAGTTCTTTCTCACCGAGCCCGACTACTTTCTTCAAAAAAAATATGCCGACTTCGACGCGTGTCTGGAGAAGTGTGTTGGCGAGCTGCAGAATGCGCGGAAGCGTATCGGGTTGCAAAACCAGACCTCGCTGACCGATCTCCAGAAGGCCAGTGTGGCGATAGCCTACAACACCGGAGGGTTCAACCCGAGCAAAGGACTCAAGCAGGGTCATTTCGATGGCACGAAGTTTTATGGAGAGCAGTTCTTTGAATTCCTTCAGTTGTCGCAGACCGTACAAGTGGACGGGGGTCCCGTCTCACCGCCGCCGCCGCCGACGCCGACAGCCCCTGCCACTGGACCGAAGTACGTAGTGAACGTGAGTGCATCGCCCCTAAACTTGCGTCGAGAACCAAGCCGTGATCCAAATAATCCTGATGCAAACGTAAAAGTGCGGCTTCCAAACGGCCAGATCGTGACGGCAGTTACAAATCAGCCGGTCAATGGGTTCCTGGAGGTCGAAACTAACTTCCAGGGTGTACAACAGCGTGGCTTCGCCTCCGCGCAGTTTCTTAAGCTCCTGGCTGACTGAGACACCGTCGAAAACCCCGTTGTCTCGAGTCGAAATCAACCGCAGAGATGATCACGAGGAAGCGCAATGGACTTTGATAACAGCTGGGATGCAGTGCTTAAACCAGGTAAAGCAACCGTCTACTTTGACGCACTGGGCGACACTACTTTTGAAGCCGACTCGTCTTCATACAGCAAGATCAACGCCTGGTGGATGGCGGAGCTTTGCCGGTTGATCTACAGACAGGGTTCCGATGAAATCGACGAAGCCACGGGGCCGACACGTAAGGAAGTGTTGGCGCGGGTGAAGCTCGAGGAGGTTGAGTTCTTCAACGAAGGGGACACCGAGGCTGCGCTCATCAAACCGGCGGAGACGTCCGCGCCTCAGTTCGCCGCGGTGGTTCTGCGGGGCACCAACGACCCCAGAGATTGGCTGACGGACTTCAATGTGATTCCGGACGATTGGGTAGAGGGTGGGCTTGTTCATCGGGGCTTCGCAAAGGCCTTCGACCTGGTAGGAGACAAGGTAATCGCATCGCTCAATAATCACGTCCCGGCTAACTGTCCGCTTTTTATCGCAGGTCACAGTTTGGGCGCCGCGCTGGCTACGCTTTTGGCCTCCCGGCGCCGGCCGCACGCTTTGTACACGTTTGGCTCGCCCCGAGTTGGTGACGACGATTTTGGTGAAACACTCGATGGCGTAAGAATCTTCCGGGTAGTCAATAATCGAGATGTGGTGACCACGGTGCCGCCGCCATTGCCCTTCCATCACTTGGGCGAGTTGCACTACATCACTCATAAAGGCGATATGCTGGTTAACCCTGATGACGAAACGGTTGCGCAGGACCGCCTAAAGCGTGATCGGTTTTCGTTCTTTTCTCTGGATTTTAAGAATCTGTTTACCAACGCCCCCGAACCAATTGCGGACCACGCGCCGGTCAATTACGTAGCGCATCTTGAGCGGCAAGTTTAGAAATCGACCGCGGATAATGTTCTGTGGTCTAATCAACCACTGATGACATCACACATTCTGGGTATAGACCTTGGTGGAACCAAGGTTTTGGCGGCTGTGCTGGACCGTGATGGAAATATCGTTGCGCGCGCTCGCGCCAAGACACGAGGGTGGCGCGACGATGAAGAGGTTTTCCATACCATCACTCAAACCGGACATCGGGCTCTCGAAAAAGCCGCCGTAGATCAAGATCATCTCGCGGCGGTTGGCATCGGCGCTCCTGGCCCGATCGACTTTGATACTGGCTGCATAATTGAAACAGCGAATCTTAACTTCAAGAACTTTCCGCTTGGTCCCCGGGTTGCCGAAGAGTTCGGCCGTCCAACAATACTCGAGAACGATGTGAATGCCGGAGTCTACGGCGAGCTCAAGTCCGGCGCGGCCCAAGGCGCTCGCGATGTGCTGGGTGTGTTCGTTGGAACGGGGATCGGAGGCGGCCTCATCTTGAACGGAGCGTTGTATCGAGGCTTCAGCAAAGGCGCCGGTGAAATTGGTCATATGATTGTCGAGTCAGGAGGACCGCGATGTGGCTGCGGCAACCGCGGCTGTCTCGAGGCCGTCGCCAGCCGCACTGCGATAACTCGCGACATTCGCAAGGCAATCAAGCAAGGTTATCGCGGGACAGTTTCCAAGAGGCTAAGCTCCGATACCGACCAGCTTTCGGGTAAGGACCTGAAAGCGGCGTACGACTCCGGCGATGAGCTTGTAAAGAGGATCATGCATCGCGCTGCCAGGATGATCGGCATTGGAATTGGAAGTCTGTTGAACGTTCTCGGCCTGGAGCTGGTAGTGCTTGGCGGTGGAGTTGTCGAAGCGTTCGGAGATGATTTTGTTGCTCGCGTCGAGCGCTCGGCTCGGGATATTGCGTTTGAAATCAACTCGCGCGATGCAAAGATCACACGAGCCGCCCTTGGCGATGACGCCGGGGTAATCGGATCGGCAATGCTCGCGCGCGAGGCGCTAATCCGTAATGCCGAAAGACAGAGCTAGCTTGGCACCGCCGTTCTGACACCACCGGCTTCAGCCGCGTGGTGTTTCAGTTTTCAACCTACGTCACAGCCTCGCGTCCTCCAGGCTCCACTCGGATGAAAGCCGATGGTGTCTTTAGCTCACGCGCGCTTCGGCAAGCAAGTGTTTGGGTGGGACACGCAGATCTCTCACCAATCTTACCCACGACATGACCTTCAAGACGTAATAGCTGAAATCTACTTCCCACCAGTAAAAACCCTGCTTCACCGAGGCCATATAGTGATGATGGTTGTTGTGCCATCCCTCGCCCCCGGTCCAAAGCGCTATAAGAAAATTGTTACGGCTCTGATCGGTCGTTGCGTATCTTCTGCTGCCCCAAACGTGCGACAACGAGTTCACCGAAAACGTGCCGTGATACAGGATGACCGTGCTCAGGAAGAAGCCCCAAACCAACCACTGCCATCCCCCCAGCAGGAACAGAAGCACCGCCAGCGCAACCGGGGGAATCAGGTGATAGGTGTTCAGCCAGCGCAGCTCAGGGTAACGCGAGAAGTCCTTTATCGCATCCCAATCGGTTGGGTCGAACTTTGGGCTCACTATCCAGCCGACGTGTGACCACCAAAAACCCTCTTGTACCGGTGAGTGCACATCGCCTTCCTGATCGCTGTATCTGTGATGTCTGCGGTGATGCGCTGCCCACCACAACGGACCTTTTTGGACAGCCATTGTCCCAAGCAACCCGAGTAAAAATTGAAAGACGCGGCTGGTCTTGAAGCTTCGATGAGAAAAATAGCGGTGATAGCCGGCCGTAAGAGCGAACATCCGTATCGCATATAGACCGACGCAAAGCAGCACTGCCGTGATACTGAAGTCAACGAAAAAAACGCTTATGCACGCCAGATGCATAAAAACGAATGGTATGAGTTTGGCGGATTTCTTGATCTTTACTTTGGAACCCGGCGTGTTACTTACTTCTTTGAATGCTTCATCCGATGAAGGACTCGATTCGAACTTTGTCGAAGCGGGAAACTCGGTTGTCAGTGTGGCAATTGTCGCGGTCTTGGTCTCGATCATTATCTCTCCTTTAGAGTCCAACTCTATCCTAACAAACTCTTGAGACCGACCGGAAGGAGAAAACACTCGAAGAATCTTGCAACTGATGGAACTGACGCAACTCAATCGCGTTTGAATGTATCGAACTGGTGGACGGTTGCTCTATTAATGAAGAGAAGCAAGTGAAAGGAGTCGGGTAAGCAGTTACCTAGAACACAATGGCAGGAGTATTCGAACAAGTAGCAGATATCCTCAAACGCACATGGGAATGCAAGCAGTGCCATCAACATATCACCGAGGACCACACGGTTGCGTATCATTTGATCGACGGAACGCTTTATGGCTGGTGTGAGCCCTGTTTTAACCAGCGGCCATCGATAAACAGCGCAATGGCAGGAAGCGCGGCGTAAGGCGAACAAACCCACACGAACATCACCAGCCTGGCCATCGAGAGGCCCCCCACCGCACTTCTCCTCTGTTGGTTGCTGAATCCTTTACCAACACACTGGGACCCATTTCAATAACTAGTCTCACCTTGACTCACGTATAAGTTAGCCTGTACTTTACAGTTCCGATGCGTCCTCAGGAGGGAGCGTGGAGACCGCCAAGGGTAAGACCCGCGAAGAGATCCTTAACAGGCTCGCCGACAAGATCGATAACTTCGAACAATATAAGCAGCCGCATTCGCGTCTCATAGCCGAGCTTGCCACGCATCTTGCTCGAAGGTTTGGCCTCGCCGCCGCGGATGTTGACGCGATAACGGAAGCTGCTATGCTGCACGACATAGGCTTGTATGCTATGTCACCCGCGTATTATGCGCTCCCTCGGCCGCTCAGCTTCGAAGCGCGGCTCGATCTTTGGCGGCACTCAATCATTGGCGAGCAACAGATGGCCAAACGCGATTCGACGCGTCAGGCTCAGCTGCTTGTGCGCTGGCATCACGAGTGGTGGAACGGATCGGGCTACCCCGATATGCTGGCTTTCGAAGACATACCAGTTGGCGCGAGGATCCTTCGAGCCGTCGAACTCTGCGCCGCGTTGCTTTCAGATCGGCCTTATCGCGCCGCTCTTGATGAACAACAAGCAATCGAAGCGTTGACGGCATCTGCCGGATTAGAATGTGATCCGTACGTCGTTAAGGCTTTGCTTGCGTTGCTTGAGGAACTGTTGGACGGTATTCACAGCACCGAAGCCGCAGCCGTCTCATCCCCGGAACCACCTTTTGTCGAGGCGCTGCCAGAGCAGTTAATCTTGCTCGATCAACCGACGGTTGATGACAAGGTAACCGGCTTATCGTCGGCCGAGTCCTCGAGTGACGCGCCAGTGGTAGATTCCATTTCCGATAACCAAATGGTCGCTCCGACACCCACGCTCGCGAATCGAGCGTGGGGCGAGGGTCTGCGGGCGTTTGTCCCTACATCACAAGAGATCCCGGAACCACAGCCCGCTCAACCCTCGCTCGATGCGATACCGGCGGTAGAGACGGTCACGCCCGTAACTCCTGAATACCAGCCGTCACCACCACGTCGTTCGTTGGCAGAATCATTGCTCGAGCGAGCGCGAATGGCCGAAATCGAGAGCGGTGATTCGGCACGTTGGCGCGGATGGGTTGGTTCGCGCTACAACAAAAAACAGTTGCTCGGTTTTCAGGCGAGCGTGTTGCGCCAGCTTGAGTTTCGCTCGATCGCTATTCCATTCTGGAGCGAAGCACGCCTTGATTGGTACTTGAAGGCCTGGGGCAAGATTATTTTCGCAAACGATCCGCGCGTGTGGGCGGGAACTGTTGCTCGCGCTAATGTCGAAGCCGCACAGCCGTTGGGTGAAGACACGATCACCCAGATACTCGAAGAGGTCTACGTTCCGAGGGTGAGGCTTGAGAACCAAGACTTGCGGCGATGGTTCGGCGAAACCGATGCGTGGTGGATGGATAATCTGCGACGCAACATCGAGGCGCTCGACGATCGGTTAATGCGCGCTCAAGCTTTGACGCTTGGGCTACAGACCGGAGATTACGCGTTGTCATTTGGCAACGAGACTCTCGAGCTAAGGCGGCCTCTGACAACTGTGTTCTGGCGTTTGGCGGGGCGGACCTTTCCGGGGCCTGCTGCTCAACAACACAACCGAACCTTTAATGAACCGGCGGAAGATTTTATAAAGCACGCCAGAGCTGATCTGCTGTATTTGCGAGCACCCGCCTCGCACACTGAAGTCGGCGGCGCCGAAGCTAGATCAGAGTGGCGCGAGACCTGGGTCTCCGGTCCGGCCAATGATCAATCGACAAGATTCAGCAAGCGCTCGACCACGCCCCAATCCAAACAGGCGTATCTGACGTCGCTCGATCGGCTGTTGAAACCGGCCTCGAACTTCAAATTGTGGGCGATTGAGTACCAGGAACCGAGTCTGGCGTCGGCGCAAGACGTCATCGAGTTGATCAAAGAATACCGGCCGGTAAAGGCAAGTTATTCAAAGGACGTAACCGAGGTGGCTGGCGGCTTGCGGAGCAGTATTATAGTCGCCGAAAAGTCATCGCCGCGTTAATGAAGGTATCTTCCCGCGCACCCTCAGAAGAAACGAATAAATTCGTTACTACTTGGCACCTCCTAGAATAACCACACCACGTAGTAACGAGTTTATTCGTTCGGCCAATCTGCCGGCCCACGTAGTAACGAATTTATTCGTTCAGCCGAGCGTTTTTCGAAGACTAATCACAAGAAAAGATGCAACCCGCAGCCCGTTTCGGGCGTTATTGGCTAGCTTGGACGTGAGCCTAAGTAACGACGTGGGTGGAAG
>Ga0075428_100008821_pt1 | contig 11190 bp, 8 predicted proteins | sample RhiMetdeltSRZDD2_FD_75291 | JGI IMG/M metagenome (GOLD analysis project Ga0075428, IMG submission 75291) | Populus rhizosphere microbial communities from Tennessee, USA - Rhizosphere MetaG P. deltoides SRZDD2 | ecosystem: Host-associated > Plants > Roots > Rhizosphere > Soil | place: USA... | reverse complement strand
CCCGGGCGAAGTCCAACTGCGCCGCTGGACCTCGGTGAAGGTCTACGCGCGGGAGATCGCCGGCGCTTTGTAACCTCGGGACGCCGGAGTGTTACTTTCGGTACTTGTTCCGGAACAAGTACGAACGGTAACAATGATCCTTGCGAGCGACTCGTCCCGGGACGAGTTGTCGGTCAGCGGTGCCGGGGCAAGAGCGGCGTGTCGAAGCTGAAGCCGGTCGCCGGCTCGAGGGCCACGGTCTTCGCGGAAAGCTCTCCGTACCGTCCGTCGTGCGCGACGTCCCGCTGGTGATAGGCAGACGAATACTGGCACGAAACGGAGACGAAAGGCGGGAGCGCGTACTACGGGCGAACCGGGGCGGGTAGCGATAACGCTACTTGTACTGAACCAGCCACTTCTTCATCGGCGCGTCGTAGACGTAGTTGAACGTCTTCTTGATGGAGTCCTTGCTGATGGTGCCGTCCGGCTCGCGCATGGCGGTGTCGATCCGGAAGCGCACCGTGCCCTTCCAGGGGCGGTTGTCGTCCTTCTGCTCCTGGATGTCGATGCCCTCGATGGTCCAGACGCTGCGGACGCCCATGTTGGGGATCGGCTTCTCGCCGTCGCGCTTCAGTCCTTCGGCCTCGGTCTGGAGTGCGGCCTGGACCGACTCCTTGGAAGGCCTGGTCACGCTCTTGAAGACGCTGCAGGAGGCGGCCACGGCCACGGCGGCAAGGACGACGGCGGCACGCTTCAGGATCTGCATACGGCGGGGATCGTAGCAGCCTCCCCTATCGCCGTCCACCGCGTTGGATGCGGCTACTGGATGTAGCCGAGGCTGCGCAGCTCCTCGAGCATGTCGCGGTCGAAAGCGCTTTCCGCCGGGCGCGCCACCCGGCGCCGGCCGTAGCTGTCTACCGTGCGGACGGGATGGGCCTTCCGGAACCCGGCGTCGAGGGCGGCTTCCAGCACCGCGCCGTCCAGCTCGCGGCTCTTGGGAAGGCCGGCCAGATGGAGGGCCGTGGGCGCGATGTCCCGTTCGGCCGCCCGGCCGAGGTTGCCGGCCACGACAGGCCCCCCGGTGAGCAGCAGGAGCCCCTCCGCCGGCGAAGCGGAGCGCCGGGCCAGTCTTCCGGGATCGCCGACGAGAACGAGCACGTCCTGCGGCTCGAGGCCGTCGACGACCTCGCCGACGAGGCCGTCCACGAACCGGTAGTACGACCGCACGGCGTCGAGCCGGGCGTCCAGCTCGGGCAGGTCGGAGGGCGAGGCGTCGCCCACCTGCTGCATCGTGAAGATGTCGAGGCCGGGCAGGTAGACGGCCTCGACGTCGGGCGCGCCGCCCTCGCGCATCGCGCGGGCCGCGTCGAGGCAGAAGCGATCGATACGCCGCGCGCGATCAGTGTCCGGCCCGGGCGAGGCCAGCGGCTTCAGTCGATCGAACGCCGCCGGCGGGTACACCTCGCGGTCCGGAGGCCCGCCCTTCTCCAGCTTGAAGAGCGCGCGGTCGGTGACCGTGTAGCCGTTCACTGGATCGGCGGGCCACGTCGCCCACCAGTTCACCACCCCGACGCGAACGCCCTTCTCCGACGCCACGTTCCAGAACGTCTTGGCGCCGCGGAGCACGGAGGTCGCGGGCTGCGTCCGCGTGAGGCGCAGGACGTCGGCGGCCGCGCCCACCGCCCGCTCGAAACGGCTCGCCTCGCCGATCGCCACCGGTGTGCGCATCCCGGCCAGGCGCCGCGCGCCCGCGGACTGGATGCCGTGGACCTCCGGGCCGCGGCCCGTGGCGATCGTGGTCCAGACGATGGCCGGTACCTGCTCGGGCTCCACCGAGAGGAGCGCGTGCGCGCCGGAGCGCAGCAACGCGTCGAGGCGGGGCAGCTCGCCGCGGGACCGGAGCTGGTCCACCATCCGGCCGTCGAGGCCGTCGATGCCCAGGACCCGCACCCGCAGCCCCGTGGGCACGACCGCGAAGTCCGGCGCCTCGGCGCCGGCAGCGTTCGCGAGGTACGAGGCCGCGGCCACGCCGCCGCCGAGCAGCACGGCCGCCACGCCCAGGAGCGGCAGCATGTGGCGGCGCGAGAGGCTGGCGCGCGGCAGCCGATCGCCCACGCCGCCCGCGGACAGGACGGCGACCGCGGCCAGCGACCCGAATCGTCCGAGGAGCGCCGCGACCCCGAGGCCGAGGGCGACGGCGATCACCTCGGCCGCCGTCGATAGCTCGGAGGCGTGGGACCGCCACCAGAGGGCGAGGTAGAGGAAGCCCAGGAGCGCGAGCCCGAGCCCGACGTTGCGCGCGAGACCGGGTCCCGGCGTCCGTCCCAACCGCCGTCCGGCCCATCCGGCGGCCAGCCCGCCCAGGAATGCCGCCACGGCGGTAGCCGCGCCCGCGAGGATCACCAGATAGACGAAGAGCACCGCCAGGTCGCGGGGGTCCGACCGCAGGCGCCGGTCGAGGCCCGCGGCGGCCAGCGTCAAGGCGACGCCCTGCAGCACGCCGCCCAGGACGCCCACGCGCAGCGCGGCCGCGGCCGAGGCCTTGACCGCGGAAGGCGAGCCGGCGCCGCCGAGGACGAAACGGTCGAGGCCGCTGTCGAGGTAGCCGAGCCGCTTCAGCTCCTCGCGCACCTGCTCGACGGAGGCCAGAGGCGGCCCGGTCATTCCCGCGATTCTACGGCAGGGTCACTTCAGGCCCTCGACCAGGTACAGGTTGGAGAGCCGGCTGGAGTACGTGTACGCGTACCATCGCGCATCCGGCGTGAGGATGATGCTGGTGATGGCCCTGACGCCGGCCAGGTCCGCCGGCCCCACCTCCTTCCATAGCGTGCGCTGCCCCGTGGCCAGGTCGAGGCGATAGACGGGCGCGGGCACCATGGACAGTTTCCGCACGTAGATCGATCGGCCGTCCGCGCTCCATCGGATCGGGACGTCCCCCGGCTCGTATCCGGGGAGCGGCCGCGGCTCCCCACCCGCCACCGGATAGATGTGGCCCTCCGTCTCGTTTCCGGCCGCGACCAGCGTGCCGTCGGGCGAGACGGAGTTGTCGACGTTGAAGATCCCTTCGGGCGTCACCGGGCGCGGCGGACCGCCCGCCAGGTCCTGGAGGTAGAGCCGCCCGCCCCGCCCGGCCTCCGCCCCCGCGAACATGATGGTCTTGCCGTCCGGCATCCACCATCCGCCCTGGTACTCGACGATGTTTTGCCGCGGCAATCGACGCGGCTCTCCGGCGCCGGTGGGAAGAAGCACGAGCTGCGCGGGCGGGGCGAGGTCGTGGGCCAGCACCCATTTCCCGTCGGGCGAGAGGGCCTGCGCGTCGCCCTTTCCCAGCCGGACGGCCGGGCTTCCGTCGGTCCCACGAATGTAGACCGCATACTGCGCGCCGCCCGCGAACCCTTGCTCCGTGAAGAGCAGCGTCTTGCCATCCGGGGAGAGACCAGACGCGACCGAATAGTCGAGCCAGGTGAGGTCGCGCTCCTTCAGGGATCCCGGGACGAGGGCCATGATGACCGGGTGGTTGGCGCCGTGGCTGACCAGGACGCGCCCATCGCGCCCGATGTCCATGAGGACCAGGTTGCCGGGGACGCGCGAGACGAGGCGCACCTGCCCCGAGAGCGTTGCGGCGTACAGGGAGCGGAAGGCGCCCGATATGGAGGCCGTGAACCAGACCTCGTTGCCGTCGGGGCTCCACGCCAGCCCACCCAGATCCTCCCAGTCGGGCGACACGGTCCTGGCCTTGCCCGCCTTGTCCACGACCATCACGCGACCGCGGGCGTCGGTCACAATGGGGTGATGCGTGAACGCGACGAGGTCGCCCTTCGGCGACACCCGCACGTTCTGTATGTTCGCGGACGATTCGTAGAGGGCCGTGCCGATCGGGAATTCCAGGCGCAACCGGGGCCCGGATCGGCGGACCACGGCGAACGACGACCCGTCGGGCCCCCAGTCCGACCAGCTCGCGTTGTCCAGCACGTCGCGGGGCGCCCCGCCGCCGAGCGGCATCCGGGCCAGCGTTCGGCCCGGCTTCCCGGGACGCCGGATGCCGACGGCCATCTCCCCCGTGCTGGACATCCCGCCCAGGAACGCGTCCTTCAGGTCCAGCGATCGCGACTCAGGGGTGCCGGGCTGGGTGGAGAAGATCTCCGGCGCCTGGCCGTCCCAGCGCGCCTGGTAGACGATCGTGTGGCCGTCGGGCGTGAACCGGGCGGCGTCGACCGTCCCGCGGCGGAAGGTGAGGGGCCTGAACTCCGGGACCAGCGTGTCCGTCCCGCGCCGTCCAGCCACGAAGGCCGCGCCCACGGCCATCACGGCCGCCAACACCGCGGCCGCGGGCTTCAGCCATCGGACGCGGGCGGCCGCCGTGGGCCGCGCCACCGACTGCGAGGTCTGCCCGGACAGCGCCTCCAGGTCGAAGGCGATGTCCCGCGCCGATTGGAAGCGCTCCTCCGGGTTCTTCTCCAGGCAGTGGCCGACGATCCGCTCCAGCGCGGGCGGGAGGTTGCGGTTCGTGTCGGACAGCTCCGGCGGGTCTTCCTTGAGAATCGCGTTCATGGTCTCGACCGCTGAGGCCCCGCGGAACGCGCGCCGGCCGGAGAGCATCTCGTAGAGGACCGCGCCGAACGAGAAGATGTCGGACCGGTGGTCCACGGGCTGGGCCCGCACCTGCTCCGGCGACATGTACCCGACGGTGCCGAGGACGGTGCCCGCGCCCGTGCCGGGATCGGCGAGGTCCCCGGCGGTGCGCGTCTCCTTGTCGGTTAGCGCCTCGATGCCCTTGAGCTTGGCCAGGCCGAAGTCCAGGATCTTGACGCGGCCGTCGCGGGTCAAGAAGAGGTTCTCCGGCTTGAGGTCGCGGTGGACGATGCCGCGGTCGTGGGCGGCGGCCAGGCCGCGGGCCACCTGCCCGCCGTAGTCGATGGCCTTGCGTGCGGCCAGGGCGGTCCCGTTGACCCGCTCGCGCAGCGTCTCGCCCTCCAGCAGCTCCATGACCACGTACGGCGAGCCCTCGTGCGTGCCCACGTCATAGATGGCGATGATGTTGGGATGGTTGAGGGCGCCCGTGGCGCGCGCCTCCTGCTCGAAGCGCCGCAGCCGCTCGGGGTCGCTGGAGAGCGAGGCGGGGAGGACCTTGACCGCGACATCGCGGCCCAGCCGCGTATCCCGCGCGCGGTAGACCTCGCCCATGCCGCCCGAGCCCAACGGCGCCGCGACCTCGTAGGGCCCGAGCTTGGCACCAGCGGCGAGGGTCATGGTTTCGTGTGGAAAAGGCGCGATGCTATCACGGCGCCTCGGTGCCGGCGGTGACGGTGGGGCAGAAGGGGCCCATCTCGGTGCGCCGCCACCATGCACCGTCGGCCCGCAAGGTCTTCACGTCGGTGAAGTGGTAGTCGTAGAGCGTGGAGCGGATGTAGAGCGGCGGGCCCTCGGGAAAGGGGTTGCGCTTCAAGAGTCCCACCACCGGCGGCGATCCCTGGACCAGCCGCTCCAGGAAGGCTTGGAACCACGGGGCGTCCTCGCAGCGGCCGAGGGCCGCGAACCACATCTGCCAGTCGAGGCGCGGCATGTGCGGGGCCACGAAGGCGGGCCGCCCGCGCAGGTCACCGGGCTTCCAGCGGAACTCGTAGGGGATCCAGGTCGCGCCGTCGCGGCTGCCCTCGATCAGGATCTCGGGGCGCGTCGGCGTCATCACAGCGAACAGGCCGTAGGGGTTGAACGTCCGAAAGGGCTGCAGCGCCCGATAGAGCGCGACCATGGGCCGCGGCCAGCGCGGTTGCAGGCCCACCGCCCCCGCGATCTGGATGGTCGAGGTGACGGCGACGACGACGGCCAGCGGCACCACGGCCCAGGCCTGCCACGACGTCCACGAGTCGGCGCCGCCTCCGCCCATCCATTCGCGCCAGCGCGCGGGGAAGACCTGGTCGTCGAGGAGCAGCAGGCAGAGGGCGAGCGTAATGAGGTTGAAGAAGCCGTAGTTGCCAGTGGCCGCGATCAGGAGCTGCAAGCCGGCCAGGAGGCCGCAGGCCGTCAGGCGCACCGGCCGTGGTCCGAAGATCAGGAACGGCACCAGGAGCTCGATCGCGAACATGGCGGCGGTGGAGACGGTGTGGATCTTCGCGGGGAGCTGGTGCGCGAGCCAGCCGATCCACGTGGGCAGCGGCTGCGTCTCGTAATGGACGCGCAAGGCAGACAGCCCGCGCCAGAGCGGATCGCCGCTCCGGAGCTTCACCGCCCCCGACATGAACATCAGGCGGAAGAGCAGCAGGCGCAGCAGCCACAGCGCGGGCAGAGGCACCGGGCCCTCGGCGCCTGGGCGCGGGCGCAGGCCCGGCGGCGCGAGGAAGACGGCGAGCAGGCCCGTCTCCAGGAGCAGCCCGTCCCACTGGAAGCCCAGGAAGTCCTGGCCCACCACCACGAGGGACAGGTAGAAGGCCCAGAGCAGGATGAGCACGGGCAGGGGCGCGATGCCGGCGATCAGCAGGAGGGAGAGGAACGCGCCGCCGCCACAGAGGAAGGAGAGGAACCCGTCGGTGGGGTGCAGCCAGAAGAGCGTGGGCAGGATACGGTACCGCTCGGGCCCGGCCCGCGCCCCCACCCAGTCGAGGAGCGTGGCCGCCGGCAGGATCCCGCGCGAGCCGACGAGGCCGGTGATCTGGACCCAGAGCGAGACGAAGGCCACGAGGTAGACGGCCCCCAGGGCCCGGAGGAACAGCCAACGCGCGAGCGAGTGCGTCGGCATCGGTTAGTAGACTAGTACGCGGGGATGCCCTTCGCGTACTACGACCGGCTCGGCGAGCGCGACAAGGCCATCTACCGCGCCAGCGATCGCGTGACGGAGGTGCGGCTGCCGCGGCCCGAGGAGCTGCGTCCACTGGTGGACCCCATCCGCGCCGCGCTCCTGGCCGACGACCGCGCCGCGCTGGAGGCGGCGTCGGCGGCCCTGGCCCGCGCCCTCACCGCCATGCTGGACGTGACCGCGCCGGACGTGGGCGTCCTCGCCGTGCGTCCCAGCCTGCGCGACGCGGAGCTGCACGGCCTCTACACCCGCGACGAGCGGCGAAGGCCCCGCATCCGGGTCTGGATGCGGACCGTGCGCCACCGCCGCGTGGTGGCCTTCCGCACGTTCCTGCGCACGCTGCTCCACGAGATCGGCCACCACCTCGACTACGAGCACCTGCGCCTACCCGACTCCTTCCACACGGAAGGCTTCTTCAAGCGGGAGTCCAGCCTCTTCTACCAGCTTGTCCCGAGGGAGGGTACTACTGGCTGGCCCGGTGGCGGTACATGAGGGACACGAACACCCGCTGGAAGGTGGTGAAGGCCCGGCCCTGCGGCTCGCCGGAATCGAGGTAGGTCCCGCTCTCGTGGACGTAGGCCACGTCGAAGAGGAAGGGGCCGGCCAGGATCCCCGCTCCCACCGTGAACCCGTCGAAGACGGGCGCTTTCCCGTCCCCCGCGCGGAAATACTGCCGGTCCAGGAAGTAGCCCGCCCGCAGCGGCACCTTCAGATGGGACGCGATGATCACGTACTCCGCGCCCATGCGGAGCTGGTAGGTGTCCACCTGATCGGGGTCCAGCAGGGTGGGGTAGGGAAGCTCGGTGAAGACGATCGGGTCGGGGGCCGGAGCGGTGATGGGGCTGTCCGGCGGCTTGGGGGGCACGGTGAAGAAGTTGTGGATGCGTCCCTCCGACCACAGCGTCCGCGTGTAGTCCACAGAGAACGTGAGCGTGCTTTGCGGCCGCCACGAGGCGCCGACGCCCACGGCGGCCGGGAACTCCAGGCTCAGGTCGTCGCTCTCCGCGCCGTTGGTGGTGGTGATGAGGTCTTGGGGCGTTTCCCCGGGAAAGAAGTCGGTCCGGTCGCGGCGGAGCGTCAGCGATCCGGTGAACGGCGTCTTGGCCACCAGGCCCAGGTTCACGCTCTCCTGGGGTGTCCACAACAGGCCGAGGTTCACGTTCCAGCCCGAGAGGTCGTAGTCCAGCTCCTGCCGCTGCCGGCGCAAGCCCGTGCGCGCGCGGCTCTGTTGGTAGCCGTTCATCCACCGGTTGAGCGTGATGCCGGCGCGCAGGCTGCGCGACACCTGGAGGCCGGTGCCGAGGGCGATCACGTCGAAGCCGCCCGTGCCCTTCGTCGAAAGCGTGAAGCCTTCCTTGTCGACGGTCCGTTCGCCGCGGAACGAGAAGACGCGCTGATAGCTGATCTGGGCCGCGCCCGACACGGATCCGAACTCCAGCGGGTACGCGATGGCCGCGAAGTCGGGCGTGCGCCCGTCGAAGGTGTCGTTGGCCTCGCCGCCCTCGGGGCCGCGGTCGAAGGAGTTGCGCGCGCCCACGATCGAGATCTCCGGGTTGCGCAGGTAGCTGAGGCCCGCCGGGTTCCACGACGCCGCGGTGGCGTCGTCGGCGCGCGCCAGGAAGGCCCCGCCCATGCCGAAGGCCCGCGCGCCGGAGCCGAGGGTGATGCTCGTCAGGCCCTGGAAATCCAGCTCGTCGGGGGGAAGCTCGGGGACCTCGGGGGAGGGTTGAGGTATCGGGTCCTGGGCTCCGGCCGCGGCCGCCAGGCCCAGCACCCAGGCGGCGCAGAGGAGCCCGATTCCCCTCCGCGCAGGCGCCCGCGCGGGAGGTGGAGACGAAAAGGTTTCCTGCCGCTGGCCGCCCGCCATCGAAGCAGCGGGCAGCATAGCATGCAGTCCCTTTCGGCCCTGAGTGCGGGCGGACACGCCGCACGGCTTCCTGGCGCGCGGACCCGGCTATGCCGATAATGCGCCGTGCGCGAAGGCTCCAGGCGTGGCGAGATCTTCTTGCTGGCCGCGAGCATCGCCGTCTTCGCCGCCGCCGGCGAGGCTGCCGTCCGCCTGCTGGGTCTGGGTGCGCCGCGGCCCACGGGGTACGCGCCCGTGGACACCAAGCGCCGCGCCATGCAGCCGAAGAACTCGCGCGGCTACCGCGACCGGGAGCGGACTGTGGCCAGGCCGCCTGGAGTGCGGCGGGTGGTCTCGCTCGGTGACTCGTTCGCCTGGGGCGCCAGCGTCGAGTTCGAGGACGCGTACCCGCAACGGCTGGAGCGCGGGCTCTCGCGCCGCCGGCACGAGACGTGGGAGGTGGTGAACCTCGCCCTGCCCGGGATGAACACCGTGGACCACGCCGCCCAGCTCGCGGGGGAGGGCATGGCCTACGGTCCCGACGTGGTCCTCGTCGGATACGTCCTCAACGACAGCGAGGACAGCCAGGCGGCGGAGGCGCGGCGCGCGGCCGACTGGTCGCAGCCCCCGGAGGCGCCGGGACTGCTGGATCGTTCGGCGCTGTTTCGCATGATCCGCGGACGCCTGTGGGCCACCGCCGAGAACCGGAGGAGGATATCGGGCTACAAGTCGATGTACGCCGACGACGCCCCGGGCTGGGTGGCGGCGCGCAAGGCCCTGAAGACAATGGGCGCGCTCTGCCGCGAGCGCGGCGTCCCGCTGGTGGTGGCGATCTTCCCGCTCTTCGGCAACCCGCTGGGCGACGACTACCCGTTCGCCGGGATCCACGCGAAGGTGGCCGAGGCCGCCGGCGAAGCGGGGGCCAGGGTGGTGGACCTGCTGCCGGCGTACCGCGGCCTGCGCTGGGAGCTGCTGGTCGTGGACGGCGTGGACGACGAGCACCCCAACGAGATCGCCCACCGCATCGCGGCCGGCGTCATCCTCCACGCCCTCGACGACGTCGTGCCCTGGACCGCGCCGCCGGCCGCTGAGGCCGAGGGCGGCGGGGGAGGCCCGCCGTCGTGAGCCGGCGGCTCGGCCTGGTGCTGGCCGCGGCGCTGCTCGTCCGGCTCGTGCCCATCCTCGCCGCCGACGGCGTGGTGGCCGACGTGCTTCGATACCAGAAGGCCGGGCGCCACGTCCTCGACGTCTCGTGGAACCCCTACCTGGCCCCGCGCCTGTATCCGTACCCGCCCCTCTGGATCTGGATCGAGGCGGGCAGCGAGTGGCTGTCCCGCGCGACGGGCGCAAGCTTCGCGGTGCTGGTGAAGCTGCCGGTTCTCCTGGCCGACCTCGGTATCGTGTGGTTGCTCGCGCGCTGGTCTCCCGCACGGTGGTCTCCCGGGCGCTGGGCGAATGACGAACGCAGCGCCCAGCGTGCGTCTTGGCTGTTCGCCCTCCACCCGGTCAGCATTCTCGTGACCGGCTTTCATGGCCAGTTCGATTCCATCATGCTTCTCTTCGTCCTCTTGTCCCTGCGGTTCCAACAGTCCGGACGTCTCGATGCCAGTGCTCTGTCTCTCTCCGCCGCAATCGCGACGAAGTCGTTTCCCGTGCTGCTCCTTCCTTTCTTTGTCCTGTCGCTCGGCGCTGCGCGCGGCGTTCGTTTCGCTCTCCTCGCTACGGTTCCCGTCCTGGCACTCCTCCTTCCCTACGCACTCTCCGATTTCGGCGCGCTTGCGCGCGAGCTCCTGGGCTATGGCGGCGTGGCCGACTTCGGCTGGATCGGCGCGTGGCGCGGATTCCGCTGGCTGGTGACGGGTGCCCTGGCGCGCAGCGAGGCCTCGCACTGGCCCGCGTCGGTCGCGGCGGCCAAGGCCGTTTTCCTCGCCGTCTACGTCGCGATGCTGTGGGCGGCCGCCACGCGCCGCCTGCGATGGTCGGGGCTCCACGCCGCGCTCGGCGTGTTCCTGGCTTTCCTGGCCTTCTATGGCGCGATCAGCGCGCAGTACCTGGTCTGGCCCGTGCCCTTCGGCGCGCTGCTGCCCGGCGCGGTCTTCGCGGCCTACAGCGCGGCGGCGACAGCGGCGCTCGTCGGGTTCTACCTGTTCCTCGCCCCGGGCGTCCTCGCACCGGCCGGGCCGGGCCCGCTCGGCCCGCACGCCGCGGGCGTCCTCTGGGCGTGCGGCGCGGCGGCGGTCCTGGCCGCGAGCGCGGCGTGGCTCCTCGCGCTCCTGCGGCGCGGCCGCGACGGAGCGTGAAGGCCCGGTGGGCGGCGGCCGTGGTCCTGGCCGCCGGTCTCGCGCTGTACGTGACCCTGGCGGTCACCAGCATGCGGACGAAGTCCGCGACGTTCGACGAGACCGCGCACCTGCCCGCCGGATACACGTACCTGCGGTGGCGCGACCACCGGCTGAACCCGGAGCACCCGCCGCTGATCAAGGTCCTGGCCGCGGCGCCGCTGCTGCTGATGGACGTCCATCTCAAGCCCGACGACGAGGCCTGGCGCCTGCGCCGGCAGTGGGAGTTCGGC
>Ga0075428_100008818_pt1 | contig 11192 bp, 11 predicted proteins | sample RhiMetdeltSRZDD2_FD_75291 | JGI IMG/M metagenome (GOLD analysis project Ga0075428, IMG submission 75291) | Populus rhizosphere microbial communities from Tennessee, USA - Rhizosphere MetaG P. deltoides SRZDD2 | ecosystem: Host-associated > Plants > Roots > Rhizosphere > Soil | place: USA... | reverse complement strand
TCGATGGCGATCACGGCCTGGTCGGCGAACGTCTCCAGGAGGCCAATCTGCACATCGGAGAATGGAGCGCGCTCTTTTCGAGAGACCGCGATGACGCCCATCACAGTGCCGTCTCTCTTCAGCGGGACATGCAGCCGCGTACGAGCCGCTCCAGGTCCGAAAATGACGGCGGGGAACTCGGCACTGACCTCAGGCGCTTCAGCGTCCTCAATGTGGACCGCCTGCCCGTCGAGCACGGCCCGGCCGGCGATCGACTGTCGTGAGAGCTCGACGGTGTAGCCTGGACCAAAGAGCTCGGCGATCGCCAGTGCCTCATCTGGCTTAGCCACCGAAGTGACCATGCGTAGGACATGGCCGTCCACCAGGTAGACGCGCGCCGACGAGGCACCACACAGCCGAAAGGCGCGCTCCGCCACAGCGTCGAAGACGGGCGACAGCTCGGATTGCGAGGCGGCGATGATGCGAAGGATCTCGGCGGTGGCGGTCTGCTGCTCAAGCGCCTCGGTGACCTGGCGATTACTCTGCTGGAGATCGGCGTTCCGCTGCTCTAGTACCTCGAAGAGTCGGGCATTCTCGATGGCGAGTGCCGCTTCGGCCGCGAATGCTTCGACCACAGCGATCTCACGATCGGAGAACGACGCGACATCTGAGCGCCGCAAAGTCAGCGCACCAATCACCTCACCACTGAGATGCAGCGGGACGCCGAGCCAGGTGAAATGCCCGAAAGGCCGCCCGACCCGCTGGGCATTCGCGAGCGTATCTGGGTAGCGTGCTGCGACGACCGCACCGATGTCCGGCTCGTGAATGGTGCGGCCACCACGGATGACCTCGTTGGAGAATCGGCGCTCGCCGAGCGACCACGGCATGTTGACCTGGTCCGGCGTGAGCAGTGGGCCGGCGTGCGCGGCAAGGTAGACCAGGTCGCCGGTTCGTCGATACATCTGGGTGTCGATGGCCCGGCCGAGGCGGGTGGCGTGTTCGGCGATGGCAGCCAGTACGGCCTCGGCCTCGCCCGGTGCGGCGACCATGCGTTGGAGGATATCCGCAAGCGCGGCCTGTTGCTCCTGGGCCTCGTCGTAGCGTGCCCGAAGCCACCGGAGATCGGCCTCAAGCTGCGCGATCCTCGCGTCGCGATCGTCCGCCATCGTCCCCACCTCGGCCACCCTGCCCTGCTGCGCGACGGCGCCAGGATAGCACGCGGGGGAGCGGGCGATATGTGACGGGGGTCACAGGAGCACGGACCGGCGGAGCGACCTGCCACTGCGGTACTATCCGACAAGAACCACATAGCTGACCATCGAGAGCGGCGCGCCTGACCCCAGGCGCGCCCGGCAACCTGGCGGCGACCCGCCAAGGTGCCCGCCTCCGCAAAGGAGGGATGGGCCTCGCAAGAGGAAACCAAGGGTCGGGTGGACCTCGCTGCGCGAGGGTCTCCTCGTGTCCGCCGGAACACCCCCGATGGTCATCGCGAGCGGCATCGCCAAGCGGTGGCGTATTCGGGAGGAGCGGACATGTCGGGCATGCACGAGAACTACCTGGCTCAAGCGGTCCAGAGCCGCCTGTGCGGACGCGCCCAGACGGCAGAGTCGTCCCGGGAGAGAGCTATCTGGACGCGCCTGGCCATCGTCCACCAGCTCGTGGGACGCAAGCGACTCGCTCCAGAGGCCGTGAAGGGCATCGCGTTCCTCGCCTGGCTTCGCGGGACACGGGGCGAGTCGGTGGTCCTCATGACGGAGCCTCCAGGCCGCGACGTCGACCATCACGGAGCCGCGACACCGTCGCATCCTCGGCCACGATCGCGGAGTCAGGTCCACAGTCGACAGCGGGGTACCTCAGCTCCTTCCTTTGGTCGGACTGGTCGGATGCGCCCGGCCTCGGACTGCGCGAACGGCGTCGTCAGGGTCGATCCGCGCCGCCTGATGTCCTGGTCGTGACCTGCGGTACCCAGCAGCATCGCGTCAGCCTGCCATCGTGTGGCCCGATCGTCTTGTTCGATCATCCCGATCGCGCGTCGGTGGACGCCGCGCTGGAGCGGCGTGGCGATGTCGAGGGATGCGCGAAGATCCTGCTCTACGTTCGCGGTCGGGCCAGCTACAAGCCGTACGGCTGGTGGAAGTGGAGCGTTCACGTCGCGCCGAGTTTCGGCAAGGCGGGGTCGGCGATCGCGGCACTGTCGTTGCCGACACGCTGCTCCGTGGCGTGGTGGTCGGACTGACATCGGCCGGGCTGATCGCGACGATCCGGAGGTTCAGGCTGGAGAAGCGGACCAGCCCGCGGCGAGCTGTCGGCCCATGCAAAGCTGCGCCCTGCCGGGCCAGCGCCTCCGCGATCCGGACGGGCCGGTGGAGCAACCTGCCGGCCCGCGCCCGTCCCTACCGGGTGCTGAACCTCGTTTCTCTGCATGCGACGGGCACCTGGCCGCACCAGCGCCCCGGCCAGACGGCCGGGGCGCTTCGGTGTATGGTCCCTCCTCGGGGGCCGCATGTCGCCGGGGCAATCAGGGTGAAGGCGCACGCGCGCCCAGATGCCGGGTGTGATGCTCATGGTGAGAGCTACCCTCGACAGCGCGTGACCCCGCACCAAATTGTCCCGGCGACGGGACATTCACGACGGCGTGAACTCCAAATGCCCCGGGACCAGTAGCCGCCACGGGGCGAATCGTGCAACTCTGGGCGACGTGTGGTCACCTGATGGGGCGGTGGGGCACCCGCCGGTCCGTTCTTGCGTCCAGGCGCTATCATGTGCCCATGATTCCTGATGCCACCGTCGTCATCGCGAGCTATCCGGCTCGGCACCGCGCTGACATCGTTGCTGAGGAGCTTCGGGGGCACAAGATCCCGGCCTCTGTCATCGCCTCGGCGGAACGTGCGGGCGCCTGGGATGTTGTGGTCCGCCCCAACTATGCCGAGCGTGCCAAGGCTCTGATGAAGAGTCCTCAGGACAGCTGAGCGCCCGGCACCAGACGCCCCGGCCAAGCAGCCGGGGACGCCGGCGGGCTCGTGCTATACCACTCCCGCTCAGGTATCAGAAGCGGCCGAGGACACGCATGGATCGGCACGTCGACGACGCGGCATGTGGGATCTTGAGAGCGCGACGCGTGCCCGCGACGGCAGCTTCGTCGAGGTGACCGTCCGACGGGCGGCCTCCGACCTCTAGCACGAGTGTTCGGCCATCCGGTCGGAGCGCTTTGTTGCCCCGTATCCGTGGAATCCACAGTCCCGCGAGAGCCGGGACCTCCGTGTTCTCCACAGCGGCCATGACACCCCGGCCTGACCTGACGAGTGGCTTGACACGTGCGGACCGGAGCGTAGACTGGGAATGGACCGCCGCGAGCGTCGGAGCGACCCCACTCGGAGGTGCAGCGTGGCCGATCGCAGCATGACCGTGGGCAACGTCGAAGTCAGCCATCTCTACGACCTGGTGGCCGACATGCCGATGACCCTGGACCAGCTCTTCCCGACCGTGCCGGCCGAGGCGTGGGAACCCTACCGCCGCGAGTATCCCGGCCTGTTCGGCTCGGGCAATACCTGGCGCTACCACGCCGGCTGCTACCTCGTCCGCTCACGGGGGCGGACGCTCCTCGTGGACACTGGTGTGGGGCCATCGAGCCTGGGCCTGGCGACCTGGCTCAAGACCGGTGGCAAGCTGCCGGACCGGCTCCGCGCAGCCGGCGTCTCCCCTGAGGACGTCGAGACGGTGGTGTTCACCCACCTGCACCCGGATCACGTCGGCTGGAACCTCCAGCGGGACGGGGGCCAGTACCGGCCGACCTTCCCGCGTGCGCGCTACGTGGCCCACCGGGCAGACTGGGAGACCTTCCACCGCCTCGAGGTGCAGCGGGCGATGGAAGGGGTCGCCCCAGGCTTCGTCCAGGAGACGCTCACGCCGTTGGAGGCCCTGGGGGTCCTGGACCTGGCCGACGGCGAGCGCAGCCTCACCGAGGAGGTGACCGCCCTCCACACGCCGGGCCACACGCCGGGCAGCATGAGCCTGCTGATCACGTCCGGGGGCGAGCGGGCGATCATCGTCGGCGACGCCGTCGCCCACCCGGCCCAGGTCGAGCACCCGGACTGGGGGTTCGCCTTCGACTTCGACGGCGAGGTCGCGTTGCGGACTAGGAACCAGCTGCTGGAGCGCATCGAGGCGGAGGGCCTAACCATGTCGGCCTGCCACTTCCCGGAGCCGGGCTTCGGGCGTGTGGTGCGGCTCGAAGGCCACCGCGTCTGGCAAGCGCTGTAGCGTCGCCGGCCGCTCCTCGCAGTCCCAGGTCACGTATCCCCTCTTTGACGTCTTTGACCGACGGCCGGTCAGGATGAGCGACAGCAGCACGCACTCGTCAGATCAGGGCTGACGGGGCACTACCTCCACGCAGCGTCTTGATAGGGCCAGTGCAGTCGATCCCGCCGCGGCCGTCTGGCCGAGCGCTTTCATACGATTACTTGCCTGATTACTCGCCGCTGGTCGAAATCCTGGTCGTGATGTGCAGGTCAGAATATCGTGAGACAGCCATAGCGGTGCTGCCCTGACCTCGCCGTGGCTCCGCCATGTACCCCGGTCCGCCACGGTCGAGGTACCTCGGTGTTGGACGCGCGCCACAGCACCCCCATGCTGCCCGCTGGTGGCCACCACAGCGACGCGGGGTCGGATGGCATCGCGCGGCGCTGCCTAAGCGCCCGGAGCGCGGCGGTACGCGGGTACCCCGATCTTCGCGCCAGCGTGAGCCTTCAGGACGCCTCGTCGATCTCCGAACGCCGCAAGGCCCGACTTGTATCAGCGGATGAGCGGCGGGCCGCGACCCAGGCCGCGAGTTCTTGGCGATCCTTGAGGCAGAGCCGTTGCCGGATCCTGCGGACGGTGAGACCCGTGGTGGAGACCGCCAGCCCGAGGCGTTGCGCGATCACGGCGTCCTGGAGTCCGTCGCTGACGAGGAGCGCGACCTCGAGTTCGCGTGCGGACAGCCGCCTCCGAGTGGGGCCGGATGTGGCCGTGTCGGCGGCGCGTCGGGACGGGCGCATGTTGCGTGAGGAAACGGTGGACGCGTGCAATCGGGGATGCCCTCTGCCTCGCCGTCTTCCAGGGCACCTCCCGTAGCGTCAGCACCGCCGGCGGCCTTCTCGCATTGTCACCTGACGCCCGTGCGCGCCGTCGATCTCAATACCGGGTAGGTGGCAGTGTTGCGTCTACTCGGTACCCACCCCCTCGAAGCGCCCGGGTTGACCACCCCGGGCGCTTTTCTGTGCCCGTAGCAGCGCTGTCCTACTCGCTGGTGGCCCCACAGCGACGCGCGGCCCGGATGGCATTCGCGCACTGCCTGACCTCCGGAGCGCGGCGGTACACGGGTACCCGATGCTCAGTTCAGCCGAAGCAAGGTTCCGCACGCTCGGGCGTGGGTAACGTCGTGCCAGGCCGCGTTACAGAAGCTGCAGGCGATCCACAGGTTGAAGCGGGCTAAGTCGTGCATCTGCACGGGGGTGGCGTGGCAAAGTTAGACCCACCAGTGGCCACACGCCGTGAACGCAACCAGGCCGGCCTCTTCGAGTGGCTCACTGCCGTAGGTGATGTGCTGGTCCACGGCGTCCTCCCGGACCCTGGTGGGCACGTCCGCTACGCGCGTTCGATGAGCTCGGGCGGGAGCTGCGCCCCGTCATGCCCAGCAGTTGTCAGGTACTCGTCCTGTGGCGCCTCGTCGTAGTGCAGCCCGTACTGCCGGCGGTCGCCGACCGTGTCCACGGCATCGATTGTCCCGGCCCGCCTGTTGAGCTTGCTCCGGACCCGATCCCCGATTTCGAGCTCAGCCTGGCGTCGTCTTGATGGCATCCTCTTCCTCACTTTCTGCCGAGTACAGGTGTAGGAATGCAGAGAACGGGCCGGGTGCCGCCCCCGGGTGGGACGCCGGCCCGTTCCCTGAGCCATCATGGACAAGAAACCCGTCCGTGGGCACTGATGCCCGGACCGTCTGGCCGGGGCATCGGCCTATGTAGACAATTCCACATCTGTGCGGTGGGAATCTCCGACCGTCGGCCGGGCGCGGGCAAACCGTGATACTCTGGTCGCTGTAGGGATCTGCGCCAGAGAACAGATCCCGCTATCCCCTCCTCTGAGCGCCCGGTGTGGCCCCACGCCTGGGCGCTCATTTGCGCCCGGAGCCGCCACGTGCCGCGCTGGCGGCCCCCACATCTCTTCCCGGCGCCGCGAACTTCAGAAGCTCAGAATGATCTCGCCTTCGACGATCTCAGGCGCCCTCATTTCGGTCAGCGCGACGTTACCGCGGACCCAGACTGCCGCACGACGGATTGATTCGTCCGTCCCGGCCTTATCTTCGCAGACCGTGATGGTCGCGACATCTCCCCAATCGGTCCGGAACACGTAGTAGGCCTTGAATCCCGGAATGCCGCTGATCAGTTCCTTGACTTCCTGCTGCTTCTGGAGCAGGATATCCGCGAGTTCGGATGCCCGCGTGTAGCGCCGTACCACTGTGTACATCGCCTCGCTCCGCTTCGAGCTTGACTCGGACGCCGCTCATCGACCCTGCACCTGCATAATGGTAGCGTCGGGTTGGGTGCTGGCGTGTCGGAGCAACAGGCCACCCACTCCGCCCCCGCCCGGCGCTCGCGGCCGGCGCCGGCTTCCGTCCCGATCACATGGCCGACTTCGGTGCCGGGCCGAACGCCTGACCTGACGCCCGCGCGATCCCGACGGGCCGGTGGGGCAACCTGCCAGCTCGATTCTTGATGCAGCGCGAATGTGCGGATGCGGGAGGCGAGATGGCAGTGACGCGTGCGACCTTGGAACGGCTGGCCATGGTGCTCAATCAGGGGGACTTTCCGGCGTTCGTCGCTGCTGTGGAGCGGCTGCCGGCGGCTGACCAGAACATCCTTGCGGTGGTGGGAGCTGGCGATCTACTGAACTATGCTCCTTCCCGTAACGACCTGATGAGGGAGCCGACAGCCAGCAACTTGCAGGGATGGCTGTATCACAGGCTCCCCTGACGGACCGCCCCACCACGCACCAGCGTCCCGGTCAGACGGCCGAGGCGATTGTCGCGCCGGTAACAGCCGTGGTGCGCGCGAGGCGACAGTGCTGCGTCGCCGGACGGCCTACCCTGTGGGTGACCCCCGATGCGGATGAAGGCCTCATGGCAAAGGAGCCCACACGATGAGTCGCCCGATCGCTCGGAGTCTCGCCGCAGTCGCCATCGCCACCGCCGTGCTTGTTAGCCCCTCCGTCGTGCTCGCCGCGCACCCCAACGGTAGCCCGGCCCTGCACCTGGCCAAGAAGCGGGTCGATACGCTGATCGGATTGAGTCGGGAGCTCCAGACGAGTGCCGTCCACAAGGCCCGATCGCGGCCGGGCGCGCCGACGCTGACGGGACAGGGCGGGACGTCACAGTCGGGGCCGAGCGACCTCGAGCTCGATCTGATCTGCGGCGACGACTGGTTCATCACGTGGGACGAGGACGCGAACGGCAACCCGATCTCGGGGACCTTCCACCTGCATTGCGGCGGCACGGACATCCTGATCGGGTAGGGCATTCTCCCGCCACGCACCAGCGCCCCGGCCGGACGGCTGGGGCGCTTCGCTTTCCGCTGTTCATCGGAATATCGTTCTACGGCCGTCGTGATGGTGCTCCGCTTCCGAAGCGTCCGCCGTCGACCTGAGCATACTCCTTCATGACATCTTTATTCAGGTGTGAGACGTTAGGGACCAGTGCGAGCCGGCGCCTCGTGGGGCCGAAGCAGGAAGGACGAGCTGGCATGAGACTCCAGGTCGTGCGTGCTGTCGTCTCGGTCGCCATCATCGCGCTGGCTGTGATGACGCCGATGCTCTGGGACTCGGGTAGCCGCCTCTTCGGCGATCCTCGATGGTCGTTGAATCGTTCCTCAACAGGCACCCTGACGCCGTCGTCTTCGCCCAGGGGACCGATGATGACGGCGGTGACGACAATGATGATGCTGACAACGATGAAGATGACGACAATGACGATGACGACGACGAGGGGGACAATGATGCCGACGACGATGATGGGGACACTGAAGAGAGCGACGAGGACTTCGACAACGTGAGTGCGCCGGTCCCGCCCTCCGGGCCTGCTGGCGTCCCTCCGGCCGCTGCGCCGCCGGCCTCGGCGTCACCAACGGCACCGGCCGGCTCCGAGACCCAGGCGAGTGGGACGTCGACCGGGGGCGATAGCACCATCGCCCTGTCGGGCGATCGCGTCGTCGTGCAAGTGTTCCCGTCGATGCCGGCGGGGCTCACGATCACCATTCGCCTCGTGGACCCGGCACCGGTGCCGCCGCCTCCGGGGACCCGTGCCGGCAACCTGATCTTCCGGATCGAGGCCCAAGACGCTTCAGGCACCCCGCTAACGGCCCTGCCGGCCGAGGTGAACCTCGCGGTCCGCTATGCCGACCAGGACGTCGCGGGTCTGAACGAGCAGCGGGCCACGCTCTCGTGGCTCGACCCGGCCGATACTCGGTGGAAGCCTGCGCCGAAGCTCGCCACCGATCCGTCGACGAACTACGTGGCGGCGTCCGTCACCGCGCTCGGGACCTACGCCCTCTCCGTCCCGTGATGCGGCCGTGCGTGTCCTGGACCGATGGCGTCGTGCTCCGCCCACGCCGACCCCGCCCAGCCGCCGGTCGACGAGCCGGCTACTGGTCACGCTGCACTCTGGACTTGTCGTGAGTGCCGTGGCGCTGCCGGCGGTGGCGGCACGGCGTACGCTACGGCGATCACAGGATGGGGGCAGTATGGTGCACGATCAGCAAGTGACGACGAAGGATATCGCTCGGTGGATGGCTGACCAGGTCGCCGCTGCCGGCGTGCTCGATCAGGCCGCCGCGTCCGAACGGATCGCCCACGCCTATGGGGCAGCGTTCGCCTGCAAGAACGGGAACGGTACCTGGGCGATCGCGAAGCCGGTGTTGGCCGCGTTCCGCAAGATGACGGCTGCCACGGTGGTCTGGGACCGGTCGATCCTCGCGTGGCGCCTCAGGACGCCCGACGATCCTCCGGGACGTCGACTGGTCGAGTGAACCGCGCCATCCCCCGGCAGGCGTCGGCTGAGCCGCTCCCGCGACGCGGGGATTCCGTCATCCGTGGACTGCGCGCCTGATCGTGTCCCCGAGGAGGTCCAAATTCAGGGGCTTGGCGACGAACGGCGCGACGGACGCCGAGCAGCAGGCGCTTGACGCCGGTGCGAACGCCTTCCTGGCCAAGCCCCTCAGCCCGCGTCGGCTGCGTGAGCTGGTCGAGGTACTGGCGGTCACGTCGGCGCCGCGTCAGCCACGCTGAGCGTCGACGCGCGCGTGGAGGCGGCGACGATTCAGCCCTGACGCATGCCCTGCTCAATCAGGGCGGCCGCTCACGGTCTCTCACGCGGGAGCGAGCTGCCACCTCAGGGCGAGCACCTCGACGTGCTTCAGAAGCTCTTCAATCCTGAAGGGCTTGGGGAGCAGCACGGGGGCGTGCGGCCCGTCATCCGCGTGGTTGAGCTTGACGCTGGCGGACAGGACGATGACCGGGATGCTGTGCAGGCGCGGGCTTGCCTGCCGCGCTGTCAGGACTGCCGCGCCATCCATGACCGGCATGCGCATGTCCAACACGATGACGTCGGGAGTCCAGCTCTCTAGGGCGTCAGGTGCCTCGCCGCCGTGAACGGCGGTCCTGACCTCATAGCCCTCGCCGTCCAGGAGCACCTCGACCAGCTCGCGGATCGTTGGGTCGTCGTCCACGACCAGTACGCTGCGCCGTGTGCCGTCCATGGCCTACCCCCGCCGCAATGTCGATTTCCCATAACGTTGGACATCCCGAAAAGGGGACATTGAAGCGGTCAACCCTGTCCGAGCATGCTGACCGGCGAGCGCGGAACGCCGCCCTGCCGCCACCGCCGAGACGGTCCTGCACGTCGAACGGCCCGGACGTCGGTCCGATCAGCGGGTCGATCATCGCGAGCGGCCGGGTTCCGTCGCTCGGGCGACTTGCGAGGAACAGGGCAGACCTAGCCACAGCTCCCTGGCACGTGCTCATTGTCGCTGACGGCGATCCGGCCTATCGCGGCCTCAGTTCGGAGTACTACGCCATCCGGGCCCATCGGCCGGTGGCCCTGCGTGGCTGGTCTTTCGGTGCTCGGAAGCCGCTCCCCTTCAGTCGCTTCCTGCTGCTTCCAGTCGGCCTTGCGCAGCGCATACTCGACATCCCCTGCCTCTTCACCCTCGATGCGGTATGGCCATGCCTGGTGGAAGAACCGCACCGGCGTCAGGCCGGCTTTCTCCATGACGCGTCGCGAGGCCCGGTGAACCACCAGCGTCTCCGCCACCACACGCTGCACACCGAACTCGGTGAAGCCCTTGCGGATCAGCGCGCGCGATCCCTCGGTGCCGTAGCCCTTGCCCCAGGCTGATTTGCGCAGCCGATAGCCAAGCTCGGCTTCGTCGGGACGACCGCCAGGCGGTGGCAGGAAGTGGAACCAGCCCAGAAATTCCCCGGTGGACTTTTCGATGGCCGCCCAGAAGCCATACCCTGCGTAACGCTCGTAGTGGTCGAGGAACCTTGGCAGCGTCTCGTTCTCGATCACGTCGCGCGGGGTCGGTTTGCCGCCGGTAATGAAGTGCATGACATCGGGATCGCTGTCCAGGTCGAACAGGTTGTCCACATCGGCCCCCGTGAACCGACGCAGCACCAATCGTTCGGTTTCCAGGAAGACCTGCATCTCCCAATCCTTAGCGCTCGAAGATCATCGCCCGATCCGGCCACGAGCCGCTAGCGCGATCGACATGACGGCGACGGTGACGCTATGCGAAGGACGGTATCACACCTGGCCGGTTGGTGCTCTTCCAGACTCGAGCAAGAGCCAGATGGCTCTGGCCAGGTCTGGAATGGGGCTATGTGCTGGCCCGGGCGAGAGTGCCCGAAAGTCGGAGGCAGGACGAGCAAAAGTGAGGGAATCGCTCTCCTAATCTCGGAACGCAGGATGCCTCGGGAAGCGCTGGAAACAGGGGGGCCTGGGTGGTGGAGCCCGGAGGCCGTTGTTGTGCGCGCCTAAGAACGAAGCGTAGGACGTCTCTCTGTTGGCAGTTGCAGGTCCGAATGCCGTGCGCGCCGTCGGGGGCGCCTCAGTCATCCTTCGCCCAGATCCCGACGAGGTGCGGCACTGCGGACTGCTCCTCGGGCGACATGTCCGGGTAGCGGTG
>Ga0075428_100008817_pt1 | contig 11193 bp, 8 predicted proteins | sample RhiMetdeltSRZDD2_FD_75291 | JGI IMG/M metagenome (GOLD analysis project Ga0075428, IMG submission 75291) | Populus rhizosphere microbial communities from Tennessee, USA - Rhizosphere MetaG P. deltoides SRZDD2 | ecosystem: Host-associated > Plants > Roots > Rhizosphere > Soil | place: USA... | reverse complement strand
TGTGCGCACTGACGCATCTCCCGGCGGATGTACTGGCACGGTATCCGGCGCAGCTGTCGGGCGGACAGCGGCAGCGCGTCGGGCTGATGCGGGCGCTGATGCCCGGCCCCGAGCTGCTGCTGCTCGACGAGCCGCTGGGGGCGCTCGATCCGATGATCAGGGCGGAGCTGCGCGCGGACCTGCTCGAGATCGTCCGGCGTCTCGGCCAGACGGTCGTGCTGGTGACGCACGATCTCGCCGAGGCCGCGTTCTTCGCCGATCGCGTCGTCCTGTTGCGCGACGGCGGCGTGGTCCAGCAGGGCACGATGGCCGACCTCGTCGAGCGGCCTGCCGACCCGTTCGTGACCCGGTTCATCGGCGCCCAGAGCGGCCCCTTCGTGCCGGGCGCGCGTCCCGAGGGGGCGCGGTGAGGATTCGCCGCGCGGGTGTCCTGCCGATCGCGGTCGCGGCGCTTCTCACGTCGTGTACCACGGCCCCGGACGAGGTTCGGGTCGGCTCGAAGAAGTTCACGGAGTCGGTCATCCTCGGGGAGATCCTGGCCCAGATGGAGCGCGCCGCCGGTGTCGCGGCCGGGCACCGCGCTCAGCTCGGCGGAACGCAGATACTCTGGCACGCGCTCCTGGCGGGCGACATCGACATGTACCCGGAGTACACGGGAACGATCCGCGCGGACATCCTCCACCTGGCGACCGGCGCCCCGGAGGCCTCCCTGCGCGAAGCGCTGGCGCGCCACGGCGTGGCCATGTCCGGGTCGCTCGGCTTCGAGGACCGTTATGCGCTGGGGATGAAGGCGCGCGACGCCGCGCGCCTCGGCGTGCGGAGCCTCTCCGACCTGCGCGCGCACCCGAAGCTGCGGCTCGGCTTCAGCGAGGAATTCCTGAACCGCCCCGACGGCTGGCCGGCGGTCCGGACCCGCTACCGGCTGCCGCAGGCCGACGTCAGGCCTCTCGATCACGACCTGGCGTACCGGGCGCTGGCCGCCGGGGACATCGACGCCATGGACCTGTACACGACCGACGCCGAGATCCCGTACTACGACATGGTCGTCCTGGACGACGATCTCCAGGTGTTCCCCGACTACCACGCCGTCGTGCTGTACCGTCTCGACCTGGCGCAGAGGGCGCCGGCGGCGCTGCGGGCCGTGCGCGACCTCGAGGGGGGCATCAAGGCCGAAGAGATGCGCCGGCTGAACGGGCGCGTCAAGCTGGAGCGCGTGCCGGAGCGCGCCGCGGCGGCCGATTTCCTCGCGGCGACGCTGCATATCGCCCAGGAGCCGGCCGCCGAGGGCCGGGCCCGCCGGGTCGGCCGGGCGGTCGCCGAGCACCTGTCGCTGGTCGCCGCGTCTCTGGTCACCGCGGTGGTCGTCGCGATCCCGCTCGGCATCGCGGCGGCGCGCAGGCGACGACTGGGGGCCGCCATCCTCGCCCTGGCCGGCGTCGTCCAGACGATCCCGACGCTCGCGCTCCTCGTGCTCCTGATTCCGGTGCTCGGCATCGGCGCGGCGCCGGCGGTGGCGGCACTCTTCCTGTACAGCGTCCTGCCGATCGTCGTCAACACGATGGCCGGCCTCGCCGGCATCCCGGCGTCGCTCCTGGAGTCGGCGGATGTCCTCGGTCTGTCGCGCCGGGCGCGGCTGTATAAGGTCGAGCTGCCGCTGGCGTCGCCGTCGATCCTCGCCGGCGTCCAGACCGCCGCCGTCATCAACGTGGGGACGGCGACGCTGGGAGCCCTCATCGGCGCCGGCGGCCTCGGGCAGCCGATCCTGACCGGCATCCGTCTGGACGACATGCGCCTCATCCTGGAAGGCGCCGTCCCCGCCGCCCTCCTGGCCCTCATCGTCCAGGCGCTGTTCGCGTGGCTGTCACGCGGCCTGGTGCCGCGCGGCCTGCGCCTGCGGCCGGAAAGCTGACCCCGGCGCCTTTCCACGGCGCTTGAGCGGTGGTACCCTCTTCGAGTCCACTCAAACGCAGGCTTCCCGGCTCCCTTACGGGCCGCACGAAGGAGGCTCGTTGCAGCGCCATCCATCTCCTGGGCCGGCGCTCCGGTTCGACAACCCGGCTTCGATCGACCGCCAGACGCCGGACCGCGTCGATCCGGCGTCGCTCATCGCCTGGTACCGGCGCAACCGCGAGCGTTCCCGCGCCCTGTTCGACCTTCTCGCCGGCGACGAGGTGTTCTCCAGGCAGCCCATCCCGTTGCGCCACCCGTTCATCTTCTATGAGGGGCACGTCCCGGCCTTCAGCTTCAGCACGCTGGTCCGGCGCGCCCTCGGCGGCGAGGCGATCGACGAGAGGCTGGAGACGCTGTTCGCCCGCGGCATCGACCCCCCGACCGACCCGTCGCCAGGATCGCCGGCCGACGGGAGGTCCCACGGGGACTCGTGGCCGGACCGCCCGGTCGTGCGCGCCTTCGCCGCCGAGGCCGACGCGCGCGTGCTCCGCGCGTTGGAAGATGCCGATCTCGACCGGCCCGGGCACCCGCTCCTCGATCGTGCCGAGGCGGCGTTCGTCATCCTCGAGCACGAGGCGATGCACCAGGAGACGCTGCTTTACATGCTGCACCGGCTCGACTTCCCGCTGAAGCGGCGCCCCGGCGGCGCGTCCGCGGCGATCGATGCGTCGAGCCGCGCGCCGCGACAGGAATGGATCGAGATCTCCGCCGGCCGCGCGACGCTCGGCGTGGACCGCGCCGCGGCGCGCTTCACCTGGGACAATGAGTGTCCGTCGCACGTCGCCCGCGTCCCGGCCTTCGCGATCGAGCGGCACGACGTCACGAACGCAGCGTTCATGGAGTTCGTCCAGGCCGGCGGGTACGAACAGCAGCGGTTCTGGCGCGCCGACGACTGGGAGTGGATCCGGAGAGAGCGGATCCGGCATCCGCTGTTCTGGGAGGCGCAGGACGGATCGTGGTTCTGGCGCGGCATGTTCGAGCGCGTGCCGCTGCCCGAGGCATGGCCGGTGTTCGTCACCCACGCCGAGGCGTCGGCCTACGCGCGCTGGCGCGGCGCCCGTCTACCGACCGAGGCGGAGTTCCAGCGCGCCGCGTGCGGGGCGCCGGACGGAAGCGAGCGGCGGTACCCGTGGGGCGAGGCCGCGCCGGACGCGAGCCGCGGAGTCTTCGACTTCGCGGCCTTCGACCCTCAGCCCGTTGGGAGCCATCCCGCCGGCCGCAGCGCCTCGGGCGTGGACGACCTGGTCGGGAACGGCTGGGAGTGGACGAGCACGCCGTTCGCGCCGTTCCCTGGCTTCGCGGAGCGCGCGTCGTACCCGCAGTACTCGAGCGATTTCTTCGACGGCGCGCACTACGTCATGAAGGGCGCCTCGCCCGCGACGGCGCGCGAGCTGCTGCGCCCGACGTTCCGCAACTGGTTCCGGCCGCGCTACCCCTACGTCTACGCGACGTTCCGTTGCGCCAGGGGCGGCGCCTGATGCGCCCCGAGGTGGCTGCATCGCGGCGGCGGGCCCTGCGCCTGGCGCGGTTCCCCGCCGTGCCGCCGGCGCCCGCTCCGGAGATCGACCGGTTCGCCGCCGACGTGCGTCACTATCTCTCCCAGTCGCCGCGGCAGCTGCCGTCGCGCTATCTGTACGACGACCTGGGCTCGGCGCTGTTCGAGGCGATCTGCTTTCTGCCTTGGTATCCGCTGACGCGGGCCGAGCTGCGTCTCCTGTCCGCGCACGCACCGGAGATCGTGGACCGCAGCGTGACGTCGATTATTGAGCTCGGAGCCGGCAGCGGCCTCAAGCTGTCGTCGCTCGTCCGGGCGGCGGGACCGCACCGCGGGACGCTCGACATCCAGGTGGTGGATGTCTCCGGCATTGCGCTGGCGGAGACGCGGCGCGCCCTCGCGGAGTTCCGCGACCTCCGCATCATGACCCACGAGACGACGTACGAGGCCGGTCTCGAGATCCTGCGGCGGACGCCGCCTGCGCGCGGGCGGAGGCTGATGCTCTTCCTCGGCTCGAACATCGGCAATTTCGATCCGGAAGGGCGCGACCAGTTCCTGCGCGCACTGCGCATGGCGCTGCGCCCCGGCGATCGCCTGACGCTCGGTGCGGACCTGGTCAAGCCAGCGCGCGATCTGCTGCTGGCCTACGACGACCCGCTCGGCGTCACCGCTGCGTTCAATATCAATCTCTTGTCGCGCATCGACCGCGAGCTGGGAGGTGATTTCGACCTCGACCGCTTCGCGCACCAGGTCGTCTGGGACGCGGAGCGCTCGCGCATCGAGATGCACTTGCGCAGCGCCACGGCGCAGCGCGTCGTCATCCCGGCGGCCGGCCTCGACCTGGCCCTGCGCGAAGGGGAGACGATCTGGACCGAGTCGTCCTACAAGTTCGAGGCCGACGCGGTGGTGACCATCCTCGAGCGCGCCGGCTTCGGCGTGGCCGCGCAGTGGGTGGACGCCGCCGACCGGTTCGCGCTGACCCTCGCCGAAGCGGCGTGAGCGGCGCGGCCCGGGCTCAGTCCGCCTTCCTCTCCAGGGCGGCGCGGTCCCAGCCGCCGAAACCGGCCGCCGTCTCGTAGGTGCTCTCCAGGAACTCGAGCACCAGCGCATCCGGTGACGACGAGCGGCGCACCGATTCGTACGGCAGGATCCACTCGTGCAGGACCGGGTGGTACGACGCCGCGAGCGGCTGGATCTCCGCCTGCGGGCACCCAGCGGGCTCGGGATACGCGTAGGCGTAGAACGCCGGCTCGCGCACCGGACCGCCGCCGTTCCCGGGCCAAAACCCCGCGCTGATGCACTCGTGCGAATACGCCTCGCGCGTCGCCCAATCGGGCAGGTTCGGGATGCCGCCCGGGTGGGTGGGCGCCGGCCGTCCGTTGAAACGCGTGCACGCCAGGTCGAACGATCCCCAGAAGAAGTGGACCGGACTGCACTTGCCGATGAACCGGCCGCGGAACTCCTTCAGCAGCCGGTCGGCCTGGACGAGTGCGCGCCAGAAGCGCTCTGTCGCCTCGGCGTCGTACGAGGCGTGGATCGTGTCCGCGTCGAAGCGCAGCGCGTTCCTGACTTCGTTGGGCTTCGGATGACGGATCTGCGCCGGGACGCCGAGCGCGCGCAGCGTGTCGAGGTAGCGCCGGTAGAACTGCGCCACCGTCTGCGGCTCCAGCGGAAGGGTCTCCTGTCGGCCGTCGCTGGTCCGGACGACGAGCCGGTGGTCGAGGAAGTCGAAGTCGGTCTCGAACGTCAGGTCGCCGTACGGCACCGGCGAGGTGCCCAGGCCGCGCGCCGTCACATACAGCGTCGCCTGCCACCAGTGGTTCTGCATCGGCGCCAACGCCAGGCGCGCCTTCCCGACGACCTGCGTCCAGAGGTGAAGCGTGTCGCAGGCTGGCTCCCACGCTTCGAGCGGCAGCGGTGGCCAGGCCGCGGGGTCGTGCGCCGTGCGAGTCGAGTCGGCGGACATCGGGTCCGGGTCCGCCGGCGCCTACCGCGCCCGCGCCGGCGCGTGCGGCGCCGGCTCCATCACCAGCTCATCGACGTAGCACCAGCCCCAGTCCTCGCCCGGCTCGAAGCTGCGGATGACCGGATGGTGCACCTTCCTGAAGTGCTTCGTGGCGTGCTTGTTCGGCGAGTTGTCGCAACAGCCGACGTGGCCGCACGACAAGCACAGGCGCAGGTGGACCCAGTCGCTGTCGATGGCGAGACACTCCTCGCACCCGTCGGGGGTCTTCGGCGTCACCTCGCGCACTTCATCGACGTGAGTGCATGGTTTAGGCATGGGATGTTCCTTTCGGGAATGACGATAGCACGGGCGTCAAGCTCAGCGTTGTGGCGCGTGCGCTGCCAAGTCACTCCTGGTGCGAGCCTCCTGTTCGGCGCGGTATTCGGCGATCCGGCTTCGATCAGCTTCGGCGAGCGCGCGCCGGAGAGCAGCGACTTCAAGATCCCGGCAGTAGGCCGGCGTTCCGGGCTGCTGTCGCCAGGAATTGTCCAGATCGCCGGCGTCGACAGGGTCGAAGCCGAGCTCGTCGAGCAAGCGAAGCACCGGGGCTTTCGCCTCGGATCGATCGCCGGCAACCGAGAGGGCAACGCGGCCCTTCGTTCCCGGCGGAGCCCCCTTCTCGAGAAGGCTCCTGGCGTAGATGCTGTTGAATGCCTTGATGACGGTTCGCCCGAGCTGCTGTGCGACCCATTGGCTGTCGAGCATGCCCCGCTCAATCGCGTCGATGCGGCCATCTCGAAGCTCCGGATAGTAGTTGCCGGTATCGACCACGACGACGCTGTCCGGAACGTTCGCAAACAGCCCCCTCGGAAGATCGGGGACGGCCTTCTGCGGGATCGAGACGATGACGACTTCGCCTGCGTGGGCGGCGTCGACAACGGAAACGGGCGTCGCGCCGACCTCCGCTGCCAACGCGGTCAGGCTTGCCGGTCCTCTCGAGTTCGCAATCGAGACCTGATGGCCCAGCCTGGCGAGATGGCGCGCGAGTGTCCCTCCGATGGCTCCAGCACCGATGATTCCGATTCTCATGTGAACTCTTCCTTGCGACGCGCTTGACCCTTATCGCGACAGCCTACGCCCGGTCGGTTGCAAAGACAAAATGTCCTCTGTGCCGGCGCGGCGGGTCTAAGATAGGGTCGCGACACGAGACTCCCCAGCTCATGAGGCGACCATGGAAACCCTGTGGCAGGACATCAAGTTCGGCGCGCGAATTCTCCTGAAGTCTCCCGGGTTCACGCTTCTCGCCGTGTTGACCCTGAGCCTGGGAATCGGGGCCAACACCGCCATCTTCAGCGTCATCAACGGCATGCTGCTCAAGCCCCTCCCCTATCCCGAAGGGGAGAGGCTCCTCTTCATCTCCGAATGGGCCCAGGAAGTTCCCGAGATGAGCTTCTCCGTGGAGAATTTCAAGGATCTCCGCGATCAGAACAAGACGCTGGAGGCGATCATGGCCTACCGGGGTCAATCCTTCGTGCTGACCGGGAGCGACCGGGCCGAGCGTCTCAACGGGCGTGAAGTGACGTCGGGCCTTTTCGACACCCTGCGCGTGAAACCTCTCCTCGGCCGCGCCTTCACTCCGGAAGAGGACAAGGTCGGCGCCGAGCGCGTCGCCCTGCTCGGCGAAGGATTCTGGGTCCGCCGCTTCGCCCGCGACCCGGGAATCCTCGACAAGCCAATCGTTCTCAACGGGGAATCGTTCACGCTGATCGGCGTGATGCCAGGCGATCTGCACACGTCGATGCGCCTGACGGACGTCTTCACTCCGATGCTGCGGCGCGAGGACGAGCTGGGTGGGGTGAACAACCGGGGCAATCACCCCGGCATCTATGTCTACGCTCGCCCCAAGCCCGGCGTCACGGAAGCGCAGGCCCGCGCCGAGATCGTGGGGATCGCCAAGCGCCTCGCCGAGACGTACCCGAACAGCAACGCGCGGCAGAGCATGACGGTCAAAAACCTGCATGACGCTCTGGTGGAAGACTCGCGGCCACGCCTGATGGTGCTGTTCGGCGCCGTCCTTCTCGTCCTGCTCATCGCCTGCGCGAATGTCGCCAACCTGCTGCTGGGCCGGGCCACGACCCGCCGCCAGGAGATGGCCATCCGGAATGCGCTCGGCGCCGGCCGGTGGCGCCTGGTGCGACAGCTCCTCACCGAAAGCATGCTGCTGTCCTGTGCGGGCGCCCTGATGGGAGTGCTGTTCGCCTACTGGGGAGTCCGAGGCCTTGTCGTGGGATTCCCTCCGAACACCTCTCTGACCGAAGGGATCTCAATCGACGGCACGGTGTTGCTGTTCACGGTCGGAACGGCGGTGATCACCGGACTGCTCTTCGGGCTGGCGCCGGCCTGGCAACCCTCCCGATCGGACGTGCACACGACACTCAAGGAGGGAGGCCGTGGCGGCCCGGGACGAGGCCATCACCGGATCCGCGCCTCTCTCATCGTTCTCGAGACGGCCACGGCCCTGGTCCTTCTGCTGGGCACCGGGTTGATGCTGAAGAGCTTCTGGCATGTTCTCGTGGCGGACGCCGGATTCGATCCCCACAGCGTCCTCGCCGCCGCCATCTCGGGGCCAGACATCAAATACAAGGAGCCGGCCCAGCGCCGCGCGTTCATCGAGCAGGTGGTGACCAAGGTCCAGGCCATCCCCGGCGTGGAGCACGCCGCCTCCGCGCTGCCGTTTCTGGGGGGGTGGCAAAGTGGCTTCATGATCGAGGGAAGACCGGAGCCACCGCCCGGCCAGATGGCGGACATCACGCGCATCAGCCCCGACTACTTCCGGGTCATGGGAATCCGCCTGCTCCGAGGGAGAATCTTCGATTCGCATGATCAGGCCGACTCGCAGCAAGTCTGCATGATCGACGAAACCTTCGCGCAGAAGCACTTCCCCGGGGAGGATCCTCTGGGAAAGCGCGTGCGGTTCGGCGGCCGAGAGGACGGCAACGAGAATCCCTGGATGGAAATCGTGGGCGTGGTCAATCACGTGAAGCATTACGGCGTGGATCAGGTGTCCCGCATCGAGATGTACCTTCCCTACACACAGAGCCCGATTCCCTCGTTCACGATCCTGGTCAAGACCGCAGGCGATCCCGCGCTGCTCGCCTCCGCAGTAGCCCATGCGGTAGGGAGCGTCGACCCGGACGTGCCCCTCTATCAGGTCCAAACGGTGGAGACCATCGCCTCCGACCGGGTGGCGGAGCGGAGGCTCGCGGCGGTCCTGATCAGCATCTTCGGCGTGCTGGCCCTGCTGTTGGCGGCGGTCGGAATCTACGGAGTCATGTCCTTGGCGGTGACGCAGCGCTCGCGCGAGCTGGGGATCCGCATGGCTCTGGGAGCGCAGCGGCGGGACATTCTCAGGTCGGTGATCGGGAGTGGAATGCTGCTGGCGTTCCTGGGCCTCGGAATCGGATTGGCGGCCGCTTTTTTCGGATTGGCGCCGCTGGTCTCCTCCGTGCTCTTCCAGGTCACGGCCACCGATCCGCCGACCTACACCCTCTCTCCACTGATTCTGCTGGTGGTGGCCCTGCTTGCCTGCTGGCTACCGGCGATGCGGGCGACGAGGGTCGACCCGATGGTTGCACTGCGCTGCGAATGACGGGTGCGGCTTCCGGTGGAAAAGTCGGCGGACCAGTCCACCACGCGTCAGCGATCGGGCGGCACGAGCCCCGCGCGAATCGCCAGACGTACGAGGCCCGCCACAGTGGATGCCGAGCCGGCGCGCCCGGTGCGCCTCGGCCGTCTTGACGGCGAGGTTCAGGTCGGACGCGATCTCCTTGTTGGCCTTTCCCTCCGCGATGAGCTGCAGGATCTCGCGCTGCCGCGGCGTCAGGCCCGCCAGGGGGTCGGCCTCGCCGAGGGAGCCGTGGAGGAACCCGTCGACGACGTGCCGCGAGATGGCGGGGTCCAGGTAGGTCTCGCCGCGCATCACGGCGCTTAGCGCGAGCAGGAGCTCGGCCGCGGCCGAGTCCTTCAGCAGGTACCCGGAGACCCCCGCCCGGAGCGCTTGCGCGACGTAGGACTCCCCCGCATGCATCGAGAGGACGATGGTGCGGGTCCTCGGGGAGGCGCGCCGGGCGCGCGCGGCGACCTCGAGCCCGCTCAACCCCGGCATCGTGATGTCCAGGATGGCGACATCCGGACCCATCCGCTCGATCATCTCGAGGGCCTCGCGACCGTCCCCCGTCTCGCCGTCGATCGTCACGCCGCCCTTGCGCTCGAGCAGCGAGCGAAGCCCTTCCCGGAAGAGCGTGTGATCGTCTGCGAGGAGGACGTGCACGGCGGCCCTCTCAGGTTCCCGCGGGAAGGCGCGCCTGGATCTCGGTGCCCTGTCCCGCCCCGGCCCGGATCCTCAGCTCACCCCCCATCGACTCAACCCGCTCCTTCATTCCCAGGAGGCCCGCGTGCCCGCCGGCGGCGCCCTCCATCGCGACGTCGACATCGAATCCCTTTCCGTCGTCGGCCACGCGGACCTCGAGCCAGTCGCGATCGTACCGTACTTCCACCGCGACCCGGCGGGCGTCCGCGTGCCGGATCACGTTCGTCAGCGCCTCCTGCGCGATCCGGAACGCCGCGATCCCCAGATCCTCGCGCAACCGGAGGGGAAGGCCGCCGGTCTCGAGCGCGATCTCGATCCGCGCCCGGCGCGCCAGAGTGTCCACGTAGCCGCGCAGCGCGGCCCCGAGGCCGAGCTCGTCCAGGAGCGGGGGACGCAGGTCGAGCGAGAGGGCGCGCACGTGCCCGATCATGCGATCGAGCAGACCGATCGCCTCGCCGATCCGCTTGTCGCGCTCCTCCGTCGAGGGCGCATCGGCCAGCAGCTGCACCACCAGCTTCGCCGTGGTCAGGCCCGTCCCCATCTCGTCGTGCAGTTCCCGCGCAATCCACCTGCGCTCCTCCTCCTTCGCCGCCTCCAGCCGCCCCGCCAAGCCCCGCAGCCGCCGGTAGGCTTCCGCGAGCGCCTGCTGGCTCGTCCGACTCTCGTCGAGCGCGCGCTCGCGCTGCTCCTTGAGATCGAGGAGCCCCCGGTTGCGCCGCTCGAGGGACGAGGTCCGCACCAGGTGCACCGCGATCGCGGAGCCGGCGACCCCGCCGGCGACGAGCAGGCGGAACCAGGGCGTCATCCAGAACGGCGGGACGACGTGGATCGTCAGGGGCTGTCCGATCTCGCTCCATACCCCCTGATCGTTCCTTCCCCTGACCCGGAGCGTGAACGTCCCCGGGTCGAGCGTCGTGAACGTGATGTCCCGGCGGGGACCCAGGTCGATCCACTCGTCGCTGATGGGATCCAGCCGGTAGGCATAGCGGTGCCGCCGCCGGTCCCCGAAGTCGAGGGTCGCGAATTCGAGGGACAGCACCCGGCCGAACGGCATCTCGACCTCGGACGCCTCCCAGGGCGGACGCTCGCTGTCGATCGCGCCGGACGGCGTGCTCATCGACACGAGGACGGTCGGCGAGGGTCGGGGGACGAGCATCGGAGTGCCGCGCCTGACGACCACCACGCCCCGGTGCGTCCCGAAGTAGTTGCGGGAGCGCCCGCTCGCTGCAGCGCCCACGTGCAGGTCGACGCTCGGCATGCCGTCCTCGGTTCCGAAATTCGCGAAGGCCCGCCGCCCGGGGTCGAGCCGGCTCAGCCCCCGACGCGTCCCGATCCAGAGCGTGCCGTCGGAATCCCCCGCGAGGCTGACGACGTTGTCGTCGATCAAGCCGTCCTTCTCGGCGAACCGCGCGAACGCGACGCGACCCGTGCCCC
>Ga0075428_100008815_pt1 | contig 11194 bp, 10 predicted proteins | sample RhiMetdeltSRZDD2_FD_75291 | JGI IMG/M metagenome (GOLD analysis project Ga0075428, IMG submission 75291) | Populus rhizosphere microbial communities from Tennessee, USA - Rhizosphere MetaG P. deltoides SRZDD2 | ecosystem: Host-associated > Plants > Roots > Rhizosphere > Soil | place: USA... | reverse complement strand
CGCCGCCGGTGATGTTCTGTTACTGGGCGGATGCCCGCGCCAACCAGGCGTTCGCCCGGATGCAGAACGAGCACGTGGCCGGGATCGCGGCGCGCCATGCCGCGCGCTTCGTCGGGATGGCGACCGTCCCCCTTCAGGACGTTGACCTTGCGATCGCCGAGCTACGGTACTGCCGGGAGCGGCTCGGGCTCAAGGCGGTGGAGATCGGCTCGTTCCCCGGGGGCCGCGACTTCGATGATCCCGCCCTGCGACCGTTCTTCGAGGCCTGCGCCGACCTGGACGTGGCGGTCTTCGTCCACCCGGCGAACCCGCTGATCGGCCAGGACCGCCTGACCAAGTACTACTTCCCGCTCATCGTCGGCAATCCGCTGGAGACCGCGCTGGCGATCGCCAAGCTGATCTACGGCGGCGTGCTGGAGCGCTGGCCGCGCCTGCGCATCGCCTTCGCCCACGGCGGCGGCGCGTTTCCCTTCACGCTGGCCCGGCTCGACCACGGCTGGAGGGTGCGCCCGGAAGGTCCGGCGGCGATCCCACGGCCGCCGCGCGAGTATGCCCGGCTGCTCTACTTCGACTCGCTGACGCTGAGCCCGGTCAACCTCCGGTTCCTGGTCGAGCAGTTCGGCGCCGATCACGTGATGATCGGCAGCGACTATCCATTCGACATGGGCGCCGACGATCCGGTCGCGGCCCTCGCAGAGGCCGATCTGCCGCCGCCGGCGCACGAGGCGATCGAGAGCACCACGGCGATTCGCTTCCTGGGTCTGTAGCGCGGGCTATCGCCTGATACGGCAGGCTAGGCCAGCCTAGTCGACAAGCGAAAAAAGGCGCCACTCGCCAGGCGTGCTCCTCAGCGAGTGCTGCCCGCGATCTTCAAAGCGCATGTCCGATCCGACGACGATGTCCCGCACCGTGCTGGACACCAGGATGTCACCAGGCCCGGCCAGGCCCTGGATGCGGGCCGCAACGTGCACGGCCATCCCCGTCAGCTTGATCCCTTGCAGCTCACATTCGCCGGTGTGGATACCGGCCCGGATTTCAATGCCGAGACGCTTCACGGCCTCTCGCGCCGCCCGGGCACATTCGAGCGCGCGCGCGGGTGACTCGAAGCGGACGAAGAACCCGTCGCCCGCCGTGTCAACCTCAATCCCTTCGCACCGCTCGATCTCGGCACGCACCGCTTGGTGATGCTGCGAGAGCAGAGCCCGCCAGCCGCCATCACCCAGACGCCGGGCATGCTCGGTGGAACCCACGATATCGGTGAAGAGCAACGTTGCGAGAATGCGCTTCGCCTCGGTCGCCGTGGTCCGCTGACGCCTCGACAAATCGATGAGCTGCGCGAGCCCCTGGACGGCCGCCGCCAGCTGGCCATCGGCGTCGTAGACCTTGACGTCGGCCATGGCGAGGCCTCGGCCGTACATCATGCCTTTCGCCTCGGCACGCAGGAGTCTGCCGTCGGCCGGAACAACCCGGAAAAAGTGCGCCGATTCGGCGAGGCCGGCAAACGACTGGCCTGGCTGCAGTAGCATCAAGCCGGCAGCGTGGGAGGTGGAGTTGGCCAGCGCGGCGATGGCCCCGGGGGTGACGCAGCGTGAAAAGCGGCAGAGCCACTCGGTCGCGGGCATCGTCATGGTGATCGCCGCTTGCCGTTCGTCTAGCGCCACGATCCGGCATCCGGTCAGCTCCGAGAACGGGGTGACGAATCGGCCTTCCAGGTAGGCGTTCAGGAAGTTGAAGCCTCCTTGCTCGCCGAGCATCTCGGGTGACGCGATCTTGCTCCGGACGGTGCGCAGGTAGGGGTCTGGAGTCGAGTAGGTCGCTTCCTCCATCGGGCGAAGCTCCGCGGGCGGCGGTGGCGGCGACGGTTCTACCTGTCGGATCTCACAGTGGCTGGTGCCCTGCGCAATCTGCCGGCCGTAGGGATCCTCGATCTCGACCTCCGCGAACACGAACAACCGACTGGCGTTGACGACGCGCGCGCGAGCCAGCAGGTTGCCGTTCTGAGGGCGGGTCGGCCGGAAATAGTTGAGTGCCAGCGAGACAGGGTCAATATCCAGACCAGGTGTCAGCGTCGTCATCGCGACGCCGGTGACCGCGGCTTCGGCAAGCATCGAGACTTCGAGCTCACCTGACGCGGTCAACGACCACCCAGTGGCCGGCATCACCCAGGTTCCAGACCCCGGCCCTACATGGCCGGCCCGTATTCCCAGTAGACGAGCGATGGGCGGCGAGGGGAGCTGAGCGAGATCGAACGCCCGAATGCGGTCGATTCCGGGCAACGCCCAGAACCAGGTCGGCGGTACACGCCCTCGAACTGCTTCGTCGACGATCACAAGAGTGTCTCCATGTGCCTTGTGCGGTCCGCGGCGGACAAACCTCTCGCAGGCTAGCATGACGGTCACACTTCGTGAATTGCGACGCGTCCAATGAGTGCCTCGCCGCTGAGACGCGATTGCCCCGCAGGTGAGGTACCATCCGCGCGTGACGACGGATCGAGTGGCCGGCGGCGCACTCGCGCTGCTGGCGTTGGTCGTGGTCGAGGAGTGCTGGCGTGGGCGGCTGCCGTTCGGAACCCTGGCCGTGCCCGGGCCGGCCTACGTGCCCATCCTCCTGGCCACCGTCCTCTTCGCTTCCGGCATCCTCATCGTCGCCTTCGGCCGCGGGGCGCCGGCCGTCGGCGCCGCCGGCTGGAGCGAGTGGCGCCACTCGCTCGCCATCGTCGCAACGTGCGCGTTCGTGGCCCTGGCCATCGAACGCCTGGGCTACCGGAGCACCATCGTCATCGCGTGCGTCTTCCTGATCGGCGTCGTCGAGCGCCGGCACCCGGTGGCGGCGGCGCTGGTCGCGATCGGCCTGGCCACCGGCACCTACTACCTCTTCGACACGCTGCTGCGCGTGCAGCTGCCCCGCGGGCCGTTCGGGCTCTGATGCTGGAGACGCTCTCCAATCTCGGCCTCGGCTTCTCGGTCGCGCTGTCGCCGCCGATTCTGATGTACGCCTTCGTCGGCTGTCTGGTCGGCACGCTGGTCGGCGTGCTGCCCGGCGTCGGCCCGCTGGCGGGGATCAGCCTGCTGCTGCCCGCGACCTTCGGCCTGGACGCCACGCGCGCCATCGTGATGCTGGCCGGCATCTACTACGGCGCCATGTACGGCGGCTCGACAACGTCGATCCTCATGCGCATTCCCGGCGAGGCCGCCTCGGTGATGACCTGCATCGACGGCTACGCCATGGCGCGCAAGGGCAGGGCAGGGGCGGCGCTGGCAATCGCCGCGGTCGGCTCCTACATCGCCGGCACCGCCAGCGTGGTGGGCCTGATGCTCCTGGCTCCGCCACTGGCCGACTTCGCCCTGCGCTTCGGTCCGCCGGAGCATCTGGCGCTGCTTCTGCTCGGCCTCCTCGTGCTGGCCTACATGAGCTCGGGGTCGATGCTGAAGTCGCTGGCCATGGCGGCGTTCGGCCTTTTACTGGGCATGGTTGGCATCGATCAGATGAGCGGGTACTTCCGATTCGCCTACGGTGTCGTCGAGCTCGGCGACGGCCTCGGCGTGGTGCCGGTTGCCGTCGGGCTCTTCGGGGTCGCCGAGATCCTGGCGACGGCCGGCCAGCCGACGGCGCCGAAGGTGATCAAGCCGCGGCTGCGCGAGCTGCTGCCCTCGCGGCAGGAGTGGCGCGAGTCCATCGCGCCGATCGGACGCGGCACCGTGCTGGGCTTCCTGGTCGGCATTCTGCCCGGCTCGGCCCACATCATCTCGAGCTTCGTCTCCTACGCGGTGGAGAAGCGAGTCTCGCGGCACCCCGAGCAGTTCGGCCACGGTGCGGTCGCCGGGGTGGCGGGGCCGGAGTCGGCCAACAACGCCGCGACCTCCGGGGCGATGGTGCCGATGCTGGCGCTCGGCGTGCCCTCGGGCCCGATCCCCGCCGTGATGCTGGCCGCCATGATGGTGCACGGCGTGTCGCCGGGACCGCTCTTGATCCAGCAGCAACCCGCGCTGTTCTGGGGCTTCATCGCCTCGATGTACGTGGGCAACGTGGTGTTGCTCGTCCTGAACTTGCCCCTGGTCGGGCTGTTCGTGAACATCCTGCGCGTACCGTACCCTTATCTCTACCCGGCCATCCTCGTGTTCTCGATCCTCGGCGTCTACGCGGTCAACGGCAGCGTGGTGGACGTGTGGATCATGCTGCTCATGGGCGTGCTCGGCTGGGTGCTGCGCAAGCTGGACTTCGAGACCGCGCCGATCGTCCTGGGGGTGGTGCTGGCCCCGCTGATCGAGCTCAGCATGCGCCAGTCACTCGCCATGTCGGACGGCTCGTATATGATCTTCCTCACGCGCCCGATCGCCGTCGTGTTGCTGGCGGTCGGCGCCGTGCTCGTCCTGATGAACCTCTACACGTTCCTTGGCCGGCGGCTGGACTGGCGTGCTCGCCTGGCGATGGCCGAGAAGGGAGAAGAGGCTCCATGAGACATCGTGGGCTCGTCGCACTCGCCGTCGTCGTGGCTCTGTCCCTGCCGCTGGTGGCGGCGGCGCAGGAGCCCTATCCCTCACGGCCGATCACCCTGGTGGCGCCGTTCCCGCCGGGCGGGGTGGCCGACCTGACGGCGCGGCCGGTGGCGGCGGCGATGGAGAAGGTGCTGAAGAACCCGGTAGGCGTGGTGAACAAGACGGGCGCGGCCGGCGCCGTGGGCATGCAGTTCGTGGCCACGAGCAAGCCCGACGGCTACACGCTGCTGCTGGCGCTGTCCTCCATCTCGATCATCCCGGAGGCGGACAAGATCTTCGATCGCCAGCCAGCCTTCACGGTGGACCAGTTTGCGCCGATCGCGCTGATCTCCGCCGATCCCACGATCCTGGTCGTGCGCGCCGAGAGCCCGTGGAAGACGGCCAAGGAGTTCATCGAGGACGCCAAGAAGCGCCCCGGCCAGATCTCGTACTCGTCGTCGGGCATCTACGGCACGCTGCACATGGCCATGGAGCTGCTCTCGCACGCCGCCGGCATCAAGCTGCGCCACATCCCCGCGGCCGGGGCCGGGCCGGCCCTGACGGCGATCCTGGGTGGCCACGTCGACGCCCTGGCCTCCGGTCCGGCCGTCGTGCTCCCGCACATCAAGTCCGGCAAGCTGCGCGCCCTGGCGGGCTGGGGCGACAAACGCGTGGCCGCGCTGCCGGAAGTCCCGACCTTCAGGGAGCTGGGCTACCCGGAGGCGGAGTTCTACATCTGGGCCGGGCTGTTCGCGCCCAAGGGCACGCCGGAGCCGGTGCTGGCCAAGCTGCGGGAGGCCACGCGCGCGGCTGTGGCCGAGCCCGAGTTCAAGGCAGCGATGGACAAGCTCGAGACGCCGATCGTCTTCAAACAGGGCCAGGAATTCCAGCAGTTCTTCGACGCCGATGCCCGGCGTTTGGCCGCCGGCGTGCGCAAGGTCGGCCGGGTCGAGGACAAGAAGTAGGCCGTGACCCGCGTGCTACAATTTCGAGCGTCATGGCTATCCTGAAAGTCGCCCGGCTCGGCCACCCGGTCTTGCGGGAGCAGGCCCGTCCCGTCCCAGTTGCCGAGATCCGCTCGGCCCCCATCCAGCAGCTCATCGACGACATGGTCGAGACCATGCGCGAGTACGACGGGGCCGGCCTCGCCGCCACCCAGGTCCACCAGACGCTGCAGATCGCGGTCATCGAGGTCGATGCCAACCCCCGCTATCCCGATGCCGCAGGCATCCCCCTGACAGTGGTCATCAACCCGGTGGTCACGCCGCTGACCGAAGAGATGGAAGAAGGCTGGGAAGGCTGCCTGTCGGTCCCCGACATGCGCGGGATGGTGCCGCGGGTCACCGCGGTGCGGCTGCAGTGCTACGACCGGGAGGGCCACCCGGTCGATCTGATCGCCAAGGACTTCTTCGCGCGGGTCATCCAGCACGAGACCGACCACCTCAAGGGCATCGTCTACCTCGACCGCATGAGTGATCTGCGGACCCTCAGCCACATCGCCGAGTGGAACAAGCACTGGCTGGGGATCCGCGAACAGAATGACTAGCGAGGGATCGCGGGTCGTCGCCGTCGTCCGCGATCTGTTCTTCGTTGCCCGCATCCGCGAGACCGCTCGCCTGGCCGGTGTGCCGCTGGAATTCGCTCGCACGCCCGAGGATCTGGCCAAGGCGCTGACCAGCCGCCCGCACTTCGTCCTGCTCGACCTGACCGGCGGCTTCGACTACGCTCAGGTGTTCGAGGCCGTGGCGGCTGCCGGGTCGCCGCCCGTGCTCGGCTTCACGACCCACGTGGCGGCGCGCCAGACGCAACCGTGGCACGCGCAGTGCGGGCGGGTGGTCACCAAGGAAACGCTCACGCAGGAGCTGCCGACGCTGCTGCGTGACGGAGTGGCGGCGTGACGGCCGAGGAGTTCGTCGCCAAGCTCGACGCCGACAACCAGGTGCTCCTGCGCGGGCTCGATCCCGACGCCACGCTCAAGCCCGAGATCCAGGGCCCCCTCAACGTCCCCAACCTCCTGAAGGTCGCGCTGCGCAACGAAATTGAGGCTACCGAGATCGCCGCGCGATGGCTGGTCACCAGCGACGACGTCGAGGTCAAGCTCGCGCTGGCCCGTCAGGTCGGCGACGAGGCCAAGCACTACCGGCTGATCGCCGAGCGCCTGCGCCAGCTGGGCATCGACACGACCACGATCGATCCGCTGGCCGGCGGCTGGGGCCCGCTCTTTCGCTATCTCGACACGCTGTCGACCACCGTCGAGCGCGTGGCGGCCGGACAGTTCACCCGCGAGGCCATCGCGGTGGTGAAGAACCGGCAGTTCATCGAGTTCTGCGAGCGCGTGGGCGATCGCGAGACCGCGGCGCTCTATCGGGACACGATCGAGCCCGACGAGCGGTATCACCACGAGCTGGGCCGGCGGCTGCTGCTCCGCTTCGCCGTCTCGGCCGACGCCCAGGCAGTGGCGACCGCGGCGGCCCGCCGCACGCTTGCGCTCGCGGAGGAGCTGCAGCAGAAGGCGCTGGCCACGGTCGGGATTCACCACGCGCCGGGCTGCTGAGCCGTGGACCCCACGCTGCGCGCGTTCGAGGAGCTCTTGCGGGGCTCGGACGCCGCGCTCGATCTGAGCCGCGCCGCGCTGGCGGTGGCGCGGATCGAGTACCCGGATCTCGACGAGGCGCGCGAGCTGGAGCGGCTGGACGCGCTCGCCGCCCGGATCGGACCGGCCCGCCGCGGGGAGAGCGCCGCGGCGCTCGACCGTTTGCGACGATTCCTCTTCGAGGAGGAAGGCTTCAAGGGCAACGCGGATGCGTACTACGATCCGCGCAACTCCTGTCTCAACGACGTTCTCGTCCGCAAGCTCGGCATCCCGATCACGCTCTCCGTGCTCACGATCGAGGTCGGTCGCCGCGTGGGCCTGGCCATCGCCGGCGTCGGGCTTCCCGGCCACTTCATCGTGAGCGCAGCCGCCGGCGGCCGCTCGGTGCTCTTCGATCCCTTCAACGGCGGTGCGGTCCTCACTCCCCAGGCGGCCGCCGAGATCGCCGCGCGGGCGGTGGGCCGGCCGGTCAAGCTCGAGGAGGCCCACTGGACGCCGACCACCAAGCGCCAGATCGTCGTGCGCATGCTGCGCAACCTCAAGACGATCTACGCGCGTCAGTCCGACTGGGGCCGCGCGCTGTGCGTCATCGACCGGCTGCTGCTGGTGGACGCCGAGACGCCGATGCACGTGCGCGATCGCGGCACCGTGCTGGTGAAGGCCGGCCGGCTGTGGGAAGGCGCGGTCGAGTGGGAGCGCTACCTGAACGCTCACGCGAATGCCCCCGACGCCGAGGCCTTCCGGCAGGAACTGCGCCGCGTGCGGCAGGAGCTGGGCTCCCGTAACTAGGGCCGTGTGCACGCCGGAGGCGCCGCCCGAACCAGTCACGCCCGGCAGCCTGTCGTTCGAACGTCTATTGGCCGACCTCTCCGCGCAATTCGTCAACCTGGCGCCCGCCAAGGTCGATCAGGAAATCGAGCAGAGCCTCCGGAAGATCGTGGAGGCCATGAACGTGGACCGCTCGAGCCTGCTGGAGGTCTCCGAGGACGGCAAGGAGCTCATCACCACCCACCAGTGGGCGAGAGACGGTATCCCCCGTGATCCGCCCCGCGATGTGAACGAGGCCACGTCCTGGTACACGAGGACGCTGCTTCGCGGTGAGACGGTTGCCTACTCGAGAATGCCCGAGGAATTGCCCGACGAGGCGGGGCCCGAGAAGGCTTACTGCGCCAGCACCGGCCTTCGATCCAATCTGACGATTCCGTTGAGAGTGGCCGGTCGACCCATGGCCGCGCTGGCGATCGGCTGCTTTCGACGTGAACGGGTGTGGCCGGCCGAATTCATCCCGCGACTCCGCCTGCTGGGGGAGGTGTTCTCCAACGCGCTCGTGCGCCGGAACCAGGCGATGAGCGTCGAACGGGCTCTGGCCGAGGTGCGGTGGCTGAAGGGCCGGCTCGAGGAGGAGAACCGCTACCTCCGGAAGGAGATCGACGCCACCGCGCGAGCGCGTGGGGGCATCGTCGGGGAGAGCGCGGCGATCAAGGAGGTCCTGGCCCGGGCCGCGCAGGTGGCCGATACGGATGCGACGGTACTTCTCCTCGGCGAGACGGGGACGGGCAAGGAGCTGATGGCGCGGACGATTCATGGCGCGAGCGCCCGCCGGGACCGGCTGATGGTGCAGGTGAACTGCGCCGCGTTGCCGCCCACCCTGATCGAGGCCGAGCTGTTCGGGCGCGAGCGTGGTGCGTACACGGGAGCCCTGGCCAGGCAGGTCGGGCGATTCGAGGTCGCCGACGGCTCCACGATCTTCCTGGACGAGATCGGCGATCTGCCGCTCGAGCTGCAGGCCAAGCTCCTGCACGTCCTGGAGCGGGGCGAGTTCGAGCGCCTGGGCGGCCCCCGGACGATCCGCGTCGATGCTCGGGTCATCGCCGCCACCAATCGCGATCTGGCCGCGATGGTCCGCGACGGGAAGTTCCGGGAGGATCTCTTCTATCGCCTGAACGTCTTTCCGATCACGGTGCCGCCACTCCGGGCACGCCACGGCGACGTCCCGCTGCTGGTGTGGGCCTTCGTTCGCGAATTCGCTGCGGCGCAGGGCAAGACCTTCGAACAGATCGGCAGGCGCACGATGGAAGCCCTGGCACGCTACGCGTGGCCCGGCAACGTGCGCGAGCTGCGGAACGTGGTCGAGCGCGCGGTCATCCTCAGTCCCGGCGGCACACTGAGCGTCGAGCTCCCGACTTCAGCCGATCAGTCAACCCCGACCGAGATGACCCTGGAGGCGGTCCAGCGACAGCACATCGCCGCGGTGCTGGACGAGGTCCGCTGGCGGATCCGCGGTGAGGACGGCGCGGCTCAGCGCCTCGGTCTCAAGCCCTCCACACTGGAGTCGCGCATCCGCAAGCTCGGCATCACGCGCTAAGCCAAGCGCGCGGTCGGCCCCGACCTGTCGGGTGTGCTGACAGGTCGGACCGGGGCCCGTACACCCCCACCGTGGCTCGAAGTTGCCTAAAAGTATGTGGTTCATACGACCAAGGTCCACTCGATCATTACGGCGCAGTTGTGAGACACACTCCTGCGGAGGGGATCGGTGGACGACAGAGTGCCCGATTCGTTCGTGCGCGAGGGGCTGGCGTTCGAGCGCCTTTTGGCCGACCTCTCCGCCCGCTTCGTCAGTCTGGCGCCCTTCGAGGTGGACCAGGAGATCGAGCAGGGCCTGCGGCTGATCGTGCAGGCGCTGGACGTGGATCGCTCCTCGCTCATGGAGTTCTCCGAGGACGGCAGCGAACTGACCTTCACACATCAGTGGGCCCAAGAAAGCATTCGCAACGACGTGCGTCGCGACGTGCGAAAGCTGGTGAACGCGGAAACGCCCTGGTACCTGGAGAAGCTGCTGCAGGGCGAGACGCTCGCCTACTCGCGACTGCCCGAGGAGCTTCCGGAAGAAGCGGCGGCCGAGAAGGCCTACTGCGCCGCGATGGGGCTCCGGTCCAACCTGACGATTCCTCTGAAGCTGTCCGGGCGGCCGACTGCCGCGCTGGCCGTAGGCTGCTTTCGACGCGAACGGCAATGGTCGCCTGACCTCATTCCCCGGCTTCGCCTGCTCGGCGAAGTCTTCTTGAATGCCGTCGCTCGCCGGAACCAGGCCGTAGCTCTCGAGACTGCGCTGGCCGAGATCCGAGGCCTGAAGGCACAGCTCGAGGAAGAGAACCTGTACCTCCGCAAGCAGATCGACGTCGCGACCCGCGTGAGCGTCGGCATCGTGGGAGAGAGCGCCGCCATCAAGAAGGCGCTCGTGCAAGCGGAGCAGGCGGCGCCCGCCGATGCCGCGGTGCTCCTCCTCGGTGAGACGGGGACGGGCAAGGAGCTGATAGCCCGGACAATCCATGCCTTGAGCACGCGTCGGAGCCGGACGATGGTGCGGCTGAACTGCGCCGCGCTGCCGCCCACCCTGATCGAAGCGGAGCTGTTCGGCCGCGAGAGGGGCGCCTACACGGGAGCGCTGGCCAAGCAGATGGGGCGCTTCGAGCTCGCAGATGGTTCCACGATCTTCCTCGACGAGATCGGCGAGCTGCCGCTCGAGCTGCAGGCCAAGCTGCTGCACGTCCTGGAGCGCGGCGAGTTCGAGCGGCTGGGGAGCTCGAGGACGATCCGGGCTGACGTCCGGGTGATCGCCGCCACCAACCGCGATCTGGCCGGAATGGTCCGCGCCGGCAAGTTCCGTGAGGATCTCTACTACCGTCTGAACGTCTTCCCGATCGTCACGCCCCCACTGCGGGCGCGCCTCGAGGACGTCCCGCTGTTGGTGTGGGCCTTCGTGCGCGAGCTCGCGCCGGCGCAGGGCAAGACCTTCGAGCAGATTCCCAGGCGCACGATGGAGGCGCTGCAGCGCCACACCTGGCCGGGCAACGTGCGCGAGCTTCGTAACGTGATCGAGCGAGCCATCATCCTGAGCCCTGGCCCGATCCTCCACGTCGAGCTGCCCACGGCAGCTCCGGATCGAGAGAGCACCGCCCAGATGACCCTGGAGGCCATCGAGCGTTGTCACATTACCGCGGTGCTCGACGAGGTCCAATGGCGGATCCGGGGTGATGGCGGCGCCGCCGAGACCCTGGGCCTGAAGCCCTCCACTCTCGAGTCCCGCATCAGCAAGCTGGGCATCAAGCGCTGAGCTCTCACGCCT
>Ga0075428_100008812_pt1 | contig 11195 bp, 7 predicted proteins | sample RhiMetdeltSRZDD2_FD_75291 | JGI IMG/M metagenome (GOLD analysis project Ga0075428, IMG submission 75291) | Populus rhizosphere microbial communities from Tennessee, USA - Rhizosphere MetaG P. deltoides SRZDD2 | ecosystem: Host-associated > Plants > Roots > Rhizosphere > Soil | place: USA... | reverse complement strand
CAGGCGATCGAATCCGGCGCAAGCGGCCTGGTTCATCTTTTCGCAGACGCGCCGCCAGGACCAGAATTCGCGCCGCGCGTGAAAGCTGCCGGCGCCTTCGTGATCCCGACCCTGTCTGTCGTCGAGAGCGTCAGCGGAATTCCGAGTGGGAAGGCCCTGGCAGATGACCCGCGCCTGAAGGCATACGTCGGCGCAGCTGAACGGGCAGCGCTCGGATCGAGCTTTCCGAGGCGTCCCGGCTCCACGTCGAATCTGGACCACGCGCTTACGACCGCGAAGCTTCTGCATGACAGCGGCGTGCCAATCCTTGCCGGCACCGATGCGCCCAATCCGGGCACGGCGCACGGCGTGAGCATGCACCGTGAGCTCGAACTGCTTGTCAGGGCAGGGCTCAGTCCACAAGCCTCGCTGGCGGCCGCGTCGTCTGTTCCCGCGCGCGTCTTCGGCCTCCCCGACCGCGGTCGCATCGCGCCCGGTCTTCGCGCCGATCTGATGCTGGTGAAGGGCGACCCTCTCCGCGACATCACGACCCTTCGCGACATCGTTTCCATCTGGAAAGGCGGTGTCGCAGTCGTCCGGGGACGTCCGGCCGATGAGACCACGAGTACGACCGCGCCCACGACGACAGGCATCGTCAGCGGCTTCGAAGGTGCAGAGGTCACCGCCGAGTTCGGTGGTGGCTGGCAGGTCTCCACCGATTCCCTGATGGGTGGGAAGTCGGAAGCGAGCATGCGAATCGCCGACGGTGGGGCAAACGGCACGAAACGCTCGCTCGAGATTACCGGCACCATCGCCGCTGGATCTCCCTATCCCTGGTCCGGCGCCATGTTCTTCCCGGCAACGACGCCGATGGCGCCAGCCAACCTTTCACGTTTCAAGGAGATCGTCTTCTGGGCGCGTGGCGATGGCGGTGAACATCAACTGATGGTCTTTGCCACGAAGCTGGGCAACATTCCTGCGACCTACGCGTTTATTGCGGGACCCGAGTGGCGCGAGTACGTCGTTCCGCTGGCGACGCTGTCGGGGCTCGATGGCTCGGACATCAAGGGTGTTCTGTTCTCGGCAGGCGCAAAGCCTGGCCCGTTCAGGCTGACGATCGACGAAGTCCGGTTCCGGTAATAATGGCGGACACCATGCGCTTCAGGCTGCTGCCGGAGTCGTCGCCGCTCGGCTGGACGCCTTACGCGTGGCTCGTGTACCTCTCGTTCTTCCTCGTCTATGCCTACGCCACCAACGGGCCGTCGGCATGGATCCTTGACGGCCTTGCGGTCGCTGCGTTCCTGGTGCTGTATTTCAGGTGCTTCTGGGTGTGCGGCGCGCGGCTGTTACCGTACGTGTTCGGCATTGTCGCAATCGGCCTGATCACGAGCACGCGAAATCCAGGCGCGAGCTGCTTTTTCATCTACGCCGCCGCGTTTCTGGGGGAGGTAGGACGGCCGTCCGTCGGTGCGCGATGGATGCTGGTCATTCTCGCCATCATCGGCGTGCACACGTGGGCGTTCAATCTGCCGCCGACGTTCTGGGTTCCGGCAGCGGTCATCTCCGTGCTCGTGGGTGGATCCAACATCCATTTCTGCGAGATGCGCCGCAAGGATCGGGCGCTGATCAAGGAACACGAGCGGGCCGAGCAGTTCGCCAAGATGGCCGAACGGGAGCGCATCGCGCGCGACATGCACGATCTGCTCGGACATACACTCTCGGTCATCGTTCTCAAGTCCGAGCTGGCCTCGAAGCTGGCCGATCGCGATCCCAAACGGGCAGCCGCCGAGATTCGAGACGTTGAAAACATCTCACGCAATGCGCTGGCAGAAGTCCGGCGGGCGATCCACGGCTACCGCGGCGAGCGCTTGCTGGACGAACTGATGTCCGCGCGCAAGACGCTCGCGGCTGCGAGCGTCGACCTCACCGAAGACATCGCGCCGTGTGCCCTTGGCGCCGACGAGGATCGGGCACTCGCCCTCGGGCTGCGCGAGGCGGTCACCAATGTCGTGCGTCACTCGCAGGCGTCGCAGTGCCGCATCAGCTTGAAGGCAGAACACGGCGCAGTCCGGCTGACCGTCGAAGACGATGGCGTCGGAGGCGAGCTCGTCGAGGGTGCAGGTCTGGCTGGTATGCGCGTCAGGCTTGCCGAGGTCGATGGCGTCGTCGAACGCGATGGGCAGCGCGGAACCCGGCTGATTCTGCGCGTCCCAGAGCGGCCGGCGGCAGCGCCTGAGCCCGTGGTGCTGTCGTGATCCGCATCCTCATCGCCGAGGATCAGGGCATGGTCCGCGGCGCCCTGACGGCGTTACTGAGCATCGAGAGCGACCTCGAGGTCGTGGCTGAAGCTCGCACGGGACCCGAGGCACTCGCAGCCGCCCTTCAACACAAGCCCGACGTCGTCCTGACCGACATCGAAATGCCAGGCATGACCGGCCTGGATCTGGCCGCCGCCCTGCATGAGAAAGGCTCGACCGCGCGTATTATCATCCTCACGACGTTCGCCCGGTCGGGCTACTTGCGCCGAGCGCTCGAGGTCGGCGCTTCAGGCTACCTGCTGAAGGATGCGCCGTCCGCACAACTCGCCGATGCGGTGCGCAGGGTCGCTGCAGGCGGGCGCGCGATCGATCCGACGCTCGCGACCGAAGCGTGGACCGAGCCGGACCCCTTGACCGATCGCGAGCGTCAGGTGTTGCGGCTGGCTGATGAAGGTCGAACGGGTGCCGAGATCGCACGCGAGTTGAAGTTGTCGGAAGGCACCGTTCGCAACTATCTATCGGAAACCATCGGCAAGCTCGGCGCGCGGAATCGTGTCGAAGCCGCGCGGCTCGCCAGGCAGAAGGGATGGCTGTAAAGCATGTTCCGCAAGATTCTCATGCGCGTCCTCGTGGGCGGACTGTTGTTGCTCGCCGGCACCGACGTGGCGTTCGCTCAGGTCACCAGGTTCATTCGTTTTTCAGCCAACGGCGCGACGTCGTATGGAATCCTCGATGGAGAGGTCGTCCGTCAGCTTGCCGGCGATCTCTTCGATGCGCCAAAACCAACCGGCAAGACGTTCAAGCTTGCGGAAGTCAAAGTGCTCGCACCCTGCGATCCCAAAAAGGTGATCGCCGTCGGGTTGAACTACAAGTCCCATCTCGGCGAGCGGCCATCCGCAACGTATCCGGGCCTGTTCGCCAAGATGCCAACCTCCATCGTGGGTCCCGGCGACGACATCGTGCTGCCGGAGGATGCGAAAAACGCGCACTACGAAGGTGAGCTTGTCGTCGTGATTGGCCGCCGCGCCAAGAACGTCACCGCGGCGGACGCGCCGAACTATGTATTTGGCGTCACCGCGGGGAACGATGTCAGCGAGCGCGAGTGGCAGAAGGCAGACCTTCAATGGTTCCGCGCCAAAGCCAGCGACACCTTCGGTCCGCTCGGACCGGTCATCGTCAAAGGTCTGAACTACGGCGATCTGCTGCTGCAGACGCGCCTGAATGGCGAGGTCGTGCAGTCGCAGCGGACGAAGGACCTGATCTTCGACGTGCCGACGATCGTCAGCTACGTGAGCCGCTTCGTCACGCTGGAGCCTGGCGACGTGATCTACACCGGGACGCCGGGCGCCACGCGCCGGATGAATCCCGGCGATACGGTCGAAATCGAAATTGAAGGTATTGGAATCCTGCGCAACAAGGTCAGAGCGGAGAAGTAGAGAAGTAGAGCCGTGGTTCGTGGTTCGTGGTTCGTCGCTCGCAGAACGCGAGCGACCAGCGACGTACCACGAACTACGGACCACGGCCCCCGGCGCGGGTCAGGACCGTCCCAGGCGCGCGAGCTCGGCCGCTGACACGCGCGTCGAAGGACCGTGAAACAGCGCGTTGAACAGCAGCTTGAACGTTCCGCGCGGCTGCGCCCGGAAATCTACCTGGCTGCCCATCGTCACGACATAGCCGCGGCCGACGCGGAACGCGACGACGTTTGCTTGATCGCGCAGGAGATCCTCGCCCAGCAACCACCCGCTCTGAAGAATCGGTCCTGTCGCCGGGTATCGCGAGACGACCTCGCTCTGGATCTCGAATCCCGGCTTCAGACGATACGCCTGATCCGTTTCGAAGAAGATCGGCCAGGCCGCCGGCATGCCGAACGCCACGGGATGCGCAGTGTTGAACTCGTTCTGCAGGAGCGACCCCGGGCAGTAGAACACCGACGTCGGATCGATGACGCGCTCGCGGAGAACCGCGTCGAGCCGCGCGGGGCTCGAGAACGCATCGCGCAGGACGCGATCCGCGTCCGTCGCGCGCTGGGCGGCTGCCTCGCCGCCGCCACCACCGCCGCGCCTGCGTGCGACCTCGGGGAGTGACTTCTCGATCGGCAGGTCCAGCAGCTGGGTCGCTGTGTCGACCGCGGAACCGATCGCGACAAGCGTTCCGCCATTTCGAACCCAGTCACCGAGCTTCTTCCATCCCGCATCGCCAACGCCGTAGGCCCACGCCCACTCTTTGTCATGGCGCTTGGGATCGAGCCCGCGCACGATCGAGTCGCGGCTGATGCCCGACGGCAGCACGATCGCGTCATACAACGTCGAGAGTTCGCCGGTGAAGTCGCCCGACTCGACGACGCGGTGGTTGAAGCCGTATTGCTCGAAGAGCCACTTCATCCAACCACCCGGCATGTTGTTCGCACCACGCCAGAGGCCGATGCGCGTCTCCGGCTTGAGCCTGAATGCGTCGACCTCGATGGGCCGATCGGCTGCCGCCACAACCAGGCCGGTCTCGGCTGAGACTTCCTTGATGATGCGCGTGGACTCTGCTGAGGAAGGCACGATCCAGGCGCCGGGATCGTACGACTTTCCCCCAAGTTCGAATTTCACGGCAGACCGATGAACGGGAACTTTGGCGGCTTGCAGCTTCGCTACTGCCTTGAACGCGGCGTTCGAGCCCGCATCGATAACATAGGCCCACTTTGCCTGAGCGGGAACACTGCTGACGCGGCCTTCAGCTTTCGTGACGTCGGTCAGCTTCGCCTCGAATGCTTCATCGACCTGATCGACCTGCACGCCCATCAGCATGCCCAGCGTGTGGCCGGTGACGTCGTATGGCGCCTTCGGCGGTCCACCCGGAAACAGCCGCAGATCCGGATAGCGCTGACGCTCGAGCATCGTCTTGGCGAACGCACCGTAGGGCTGCGCGAGCTTGATCACCCACGAACCGGCGGAATAGTCTTTCCCGCCTGCTCGGAACGGCGCCTGCGCTTTGTGAATCTCGACAGCGCCCATGCGCATGATGTCGAGCAACTCGTATGCTTCGAACAGGTCACGCTGATCGGACGGGATGACGAACGCGTACGGCTTCGCCTTCCAGTTCACCCAGTCCGCATGGACCTTGTAGAAGTTCTCCAGCCACAAGGTCCGATGGCGCGCGACGTGAGAGATCCCGGCGAAGGCGGCCGTGCTTCCGTATTCGACGATGTCGCGAAGCCGCCAGTCGCTGCGCTTGTAGGGCAGCGGGAACATGGCGCGAGTCTCCTGCGGTCCGAACGGCGCGTCCTTCCCGGCGGGGTTCACGATCGGATCGGCCAGATCGACGCTGGCAATCTCGGTCAGGATGCGCGGCTGCCCGTGATAGACCATGTACTGCCGCGCCGGTGCCCACAAGTCGTATCGCGCCTGCTGCTCGACGCCGCCCTTGCCTTCCGCGACCAGCGCTGCCGCCATCGCTCCGCCGATCGACGCCTGTCCTTGCGCGAGGATCGGATGGATGTTGGGGTCGTACGGATCGTCGAACGGCGGCACGAAGATTCGCGCGCCGCCCGATCCCATCTGGTGCATGTCGTGCGTGATGATCGGCTTGAAGCGATTCTGAATGTCAATCGCCATCCGAGTTTCGACCTGCGTGAACATGAACCAGTCGCGGTTGTCGTCGTGGCCGACGTACTTGTGGTACAGGTCAGGATACACGCGCGCCAAGGGCGTGCCCTTCGTCTTGTACCAGTGATCGACAACCAGGTACTGCCCGTCAGGGTTCTGTGACGGCACGACGAGCAGCACGACGTTGTCCAGGATCTGTTTGATATATGGACTGTTCTCGGTGACGAGGCGATGCACGATATCGTTCAACGCCTGCGTGTTACCGACCTCGGTCGAGTGAATCGTCGCGTAAAGAAAGAAGAACGCCCGTCCCTCTTCGGCCAATTTGTTCGCTTCCGCGGCGGTCAGGCCGCGAGGGTTGGCGAGCCGCCGGTTGATCTCGATCAGGCGATCGAGCTTCGCCAGGTTCTCCGGTGCGCTGATCGTCGCCAGCACATACGGATTCCCCATCGTCGTCTTGCCGACCTCCTGGTACTTCATGCGATCGGTCGTCTTCGACAGAAGCTGGAAGTACTCGAGGATTTTTGGATACCGCGCCAGTTCGCCGTCGGTCCCCATCCGGAAGCCGAAGAACTGCTCGGGCGTCTGGATTTGCGCCTGACGGGCGGCCGTTGGCAGTTGTGCGGCAAGAGCCGTCAGGGCAACGGCCAGCGTGAGAAACGAACGTCGCATTTTTCCTCCCGGGGGAATGGTAGAAACGGGTCAACGCCCAACATCCAACTCCCAAAGGGGGCACCCTTCGACTTCTTGTCTTGGGAGTTGGGAATTGGGCGTTGGGAGTTGACACGACGTGCTCCGCTAGCGAAACCCGCCCCTGCCCACGCCGTCGCCTCGGCCCTCTCGGCCGTCCGTCCCACCGCGTCGTCCTGGGGTCTGACCGGTGCCGTACTTCTCGATCCGGCGAGCCTTCATGTTGTACGAATCGCCAGGCGACAGCACGAAGTAAGACTTCTCCCAGGGCTGATAGAGGCGGGTATTGTCGTGGACGGCAACCTTCCACTTGCCCATCACCTCGAAGGTGTCACCCTTCACGATGATCGCGGTGCCTTCCGACAGGCCGATGCCGAGGAGGTTCGGATACTTCGCGATGACCTGGATCAAATCGTCCCAGCGATTACGCGCGTTGATGTGCTGATCGATCGCTGACTTCCGGAGGAATTCGAACGCCTTCTGGTGGGTCGGCTCCTGCGTCATCATCACGTTCGCGCCCGAGGTATCGCCGCGAACCAGGTACTCGCCCTGAATCGTCGCGCCGGCAGAGCTGCCGCCGATCACGCCGCCGCGTTCCAGCACTTTGTGAAATTCCTTGTAGGTCAGCGTGTTGGCGTAGGAGTCGACGATGTTCCACTGACGTCCGCCGTTGAACCAGACGGCGTTCGCCTGCCGGAGGTCCTTGACGAATTCCTCGGTGTCGGCAACTTTCGGATCGTGCGTGTGGAGCATCTTGACGTTCTTGATGCCGCGCTTGAGCCAGGACGCGACGACCTCCTCTTCCTTGTAGGCGCGGACGCTGCCGTCCTGGGCCTTGTTGCCGCCTGCGGTCGGCACGACGATGATCTTCGCGTCGTTCCCGCCGGCCAACTCGATGAACTTCTCCATGATGCCGGTGCCGTCCGTCCCGCCGCCGCCGACGATTACCAACGTGCCCTTGGCGGGGCCGTACTCCGGCGCGGCCGCCTCCTGGAGCGTGGCGCGGCCCGTGAAGGTCAGCGCGAGGATAATGGCCGTCGCAACGAATGAAACCCGCCGTGCTGTCATCAAAACCGCCCTCCTGAGTATGTCGCGCGCAATTATAGCGAACAGGTCGTGATTCGTAGTCCGTGGTTCGTGGTTCGTGGCTCGTCACTTGTAGGGCTCGTTCGCCAACTCCGGGCAGGTCGTAGTTCTTCGAGCGACGAGCAACGAACTACGGATCACGGACTACGGACTACGATGAGTGCGGCATTCGTTGTCAGGCACCATCCAGGTTTTGCCAAATAGGTCCAATTTAGATATAGTCTGTCCATAACGAATCGATTATGCCCGCCAAGTCTCGCACCGACGGATCGCTTCCGCTCAAGCCGGCCGTCTTGCTGCTTCTCGTGAGCCTCGCCGCGGGGGAAAAACACGGATATGCCCTACGCAAGGACGTCGCCGCACGCAGCGGCGGGGACGTGCGGCTCGGACCGGCGACGCTCTATCGCACCCTCGCCCAGATGCTCGAGGAGGGCACGATCGAGGAGTCGGGGCGCCGCCCGGCTCCGGAACTGGACGACGAGCGGCGGCGGTATTACCGGCTGACCGATCGCGGACGCCGGCTACTGGACGCCGAGATCACTCGGCTCGAGCAACTGGCTGCGTCGGCTCGCGCCGTCATTCTGCAACGCGGGAAAGCATGAGTTCCGGATCACCTCGACCGGTGCGCGCGGCGGTTGCGATCTTCGATGTGCTGACGTCGATCCTGCCGTCACGGTTCCGGCACGCCTTCGGCCTTGATATTCGTGACGCGTTCGAAGACGAAGCGATGGAGCGCTTTCGCCAGGGTGGCGTCGCCGGGCTCGGCGCTGCCACCGGGCGGGGCCTGGCCGACGTGCTGATTACCGCCTGGCACACGCGCCTGCCATCCATGCATGCCACGACCCGACCGCATGATGACCCGCAACGAATGAGAGGAAGCCTGATGTACGCACTCTGGCAGGATCTGCGTTACGCCTTCCGCACGCTGCGGAAGCAGCCTGCGTTCACGCTGGTCGCACTGCTGACCCTCGCCGTAGGCATCGGCGCGAACACCGCAATCTTCACGGTGGTGAACGCCGCGCTGCTCCGCCCGCTTCCCTATCCGCATGCCGATCGGCTCGTCCGCATCTGGGGCTCGAGCCGCGAGAACCCGTCCCAACGCGCCAACATCAACCCGCTCGACGCGATGGACTGGGCGCGTGAAGCGAAGGCATTCGAGTCGCTGGCGGTCTTCACGACGACGACGCAACCGCTTACGGGGATGGGCGATCCGCTGACGATTCCCGTTGCGTTTGCGACACCGTCGTTCTTCGAGACACTCGGCGCACGAGCGGCGATGGGTACGCTGTTCGGCTCGCACCATGGACAGCCGGGACGTGAAACGGAGATCGTCGTCAGCCGGGCATTCTGGGCCGGGACGCTCGGCGGGGATCCAGCCGTTCTCGGCCGTTCGATCAAACTCTCGGATATCGCCTGCACGATCATCGGCGTTCTGCCGGCTGACTTCGTTTCGCCTGGCATCAGCGCCGCGATGGAGCCGCAGGCCTGGCGGCCCATGATGATCGCTCCGGACTCGTCGCGCGGCGGCCACTTCGCGCGATCGATCGCCCGCCTGGCACCCGGCGTCCCCGTCGCAACGGCGCAGGCCCAGATCGACGCCATCATGATGCGCCTCGCCAAAGAGTTTCCGTCGACGAATCTCGGTCAGTGGACGTACATCGAGCCGCTGCAGGCGGCGATCGCAGGCGACGCGCGAACACCTTTGCTCATGTTGATGGCGGCCGTCGGTGTCGTGCTGCTGATCGGCTGTGCCAACGTGGCCAATCTGCTGCTGGCGCGCGCGACGGTCAGACAACGAGAGATCGCCGTCCGCAGCGCGCTCGGCGCGGGCCGCGGCAGGCTAATCCGTCAGTTGATGACCGAAAGCCTCGTCCTTGGCACAATCGGCGGACTCTTGGGCATCGGACTGGCTATCGCGGCCATGTCATCGCTGCCAGTCTGGCTCACAAGCCAGGTACCGCTCGCGGTCTCGGCGGCGATCGACGGTCGCGTGTTCGCCTTCACACTGGCGTTGTCGATCGCGACCGCCGTGCTCTTCGGACTGGTGCCGGCCCTGCAGGCCTCGCGATCCGACATCCGCAGCGTGCTGACCTCGAGTGGCGACACGCGTGCCACGGGATCGGGGCGGATTCAGTCGCTTCTGCTGGTCGTCGAAACAGCGCTGGCGCTCGTCCTCCTCATCGCCGCGACGCTTCTCGTTCAGAGCCTGATGCGGCTGCAATTCGTCGACCCGGGGTTCGACACGGAGCACGTGCTGACCTTCCGGGTCAGCCTGCCCCGCGCACGCTATCCGGAGACGGCCCGGCGCAATGCCTTTTTCAGCGACCTCACCGATCGCTTGCGCCAGCTGCCTGGCGTCACGGCAGCTGGCGGGGTGAACATGTCCCCGTTGACCGATCGGTATTCGTGCGACTCGTTCGGTCTCGCCGACCGCCCGGCGCCGCCCGACGGCCAGGAGCCGTGCGCCGAGGCGCGGGTGGCGACACGCGAGTACTTCAGCGCGATGGGCATCCCGCTCGTGAAAGGACGATTGTTCGGGCCTGCGGACACGGCGTCGGCGACACCCGTCATCATCATCAACGAAACAATGGCGCGAAAGTACTGGCCGGACGGCAACGGGCTCGGACAGCGATTCAAGTGGGGCAGCGTCACGAGCGAAGCTCCGTGGCGCACCATCGTCGGCATCGTCCGCGACGTCAAGCATTTCGCCCTGGACGTTGACGTCGAGGGCGAGGTGTACGTCCCACTCGAGCAGTCGGGCCCGACGGTGATGACCATCGCGGTGCGAACGGAACGTGCGCCGCAAACGCTGGCCGGCGAGATCCGCGGCATCGTCGGGACTCTGGACGCATCGCTTCCGATCTCGGAAGTGTTCACCACGGGCCAGCTCGTGCAGCGCTCGACGGCGATGCAAACGTTTCGCACGCAACTGCTGACGGCGTTCGCGCTCGTCGCGCTGGGCCTGGCGATCGTCGGCGTCTACGGGGTGATGGCCTTCTTCGTGGCGCAGCGGACACAGGAGATCGGGATACGACTGGCGCTGGGCGCCAGTCCGACCGCGTTGCGCCGGCTGGTCGTGCTGCGTGGAATGAAGGCGGCGGTGATTGGCGCGGCGCTGGGCCTCCTTGTATCGCTGCCCATGTCACGCATGATCGAGGGGCTGCTCTTCGGCGTCACGTCAGGCGATCGCGTCGCCTACCTGCTCGGCCCGTTGCTCCTGCTCTCGACCGCACTCGTGGCGAGCTATGTTCCTGCCCGCCGCGCCACACGAGTCGATCCGGTTCAAGCGATAAGAACTGAATAAACGCCGTGGTGCCGTGGTCCGTGGTTCGTGGTTCGTTGCTCGTCGCTCGAAGGGCCACGGCCCGCCCCTCGCTGGCTAGTAGCTCTTCGAGCTACGAGCGACGAACCACGAACTACGGCTGCGTCAGGCAATAATCTCTTTAATCACATTGCCCGACACGTCAGTCAGCCTGAAGTCGCGGGCGCTGAAGCGATACGTCAGCTTCGTGTGATCGATCCCCATCAGGTGCAGGATGGTTGCGTGCAGGTCGTGGACGTGGACCGGCTTCTCGATCGCCTTGAACCCGAA
>Ga0075428_100008811_pt1 | contig 11196 bp, 9 predicted proteins | sample RhiMetdeltSRZDD2_FD_75291 | JGI IMG/M metagenome (GOLD analysis project Ga0075428, IMG submission 75291) | Populus rhizosphere microbial communities from Tennessee, USA - Rhizosphere MetaG P. deltoides SRZDD2 | ecosystem: Host-associated > Plants > Roots > Rhizosphere > Soil | place: USA... | reverse complement strand
GCCAACTTTTCACCGATGATTATTCCGCTCAAGGCCAAAAATCCCGATCTCGTCTACTTCGGCGGCATCTATCACCAAGGCGGTCTCTTGCTGAAGCAACTGCGCGAAAAAGGCGTGAAAGCCAAGTTCATGGGACCCGATGGCCTCGATTCGGCGGAAATGGCGAAGATCGCCGGGAGCGCGGTAATCAATAGCTACTACACCAGCGTCGCCGGTCCGCCTGATGCGTATCCTGAAACCGCCACCTTTGCAAAAAAATATAAACAGCGCTTTGGCAAAGACACCGAATCCTTCGGCATGTACGGCTACGATGCGACGCTGGTCGGCATCAAAGCGATGGAACAATGGATCAAAGCGAACGGCAACAAGAAGCCGAGCCGCGCTGATGTCGCGACCGCGGTGCGCAAGATCAAAAACTTCAAAGGCGTGACGGGCTCCATTGAATTCGACAGCAAGGGCGATCCAGTCAAAGCTAAATACTTCGTCTTGCAGTTCGAAAAACAAGCCTATCCCGGCAAGGTCGTGAAAGTCATCGAACAGCAAGCGCCGGCAGCGGTCGCCAAGAAGTCGTAAGCTTATCACGACAACCGAGGATCGAAGATGGAGGATCGATGATCGATTCGCCATCCGCGATTTTCTATCGTCGATCTTCCGTCCTCTATTCTCGATCCAGTTTCGAAAAACTCCCAATGAAGAAAAAACTCCGCGTTGGGCTTCTTTTTGGCGGCAAGTCCGCCGAGCATGAGATTTCGCTCATCTCGGCGAGAAATATCGTCGAAGCGATGGACAAGACAAAATACGACGTCGTCGCTATCGGCATCGACAAACAAGGACGGTGGCATCTCGACGAAGGCGCGCGGTTACTGCATGGTATGGCACAGCCGGAAGTTGCCTTCAAAGATGCCGAGAATATCGCAGCCGTGCGGCCCGGGGACACGGCCACGCCAGTGGTGCGGAGCAAGGGTTCCGGGTTGGGCGCGATCGACGTCGTCTTTCCGGTGCTGCACGGACCTTTCGGCGAAGACGGCACAGTCCAGGGTTTGCTCAAGCTCGCCAATATTCCATTTGTCGGTGCCGGCGTGTTGGGCTCTGCTGTGGGCATGGACAAGGACGTCATGAAACGTTTATTGCGCGATGCAAAAATCCCGATCGCAAACTTCGTCGTGTTCGAGCGCGCGGAACAAGCGGCGATCCGCTTTGCGAAGGTAAAAAAAATGCTTGGGCTGCCGCTCTTTGTGAAGCCGGCAAACCTCGGCTCCTCAGTCGGCATCTCTAAAGTGATCAAGGAAAATCAATTCACCGATGCAGTGCGCACCGGTTTCCGCTACGACAACAAGATTATTATCGAGGAAGCCATTCGCGGTCGCGAGATCGAGTGCTCGGTTCTCGGCAACGAAAAGCCGGTCGCATCACTGCCGGGCGAGATCGTCGTGCAGCGCGACTTTTATTCTTACGACGCCAAATATCTCGATGATCAAGGCGCGCGCTTCGAAATTCCGGCGCGCTTGCCGAAAAAGGTCGTGAAAGAAATTCAGCGGACGGCGCTGCGCGCCTACCGAGCGCTTTGCTGTGAAGGGATGGCTCGGGTGGACTTTTTCCTGCGTCCGGACGGGAAGGTGCTGGTCAATGAGATCAACACCATTCCCGGCTTTACCAAGATCAGCATGTATCCCAAGATGTGGGAAGCCACGGGGCTAAGCTATTCCCGCCTGATCGACCGGCTGATCGGACTCGCCCTGGAAAGGGCGCGGCATGAGAAGCATTTAAGGACATCGAAATAGCGCCGATCATTCTTTTGACGGTTCGATACGAAAAGAACCGGGCAAATCATGGCGCTTAAACCCTTAATCTACCAAGATCCCCTCTACCAGCTCTTGCGCGAGGGCAACGTCCAAGAGCTCAATCAACGCAAAACTCAAGGCGAGAAATTGGACCTTACGTCCTGCGATTTCGACCATCTCGACCTGTGCGGGCTCGCCGCCGGCGTTACTTTTACCGATGTTATTTTCGCGCTGCCAATTTGCGCGGCGATTTCTCAAAAGCGTGCCCAGCGGGCGCCACCCTCAATGGGGCAAGGCTCTCCGGCGCCGTCGGGCCCAAGCCGCCCGACGGCACAAATCCGCACAGTTCTAAAACGACGTCGAATCGATTGGCTTAGTGCCAATGATTCTCAGTCCATCTGGCGGCGGAGAAACGTCGGGATGTCGTACTTGTCGTCTTCTTCCTGATTGCCGTTGAACTCGAAACTGGTCTTGCTCAACGTCACCGTCTCGACTTCGTCACTGCCCGACTTCTTGCGTTGCCAAGTCGGCGTGTCGAGGTCATCGACGATCGTGCCAAGGTGAACGACTTTGCGATTTTTTGGCGCGGCGGTGGCGATGTTCGCGATACTAGGCGCGGGCGCCGGCGCCTGAGCCACCTGCGCGACTTTTTTCTCTTCTCGGAGTTCGCCGAAACCCGTGGCGATCACCGTGATGCGGATTTCGTCGGTCATGTTTTCATCGATCACCGCGCCGAAGATGATGTTGGCATCGTCATGCGCCTCCTCTTGGATCATCGACGCTGCTTCGTTCACCTCATGCAAGCAGAGATCGGGGCCGCCGGTGATGTTGATCAGGACGCCGCGTGCGCCCTGGATCGAGATGTCTTCGAGCAGTGGGCTTGAAATCGCTTTTTGCGCCGCCTCGATGGCGCGATTTTCACCCGACGCCGACGACGCTCCCATCAAGGCCAAGCCCATTTCCGCCATCACCGTGCGCACGTCGGCGAAGTCGAGATTGATCAAACCGGGCGTGATGATGAGATCGGAAATCCCGCGCACCGCTTGCAGCAGCACGTCGTCGGCCTTGTGAAAAGCTTCAAGCATCGTCGTGGTTTTGGCGGCGATGCTCAACAAGCGCTGGTTGGGAATGACGATCAGGGTATCGACGCTCGCTTTCAATTCTTCGATGCCTTCTTCGGCTTGGCGCATGCGCTTCTTGCCTTCAAAAATGAACGGCTTGGTCACGACGCCGACCGTCAGCGCGCCGACCTCGCGCGCCACGCGCGCCAGCACCGGTGCGCCGCCCGTGCCGGTGCCACCACCCATCCCCGCGGTGATGAAGATCATGTCGGAGCCTTCGAGGTACTCCTTAATCACTTCTTGGTCTTCCAACGCGGCACGCCGGCCGATCTCCGGATTGGCTCCCGCGCCCAAGCCTTTGGTTACCGTGCCACCCAATTGAATGCGCACCGGCGCCTGGCTCGCATCCAATGATTGCGCGTCGGTGTTCGCCACCATGAAATCGACGCCCGCAAGCCGCGAGCCGATCATGGTATTGACCGCATTGCCGCCGCCGCCACCGATACCGATCACTTTGATGCGCGCGGTCAGACTATTGTGCTCCACAATCTCGAACATAAGTTTTCCTCCTCTGGAAAAAAGTCAGTAAATTTTGTTTGCCTTTATGATTAAAAAAATTCGTTCAACCAATCCGACATGCGGTGCTTGACCTTAGAGAGAATCTTGTCGTCGCGGGCGCGAAACACCGTGCCACGATCCTGCCGTTTCATGCCGTGCAGCGCCAAGCCCACCGCGGCCGCATACACCGGGTTGTTGATAATATCCGTGAGACCGCCGACTCGCGCCGGAAGGCCCAGACGTACCGGCAAGCCGAAGGAGCGCTCGGCCATCTCGGCGGTGCCGGCCAAGAGCATCGATCCGCCCGTCGCCACGATGCCGGATGCGAGCGCCCCTTCGAACCCCGATTTGGCGATCTCCTTTTGCACCATCTCGAAAATCTCGTCGAGACGGGGCTCGATGATCTCGCAAAGAATCTGGCGCGAAATCGTTCCCGCGCCTTTCCCCGCCATACACGACACTTCGACTCTTTCGTCTTCCGTCGCCATCGAAGCCCTGGCGAAGCCATGGCGCTGTTTCAAGCGCTCGGCGTCGTTGAACGGGGTGCGCAGCCCGGCGGCGATATCGTTGGTGACATGGTTGCCGCCGATCGGAATCACTGCGGTATGCTTCACCGTTCCATCATGATAAACGGCGATGTCGGTCGTGCCGCCGCCGACGTCGATCAACGCGACGCCCAATTCCCGTTCCTCGTCGGTAAGCACCGCCTCTGCGACTGCCAACGGCGCCAACACCATTTCCGCAACATTGAGGCCGCTGCGATTGCAGCACTTGATGACATTCTGCACCGAGGCCACCGCTCCGGTGACGATGTGCACTTTCGCTTCGAGACGGACTCCCGACATGCCAAGGGGATCCCGGATGCCGTCCTGATCATCGATGATGTAATCTTGCGGCAAAACGTGAAGCACCTCGCGATCCATCGGGATCGCCACCGCCTTGGCGGCATCGATCACCCGCTCCAAGTCGCGTGCCATCACCTCTTTGTTTTTCACCGCGACGATGCCGTGGCTATTGAACGCCTTGATGTGGCCGCCCGATAGACTTGTGAAAACGGTGTGAATCTCGCAGCCCGCCATCAAACTCGCTTCTTCCACGGCCTTTTTGAGCGAACTCACCGTGGCTTCGATATTGATCACGACTCCTTTGCGTAGTCCTTGTGACGGGTGCGAGCCGACGCCGATGATCTCGACGCCGTGCTCGGTCATTTCGCCGACCACGGCGCAAACTTTCGACGTGCCGATGTCTAAACCCACTACGATGCTGTTTTTCTTCGCCATAGTCCTTTTGCTAAACCTTGTGCCAAATTATCGTTGAACCCGGCGCAGCCGGGCGACGATTTGATCGCGAAAGCTCATATCTAGCGATCCCAGCCGTTCTTCGTTGCCTTTCCACAACGTCATCAAGCGATCCATCCGCTCCAACTTGTCATCCCAATTTCCCCAACCCATGTGCAGCGGGATCGGAAAATCGGTCGTGTAAACCACCAGCCGGTCGGGTGCATCGAAGTGAATCTCCGAAAGCGAATGCGCTCGCTGCGCCATCAGGTCGCCCAGGCGGATGGCGTCTTGAATGCGTTTGCGCATGGCTGGGTTCGACCCGTTAAACTCCTCCGGGCGGAGACCCGTCAGCAACGGATATTTGACGTTTTCATTGGGATCGACTTCTTTGAACATCACGCCGTCCGTATCGACGTAGTAAAGCTTTCGCAGCGCTACGATGGCGCGCGGCACTCGTTCTTCGACATCGATAATGATGCGATGCGGAAACTCGCGGCGGGCCAAGACCCGGCGTACCCATGGATGTTTGCCGATTTTTTTTTCAATCGCCGGCAGATCGACCTTCCAGATACTCATGCCCTGGTGCAGCCCGGCGATGGTGACGATTTCGTTGCCACTCACTTTGTCGCCGCCCCGTACCTGAATTTCGCGCACCGAAAAGTAGCGATTGTCCAAGATAAAATCGCGTAGCGAGACAGCGGTGAGCAGGAGCGGATCGCTGTGGCGATAAGCTGCGCAAACGAGGATCGCCACCACGAAAATCCCGCCGCACCAGAGCCAGCGGCGGCGCCAGCGCTGTCCATCCTTTTTGCGATTATCTTTGCGATAAACCTTAAGCTGCACGGTGCACCATGATTCGATGGTTCAGTTCGCCGACCAATCTCCCAAGAGTCTCACCTCGGCGACTAGCTCGACGCCGAATTGTTTGCGCACTTCGCTGCGCGCCAGCTCCATTAACCGTCGCACGTCGTCCGCTTTGGCGCCGCCGTGATTGACGATGAAGTTGGCATGACGCTCTGAAATCTGCGCTTGGCCGATGCGCTCGCCTTTCAAACCGGCGGCCTCGATCAGCCGGCCGGCGTAATCTCCCGGCGGATTGCGAAACATCGAACCGGAATTGGGGAAACCGGACGGCTGGCTACTTTTTCGTTTGCCGACGAGCTCGCGCACTTTCGCAGTTACCTCGGCAGATTCTTGTTTATGCAATCTCAATCCCACGCGCGTGACGATTGTGCCCTCGGGCAGATGCGAGTCGCGGTAGCTAAACGTCATCTGCGCGCGCGCCAAACGAAGTGGCTCGCCGCCTGGCGTTATCGCCTCGACCTGATCAACAACTTTCTCGAACTCGGAACCGAACGCCCCCGCGTTCATGAACAAAGCGCCGCCGACGCTGCCGGGAATCCCTTCGGCAAATTCCAAACCCGAATAGCCTTTGCGCGCCGCTTGGCGCACCAGTTGCGCCACCGCGCAGGCGGCGCCTACATCGACGCGAGGCGTATCGTCCTCTTCGCGCCATTGCGCTTGTTTAAATTCACCGGCCAAATGAATCACCGCGCCGCGCACGCCGCGGTCACTGATCAAGACATTACTGCCGTTGCCGAGGAGACAGAAATTTTCACGGTGCCGCGATAGTGCGCGGAGCAGATTCGCCAATGCTGCTTCGTTCTCCACGTCGATGAAATAGTCCGCCGGTCCGCCGATCTTCATCGACGTGTAGCGCGCCAGCGGCTCGGCGCTCTTGACCGTCAAGCCCGCGATCAGTTTCAGTTCCACCGCCAACGGTGCATCGTAATTTACTGGAGCCATCGCAAACATCTCAAGCCAATGGAGTGTTGGGTCTTCGGCAAATTCTCCCATCACGCCACCACTCCAACTCGTCATTTGAGCTTCTCAACCAACGCCTCGCCGACCCTGTAAATGTCACCCGCGCCCAGCGTCAACGAGATGTCACCCTGCTTTAGTTCGCCGCCAACTTGCGCGACGATATCGTTTTTGTCCGGCACAAACAGCACGTCCAGATGCCCCTTGCGCTTGATCGCTTGATAAAGCGCTTCGCCGGTCATGCCGGGGATCGGATCCTCACCGGCAGGATAGATTTCCGTCAGCACCAACCGGTCCGCGCCTTCGAAAGCGGTTAAGAACTCATCGAAAAGATCTCGGGTCCGAGTAAATCGATGCGGTTGAAAGATTACCGTGAGCGGCCGTTTCCAGCTGTCACGGATCGCGCCTATGGTCGCGCGGATTTCCGTCGGATGATGACCGTAGTCGTCGATCACCAGGATTCCATTCGGTTCGCCTTTGATTTCAAAGCGCCGGTGGATACCGGTGAAACGGCTGAGCGCGTCGCTCACTTGGGTGAAAGGAATTTCTAATTCATGGGCGACGGCGACCGCCGCCAAGGCATTGGTCACACTATGACGGCCGGGCAGGTGCAAACGCAGCTTGCCCAAGCTCTTGGCTTCGTGCATGGCGGTGAATTCGACGCCGGCTGCCGCCATCTTCAAATCGTCGGCGGAAAAATCCGCCTCTGGCGAAAGGCCGTAAGTCGCGAAACGCTTTTTCGCCTTGGGCAAAAGAGCGCGCACGTTGACGTCGTCGATGCACAGCACCGCGAGACCATAAAACGGCACCTTGTTGATGAAGGTCAGGAAATTATCGTTCAGTCTTTCCATCGTTTGATGGAAGTCCATGTGCTCCTTATCGATGTTGGTGACCACCGCGATGGTCGGCGACAGCAATAGAAAACTGCCGTCGCTTTCATCGGCCTCGGCGACGAGAAACTCGCCCTGGCCAGTTTTGGCGTTAGTGCCGAGCATGTGCACCCGGCCACCGATCACCATCGTGGGGTCCAAGCCCGCCGTGCTCAACACCGCCGCGATCATCGACGTGGTCGTGGTTTTGCCGTGGCTGCCGGCCACCGCGACGCCGTATTTCATGCGCATGAGCTCGCCGAGCATCTCGGCGCGCGGAATCACCGGGATATGGCGTCGGCGCGCTTCGAGCACTTCCGGATTGGCATATTTTACCGCGGTGGAAATCACTACGACCGACGGGTTGCCGGCAAGGTTTTCTTCCTGGTGGCCGACAAAAATCCGCGCGCCGAGCTCGCGCAGGCGGCGCGTCGCATCGCTGTCGTGAAGATCGGAGCCGGTCACGACGTACCCCGAATTCAACAACACTTCGGCAATGCCGCTCATGCCGATGCCGCCGATACCGACGAAATGAATTTTATGCTTTTTTTGCAGCATGAGATTTCAGTCACCGTCAAAATACTAGGCATGGGCCAAACCGTAACACTCGTCGACGATGTGCTCGGCGGCGTCGGGCCGCCCGAGCATCCGAGCGGCCGCCGCCATTTGGTCGAGCCGACTGCGATCGGACAGATAGCCGCGGATTTTTGGCGCTAGAATTTGTCCGTTTAATTCCTGATCTAAAATCATCTCGGCGGCGCCGCGCTCGTGCAGCGCCTGGGCGTTGCCGCGCTGGTGGTCGTAAATCGCGTAAGGATACGGCACCAGTATCGCGGCCTTGCCGAAAGCCGTAAGCTCCGCCACGGTGGTTGCGCCGGCGCGACACAACACCAAATCCGCCTGCGCGTATGCCTCATCCATCTTGTCGATAAACGGCGTCACCTCAGCGGCAAACGGCAACCCGTCATAAGCTGCACGGACCGCCGCAAAATCGAATTCGCCGGTCTGGTGGATGATAAAAATCTCCGATTTGAGATCGAGCAATTGTTGCAGCGCGTCGATCACCGCGAAATTGATCCGGCGCGCACCCAGGCTGCCGCCGAAAATCAGTAAAGAAAATTTATCGCGCTTTTGAATCTCGGGGAGTTTTTGCCAGCGCACCGGGTTCCCGGTCTCGACCACGCGAGCGCCGGGGAAAAGAGCCGCGCTCTCGGGATACGCGGTAAAGACGCGATCGACGAAGCGTGCGAGCAGCTTGTTAGTGAATCCGGGACGTAGATTCTGTTCCATAATCGCGCAGCGCATGCCCGCCAGCTTTGCCGCGAGCAGCGCCGGGCCGGAAGCGTATCCGCCCAGACCAATGATGCAGTCGGGACGAAACCCGCGAATGATCCTCAACGAGCCGAGCAGGCTCGCGGGCACGCCGTAGAACGCGTCGATCACGCCGCGCAGTCCGCGTCCCTTGAGACCGCGCACCGGCAGCGTTTCGAGACGATAGCCTTGCTTCGGCAAAACGCGATACTCGATTCCTTCTGTAGTGCCCATAAACAAGATTTCCGTCATCGGATCGCGCCGTTGAAATTCGCGCGCCACCGCCAGACCTGGAAACAGGTGTCCGCCGGTTCCCCCGCCGGCGAAGATGACTCGCATCGCTAAAGCCGCCGACGCGACAGGCCCAGCAATATTCCCGCCTCCATCAGGTTGATCACCATCGCCGAACCGCCGTAGCTGATAAACGGCAACACCAAGCCCTTCGTCGGCATCAAGCCCATGACCACGCCCATGTGAATCAAAGCTTGCAAACCGAGTAAAACCGTCATGCCAAAGGCCAAATATTGATCGAACGGTTCTTCGATCCTCGCCGTAAGCTGCAGACCGCGCACGATGATGACGCCGAACAGGGCCAGGACCACCAGCGCGCCGAGCAAGCCGAGTTCCTCGCCAATCACCGAATAGACGAAATCCGTGTGCGCTTCGGGTAAATAAAAAAGCTTCTGGCGGCTCTCGCCCAATCCACGTCCCCACATTTGCCCCGAGCCGAAGGCGATCAAAGATTGGATGACGTGAAAACCGCTGCCCGAAGCGTCGCTCCACGGATCTAAAAAACTCATCAAGCGTCGCAACCGGTACTCCGCTTTTGTCATCACGTAAATCAGCAGGGGCAACGCCATCAGGGCGGTGGCGAGCAGATGATGCATCCGCGCGCCGCCGACGAAGAGCATGAAATAAAGTAGCATCGTCAGGATCAACACCCCGCCAAAATCCGGCTCGAGCAAAAGCATCAGAGCAAAAGCCCCGCTGATGATGAGATGCGGCAAGACGCCGATGGAAAACGTGCGAATCAACTGCTCTTTTTTCGCCATGGAATGGGCCAGATAGAAGACTAGGGCGAGCTTGGCAAATTCTGACGGCTGAAAAGCAAAGCCGGGAAGCATCAGCCAACGGCGCGCGCCGCCGCGGCTCACGCCGATGCCGGGAATCAGCACCAGAGCCAGCCCGACGAAGCTGACGGCCAAAAGCGGATAAGCGAAGCGCCGATAAAACGTCGATGGCACGATCGAACAGGCAATCAGCGCGATTATCCCCGCGCCCATGGCGATCAATTGCTTGCGAAAAAAATAGGTTCCGTCGCCGTAGCGTTCTTGGGAATAGAGATAACTGGTGCTCAACACCATCGTCATCCCAATCGCCAAGAGCGCAGCGAGAGCGAGCAGCATCCATTTGTCGACAGCCAACCAGTCTCTCATAATTGTTGCACGAGCCTTTTGAAAAGCTTGCCGCGCTCCGCGTAATTGCGAAATTGGTCAAAGCTCGAACACGCCGGCGAGAGCAAAACGACGTCGCCCGACCGCGCCTGCACCGCCGCCTCCCGTACCGCCGCCCGAAGATCGTCAACGATCACGGTCTCGGTGAGCGCGCCCAAAGCATGGGCGATGATCTCTTTGGCCGCGCCAAAGAGCACGAGGCGGCAAACTTTCTGTTTGATTGGCTGTTCCAGCGGGCCGTAATCACCGCCTTTATCGACGCCGCCGGCAAGCAAGATGACCGGCGCGGCAAAGCTCGCCAAGGATTTCACGACCGCGCCGACATTAGTACCCTTCGAGTCGTTGTAATATTTTACGCCGTTGTGCTCGCGCACGAACTCGAGCCGGTGCTCGAGACCGGGAAAATCATTCAAGGTTTGTTGAATCTCCGCGCGCGCCATACCGGCGCATTTCGCCGCGGCGACGGCCGCCATCATGTTTTCGACATTGTGCACGCCGTGAATCTTCACGGCGCTGAGTGCGAAGCGTTCTTCGATGCCGCTATCAGACCAGACGATTTCGTCGGCAGTGGCAAAAACGCCTTGCGCCACTTCGGTGAAACCGAAGGAGACGACTCGAGCCTCAATCCGTTTGCGCATGTCCCACACCTGCGGATCGTCGCGATTGAGGATCGCCACGTCCGCGCCGGTTTGAAACGCGAACAGGCGCTCTTTTGCCGCACGGTAATCGGCGAAGGACGCGTAGCGGTCCAAATGATCTTCCGTAAGGTTAAGCATGACGCCGATCCGTGGGCGAAACTGTTCGATCCACTCCAATTGAAAACTGCTGATCTCTAAAACCGCCCAATCCCAATCCTCGGCCACCGCACTGATAAAGGGCACGCCGAGATTGCCGCCGACGAAAACTTTTTTTCCCGCAGCTTGAAGCATGGCACCGATCAGCGTCGTCGTCGTACTCTTGCCGTTGGTACCGGTCACCGCCAGCAGCGGCGCGCGAACAAAACGCGCAGCCACTTCGATCTCGCTAAGAACCGCAATGCGTCGCGCCGTCGCTTGGCGCAG
>Ga0075428_100008807_pt1 | contig 11198 bp, 3 predicted proteins | sample RhiMetdeltSRZDD2_FD_75291 | JGI IMG/M metagenome (GOLD analysis project Ga0075428, IMG submission 75291) | Populus rhizosphere microbial communities from Tennessee, USA - Rhizosphere MetaG P. deltoides SRZDD2 | ecosystem: Host-associated > Plants > Roots > Rhizosphere > Soil | place: USA... | reverse complement strand
GCCGCAGCCGTGAGGAGCGACATGCGCTTCCCCCGGTCCGAGGGGCAGAGCAAAAGCGGGATGACCTGGGCCGTGGTGGCATTCGTGCCCCCCGCGACATTGTTGCGGAGATCGTAGTAATCCCACCGCTTCTGTAAGTTGTCCTGCTCGAAGAACGGGAGCAGCTCGATCCACAAGTTGGTTCCTCCGGTGGGACGGTCACCCACAAAGGCAGGAGGATGCACGCCAGTTGGGAACCGCCCGTGGTTGTCGTGGTAGTGGTGCGCGGCGAGGGCGATTTGCTTGAGGTTGTTGGCGCACTTCATGCGGTTGGCGGCTTCGCGTACCTTCTGCACGGCAGGCAAGAGAAGGCCGATCAGGATGGCGATGATCGCGATGACAACCAACAGCTCGATCAAGGTAAAGCCAAGTCGTCGATGTTGCGTGAGCCTGATCATCGCACTTCCTCCCCGGGGGGTACACCCCGGTCGAAGTTTCAAGGCTTCTCCCACCGCGAGATGTCCCAGATGCGGACCTCGCCGCGGCCGCGGTAGCCGGCCCCGGTCGCCAGGAACTTGCGGTCGGGGCTGAGCGCTGCACACCAGGCATCGCCCGCATGCGCCGCCGGAAGTGGAGCGACCGTGCCCGTGTCCGGGTCGAGCAGTTGAACCTGCTCGTCGCTAATGACAATCAGCCTTCGGCCGTCAGGGTGAAAGGTCACCATGTTCACGCGCCCGGTGCCCGGGACATCAAGTCCCCTCGGGGGGCGCGTTTTGCGCCAGCCGGGCGTCACATCCCACAGCAAGACAACACGAGTGGTCCCGGTCACGGCCGCCGCTCGTTGGCCGTTCGGGCTAAACACCGGACTTCGGACGATTCCCTTCCGCTCGCCCAAAGTGAGAACTAGGCATTCGGATTCCGCACCCCACTTCCAGACTTTGCAGCAGTGGTCCTTTCCGCCGGCGGAAAACAAATACTCTCCGTCCGCGCTGGACGCCAGTCCCAGCACCGGGTGCGGATGGGCCTCGATGTGGCGCAGGCACTGGCCGGTGTCCACGTCCCAGAACCGGACTTTCCCGTCGTGGTGGGCGGAGGCGAGAACCCGGCCGTCATGTCTGAACACCACTCCGTACACCGGTCCAGCCTCTGCACGGAGCGGGGGATAGAGTTCGGCCCCGGTAAGTGCGTCCCACACGCGAACGGTCCCGTCCATGTTCGACGCGACAACCCGCCGGCTGTCGGGGCTGAAGACCACTCCCGTCAGGGGGGTGTCGCCCGCGGTCAGCGTCCGGGATTTCCGGCCCGACCGGGTGTCCCAGACTCTGACCGTCCCGTCCCAACTGGCCGACGCGATCCGTTCGCCGTTCGGGCTGTACGTCAGCCAGGCGACCGTGTGCCGGTGCCCTTCCAGCGTGACCACTTGTCCGGCATCGCCCGGCCCTTCCACCGGGGTGCCGTCGAGTATGCGGACGACCGACAGGGCGTTGCTGCCCGCGGCCAGGCGGTGGCCGTCCGGGCTGAAGGCCAGTGCGTTCGCTCGGTGGCCGGGAAAATCGGCGCTCAGCGCCTCTTGCCCCGTGCGCATGTCCCAGATGCGGACGCTCATGTCCGCCGCGCTGGTGGCCAGGCGGTCACCACCGGACCCGAATGCCATGGCCTGGACGGGACTCGTGTGTGCCTCCAGGTCCGGGCAGGCCACGCGCCACGGGTCGGCCCGAAGGACCCTCACGGTCCCGTGCTCGTTGCCCACGGCGATGAGCCGCCGGTCCGGGCTGAAAGCGGCGACCTGGACCCCCGGGAGTCCGGCGTTGAACAGCAGGTCCGCGGCGCCCGTGGCCACGTCCCACTCCGTCACGGCCCCCTCGGTGCTCACGCTCAGGAGCTTCCCACCGTCGACCGAGAATTCCAGGCCATGAATGGCGAGCCGGTCGGCCGCCTCGAGATGCGTCTTGACGCGGGTTTCCACGTCCCAAACCCAGATGTTTCGATCCTGGTCACCGGCCGCCAGCCGGCTGCCATCCGGGCTGAACGTCAGCGCCAAAACCACGGCGCGACGTCCGATCGGTAGTTCCTCGACCAGCGCGCCGGTGCGCGGGTTCCACAGTTTCACCGTGTCGTCCCACCCGGCCGTCGCCAGGTACCGGCCGTCTGGGCTGAACACCACACCTCGAAGCATCTCCTTCTGAGCCTGGAATGAGTCGAAGGCCGGTTTCCCGGTCCGCGCGTCGCATACCGATACCCACCCATCAATGCCCGCGGCCGCCAGCAGGTTGCCGTCTCGACTGAATGCCACGCGGAGGATGATCTTGTCCTTATACCCCACCACCGGAAACGTCGCGAACGGCAATCGTTTCAAGTAGTGCCACTCCCACCCACGCAGGTGGGTCGGGCATCGCTCCAGGAACTCCTCGGCCCGAGAGGCCCGGCGCTTGTCCCGCGCGTCGGCTGCCGCCGCGATCCACTGGTAGTACAGCGTCTGTTCCAGGTCTGCCCGGACCTGCTCCTTCTGGTCCAGTGCCCGGCTGATTCGGGCGTTGCTCACCGCCAGCACCGCCACAGTCACAACCAGTAGCGCGGCGACCGTGGTCAGCAGACCGGCAACCACGGGATTGCGACGGCACCACCGCCAAGTATGCCCGGCCAAGCTGATCCGCCGGGCCCGGATCGGGCGGTCGGCCAGGAAGCGCTGGAGGTCGTCCGCCAACGCGGCCGCCGTCGCGTATCGCGCCGCCGGCTCCCGGGCGATCGATTTGAGGACGATAGTCTCCAGGTCGCGCGGAATCCGCGGATCGATCTTCCGCGGCGTCGACGGGCTCTCGCGGGTGATGCGATCGATCAGCCGGGCCCGGTCCGTCGAGTCGAAGGCTGCGCGTAGCGTGAGCATCTCGTACAGCGTCAGGCCGAGCGCGTAGACATCGCTCCGCGCGTCGGCGTGCCCCTTGAATCGCTCCGGAGCCATGTATCGAACGGTGCCGACGATGTCTCCGGCGGCAGTCAGCTCCTCGCTGTCTTCCGCCTTCGCGAGGCCGAAATCCGTGACCCAGATCGTCCCCTGGGTGTCGAGCAAGAGGTTGCTCGGCTTGACGTCCCGGTGCAGGATGCCTTGCTGGTGCGCGTAGGCCAGAGCCTCGGCGGCTTGCACGCCGATCCGGGCCACGCCGCGGAAGTACTGGTCATCGGAATGGCCAGTCAGTTCCGATCGGCTCCCGGCATCCGTCGCGGACGACTCGGCGCGGCAATTACCGCGCCCCTCGCCGCCCCACGATGTGACCGGGGGTGTCGTCCGCGCCTCGGTCGGCGCATTGGTGCGGACGCAGGCCACTTCCGGGGTCACCGTTGCATCCGGGAACCTGCCAAAAACGAGCCCCGTGGCAATGCTGGCGCTCAGTGAGTGCCGGTGGCCATTTCCTGTCGGCGGCTCCTCCGTCGTTTCGCCGGGGCGGGCGGACCGCGCCCGGCGCAGGCGCTTCAACTCGTGTAGCACGCAATCCAGACTCTGCCCCTGAATGAACTGCATGGCGTAGTAGTGGGTGCCGTCCGCCTCGCCGCGATCAAACACCGGAACGATGTTGGTATGATGCAGCCGTGCCACGGCCCGCGCTTCGCGACGGAATCGCTCCAGGTGGGTCGGGTTCTTCCAGTTCTGCGCCGGAAGCACCTTGAGGGCGACGTGACGGCCGAGGGATTCCTGGACGGCTTCGTAGACGACGCCCATTCCGCCGCGGCCGACTTCGCGGAGGATGCGGAAGTCACCGAGCTGGCGGGGTGGAGCGACAGTCCCCCTCACGTGCGGATCCGTGGATGGCCCCGCGACCGACCCGAACTCCTCCATCACCACCATTGCCGGAAACAGCTTGCGAATGCGATCCGCCAGGTGCGGGTATTTGTCCGTATACTCCGTTAGCGCGGGCCGCTCGCCGCGGCGGAAGCGCTCGGCGTATTCCTCGGCCAGCTCGACCAGGGGGTCGGTGTCTGAACTCGGAGCGGCGGTGTTCACAGGTCGAGTCCCCCAGGCATATTGGCCAGGGTCTCCCGCAAGCGTTCCAGGGCCCGCAGGTAGCGCTTGCCAGCAGCGGCTTCCTTGATCCCAAGCACCTCGGCCGCCTCGGCGTTGGTCAGGTGTTCGAAGTGGCGCAGGGCGAGCACCTCCCGGTCCACCGGGTCAATCTGGTTGAGGGCCTCCTGGAGGCGGATCTTCATCTCGACGCGGACGGCGGCCTCGCTCGGTCGGCTTAGTCGGCCGAGCAAGTGGGCGGCGAGCGCCGCGGACGTCGTCGCCGGCAGGCTGCCGCGATACAGGGATACCTCCCGGCGCGCGTCTCGCATGGACGTGCCCAGGTGATGGCGGTGCAGCTCCAGCAGCTTGTTGCCGGCGATCCCGCGCAGCCACAGGAAAAACGGCATCGCCGGCTGCCGCATATAGTCTGTCAGGCTCCGGAACGCGGCCAGGTAGACTTCCTGGACCACGTCGGACGCGTCGATCCGGCCCTGCAACCGCGGGTCCATGCGGAAGCCGATCATCCGGCGGAGCTTGTCTTCGTGCCGCTGGAGCACGGTGCCCCAGCTCGCGTTGTCGCCGCTCGCGGCGAGCTCGAGCAGTCGGTTGGTTTCGCTCGAATCGCGGGTCATTAGCGGGGCCATGGGGTGTAATTGCGCGTCGGGGCCGTTGCGAGACTGGAAACAGCCATTTTTCCGTTGCGGTTCGGACAGCGGTCGACGGGTGGATTGTCCTCGCCTCAGACCAGTCAATCAACCCGTCGCCGACGAATTCATGTAACCACATTCTGAACAAGCACTTCATTCAAATCGGCGAGACTCGCGCCCGGGCGAGGACGGAATGCCTGTCTCGCGATCACCGCGTCGCGCAATTAGGCGGCAGTGGGCGAATCGACAGGAAGTGAGAATTGCAACAAGCGGCCGGTGGGTCTTTACCGCCAAGCGAGCCCCCGCCGGCCCGGCACCACACCGGCGCCCGGTCTGCGCGCTGCAATGGGCCGCTTTTCACTCGACCGCAGATCGCCAATGCGTTGGAGGTCTCATCATGCGCAGGCGCACCTTTTGGCCCCGCCTCGAACCGCTGGACAGCCGCGTCCTGCCGAGCTTCAGTCCGGTCACCTCGTACGCGGTCGGTTCGCCGCCCAATGGAGTCGTATCGGCCGACTTCAACAACGACGGCCGGATGGACCTCGCGCTCACGAACGGGGATGGCTATTACCCCAGTGTGCTTCTGGGCAATGGCAACGGCACCTTTCAGGCGGCTCGGTTTGTCAACACCCTCATGAGTGCCACGGCCCTGGGGGTGGGAGATTTCAACCGCGATGGTAAGCCCGATCTGGCCGCCGTCGGTGGCGGTCAGGAAGCACTGTTCGTGGTGCTGGGTAATGGCGATGGCACCTTCCAGCCGTGGCGGTTCACGAGTATCGGGATGATACCTACCTCCGTGGCGGTGGGCGATCTCAACGCCGACGGCAAGATGGATGTGGCAATGAATGCCTATTCCTGGTGGCACGGCTACTCCTACGGCGGCAGCGCCGCGCATGCCAGGGTGCTTCTGGGCAATGGAGACGGCACCTTCACCGCGCCGATCAACAGTTCCACCTACCTCCACGACGGGAGCTCGCGCTCGTCGTGCGTGCTGTCGGATTTCAACCGCGACGGAAGACTCGACATGGCGGCGGACGGCCTCGTCCTCCTGGGGAACGGCGACGGCAGCCTCCGGGCACCCCAGCCTGCGCCCGTGGGGATTATCTCAGCGGCCGCGGACGTCAACGGCGACGGAAAGCCCGACCTGGTGGGCGACGGTGTCGCCCTCGGGAATGGTGACGGAACGTTTCAGCCCGCCCATCCATACGAGGCCAGCGGCGCCTTCACGCGTGTGGCCGACTTTGACGGCGACGGCAAGCAGGATCTCGTGGCGGCGTCCTACGAGAATCACGTGGTGGTGCAACGCGGCAACGGCGACGGGACCTTTCGGGACCCACAGTACACTGCCGCTGGCCCCAGTGTCTCTCTTGCCGTCGGCGACGTCAACGGCGACCACCGGCCGGACGTCGTGACGGCCAATGAGTCGGCGGGGACGATCACGGTGCTGATCAACGACGGCGACTGGACCGGGCCGTCCGTTCCCGGCCTGCGGATCAGCGACGTGATTGTCGCGGAAGGGAATACCGGGGCGGCCAACGCCAACTTCACCCTGTCCCTCTCGGCTGCTTATAGCCAGGACGTGACCGTCCGGTACACCACCGCCGACCCTGACTTGTGGAGCCCGGCTACGCCTGGCAGCGATTATGAAGCGCGGTCGGGGCAGGTGACCATTCCCGCTGGGCAGACCAGCGCGACAATTGCTATCCCGGTGTATGGGGACCACGTCGCCGAGGACACGGAGTCTTTCGTCGTCCGGTTGAGTGACGTCACGAACGCCGTCCTCCTTCGGTCGGTGGGCGTGGGCACGATCCTGGACGACGAGCCGTTCGTGGGCTTCAACACGAACTTCACGGGCAACGAAGGAGACGCCGGCACGACGCCATTCACCTTCACCGTCACACTCTCCGCAGCCTCGAGCGCTCCTGTGACCGTTGATTACGCCACGTCCTATGGCAGCGCCAGTCCCGGCAGCGATTACGCGGACGGGACAGGGACAGTCACTTTTGCGCCCGGCCAGACCAGCCAGACGATCACGGTGCAGGTCATCGGTGACCGAATCGCGGAAAACAACGAAGACTTCATGGTCTATCTCACGGAATCGACCGGCGCGCACCTCAACCTGGACAGTTACTATGCGTGGGGGACGATCATCGACGATGATCCGCGCGTCAATATTGGGAGTGCGGTCGTCAACGAGGGGAACTCGGGCACGAGGAATCTCACCTTCACCATCTCACTCTCGCGAGCATCCGACCAGCCGTTCTCCGTTGGCTACGCGACTGCAAACGGGACCGCGACGGCCGGCACCGACTACCAATCGGCCTCGGGCACGCTGACCTTTGCACCCGGCGAAACGACGAAGCCCGTCAGCGTCCTGGTGATGGGTGACCGACTCGGCGAGGTGGACGAACAGCTCTACGTCAACCTGACCAACCCGACCGTTCCGGGCATCGGTGTTCACCAGGGCGTCGGCACGATCCTGGACGACGAGCCGCACATCACCATTAGTGACGTGTCCCAGAAGGAAGGCAAGAGGCCCCAGACGACCCTGTTCACGTTCACGGTCACGCTGTCGGTCGCGTACGACCAGCCGGTGACGGTGTCGTTCCGCACTGTGGACGGAACGGCCAAGGCGGGCGAGGACTACGTCGCCAAGAGCGGCACGTTGACGTTCGCTCCCGGCGAGACGACGAAGACGATCACGATTGCCGTGATGGGCGATAACAAGAGGGAGTCCAGTGAGACATTCTTCCTGGACCTGTTTGGTAACAGCGGCAATTCGCTGATCTCGAATTCCCGCGGCGTCGGCTTCATTCAGAACGACGACGGGAATTGATAAAGAACGACGCACCGCGCGATCCAAATCGCGGGCCACCGCGGCGCGTAGATCAACTGGCGGCGCTACTTGTCAATGTCAGCACAGGTGATTCCGGAAAAAATGAGACAGACCGCCAAGTGCGTACACACACATTGGCGGTCTTTGATTTTTCGGACAAGCTCCTGCTCGATAAGGGGTTAACGCTCATTCAACACCGAATTATCGCAGGCAGCCTGGCGGCCTTTGAAAGGCGAAGTCCAGAGCGGGTATCAATACTCGAGGCTTGACGGACCCACGGTTGTGCCCGCGGCGCGACCGCGGGCACATCGACCGTTTGACTCACCTCGCCACCTACTTCCCTTCCCCCGGGTCCTTGATCCCCGGCTTGTAGTAGTTGGGGAACGGCGGCCGTTGTGGGTGCTTGACCGGGTACTTCTTCAGCTCGGCCAGCACGACCTCGACCGCCTTCTCGAGTTGCGGGTCCTTCCCGGCCCGGACCGCTTTCGGGTCGAACTCGACCTCGATGTCCGGCGCCACCCCGCGGTTCTCCACTTCCCATTTGCCGCTCGGGAACCAGATCCCCCATCGCGGGGCCGTCACGCCGCCGCCATCGATGAGCGGGGGATAGCCGCCGATGCCGACCAGACCGCCCCAGGTCCGCTTGCCGATGAGGGGCCCTAGGCCCGCCTGCCGGAACGCGTACGGCAGATAGTCCCCGCCCGACCCGGCCTGCTCGTTGATCAGCATCACCTTTGGACCCGGAATCGCCGACGTTGGGAACTGTTGGTCCGCCCCTTGGCGCGTGGACGCGTAATTGCGGATCGGCTGGCGGAGATAATCGATGACGTGGTCGGCGAGCAGACCGCCGCCATTGAAGCGCTCGTCCACAATCACGCCGTCCCGGCCGGCCTGGGCGAAGAAGTAGCGGTTGAACCGCGTGTACCCGTCGGCGAAGGTGTCAGGCAAGTAAACGTAGGCGACCTTCCCGTCGGTTAACTTGTCTACTGCGCGGCGGTTGGCATCGACCCATGCCAGATTGCGCAGCGCCCGCTCACTACCGACAGGGACGACGGTCACCTCCCGGCTGAGCGTGCCGTCCGCGTTCGGTCCGACCTTGAGCACCACCTGCTTCCCGGCCGTCCCCTCGAACAGTCGGTACACTTCATCCTCGCCGCGGACTTCCTTGCCGTTCACCGCGAGCAAGAACTCGCCCTCCTTGACCCCGGCGCCCGGCTGCGTCAGCGGGGCGCGCAAACCCGGATTCCAGCTCTCCCCGCGATACACCTTGGTGATGCGGTGCCGGCCGTTCTCCGCCGCGTAGTCCGCCCCGAGCAGCCCGCACTTGCGGCTCTCGACTTTCGGGACATCCCCGCCGAACAGGTACACGTGTTGCAGGCTGAGCCCCGCGAGCAACTCGTCGAGCAGGTAGTTCAGGTCGTGCCGGCTGCCAAGTCCGTTCAGGTATGCCTCGTGCTTGTCCCAGGCGGCTTTCAGGTCATACCCGTGGAAGCCAGGGTCGTAAAGGAAGTCGCGCTCGATGCGGTAGACCTCGCGGTACATCTGTTTCCACTCGGCGCGCGGATCGACGAGCACTTCCAGGCCGTCGAGCTTGAGGGCTCCATCGCCGGGCTTGGCTGGCGCGGCGGACCCGGTCAGGAACCAGTCGTCCTTGACGCGGTAGAGCATCTTTTCGCCGTTGTCGGATACGACGAACGAGTTCGCGTCGACGACTTTCTCCGCCTTGCGCTTCTCCAGGTCGAATCGGTGGATGGTCCGCGGTGGCGGGCCGCCATCCCCCGGCCCGTCGTCAAAGGACTGGACCGCGGGCCCCTCGACCAGAAAGATCGTTCCCGCCTTCCCGACCAAGAGGTTGAGATAGTTCTTCGGCGGCAACGGCAGGGCCAGCGTCCGCTGGTCGAGGTCTTCGACATCGACCTTCACCTTCGGCACTTCCTTGGGCGCGTCCTTCTTGTCCTTCTCGTCCTTCTTTTCGGCGTCCTTCTTCTCCTTCTCGTCGTCACTCTCCGGGGCCAGAGGCGACGGATCGTCCTTGTTCAACACCACCGCGTACACGGTTCGCGTTACCGGGCGGTTGAGGACCGACATGCCGGACCCGATCGCCGGACCGACGTCGGTACTGGCGGTAAAGTACAGGTACTTTCCGTTCTTGTCGAACGCCACAAACTGGGCGTCGCTCATTCCATCGGTGACCTGGTGGGTCTTGCCGGTCTCCAGTGAGTAAAGGAAGACCGCGTCCAGGTAGTTCTTGAGTTGCCGGGGGTAGGCGATCCACTTGCTGTCCGGGGACCACGCCGCCGGGCCGGGCCGGTCGTCGTCGTACGGGCCGGTGTCCACCTTGGTGGACTTCCCGGTCTCCAGATCCACGTACCAGAGGTGAATCCGCTTGTCCCCGTAGGCGATCTTTTTCCCATCCGGGGACCAAACGGGGCTGTAGAAGAACGACGGCGAGCCGTCCCCGAGCTTAACGTGCTTCACCTCACCACGGCCGTCCTGGGCGCGGATACACAGTTCGTACTCGCCGGACTCGTCCGAGAAGTACGCGATCGACTTGCCGTCTGGCGACCACGCGGGGTCGCGGTCGGCGGCGCCCGTCGTGTTGGTCAGGTTGCGGGCGTCCCCCTTCTCAGCCGGAACGGTCAGGATCTCGCCGCGGGCTTCGAACAGTGCCCGGCTACCGCTCGGCGATAGCCCCGCGTTCCGGATCGACTTGTTCACCTTTTCCAGTTTTGGCCGTACGCCCGGCAGGTCGGCCGCCACGCGGACCGACAGCGGCCGGGATTTCTCGGTCTTGAGGTCAAACAAGTGCAGCGTGCCGAACCGGTCGTACACGATCGCGTCGGCGCAGGCCGACGCGGACTTGATGTCATTCGCCTCGGGGTCGAGCACCCGCTTCACATCCTTCGAGCCCGGGTCATAGGCGAACAGGGTGGTAGGACCGTCGCGGTCGGAGAGGAAATAAACGCGGTCGCCGATCCACATGGGGTTGAAGTCGTTGGAGTCGGTCCGCGGGATCTTGGTGATCGCGGAATCGCCGAGGTCGGCGATCCAGATTGGCGACGCGGTCCCGCCGCGATAGTTTCGCAGCGGCCGATAGCCACCGGGAAACTGCGGCTTGTTGGACAGGGGCACGTATGCGATACGTTTGCCGTCCGGCGACAGTGAGCCCTCCTCAGCCTGCGGCAATGGGATTTCGCTCGGCTGCCCGCCGCCGACCCGGACGGTGAACAGTCGCAGGAATCGGGCGTAGCTGGCTCGCGGCGAGCGGAAGACGATCGACTTGCCGTCCGCGGTCCAGGCGACGGGAACGTCCGGATCGGGGTGATGAGTGAGCCGCCGCGGCACGCCGCCCGCGGCCGCGACCACGTACACGTCCAGGTTCCCTTCGTAGTCGCCGGCGAAGGCGAGCTGGGACCCGTCGGGAGAGAACACCGGGTAGCTTTCCAGACCGACCCCGGCGGTGAGGCGGCGCGCGTCGCCGCCGTCGCGGTCCACCGTCCAAATGTCGCCCGCGTACACGAACGCGACCTGCTTGGCACTGACGGCCGGCCGCTGAAGAAGCAGCGGCGGGTCGGCGTCGGCACAGGCGATCAAAGGCAGCGCGAGTAGGAGAAGGAGAGGGTAGCGCATGGTGATGATCCGGAAGAGTTCACGAATCCCCGGCGGCCGGCCGGGAGGGAGGCGAGTTCCGTTGGGCCTATGGTATTCGCCGGCAATCGTGCGGGCTTGCACCCATCGC
>Ga0075428_100008806_pt1 | contig 11199 bp, 11 predicted proteins | sample RhiMetdeltSRZDD2_FD_75291 | JGI IMG/M metagenome (GOLD analysis project Ga0075428, IMG submission 75291) | Populus rhizosphere microbial communities from Tennessee, USA - Rhizosphere MetaG P. deltoides SRZDD2 | ecosystem: Host-associated > Plants > Roots > Rhizosphere > Soil | place: USA... | reverse complement strand
CTGGGGGCGCGTGAACCATCCCAGCGAGGTCGTCAACGTCGGAGACGAGGTGAAGGTCATCGTCCTCAAGTTCGACCGCGAGAGCGAGCGCGTCAGCCTCGGCTACAAGCAGCTCAAGGCCGATCCCTGGAGCACGGCTTCGATCCGCTACCCCGTAGGCGCGCGCGTCAAGGGCAAGGTCGTGAGCCTCACGGACTACGGCGCCTTCGTGGAGCTCGAGGAGGGTGTCGAAGGCTTGATCCACGTCTCGGAGATGTCCTGGTCCAAGAAGGTCAAGCATCCCTCGAAGATCCTCAACGTGGCCCAGGAGGTCGAGTGCGTGGTCCTCGGCATCGACCAGGAGGCCCACCGCATCAGCCTCGGCCTGAAGCAGACCGAGTCGAACCCGTGGGAGCAGCTCGCCGGGAAGTACCCCGTCGCCTCGCGCATCAAGGGCAAGGTCCGCAACCTGACCGAGTTCGGCGCGTTCGTCGAAGTGGAGGAGGGCATCGACGGCCTGATCCACATCTCCGACCTCTCCTGGACGAAGCGTGTGAAGCACCCCTCGGAGATCCTCAAGAAGGGCGACGTGGTCGAGGCCGTGGTGCTCAACATCGACGCCGACAACCAGCGCCTGAGCCTGGGGCTCAAGCAGCTCGCGACGGACATCTGGGACGAGTTCTTCAGCCATCACAAGGTCGGCGACATCGTCGAGGGCAAGATCGTCCGCCTCACGAATTTCGGCGCTTTCGTCGAGCTGGCCGAGGGCATCGAGGGCCTCGTCCACATCTCGGAGCTGGACGAGAAGCGCGTCGACCGGCCCGAGGAGCACTTCAAGCCGGGCGACGTGTTCCCGATGAAGATCATCAAGGTCGGAGAAGGCGAGCGGAAGATCGGCCTGTCGATCCGTGCGATCAAGCAGGACGAGGTCGCCCGCGACCTCCAGAGCTACCGCGAGAAGTCAGGCGAAGGAACCTCGACGCTGGGGGACGTGTTCCGGGCGGCCCAGGCCTCGAAGGAGGCCAAGGAGTAGCGCCGGCGATGACCAAGGCGGAGCTGGTGGACGAGGTCGCGAAGGTTTCCGAGCTCACCCGCAAGCACAGTGAGGTCATCGTCGACGCGGTGTTCACCTCGATCCTGGACGCCCTCCAGAAGGGCGACAAGATCGAGCTCCGCGGGTTCGGCAGCTTCAGGATCCGGCGCCGGGACAGCCGACGGGGGCGCAACCCCAAGACCGGCGCCGGGGTCCTCGTGCCGGCCAAGCGCGTGCCGCACTTCAAGCCCGGCAAGGAGCTCCGGGAACTCATCAATCGGCGTTGATGCCGGCCAGGCGGGCCTTCTACCAGGGCGACGCTCGCTCGGCCCGCTTCGCCGCTGGCGGGCTGCCCGAGGCCGAGTCGCTGTTCGGATCGCCGCTACCGCTCCTGCCCCCGGCCGAGTTCGAGGGCGGGCGCGCTGTGTTCTTCGTCCACACCGACCCACGGCTCAGGACGCTACTGCAGCGGCATCTGCAGTCGCTCATGACCCAGATCGGCGTCGAGGTCCCGTCCCAGAACCGCTTGCGCCAGAACCTGGAGCGCGACCAGGCCGAGTACGAGGCGGCCATGCTCCGGATCCTCGCCTCCGCGCGCCGCGCCGACCGGCGCCTCGGCCTGCTGAACCTGTTCTGGCTCGCGCACTCGCGTGAGGCCACCGCCATCCTCAAGGAGCTCGAGGCCCGCAACCCGGCGGTCCGCAAGCTCAAGTACTCGCTGCATCCGCTGCTGTCCTCGTTCTACAGGCGGCTCGAGCAGGCGTCGCGCCGCGACTTCGAGCGCGAATCGAAGGAGCAGGTCGCCACGATCGCCGGCACGCGCGAGAACCCGACCCTGATCGAGGCCGTCATCGAGGACGGCTTCGCGTTCACCGAGGCATCGATCCAGGCCTTCGACTTCAATCAGTTCCTGGCCGCCAACAAGCGCTACCGGATCGCCGCGGACGTGTTTTTCGAGATCTACCAGGTGCTGCTGCGGGAGACCGAGCGCCGCGCGAGGGAGAACGACCGTGGCCTCGTCCAGCGCATTCAGCAGCACATGCCGCTGCTGCCGAGGGAAGCCTGGTCGACGCAGCAGGGCATCGTCAAGATCATGATGAACGCCCACGTCATGACGTACCTGTTCGGTGACGCCTGGAACGTCGGCACCAAGCTGATGGGCTGCGCCAAGCTCCAGGCCGAAGCCCAGCGACGCAGGCCAGCCGAGGTCGTGGACGCGTTCCTGGACGTGGTCAGCGGTGTGAAGCGCTTCGAGCTGCTCTCGGCGATCCGCGACAGCCTGGTGCTGCTGGACGACAGGGACCTCGACGTGTCGGCCAGCCGCAACCGCCGCGTGTACGAGTTCTCCGAATCGGCCACGGTCCTGAACAACGCGGTCAACGCCACCGTGCTGTTCCTCGACCTGCGCGGCTTCACGAAGACTTCCGAGGGTCAGATCTCGGAGCGCGACCTGACCCGCGAGCTCTACACCGTCTTCGACGCCTTCGTGCCTCACGTGCGCCGCTTCGGAGGCACGATCGACAAGTTCCTCGGCGACGGCATCATGGTGACCTTCGGCACGGAGCACGTCGATCCCCTCGATCCCTTGAACGCGCTGCGCGTGGCGATCCTGTGCCAAGAGACGCTGGGGAAGCTCCGCGCAGCCGGCAAGACCGTCTACAAGATGGGGATCGCCATACATTACGGACGCGTCTACCTGGCCCGCTTCGTCGCCGACGAGGAGAGCACCCAGCAGACCGTCATCGGACGCAACGTGAACCTGGCGGGACGGCTCTCCTCGGCGGCGCGCAAGCCCATGGAGGAGGACGAGGAGCAGCCGCAGAGCGCCCTGCTCAAGTTCCCGCCGCCGCGGCCGTCGGGCCTGCAGACGGTCGTGGACAAGGCCGGCACGCTGTTCAACGAGGGCATCGCGCTCTCCCGCGATACCCTCGTCCAGCTCGAGGCGCACCTGCCCCTCGTGCACCGCGAGGACGAGAATGACGATGACGCCACCGTGCTCGAGTACTTCGACGAGTCGATCGGCCGCCGCATCCTGATACGCTACGCGGGAGACGCGAAGTTCAAGGGCGTGCGCTCGAGCTTCCCGGTCTACGAAGTCGACTACGAGGTGTAGGTGGACGTCCTGCGCTCGCCGTGGAGGATGGCCTACGTGACGAGCGGCGTGAACGAGCCGGGCTGCGTGCTGTGCCGGGCGTTGGACGACGCCGGCGCGGAGCGCAGCCTCGTCGTGCACGTGGGCGAGCATTGCTTCGTCGTGATGAACCTCTACCCGTACAACGCCGGCCACCTGATGGTCTCGCCGCGGCGGCACGTGGCCCGTCTCGGAGACGCGGACTCCGAAGAGCTGCACGAGCTGATGCTGATGACCCAACGGGTCGAGACGGTGTTCGCCAGCGCCTACCGGCCAGACGGGATCAACGTGGGGCTCAACCTGGGGCGTTCGGCGGGGGCCGGCATCGAGGGCCACCTTCATCTGCACGTGGTGCCGCGCTGGAACGGGGACACCAACTTCATGACCGTGACCGGGCAGACGCGGGTGATCCCCGAGGATCCCTTCGAGGCGTGCGCGCGTCTCAAGCCCTACTTCACGAAGTGAGTCGCGTCGCGGCCGTGCTCACGGCGGCCGCGCTCGCCGGCCCGGCCGTGGCGCAGGTGCCGCAGCGCGAAACCACGGTCGTGACCAGCCTCACGATCTTCGCGGGCACGGCGCGAGGGCTCTTCCGTTCCCGGGACTGGGGCACGAGCTTCCACCGTGTCCTCGGCGGCGACGCGGACGCGCCCCTCGAACGGGTAGGGGCCGTGGGATGCCTGCTGCCCGTAGGACCGCAGGTGGTCGTGGGCGCCGAGACCGGTGTGTACTACTCGAGCGACTTCGGCGAGACCTGGAAGCGAGTGTCGGATGCAGGGCCGTGCACGGCGCTGCTCGGCTCGCGCTATCCCCTCGCGGACCGCATGCTGTTCCTGGGCACGCCCGGCGGGCTGCTGCGCTCGGCCCTCGACCCGTACGCGCAGGAGGACTCGCCGCGCACGTTCGCGGCGACCCCGATCGCCACCGGCCGCGTGGCGCGCATCGAGTGGCCGGGGCCCCTGCTGTTCGTCGCGACCGCCGAGGGACTATTCGTATCGCCGGACTCCGCCGCTAGCGCGGCCCGCGTGGGAACAGACCCGAAGGCGTCGCTCCCTGCCGGCGAGGTCACGGCCCTCGTCGTCTCGGCTTTCTTCGCGGCCGACCCGGCAATGGTTGTAGCAGTCGGCACCGAGGGCGTGTTTCGGACCGCCGACGGCGGCCGCCGCTGGTCCCACGCCGGGCTGCGCGGCCGCCGAGTCCACGAGCTCATCTGGTTCGGGCCTTTTCTCTACGCGGCCACCGACTCCGGCCTGTTCCGGACCGAGGACCTCGGCAACAACTGGACGCCGCTTGGCGACGGCCTGGCGGGTCGCGAGGCGCGCCGTCTGCTGTTCCCGCTGGCTCCGGCCTCGGGCGCCGAAGCGTTTCTCGGCACGGACCATGGCATCTATTGGACAGGCGATGGCGGCCTCAATTGGCGAGCCCTGCCGGGGCTGCTCGCGAGCGAGCCGATTCTGGCCCTGGCAACCTTTCCAGCGCCGGACGCGGTGCGGAAGAAGGGAGGCCGATGAACGTCCGCTTCGCCAAGGCCCATGGCCTTGGAAACGACTTCATCCTGGTGGATGCCGGCTTCGCTCCGGCCGAGCCACAGCCATGGGCACGTCGGCTCTGCGACCGTCACGTCGGGATCGGCGCAGACGGCCTGCTGCTGGTGGAGTCCCGCGGGGCGGATCGCATTGGCATGCGGCTGTTCAACGCCGATGGCTCGGAAGCGGAGATCTCCGGCAACGGCGTCCGCTGCGTGGCGGCCTGGGGTGTGCACCGGGGCGTCGTGGGGTTGCGCCATCTCGTGGAGACGGTGGCCGGTCCTCGTCCGGTCGAGGTGACACCGATGGCGGAAACGCGCTACCGGGTGGGAATCGATCTTGGGACTCCGCTCCAGGACGGGCCGCTGGCGGAGGCGCTCGAGGCCGCGGGTCAACAGCTCCGGGTGACGACGACGTCGCTGGGCAACCCGCATTGCGCGGTGTTCATGAAGGAGCCGCCGGCGGACGAGGTCTTGCAGATCCTCGGCCCGGCGATCGAGCACCACCCTCGCTTTCCCAGGCGCACGAACGTCGAGTTCGTCTGTGTGATGTCGCGCACGGAGCTGCGCGTGCGGCTGTGGGAGAGAGGCGTGGGCTATACGCGCTCCTCGGGCACGGGAGCCGCCAGCGCCGCCGCGGCCGCCGTGCTGCACGGCTTCGTGAATCGCCGGGTCAGCGTCGCCTGTGATGGCGGTGTCCTGGATGTGGACTGGCCGCTGGGGGCCACGTTGCGCCAGGTCGGGGAAGCGGAGCTGCTGTTCGAAGGCGAGTGGCTGGCTTAGCTACTTCTTCTTCGCCGGCCGACGTCCCCGCGGGTGCTCCTCAAGCCACTTGTCGAGGGCCGCGCGGTATTCGGCCGCGAGCGCTGCGGCCTTCGTCTTCAGCTCGGCGCCCGCCTTCTGCGCCGCGCTGAAGTCCTCTCTTGCGAGGTCGTCGGCGACCGCCTTCATGGCCGCCTCGACCTCGCCGACCGCCGCGGCCACGGCCTCGAAGGCGGCGTCCGGAACTCTGGCCTTCGCCGCCTCCTCGCGGATCGCTGCGACCTCGTCCAGGGCGGCCTGCGCTTCGGCCTGGGCCGTCTCCGCTGCGCCCTTCAACAGCATCTTGGCGGATGGAACCGCGGCGGCGGCGGCACGCGCCTTCTCCGCGGCATCCACAGCCGAGGAGAGCGCGCCACGGTAGTCCTTCTGCTCGACCCTCTGGCGAGCTGCCACGAGGGCGGCATTGGCCTGCTCCATCAGCTCAGAGGCGTACTTCTCCGCCTCTGCTCGCCGCGCCTCGGCGAGCGCGGTCTCGGCCGCCGTCAGCTCGCGCGTCGGCGGCTGCGCGCAGCCCACGAGCAGCACGGCGAGAGACAAAGGAAATGCGCTTCGAATCGCAGCTCTCGTCATCGGGGCGCGATGCTACGTGGCGGGTCCGGCGCTTGTCAACGCTGAACGCCGAGGCACGAGCAGAGCCGCTGCCGCGGCCAGCAGCACGAGATCTCCGGCGATCAGCTTGAGGCCAGCCTGGCGTCCCGTGCCGGTCACCGTGAAGCAGCCGCAGTTCTCGATGTCGATGCCGCGGACGAGCGCCGCGCCGACGGCCAGGACGAATGCCAGCAGCATCACAGCGGCGACCAGCGCCGCCTCACGGCGCCACAGGCCGCTCGCCAGAAGCAGACCGACGAGCAGCTCGATCCAGGGAAGCGTCACCGCGAAGAGGTTCGCCGGCAGCGGTCCGACGGCGCGGCTCGGGCCGATGAGCTGGTAGTGGTAGACGATGCGTGCGAACTCAGCCGGATGCAGGATCTTGTCCCAGCTCGCATAGATGAAGACGGCGCCGAGCAGCAGGCCCAGGGCCCACTGCAACGACGCTCGGGCCAGGACGTTCAAGGTTCGCGGCCGGGCTTGACGGGATAGCCGGCGTCCTGCCAGGCCGGCCAGCCCTCGTGGAGGATCTCCGCGGGGATGCCCCGGTCCTTCAGCTTCCGGGCGACGATGTGGCTCGCCTCGCAGCCGAAGCCGGCGCAGTACACGATCACGTCGAGGCTCTCGCGCAGCCGGGGCTCGATCTTCGCGAAAGCTCGGTCGAAGTCCTCCTCGGGAAGCGGCAGTGCGCCGGGGATGTGGGACATCTCGTAGAAGTCCACGGGCCGAGCGTCGAGGAAGAGCGCGCCCTTTTCGAGGCGCTGCCGCGCTTGGGGCGCCTCGACGACCTGGTCGCCCTCCTTGACGAGAGCGTTGCGTTCGAGAGCGAAGCCCCGGCCCGACGCCGCGTTCCAGGTCAGGCCCAGGCCCGCACCTGTAGCCACGATGAGGACGGCGCGCCACAGCAGCTTCATGGCGCCAAACTAACACAGCGGGCGACGCTCCGCGCGTGGCTTCGCGAGCGCGCTCGTGCTAACTTACGCGGTCCGCGAAGCACACGCCGTCTCCCCGAAAGATGCCCCCGATCGCCTCGGACGCCCTGGTCCTTCGCTCGTACGCGCTGGGCGAGTCGAGCAAGGTCGTGGTGCTGCTCACCCGGGAGCGCGGCAAGGTGCGGGCGGTGGCGAAGGGCGCGCGCAGCGGCCGGAGCCGGTACCAATCGGCCCTGGAGCCGCTGAGCGAGGTCCGTGTCTCCCTGTACGGGCGGCAGGGAGTCGAGCTGTTCCGGCTGGGAGCGTGTGAGCTGCTGCGCTCGGCGTTCCCTGCGGGCGGGCGCGGCCTGGAGACGGCGCTGGCGCTCTCGTACTTCGTCGAGCTGATCGACGCTTTCGCTCAGGAGGGCGAGGCGGAGGACGCGGTCTACCGGCTCGCGATCGCAGTGGTGCGAGCCGCCGAGGAGGGGAAGGACGTCGTGGGACTGACCCGCTATCTGGAGGCGTGGCTGCTGCGGCTCCACGGGATCTATCCGCCCTTCGACCGCTGCGCCGCGTGCGGACGCGGCTTGTCCACGGGGGCGCTCCTGTACCACGAGCCCGCCAAAGGCTTCGTCTGCGACGGCTGCGGTCCCGCCACGGGCCCGATCCTGGGCCGCGAAACGCGCGGGTTCCTCGATCTGGTCTTCGCCAGGCCTCCAGCGTCGATCGAAGCGCCCCCCTCCGAGGCGCGCGTCCTCGAGGGCTTTCAGCAAGACCTGATCCGGCGGCATTTGGAGCGCGAACTGCGCTCGGTTCGCGTGCTCCAGGACGTCAGGAGAAGCGCTTCGTGACACTGCAGGAGATCCTCTTCGCGCTGGAGCGCTACTGGTCGGATCGCGGCTGCCTGATCCATCAGCCCTGGGATGCGGAAGTCGGCGCGGGCACGATGCACCCGGAGACGTTCCTGCGCGTGCTCGGGCCCAAGCCGTGGCGCGTCGCGTATTGCCAGCCGACACGGCGGCCGGCCGACGGCCGCTACGGCGAGAACCCGAATCGGCTCTACAAGCACGAGCAGTTCCAGGTGATCCTCAAGCCGGCGCCGGCGGACGTGCAGGACGCCTACCTCGGCAGCCTGGTCGCGCTCGGCATCGATCCCGCGGCCCACGACATCCGCTTCGAAGAGGACAACTGGGAGTCGCCGACACTGGGTGCGTGGGGCATCGGCTGGCAGGTCCTGCTCGACGGCCTCGAGATCACGCAGTTCACGTACTTCCAACAGGCCGGCGGCCTCGATCTGCAGCCGATCTCGGCCGAGATCACCTATGGTCTCGAGCGGATCGCGATGTACCTGCAGGGCGTCGAGGACGTCTACGACGTGCGCTGGTCGAAGGACCGCCAATACCGCGAGGTGCGTCACGAAGAGGAGTACCAGCTGTCCCGGTACTCTTTCGAGCTGGCCGACGTGGAGCTGTTCCGCGAGCTCTTCGACAAGTACCTGAAGGAAGGCTGGCGCACGCTCGAGGCGCCGGGCGGTCGCAGCCTGCTCGCAGCGTACGACTGGTGCCTCAAGGGCTCTCACGCCTTCAACATCCTCGACGCCCGCGGCGCGATCTCGGTGAGTCAGCGTGCGGGGATGATCCTGGGGATCCGCAAGCTCGCTTGCGCGATCGCGGCGGCGCACGTCGCGCCCCGCGAAGGGACGATGGTCGAGGCGCCCCGTGGCTGAGCTGCTGCTCGAGATCGGCTGCGAGGAGATCCCGGCCGCGTGGCTGCCCGGCCTGGGCGAGCAGCTCCGCGCCCGCTTCGCGGAGCTGGCGGCGAGGGAGCCGCTCACGACGTCGGGCCTGCGCTCGCTCTGGACGCCCCGCCGGCTGGTCCTCGTGGCGGAGGTGCCGGGTCGGCAGGAGGACCGCGAGGAGACGGTCTTCGGCCCGCCTCGGAGCGCAGCGAGGGACGCGAGCGGCGCCTGGACGAGCGCGGCGAAGGGCTTCGCGAAGAAGGTGGGCCGTGCGCCCGAGGAGCTGCTGTCGTTGCCGAAGGTCGCGGGCGGCGACGTGCTCTATCTCGCGCACACCCGGCGAGTCGAGGGCCGCCTCGCCAAAGACGTCCTGCCGATCCTCGTTGGACAGCTGTTGCGAGCGCTGGCGTTCCCCAAACGCATGAGCTGGGATGCGTGGCTCGACGACGGCAAGGGCGCCTTCCCGTTCGGCCGGCCGATCCGCTGGATCGCCGCGCTGCTGGACGGCGACGTCCTGCCGTTCACGATCTACGCGCTCGAGAACGGCGCGAAGAGTGGGCCCATCGTGCAGAGCGGGAACGTCACGTTCGCGCACCGCTTCCTGCCGAGAGGGGAGGCCGGGCGGCCGATCCAAGTCGCATCCTTCGCGGAGCTGCTGGCAAAGCTGCGTGAGCGCTTCGTGCTGCTGGATCCCGAGGAGCGGGCCGTCCGGATTCGCGAGAGCCTGGCGGAGCTCGGCCGGAGCCTCGACGATCACGGCCTGGCGTCGGAATGGCGCGACCTCGTGGAGTGCCCGGCCGTCATGGTCGGCGGCATTCCCGCCGAGTTCCGCTCGCTGCCCCGCGAGGTGCTTGAGACCGTGCTCGTCCATCACCAGAAGTACCTGCCGATCGCCTCGGGCGGCGCGCTGACGCGCTTCGCGGCCGTGACCAATACCGACGGCTCGAACGTGGCCGAGATCACGCGAGGCATGGAGCGCGTCGTCGTTGCGCGGCTTCGGGACGGCCGGTTCTTCTTCGAGGAGGATCTCAAGCGTCCCCTGGCGGAGCGGGTGGAGGACCTGGCGGGCGTCGCGTTCCATCAGAAGCTGGGCAGCTACCGCGACAAGGCCGAGCGCATGACACGGCTCGTGACGATCATGGGCGCCGAGATGGGCCTGCTCACGAAGCCGGAGCACGAAGCCGCGCGGCAGGCCGCGCTGCTGGCCAAGGCCGACCTCACGACGCTCATGGTTCGAGAATTCCCGGAGCTTCAGGGGATCATGGGCGGGATCTACCTGCGGGCCCAGGGCCACGGCTGGGAGGGCGTCGCGAGCGCGGTCCACTGGCACTACCACCCCATCTCGATCGAGGAAGGCAGCCCGCCGGCCAGCGCCCTCGCTGGCTCCGATGCCACGGTCTTCGGGGCGGTGTCCCTCGCGGACAAGCTCGACACGCTGGCCGGCTACTTCGGTCTCGGTCTCATGCCGACGGGCAGCAGCGATCCCTACGGGCTCCGCCGCGCGGCCCAGGGCGTCATCCGGGTACTGCTGGACTTCTGGAGCGCCGCCGAGGCCGAGGAGCGGCCCAACCTGCGCCGTCTCGTGGCCGCAGCCGTCGCGGGCTATGGCGGAGGGCTGTCGCGAACCGCGGCCGACGTCGTGCCGGAGCTCGAGGCCTTCCTCTTCGACCGCCTGCGCTACGTCCTCGTCGCGCGAGGCTACCCGGCCGACGAGGTCGAGGCCGTGCTCGGGGCGCGGGACCCGGACGCCCTCGAAAACCCCCACGAGGCTTGGGTGCGCCTCAAGGCCCTCCATCGCGTCCGCCAGGAGGCCCGCGAGGACTTCGAGCACCTGGCCGTGGCGTTCAAGCGCGCGCGGAACATCCTCGGAGAGCGGCGCGAGGCGCTTCCGGACGCGACGCTGTTCCAGGAGGAGGCCGAGCGCCTCCTCGACCAGGCCGTGTCGGGCCTGTCCGGCCGCGACGGCGGCTACGAGGCTCGGCTGCGTGCGCTGGCTTCGCTGCGTGCGCCAGTGGATCGCTTCTTCGACGACGTGCTCGTGATGGCCGAGGACCCGAAGCTTCGCGAGAACCGGCTCGGGCTCCTGGCGCGCACGCTGTCGCTCTTCTATAGGATCGCCGACATCTCGAAACTCGGAGGCCAAGCGTGAGTCAGCACGTCTATTTCTTCGGCGGCGGCAAGGCCGAGGGCCACAAGGACATGAAGGACCTCCTCGGCGGCAAGGGCGCCGGGCTCGCCGAGATGACGAACGCGGGGTTGCCGGTGCCGCCGGGCTTCACGATCTCGACGCGGGCCTGCATCCTGTTCCAGGAGCGCGGTGGTTCGGTCACGCCCGCGATCGACGCCGAGATCGAGCGAAACCTCGAGCGCCTCGAGGGGCTGATGGGAAAGACGCTGGGCGACGCGCGGGACCCGCTGCTCGTCTCGGTCCGCAGCGGCGCGAAGTTCTCGATGCCGGGGATGATGGACACC
>Ga0075428_100008805_pt1 | contig 11199 bp, 7 predicted proteins | sample RhiMetdeltSRZDD2_FD_75291 | JGI IMG/M metagenome (GOLD analysis project Ga0075428, IMG submission 75291) | Populus rhizosphere microbial communities from Tennessee, USA - Rhizosphere MetaG P. deltoides SRZDD2 | ecosystem: Host-associated > Plants > Roots > Rhizosphere > Soil | place: USA... | reverse complement strand
GGCGCCTCCAGCCGGGCAACCGCCGCCTCGCTCAGGCTGACGTCCACGGCTGCGATCGCGTCGTCCAGGTGGGCCAGCTTGGTGGCTCCCACGATGGGCGCTGTGACGGCGGGCCTGCTGAGCAGCCACGCCAGCGCGATCTGCGCCGGCGGCAGGCCCTGTTCGTCGGCGACGCTGCGCAGGGCGTCGACGACGTCGAAGTCGCCCTCGTCGTAGAGCTCGTCCGCGAACGGATCGTTGCCCGCCCGCGTCGTCAGCCGGCTTCCCCCGCGATCACGGGTCCCCGCCAGGAGGCCACGGGCCAGTGGGCTCCAGGGGATGACGCCGACCCCCTGGTCGAGGCACAGCGGGATCATCTCCCGCTCCTCCTCCCGGTACACGAGGTTGTAGTGGTCCTGCATCGACACGAACGCCGTCGATCCCGCCATCGCTGCGGCATGCTGCGCCTTGGCGAACTGCCAGGCGAACATGCTGGACGCCCCGATGTAGCGGGCCTTGCCGGCCTGCACCACCTCGTGCAGCACGCCCATGGTCTCCTCGATCGGCGTCTCGTCGTCCCACCGGTGGATCTGGTAGAGGTCGACGTGGTCGGTGCCGAGCCGGCGCAGTGAGGCGTCGATGCTCGTCAGCACGTGCTTGCGGGAGAGCCCCTGGTCGTTGGGACCGGGTCCCATGGGGAAGAAGACCTTGGTGGCCAGCACGTAGTCGTCGCGGTCAGGAAAGGTCTCCGCCAGCAGCCGTCCGGTGACGACCTCGCTCTCGCCGTCGTCGTACATGTCGGCCGTGTCGAAGAAGATCACGCCCTGCTCGGCCGCTCTCCGGACGATCGGTCGGGCCCCGTCCTCGTCGAGATGCCATGCCCTGCTGGTGAGGTTGCCGTAGCTCATCATCCCCAGGCAGATGCGGGACACCTTCAGCCCGGATCGACCGAGGTTCGCGTAGCGCATGGTCCCCCCTTGGTGGGTCAGCCGCTCGGGCGGCGTTCGGTCTCGTGGTCGTTGCGGGGCGTGGGCGGCCGGTGGCGGTGGTAGTAGCGCAGCGCCTTGTCGCGGCTTCCACAGTCCGCCATGTCGCACCAGCGACGGCTGGCGTTCCGGGTGGTGTCGTGGAACAGCCAGTCGCACGACGGGCAGTAGCCGAGCCGGCGAGCATCGCTGCCCGTCATGACCTCGGCCGCGTTGTGGACCACCGGGGCCAGCAGCTCCTCCAGGGTCATCGGCTCGGGCCAGGCCCATGCGAGCGTGCCGGAGTCGACGTAGCGACGACCGGCGGTGGCCGCGAGCGCTCGGTTCAGCTCGTGGACGGCGTGGTCCGGCGGCGTCCGTCCCTGAGCCAGGGGTGCGATCGCGTCTCGCAAGGTCTGCCGGATCCGCGCGACGGCGGCGACCTCGGCGGCGAGCCGAGCCGGGTCGGCTCGCAACTCGTGGTCGAGCCGGCGGCGGGTGGGCTCCGCCACGAGCCCGGTCAGCTCGGCCCAGAGCGTGATGTTGCCAGGAGGGTCGAACCAGTCGTGCTCTCGGGCCGTGCCTGGCCACGACACCGTGTTGATGAGGTCCAGGCTGATCTGGCCGCCCACCAGCTTGTAGGTGCCGCCATAGGAGCGCGGGTCGAGCGGCAATGGGTCCACGCCGTCGACTTTACTAGCTAAATGCATTTGGCAGGTAAAGCAGTCGACCGCTGCCCGCCGCAGTCGCTCTTCCTCGTCAGCGCGGTCTTCCACTGCCTCGGCCCCTCGTTCGCGGTCCTGCTGTTCGCACGGGTCGATGTGCTCGGCGTGGCGTGGCTGCGCATCGCTGGCGCCGGGGCGGTCTTCGCGCTGTGGCGACGGCCCTGGCGGCTGGCCGCCGTGTTGGACCGGTCAGCCGGCGCGCTGCTGGTGTGCCTCGGTGCCGTGCTGGCCGCGATGAACACGGCCTTCTACCTGGCCATCGACCGGCTCCCGCTGTCGACGGTGGCGGCCACCGAGTTCCTCGGCACCGTCGGCCTGGCCGCGCTCGGAGTCCGCACCGGCCGCAACGCCGCCGCCCTCGCCCTCACGACCGCCGGCATCGCCCTGCTCGCCGACATCCGCCTCGCTGGCGAGCCCCTGGGCTTCGTGTTCGCCTTCGGGAACGGCGCGTTGTTCGTGCTCTACGTGGTCCTCGGCCACCGCATCGCCAACAACGGCATCGGCGATGCCGACGACGGCCGGGACGCCGGGCCGAGAGGTGGTCTCGATCAGCTCGGTGCGGCGATGCTCCTCGCCACCGTGTTCGTCAGCCCGGTCGGGTTGGTCGGCGCGCTCCCGGCTCTCGCCCATCCCGGGTTGCTCTTCGCGGGCTTCGGCGTTGCCATCTGCTCCTCGGTGATCCCCTACGTGACCGACCAGCTCGCCATGGCGAGGCTGCCCCTCACCTCCGTCGCGCTGATGCTGGCGCTGCTGCCGATGTTCGCCACCCTGATCGGAGCCGTCGTGCTCCACCAGATACCGACGCGCCAGGACCTGCTCGGCGTAGCGCTGGTGGCCGGCGGCGTGGCGCTGCACCGCACGCGCGTGGCCTGAGCTCGCCGTCGAGCCGGGCCGCGCCGCTGCGGGGTCCGGGGGTCAGGGGTCGAGGAGGGCGTCGGCCGCGTGCCAGGCGTCCTCGACGGCGGCCAGTCGGGGAGCGGCGCTGCGGCGCAGTCGGCCCGCGACCCCGCTGACCAGGGCGTTGCCCAGGGCGAGCAGCCCGACCAGGCTGTCGAACGGTCCGGCGCCCTCGGCCCGCACCGTGAAGCTGACCAGCGCCAGCGAGGCGAGCGGCGACAGGAGGCTGTCGGTGAGGGCGATGACGTCGGCGCCGCCGCGCGCCGCCCGCCCGGTGTGCTCCACGACCCAGCGCTCGTAGCGATGCAGGTCGATGGCCACCACGACCGGCGACGCCTCACGGGGGGCGGCCGCCAGCTGTCGGGCCACGGCGACGTCCGAGCCGGACACCACCGCGACGTCCGGCCGCAGCAGGTCGAGGCCGGCGGCGATCTGGGTCGCCACGCCGGCCACCGCGTCCCCGGCCAGGATCCGCACCGAGCGCTGCCGCTGTGCCAGCAGCTCGACCGCCCGGTCGAAGGCCCCCGGGGTCACGCCACCCAGGGTCTGCTGCACGTTGTCGAGGTCGGCCTCCAGCGTCCGGCCGACGATCCCGAGCCCCGGGTGGGCCGGCGCGGCGTGGATGCGCTCCACGGCCGGGCGGAGCTGCTGACCGATGGCCCGCCGCACGGCCGCCTGGAGGTCGGTGAAGCCCTGGTAGCCGAGCCGGGCCGCCAACCGCAGGACGGACGCACCCGATGTCCCGGCCTTGTCGGCCACCCGGGCCACGGTGCCGAACGCGACCAGTTCGGGCTGCTCGAGCACCACCTCGGCCACCCGGCGCTCGGCCGGCGACAGCCGGGCGCGCTCGGCGGCGATGCGAGCCTCGAGAGTCCGACCCTCGGTCATGGACCAGACGATACGATCTGGGACCATGTCGGAACATTCGTTTCAAGCGGGCGCCACCGCCCCCGACAGCGGAGCCGTCCCCGGCACCGTCTTCCCCTCCACCAACCCGGCCAAGCCGGCCGAACGGCTGGGGGAGTACCCGATCCACGGAGCGACCGACGTCGATCGGGCCGTCTCCGCGGCGAGCCGAGCGCAACGGGCCTGGGCCCGCGTCCCGGTGCCCGCTCGGGCCGACGTCGTCGCCGCGGCGGGCCGGATCCTCGCCGAACGCAAGGACGAGCTCGCCGAGCTGGTGAGCCGGGAGGCCGGCAAGATCCGCATCGAGGCCGGCGGTGACGTCCAGGAGGCGGTCGACATGGCGGCCTTCGTCGCCGGCCAGGGCCGCTCGTCGTGGGGGGACACCGTGCCCTCCGAGCTGGCCCACAAGATCTGCTGGACCACCCGCCAGCCAGTCGGCGTGGTCGGCATGGTCACACCGTGGAACTTCCCGGTGGCCATCCCGTCGTGGAAGATCTTCCCCGCGCTGCTGGCCGGCAACGGCGTGGTCATCAAACCCTCCGAGCAGGCGCCCGCGTGCTGCCACGCCTTCGTCGACGCCTGCCGAGCCGCGGGCGTGCCGGACGACCTGATCCAGGTCGTCACCGGCTTCGGCGAGACCGGCGCCGCGCTCTCGGTCCACCCCGGCGTCGGCGCCGTGAGCTTCACCGGCTCGGTCCCCACCGGCCGCAAGGTCGCTGCGGCCGCCATGGAGACCGGCCCCCGGCTGGTCTCGCTCGAGCTGGGCGGCAAGAACGCGATGATCGTCCGGGCCGACGCCGACCTCGACCTGGTCACCGACGGCGCCATCTTCGGGGCCTTCGGGACCTCCGGCCAGCGCTGCACCTCGACCTCCCGCCTGATCGTCCACCCCGACGTCGTGGACGAGGTCACCGAGCGCATCGTGGCCCGAGCCGGCCAGCTGCGCCTCGGCGACCCGCTCGAGGACGCGACCGACGTCGGACCGGTGATCACGGCCGAGTCGGCGCAGCGGATCCACGGGATGGTCGGCGCCGCCGTCCACGAGGGCGCCAAGCTGGCCTGCGGCGGCGAGCAGGTGGAGGTGGCGGACTGCCCGGGTGGCGCCTTCTACGCCCCCACCGTGCTGGTCGGCGTCCGTCCCGAGCACCGCATCGCCCGGGAGGAGGTCTTCGGCCCGGTGCTCGCCGTCATCGAGGCCGCCGAGCTGGACGAGGCCATCGACGTGGTCAACGCCGTGGAGTACGGCCTGTCGGCCGCCGTCTACACCCGGGACATCAACCAGGCGCTGCGGGCGGTGGAGAGCCTCGACACCGGCATCGTCTACGTCAACGCGCCGACCATCGGTGCCGAGATCCCGCTGCCCTTCGGTGGGACCAAGCACACCGGCAACGGCTTCCGGGAGGCCGGAGCACGGGGCATCGAGCAGTTCAGCCAGCTGAAGACGGTGTACGTGGACTACTCCGGCACGCTGCAGCGGGCCCAGATCGACACCCAGCGGATGGAGCCATGACCGCCGCCGACGGGACCAACCGCTCCAACGGCGCCCACGGGACCAAGGAGTGGCTGGCCCGGGACGAGGCGGCGCTGGCCGGTGTCCTGCCGCGCTACTACGACGTCGTCGCCACCCACGGCCAGGGCTCGTGGCTGTTCGACGTGGACGGCCGCCGCTACCTCGACCTCGGCGCCGGCATCGCCGTCAACAGCACCGGGCACTGCCACCCGCGGGTGGTCGCGGCGATCACCGCGCAGGCCCAGACACTGCTGCACACCTCGGTGGTCGTGCACCAGGAGCGCAACATCGAGCTCGCCGAGCGCATCGCCGGGCTGTGCCCGTTCCTCGACCAGCCGCAGGTGTTCTTCTGCAACTCCGGCGCCGAAGCGGTGGACGGGGCGATCAAGCTGGCCCGGCGGGTGACCGGGCGGCCGGGCATCGTCGCCTTCCTGCGCGCCTTCCACGGCCGGACCCTGGCCGCGACGACGCTGACCACCGCGAAGGGCCGCTACCGCGAGGGCTACGAACCCCTGCTGCCGTCGGTGCACCACGCCCCCTACTGCCTGCCCCACGAGCACGCCAGCCCGTCGGCTGCGGTCGCGGACGCGCTGGCCGGGCTCGACCAGCTCCTGGCGCTCCAGGCACCGCCGGCCACGCTGGCGGCGCTGATCGTCGAGCCGGTGCTGGGGGAGGGGGGCTACGTGCCGCCACCCCGGGAGTGGCTGGAGGGCCTGCGCGAGCGGTGCGACCGCCACGGCATCCTGCTGGTGTTCGACGAGGTCCAGTCGGGGGCCGGCCGCACCGGCCGCCCGTTCGCCGCCGAGACCTACGGCGTCCGGCCGGACGTCGTCCTGTTCGCCAAGGGGATGGCGTCCGGGATGCCGCTGGGCGGCATCGTCGCTCCCCGCGCGGTGATGGAGCAGTGGCCGACCGGGTCCCACGGGTCGACCTTCGGTGGCAACCCCGTGGCTTGCGCGGCGGCGCTCGCGACGCTCGACGTGCTCGAGAGCGAGGACCGGTACGAACGGGCTCGGAGCCTCGGCCAGCGGACGCTCGCGCGGCTGCACACCGAGGTCGCGGGTCTGGACGTCGTCCGGGACGTCCGCGGCCTGGGGCTGATGATCGGGATCGAGCTGGCCGACGCCGACGCGGCCACCGCGGTCTGCCAACGCTGCCTGGTGGACGGGGTGATCGTGCTGTCCTGCGGCCCGGACGGGAACATCCTGCGCCTGGCGCCGCCGCTGACCATCGGCGACGACGAGCTGGAGCACGGCCTCCGGGTGCTGATCGGCGCGCTGCGCAATCACGGCTGAGATCGGGCCCCGCAGGCCGGGGTCGGGGGGAGGGTAGGGTGCCCGCCGAAGCATGAGACGGGCGGAGAGCGGCGCATGAGCTACGGGTTGGGCGTGGACCTCGGGACCACCTATTCGGCGGCCGCGCGCTACCGCGGTGGTGTCGCCGAGATGATCTCGCTCGGTCACCGGTCCACCGTCGTCCCGTCCGCGGTGCTGGTCACCCAGGAGGGTGAGTTCCTGGTGGGCGAAGCGGCCATGCGCCGGGGCGCGACCGAGCCCGAGCGCCTGGCCCGGGAGTTCAAGCGCCGCATCGGCGACAGCGTCCCGGTCATCCTGGGCGGGACCCCGCTGTCGGCCGAAGCCCTGAGCGCCCGGCTGCTCCGCTGGATCGTCGACCAGGCCACCCAGCAGGAGGGCGAGCCGCCCGAGCAGGTCGCGCTGACCTATCCGGCCAACTGGGGGCTGTTCAAGCAGGAGCTGCTGGCCCAGGTGATCCGGCTGGCCGAGGTCGGTCGGGCGGTCACGCTGACCGAGCCGGACGCGGCCGCGATCTCCTACGCGGCCACGGAACGGGTCCGGCCCGGGGAGGTCATAGCGGTCTACGACCTGGGCGGCGGCACCTTCGACTCGGCCATCCTCCGCAAGACGGCGGAGGGCTTCGAGCTGCTCGGCGATCCCGAAGGGATCGAGCGCCGCGGCGGCGTGGACTTCGACGAGGCGGTGTTCGCCCACGTCAACCGGGCGCTGGACGGCGAGCTCGACCGGCTGCCCGTCGACGACCCGATCGTGACCCAGGCTGTCTCCCGGCTGCGGCAGGACTGCATCGAGGCCAAGGAGGCGCTGTCCTCGGACACCGACGTGTCGATCGCGGTCGTGCTGCCCCATCTGAGCACCGAGGTGCGGCTCACCCGGGGCGAGCTGGAGTCGATGGTGCGGCCGGTGCTGGAGGAGACCGTCGACGCGCTGCGGCGGACGATCACCTCGGCCGGTCTGACGCCGGAGAAGATCGACCGGGTGCTGCTGGTGGGTGGCTCGTCGCGCATGCCCCTGGTGGGCCAGATGGTGGCCGAGAGCCTGGGACGCCCGTTCTTCGTGGACGCCCACCCGAAGTACGCCGTGGCCCTGGGTGCGGCCCGCATGGTCGGCGAGGCCTGGACCACGGCGATCGTGCCGGCGGTCCAGATCGAGCCCGAGTGGGACCGGCCAGGGGCGGCAGGCGCGGCCGCGGCGGGCGCTGCGGCCGCCGGCGCAGGCGCCGCTGCGGCCGGAGCCGCCGCCGCGGCTTCCGCTCCGGCTCCGCCGCTGGCCGAACCGGTCGGGCCCGCGAGGCCGCTGGCCGCTCCGGGCCCGCCGACCACGCCCGGCTCGCCCAGTGGGCCGCCCACGATGCCCAGCGGCCCGCCGACCCAGCCGACCCAGCCGACGCCACCGCCACCCGCGCCGCCGCCGCTGGTGCCGCCCGAGGTGCCGCGACCCGACGGAGCGAGGGAGCGGCGGATCCGCCAGGGTGGGGCGGCGGCCGCGATCCTGGCTCTGGCTGCCGTCATCGTGGTCGCCGTCGTCGCACTGACCCGGGACGACGGCGGCAACGGCGACAACCCACCACCGGACGACGGGCAGACCACGACCACCGAAGCCACCGAACCCGGCCAGGCGCCGACGGTTGCGCTGGTCGGCACGACGCCGGTCGGCGCTACGCCCGACGGCCTCGCCGTGGAGGGCGATCACGTATGGGTCGCCTCCACCGACGCCGGCGGCCAGGGAGCGGACGACCTCGCGCAGCTCGACCTCGCCACCGGCGAGGTCCTGAACACGTACCTGGTCGGGGGCGAGCCGATCGGCCTGGTGGTCGGCGAGGGCTCGCTGTGGGTGGCCCGCCGCGCCGCCGGCGAGGTCGCCCGGCTCGATCTCGCCACCGGCGACGAGATCGCCACCGTCGAGACGCCCGGCAACCCCCACGACCTGGCCTTCGGCGCCGGAGCGGTGTGGGTGGCCGCGGCCGACGGGATCCTCTACCGGATCGATCCCGCGGACAACAGCGTCCAGACCGTCAACGACCAGCTCACCGAAGACCTGTCGTCGGTGGCGGCGACCGAAGACGCGGTCTACGTCAGCTACGGCATCGACCCCGGCACGGTGGCCGAGATCGATCCCGCCACCCTCGGGATCGTGCACAGCGTGGAGGTCGGCGGCAACGTCGACGATCTCGCCGTGGACGACTCCGGCATCTGGGTGGCCCGTCGCACGGATGCGCTGGCCACCCGCATCGACCCCGAGAGCTTCGAGATCACCGCCGAGGTCGCGGTGGGCCAGGAGCCCGCCGGCATCGCCATCGACGGCGACCGGGTGTGGGTCATCAACCGCACCAGCGGCGATCTGACCCTCATCGACGGCCCGAACGCCACCGTCCTGGCCACCACAGCCCTGGGGACCCGCCCGCTCACCGTCGTGACCTCGCCCGATCGGGTGTGGGTCTCGCTCAGCGGCGACGACACCGTCGCCCGCGTCGACGTCAGCGGCTAGGACGGGCGGCGGGACCGCTCAGAACGCCAGCAGGCTGCGCAACGCCGGCAGGACGCGGTCCCGGGCGGACCAGACCGCTTCGAGGGGGCGCGCGAAGGGGATCGGCGTGTCCAGGCCGCCCAGCCGGCGCACCGGCGCGTCCAGGGACTGGAACGCCTCGTCGGCGATCGCCGCCGCGACCTCGGCCCCGAACCCCGCCGTCAACGGCGCCTCCTGCAGGACCAGCACCCGCGACGTGCGTTCCACCGAGTCCAGCACCAGGTCCCGGTCCCACGGGCGGAGCGTGCGCAGGTCGACCACCTCCACCTCGGCCTCGCCGGCCTCGGCCAGCGCGGCCGCGGCCTCCACCGCCCACTGCACCCCGACGCCGTAGGTCACCACGGTGGCGTCACGGCCCGGGCGGGCGATGTGCGCCTGGCCGATCGGCACCGTGTGGTGTCCCTCGGGGACCGGTCCGACCGCGTTGCGGTACAGCCACTTGTGCTCCAGGAACAGCACCGGGTTCCCGTCGTCCAACGCCGCGAGCAGCAGCCCCTTCGCGTCGCCCGGGGTGGCCGGGGCGACGACCTTCAGCCCGGGCACCGGGCAGAAGAAGGCCTCGATGTTCTGCGAGTGGAACGGTCCGGCCCCCAGCCCGCCGCCGACCGGGGCCCGCACGACCACCGGCACCGGCGCACCCCACCGGTAGTGGGTGGTGGCCAGGTTGTTGATCAGCTGGTTGAACCCGCAGGACAGGAAGTCGCCGAACTGCATCTCGACGATGGGATGGAACCCGTCCAGCGCCAGACCCAGCGCCGCGCCCAACGCCCCGGACTCGATGATCGGCGTGTTGCGGATCCGCTCCCGGCCGAACCGCTCGACCAGCCCGGCCGTCACCTTGAACACCCCGCCGTACTCGGCGATGTCCTGGCCGAGCAGCAGGACGCGCGGGTCGGCGTCCAGCGCGACCTGCAGGCCGTCGGCGATGGCGTCGAGGTACCGCTTCTCGGGGGGCCCGGCGACCGTCGGCGGGGTCGTCGCCGGCGCCGCCCGCCCGATCGGCCGGGCGGGCGTCCAGACGTCGGCCAGCTCGGTGGCGGCGTCGGAGGCCGGCGGCCCGGCCCGCAGCGCGTCGGCCACCAGCTTGTCGATCTCCTCCTGCAGGTCGGCGCGCAGCTGCTCGCGTCCCGCGATGTCGAGGGCGCACCGCTCGTCGAGCAGCGCCTCGACCCGGGCCACCGGGTCGCGCTCGGCCCAGAGCTCCAGCTCCTCGAGGGGTACGTAGTCGGTGCCCGAGGCCTCCTCGTGGCCCCGCATCCGGTAGGTGACGCACTCCAGCAGCGTCGGCCCGTGGCCGGCGCGGGCGTGGGCCGCCGAGCGGAGGACGGCGTCCCGGACCGTCAGCACGTCGTTCCCGTCCAGCCGCTCGCCGGGCATGCCGTACCCCGCGGCCCGGTCGACCAGCCGCGCGCACGCGTACTGCTCGGCCGGCGGCGTCGAGAGGCCCCAGTGGTTGTTCTCGATCACGAAGATCACCGGCAGCTTCCAGACCGCAGCCAGGTTCATGGCCTCGTGGACGTCACCCTCGCTGGTGGCGCCGTCGCCGACCAGCGCGACCGCGACCCGCTGCTCGCCGCGCAGCTTGGCCGCCAGCGCGAGGCCCGTCGCGACCGGGAGCATGGCGCCGACGTGGCTGATCATGCCCACCACCCGGTGGTCGAGGTCGCCGAAGTGGAAGGTGCGGTCGCGGCCCCGGGTGAAGCCGCCGTCGCGCCCGAGGAGCTGGCGGAACAGCCGGGCCAGGTCGAGCTCGCGCCCGCAGAACACCCCGAGGTTGCGGTGACCGGGCAGGATCCAGTCGTCGTCCTGCAGCGCGGCGACGATGCCGACCGAGATGGCCTCCTGCCCGATGCCCGAGAACCACTTGGACAGGTCGCCTCGGCGCAGCAGGGCCAGCATCTTGTGCTCGATCAGACGGGGGAGGAGCAGGCCCCGGTAGAGGCGGATCAGATCCTCGTGGTCGGGTACCGCGGTCAGCTCGTCCATAGGGATCGCTCGTCCAGCACCTGCTTCAGCACGTCGGGGACATCGGTCATGATGCCATCCACGCCGAGCTCCAGGAGCTGGCCCATCTGGCCCGAATCGTTGATGGTCCACACGTGGACGGGTAGCCCTCTGACGTGCGCGGCATCCAGGAAGCGCGCGGTGACCAGCGGCACCCGGCCCCGCCGGGTCGGCACCTGCACGCAGGCCGCGGTGAACCGGCCGGCCGGGATGCCCCGGGACGCCGCGACCAGCCGGGCGACCTGCCGCGGTCCCATCGAGGTGCACAGCCGGGGCCCGAGCAGCGCCCGCACCCGCGCCAGCCGCCGGTCCGAGAAGGCGCCGATGCAGACCCGGTCGATGGCCCCGGTGCGGCGGATCGCCTCGACCAGCGG